>WNGA01000442.1_pt1 | contig 110906 bp, 98 predicted proteins | sample 5400061 | NCBI WGS metagenome assembly WNGA01 (sample SAMN13153366, study PRJNA577476) | soil metagenome | isolation source: 100 cm soil or saprolite under grassland replicate 2 | place: USA:California | collected 2016-06-15 | reverse complement strand
TGAAGCCGAAAGCCCCCCTCTTTCCCCACGATTTCAGGGTATCAATCGACGACAGCTTAATTTAGGGTTCTCACATTGAGCAGGGAGCTTGCATCCCTGGTTGCCCATCGCGGGTGACGAAGGCAGGCACGCAAGCTGGCCGCGTGCGCGAGGCTATGCAGACAGCGACCGCCGCCATGCTTCAGGCGGCCCCTCTGTTTGGGCATCGCATATTGAAAGAAGACACCCCGCTCGGCCGTCACTTGGGGTCGGTGGGCGGAATCGAACTTCGCTGTTCTCCGGGCTACGTGCGGTTTTAGTAAGCGATCGTCCACCCTTACCACCACTATTTGTTAGCGCCGGAGTAATACTGACCCACTGCGTCGAAGTAAAGCTGACCCACCTGGGCGAAGATGGCGGCCTTTTGGCCACCGAGGATGCTTACCCAGGAGCAAGCAGTGGAGATCAGAGTGATGGCCCGGCGGGGCATGGCAGTTCGGCAGATCGCGCGAGAGCTTGGCTGCTCTCGCAACAGCGTCAAACGATATCTGCGTGACGCGCAGGCGTCGCGCTACGGGCCGCGCTCGCCGCGCACCGGCTGTCGCTCGACGAGACTTCTGTATCTGCTGAGCCGGAACGATGGCTCAATTTGGCGCTTTCGTCGCTGCGCTGTTGCCACTCTCTCTGCTGCGAGCATACTGTCTGATGGTGACGTGCTCGGAGCCGTGTTCGATATCGCAAGGCACGATCGAGGTAGCGATTTCGTGCTGCACGCACTCCGGATCGCTTTTTTTGCGAGGAGGCGATATGCAACTATCCTGGACAGTATCCAGCGTGTCAGATGGTAGTTCTGCACCCGGCGCGCCCGTTGCGGCAGTTCCGTGGGGTCAGCGGCTTGCCGTGTTCGTCACCGGCATCGACGGCGGCATCTATACCACCGGAGGAAACGCTGAAGGAGGATTCGGGCCGTGGGCTTCCATCTCGCAGGGCTCGAGCACGCCGGGCGCGCCAGTTACCGCCGTTCGGTGGGGACAGCGTTTCGCCGTTTTCGTCGCCGGTACTGACGGCGGCGTCTACACCACTGGAGGTGATCCGCAAGGCGGCTTCGGACCTTGGGCTTCCGTTTCGCAGGGTTCGAGCAAACCGGGAGGACGAGTTACTGCAATTCCGTGGGGACAGCGCTTCGCTCTGTTTCTCGCAGATAGCGCCGGCGGAGTTTACACAACCGGAGGCGACCCGCAAGGAGGTTTCGGCCCGTGGGCTTCCGTGTCCGAGGGAGCGACCGCGCCCGGCGCGCCCGTTACGGCGGTTCCGTGGGGCCAACGCTGCGCGGTGTTTCTCGCTGATCCCAATGGCGGGGTCTACACCACCGGAGGTGATCCGCAAGGCGGTTTCGGACCTTGGGCTTCGGTGTCAGAAGGCTCGACGATCCCCGGCGCGCCCGTGACTGCCGTTCCGTGGGGACACCAGGTTGCGCTGTTCATCGCTGATCGCAACGGCGGGGTCTACACGGCCGCAGGTGACCCTCAAGCAGGCTTCGGACCATGGGCGTCTGTAGCTGAGGGTCGCACGACGCCCGGCGGTTCGGTCACGGCAATTCCGCGGGGACAGCGGTTCGCGCTCTTCATTGTCGATCCCAACGGTGCGATCTACTGGACTGAAGGGGATCCGCAGCAAGACTTTGAACCTTGGAAGCACGTGCGCGGAATCAAGGCTACGCCAGGCTCGCCCGTGACTGCGGTGGCACTTGGAGACGCGCTTGCGCTGTTCATCAGCGATGTCAACGGCCGGATCGTTACGTTGAAAGGAGAAAAAGCAATAACGACGCAGTTCTCGCCGATGCAGCACGGCTGGCATTTTCCGAATTCTTTCGTCAATCACGTCATCGGCAACGTTCTCGAGACCCAAGGGCTTTGCGGCGGCATGGCCTATTCGGCGCTCGATTACTACTTCGCCGGCGTGCCGATACCGACACACCGACCCGGCGATTTCGGCGATCCCATGGCATCGGTACCTCCTGACGGTCGCCTCCATACGATGATTTTCAATCGGCTGATCGACAGCTTCAAAGACAATTTCGGCAAATGGTCGTGCATCTATCCGGCCCTCGACGCCGCGATCGGGGCCGCGCTGGGCATTGTGGTTGGCGGCGGGATACTCGGTGCAATCGGCGCCGCCGGCGGATTCATCTACGGCGAGCTGAACAACGTATTCGAATGCCCGCGTGGCGGCGCGGCAGGCATGACGCGTCGGGAGCTTCCGATTCTCACGGGCAATTTCCTCGACAAAGGGATACCGGTTCCGCTCGGCCTCATCTTCGACGAAGACATATTGCATATCGGTGACAGCCATCAAGTCGTCGCTTATGGGTACTCGATGAGCGGGACGACTATGACTATCAAGATCTACGACAACCGATACCCTGACGCCGAGCACACGCTCAAAGTCGATGCCAGCAATCCGGGACGCATCGACGAGTCGGATGGCTCTCAGTGGGCGGGACTTCTCGTCGAAGACGCTTATCGTCCACAGTGGCCGTCGTATGGCGCCGATATCAGCATCGCGTCTGCGCAGTCCGTCGAGTTGAACGGCGTACGCATGAAGCCTTTGATCGAGTCGGTGCGCAAGTCGGTCACGATTTCCATGGTGCCGAAGCAACCCGCGGCAACGCTGCTTGTCGATGACTACTCCGTAACGAACGGCGGCGAATTCGATGCCCACTATCTGAGTTTTGGTATCGAAATCCATGCTCCGGACGACAGTCAGTCCTTCGTGCAGGCTGCTGCACCGGCGCCGGATAACCGCCTCGCTCCAGGCGACCGCATGCCGGTGTCCATTACGGTTCCGAGCTTCGGGTCTGTGCCTGGCACTTACACGATCTTTGCGGGCTTTTACAGTGTCGGCGGTCAGCCCACTTGGTGCCGTGTGTTGTACCCGCCAGCCAGCGTCACGACTGTTTGAGGCCGCAGTGTCTGCAAAGGCCAAGCCCCAGATGACCTGTCATCGACACCGCTGCGGCAGGTCGGTTTCGACGTCGATCCACGGCTCCTTCAGCTCGCGCTGCAGCAGACGCAGATTGCGCCGATGCGCGCGGAAGAACACGTCGGCGATGTCGCCCGCGACCGGCACTGCTCCCAGCGCGGCGTCGAAGAGCAGATTGCCGATCATTCGTGCCTGCAACCAGCGGGATGCGCCCAGCTCGCGCGCCTGCATGACGGCATAGAGCCCGATCAGCGCGGACACGACGTCGCCTGCAACGGGCATCAGCCCGAGCAGCGCGTCGAGGCCGACGCCGCCGCGCACGCCGGGCAGCACGACCGCCGAATCCATCAGGCGGGCGAGCGCGATCAGCCGCTCGCGCGCGCGGCGCTTGCGCTCCATGTCCGAGTCTCGGAGCTCTTCGTTCCAGGTCGTTGCCTTTGCCATGGTTCAAGTGCGTGCGCGAACGAGCGGTTTGACCACAGCGGGAGCGATGTGTTCTCGGACCTCGCATCGCGTGTTCGGCATATCGGCGGCGCATCGTCGCCGGCGAAGCGGGAATTTTCGCCTTCCCAATCGTCGATTTCCGGAATTACCATGCCCCGCACGACTCTCGCGAGCCCGGCTTCGACGGGGCGCGACCGGAGCTTGCATGGCGGTCTTGTGCGGTTGTCATATCGACGGCCTCTGGACGATCAACGAGGCGGCCAACGCGTGGGTCTGGCTCCGCAACCGCGGCTGGCGCAAGCTGGACGACCGGTCCGCCGACGTGTGCACACGGCTGCTCGACATTGCGGCGATGGCAAAGGAGCGCGGTCTGGCCGTGTCCGTCCACGAGGAGCAGCGCGGCAACGACCGTGTCATCACCGAGATCTACGATTTCGTCAACGGCGCGACCGGCCCGGGCGAGGAGGTGAGCTTCTCGGTGAGCGAGTGCGTCTATTCATGGACCGCGGCGTACGCGCAACGCGGAACGCACATCACGGTGCGCATCCGCCTCGTGCCGGACGCCGGCATCTCGGACGCGACGATGGCGACGCTTCGCGACACCTGGAAGCAGGGCATCGAGCAAAAGTGGGGCAACCGCTTCGGCTGCTGCGACACGCCCGGCTGCGACTGTCGTTGCGTGCTCACGTTCTCGGTCGAATGGGTCGACAGCAACGAGCATCACACGGTGAACGTGCACGTCGGGCCGAGCCGCAGCGACATGACGAATTGGGACACGATGGACACCGGCGACGTCGCATCGCACGAGTTCGGACACATGCTCGGCCATCCCGACGAGTACGCGTCCGACTCCTGTCCGAAGCGCGATCCGGTGAACACCGGTACCGTGATGGACGACAACACCGAAGTCGTCGAGCGCCTGGTTCGGCCGCTGTGCGACCGGCTCGGCGAATCGACTTCAACGCTGTGAGGTGAACGTGAGCGACCCATCGAGCGCCCGTCCCGCCGGCACACCGCGCGTACCGGCGCGCATCGCAGACGGCATGCGCGCCGCGATCGCCGACCCGCGCAGCCGTCCAAACGCGTACATCCGGCTCACGGCGTCCGGCGGCGTTCGCGGCGAAGCGTACGAGTTCGAGTTCACGATCCACGCGTCCGGCGTGAGAACGGGCCGCGTCAAGGACCAGCTCAAGAACCGCGAGCGTTCGCGCGCAGCGGGTGCGGATACCCGGCTCGAGCCGCAGGCGTTCACGCGACTCGCGCAGCAGATCGACGTCGCTTCGCTGCTGCAATCCGACCGCGTGAGCGGCGGCTTTCCGCCGGACAGCGTCGTCGGCCGCCTTGAGATCAGTGACGGCGAGCAAACGGTGAGCTTCCTGTTCCTCGCCGACGAAAGTCAGGCGGAGCGCTCGCGCGTTAAGCCGAGCGAGCCGTTGCGGCGCGCGGTGGATCTCGTCTACCGGGCCGCTGCCGAATATCTCGGCGAGAAGGACGTTCGACCGTAGCAATTCACCAAGCGGAGGCACGACATGGCATGGCATGACGATGTTCGCGTCGAAGCGCTGTGGACGATCAACGAGCACGCGAACGCGTGGGGATGGATCGACGGCGCATGGCGCAAGTTCGACGATGCGCACGAGGATTCGGTGACGAATATGACGATCCTCGCTGCGCACGCGAAGGCGGGCGGCCGCAGCGTCAACGCGCGCATCGAAGGCGATCGCCTGAAGGAGATCTACGTATGGTGACGTCGCGCGGTCCGTCGCGGCCGGTGAACCTCGCGCAGCGTCAGGTCGACGACATCGTGCGCGGCAACCACGAGGAACTGACTACGCTATTGCGGGCACATGCCGCGCCCGATCAGGAAGACCAGCGGCGAGGCAGCGAGTCGGGCAGCCGCCCGGTCGACGTGTCGGCGAAGGACATCGAAGCGATTCGCCGTTCGGGCGCATTGCCGAGCCGGCTCGCAAGGAAAATCGCCGAAGCCACGCCGCCCGAGGAAGGCGCGCGCCGCACTCGCAAGGCGAAGGTTGCCGCGGGCGCGAAGGGGGGCGCGACCGCTCCGACCGCGAAGCCGCCGCCGCTCGGCAAATCGGACGACTAAGGTGTCGTGCCGATCGCGGCGAGTATCGCGTTCACGCGTGCGCTGAAGTCGCCGACGACGGAACGCGGCGACCTTTCGTCGCCACCGGGCACGTCGCCGCCTACGGCGAGCCAGCTTTCGCAAGCGGACAACGGTGCATCGGTCGTGTCCACCGGCTGGCTGGTGGACGACGGCGCCAGCCGGTTCACGTGCGCCGCGAGCCAGCCGATGATCGCGGCGCCCGCCGCTGCCCTCGTTGTCAGGCGCACGTTATTGCGCGCGCCGGCGAGGTCGCGCGTCGCGATCTGTTCGATCACTTGCCAGCCGTCGCGCGCGCCGAACGCGGCGCAAACCGCCGGATCGCCGACGATGTCGAGCGCGTCGCGAATCGTTTCGGCGAGCTCGCTCGCGGCGTACAGCGACAAACTGGCGCCGTGCAGCGAAAGATTGATTGCGAGATCGCGGCCGGCGCCGCGAATTGGATCGGTGGCCGTGCTCTGCTCGGCACTCCATGATGCGACCGCGGCGATGAACCGGACCCAAAGCTTGTCGAACTCGCGGTTCGGCTCGGTACCGTCGGCACCGCTCGGCATGCCGAGTACGGCCGCATAGCGATCGCGACGTCCGGCTTCGGACAGTCGGCTGCTGCGGCGCTTGTCATAGTCGGACAAGCGCATCGCTACGTCGCTCGAGCCGAGCGGTAACAAGCCCTGCCGGCACAGGTCGATCAGACGGTCGATGACCTGGAACAGCCGAAGCTCTTCCAGCATCGCGGCGGCGTACAGCGCCTGAACGGCGCGCAGATTGATGGCGACGATTTCGCAGTCGACCGCGGAAGATAGATCGGGAAGCGACAGCGCTGGTTGTGTCGCCGATTCAGCCGCGTCGACACCGAACCGTGCGAAGCGGCGAACGTGCGCGGGAATGTCGCATCGCCGGTTGGTGCCAACCACCGCCACGCCCTGGAACGCTTCGACCCGCTGAAGCCAGATACGCGGTTTCGATGTTCGCGTATCGGTCGTGGCTGTCGGTCACTTCGCTGCGCTTGGCGAACAGCGCGTCCGCCTCGTCGAAGAAAAGAACGGCAGCATGGCCGTCGGCGGCATCGAAGATGCGTTCGAGATTCTTCTCGGTCTCGCCGATGTACTTGCTCACCACACGCGAGAGATCGACCCGATGAAGCGGAAGCTGCGATAACTTCGCAAGCGCGTCGGCGACCTCGCGACGCGCTCCGGCGGATGTGGCGCTCGCGAGCACGAGCACTCCGGCGCGGCGGCTCGAACGGATCGCTTCGCGCAGCGCCGCGCAGTGCGCAATCCGGTCGAATGAAAGGAACGGCGGATCGTTGGTGGCGCCGCCGCCGTCCGTATCGGCGGATGGGCGATCGGCGGTCCATTGGCCGATGCGCAACACGAAGAACTCGCTTGGCCGCAGCGGCGAGACGCCGACCTCGCACACGAGGCGTCCGCGATCGATGTCGTGCTGCGTCATCGTCGTGCGGTCGCAGCGAACGAAGAACGCCTCGTCTTCTTTCGAGCCGGCGAGCGCTCCCGCCCGCCAAAGGCTCGAAAGGAAATCCAGAACGCTGCGGCGCAGGGAGATCCATAACGGCTCGTCGTTCGGTTCGAAAACCACCCACCGCGTGCCTTTTTGGATCGATTCCTCGATGTACGCGAGCAGCCGTCGCACGTTGACGTACTTCCATTCGCTGTCGGAGAGCGTACGCGCGCCCCAGACCTTGACGGCATTGCCGGGCGCGCGAATGGTGTTGATGCCTTCGCGGTTCAGCGCTTCCGCGTCGGCATGCGAGATCGCGCGCGCAACCGATTCGACGCCGCGTAGGACCTCGTTTGCAGGTGCCTTGAACACGCCGCGCTCGCGATCGACTCGCGCGTACATGCCGGCGACTGCGGGGGACGGCGGCAGCGCGATGCGCTCCGACGTGCGCACATCGATCACTTCTAGCCACGGAAAGTACAGCGCGGCGAAACGGCTGTGACGCTGCGCGCGAAACGTGCGCACCCGCGCGACATCGGCGTCGGCGGGCGGGTCGAGAACCGCGAAGCAGCGTCCGCTGGTCTCACATTTCGCGATGAGCGCCGCGTGAACTTCGAGCGACCACAAGCCCGGCGCGAGCAGAATCGACACGGCGTCGAAATGTTCGAACGCGTCGATCGCGGTGACGAAATCATCGACCCGAAGCGAGGCCGCGTCGCTGCAAATGACGCCTTTGACGTACAGCCGCTCGCCGCCGTTGTCGAAGAACGCCCTCACGGCAACGTCGAGGTGCCACCATTGCCCGCCGTCGACCGCATCGTCGATCCATCGCGTTCGAATCTCCGGCGCGGGCGACGCAAGCGCAGCGCCGAAAACGGTGATGAACTGCTCGTAGCCGGCGAGCAGTTGCGATTCCACAGGACCGCCGCCGCCGACGCCGACCATGCCTGCGGTGTTGACGTCGACGCCGGTTATCGCGTGCGGATCGGCGCCCGACTCCGCGATGTAAACCCCGTTGGGCGAATGGTTAGTCATGATGGGATTCGGGTCTCGCCGCGAACGGTTGGTAAGTACATGCCAAAGCGACCGCCAGGCCAGCCGCGCGGTGACCAGCGCTGGTCCATCTTCCTGAAGAACCATGCGAAGGCGATTCTCGCGTGCGACTTCTTCGTCGCTGTGACTGCGACGTTCCGGATGCTGTATGTGTTTGTTGTCATCGAGCGCGGGACGCGCCGCCTGGCCCATGTCAATGTGACGGCGAACCCGAGCGCGGACTGGACCCTGCAGCAGTTGCGGGAAGTCGTGGGGAACGCAGGAGGGCATCGCTACTTGATCCATGATCGCGATCGGATCTTCGCCAAGCCGCTCGACGATTCGATCCGCGCTCTGGGAGTCGAAGTATTACGATCACCCGTGGCGAGTCCCAAGGCGAATGCCATCTGCGAGCGTGTAATTGGGACAGCGCGGCGCGAATGCCTAGATTGGCTGATACCAGTGTCCCAGGCGCATCTACGTGCGATTCTCAAGTGTTGGGCGACCCATTACAACGGCGGACGTCCTCACAGTGCGCTGGGACCCGGTGTGCCAGATCCTCCGCGGAAACTCGAGGTCATACCGAACCGAGAGTCCCGCCATCGATTAGCGGCGGACGCGCTCGTCCTCGTGAAATCGGTCCTTGGTGGTCTGCATCACGAATACTCGCTTGGAAGAGGGCAGTCGAGCGGCTGATTGCTCGGCGAGAAGCCGCGGCGCGAAGCGCGCAGCGCCAATATTTGCGGAGGACAGTCATGTGATCGGGGGTTCGCGGCGTCGGGGCGCAATCGAAAAAAGAGCGAACCCCGCTCCGAGACACGCGGGAACCGCAGCCCATAGCCACGCTTCGCTTCCCGTAACGAAGTACACCGCGACCGCCACGACACTACTCGCAAGCCCGGCGACTACGATCGATAGCGCCCAGCCGGCGCTCACCGAACCGGCCCGTTCTCGACCTCGCGCTGCAAGCGGCCCGACGACAAGCGGCGCAAAGCAAAGCTGCGCGCAGCAAACCGCGAAAAGCAGCCCGAGCAGCGTGCTGGTCGTGAAGACGATACGAAGCGCGGTATCGAAAAGCCAAAAAAGCGCGAACACCCCAAGCGCAAGCGTGCCACCCGTCACGACCGTGCGCCGCTTCTGCGCCGGTTCAAGCGGTGGCTGATTCGGCGCGACAGTGGCCCGCAAGTCGTAGTGGATCGTGCATAGGCTCGCCGAGAACAGTGCGGTCATCGTGGACAACGCAAGCGCGAAGACCGTAATGAGCAGCAACGGCAGGACAATCGGGCTCAATGCGTCGTTGCCCGAAACGAGCTGCGCAATGATCGCCGGCGCATCCGTTCCGCCCTGCGTGTCGAGCGCAACGACAGCAATGGTACCGAGCATGCCTATGAACAAACACATCAGAGCGCTCTCCGCGGCATACATACGGAGCATGCCGCGCAACACCGCGGCCTGCCGAACGGCATCGATGCCGGACCCCATGTCCTTTCGCACGGCGGCGAGCCTTTGCCAGTTGACAACGTCGACCAGCGGATGGAGCAGCGGCAGCAGGCAGAGCGCGATAAACGCGATCGCGGGCACGCGCGGACCGCTTTGCAGCGCGACGCTCGCGTCGCGCGCGGTCGCGGGCACGGCGTAGAGTCCCATGAGTGCAAGCACGATGATTACGGCGAGCACGAACGACAGCCATATGTTGAGGATCTTCGCGAACCTGCTCAGTGCCCGGGCGCCGCGGTTCGGACGCTCGTGGTTGGCGTTGGATGCAGCACCTCGAATCGGACCGGTGTCGACATATCTTGTCCGGCGGTAGCACAGCATGCTCGCGGCGCAGAGTGCGATGACGACGAGCGCCAGCGCGGCGTGCTGCGGCATCTGCGCGCGCACGGAAACATGCAGATACAGAAGAATCGTGGCCATGCCGAACAGGCCCAAATAGAGCATGCCAAGCTGCAACTGGCCGGAGTGCATGACGCCGGAGTGGCCCGCGAGCATTGCCGATGATGCGACCACCAGCAGCGTACCGAACACGATGACCGAGGCAGCCAGGTTACCCGCGCCGAGAGTCGGCTTGAGAAATGCAGCGAGCGCGAGCGCTTCACCGACGAGGAGCCCAAGCAAAGCGAAAAGCGTCAGCACCGCCGCGAGCGCTCGGACGCGCGGATCGCCGCCATGCTGTCTCGCGATGAACTCGTGGACGGTAATCGACCCATCGCTTGCGAGCGAGCCATCGAGAAACTCGATCAGCCGTCGTCGGAGCGTGAACAGCAACGCGATACCGAGTCCGACCGATGCGACAGCGACGAGCACGGCGTCGAACTGACCGTTGGCGCCCCACGCGAGCAGCGGACCGAGGACCGCCATCGGCAACGCGTAGGCGATCGACGCGTTGCGAACGACTTCGGGCCGCGTGTACTGCGACGCTACGAAGCAGTCCTGCGCACGGGTGCAACGGTCGCGTGACAGCCACCAGACCGGCACGAGCGGGATCGCAAGCGCAATCACGAGCAGAAGCAATGTCCCAAGCGACATCGGTGCGGATACGGTTGGCCTGCGCGGGCCGGCGCGAACGATAGGATAGCGGTACTGGGAACACGAAGCCTCCTGCCGCTTCAGCCATTGCGTCCGAGCCCGCTTGCCGGGATCCATGAACGGGAACCCTGAAATGAAGCGCGTGCCTCCTGCTGCCTCCTTCGCATCGAAGGTTCGTGCGCGCTGGCTCGTGCTCACCATCGCCGTCTGTGCCATCGGCCCTGTGCACGCCCAAACGCAGGCGTATCTTCTTCGCGGGTGGTTCGGCGTGTTCTCCACGGGCATCGATCGCATGGCCGACGACCTTCGCGCCAAGGGGATGAAGGCCGAGGCGATCGGGCATCTGCAATGGAAGGCGGTGGTCTCGAAGATCGTCAGCGACCGCGCCGCGGGAATGAAATATCGTCTCGCGCTCGTCGGCCACTCCCAGGGCGCGAACAACATCATCGATATGGCGCGGGAGCTCGCCAAGCACGATATCCCTGTCGATCTGCTGATTACGCTCGCTCCATGGCTGCAGGAGCCGGTGCCGACGAATGTCGCAAGAGCGATCAACTACTACCAGTCTCCGGGCTGGGGTACGCCGCTCACCGCCGAGCCGGGCTTCAAAGGCGAGCTCAAGAACATCGACATCGGGAGCGACGTCGGGACGTTCCATGTCACGATCGACAAGAGCGCTAAGGTGCAGGCTGAAGTCATCGCTGCAATCGCAGCCCTGTCGCCATAGCGGGACCGGTAAAAGCGGATTCCACCGGCCCAGTCATACATGGTCAGGGGAAACAATCCTCGGCTTGACGCGTCGGACGTGATTCCGATGTTCACCACGCTGGTGTGGAAGGTGCAGCTCACGCCTGCGCTGCGCGAGTCGATCGATGCCAACGTCCTGGCAATGCTTGTCCGACTTTGAGGTGATGCGCCGGCGCTCCAGCCTGGACAAGGCTGGCAGGCGCTGCAAACACTGCATCAGCGCGACGACTTCCGCGAGTTCGTGTCTTGCCTCAACGACGTCGCCGAAAGCGTTCTTCGATTTCTGCGGATCGGCGAGCAGGACTTCGAAATCACGGCTGCTGGATCACGATGCTCGCCAGCGGCGTGATTCACCAGGCTTATTGTCAACCGAACAACCAGGCGAAGGCAGTCACGCCCCATCAGGCCACGGACAGCCGTGGACCCGTCAACCCGAATCCCGCAGACCCAGAGCCGAGTCCCTGATCCTATTATTGCGGACCACAGTCTCGAACGCGCAGAATTTAGGGCACGTTTTGGGCACAGTGCCTCAAAACGAGAAGGGCCTGCCAGCGGCAAGCCCTTGATTTGACGGTTGCGGGGGCAGGATTTGAACCTGCGACCTTCGGGTTATGAGCCCGACGAGCTGCCAGACTGCTCCACCCCGCGGCAGGATTGCAATTATAGGATGCGCCGCAACAGGCGTCAAACCGACCTACAGCGCCTCGGTCTCGGCCGTTCTCGGTCGCCAGACGAGTAGCCGCGCCTCGATCCATGTGACCGCCGCATCGAGCAGCAATGCGAACGCCGTCAGCACGAGAATCCCGGCGAACACGGTGTTGATGTCGAACACGCCCTCGGCTTGCAGGATCAGATAGCCCACACCTTTCGCCGAGCCGAGATACTCTCCGACGACCGCGCCGACGAACGCCATGCCAACCGACGTGTGCAGGCTCGAGAACACCCACGACGTCGCCGACGGGAGATAGATGTAGCGCAACAGTTGCCGCCCCGACGCACCGAGCATGCGCGCGTTCGCGAGCACGACCGGGCTCACCTCCTTCACGCCTTGGTACACGTTGAAGAAGACGATGAAGAAAACGAGCGTCACGCCGAGCGCGACCTTCGACAACACGCCGAGCCCGAACCACACGGCGAAGATCGGCGCGAGGATCACGCGCGGCATCGCGTTCATCGCCTTGATATACGGATCGGCAAGTGCGGAAGCGAGCGGCGACAGCGCGAGCCACAGGCCGACGGCAAGACCGAGCAGGCTGCCGATCGCGAACGCGAGCACCGTCTCCCACAGCGTGATCGCGAGGTGCGGGTAGATCTTGCCCTCGCTGAACCACACCCAGACGACCTTGAGCACTTCGATCGGTTTGCCGAAGAAGAACGCCATCTTCTTCGCGAACTCGTCGGACCACAGGATCGGCTCGGTCAGCAGATACCACGACGCGAACAGCGCCGCGACGAGCAGCACTTGATAGATCGCGACGCGGATCTTCATGCTCGTTTGCCTCGCTCGTAGCCCTTCAGCACTTCGTCGCGCATCACGTGCCAGATCGCCTCGTGCAGCTCGACGAAGCGCGGCGTCATCCTGATCTCGGCGACATCTCGCGGCCGAGGCAGGTCGATTGCGAACTCGCCGATCGGCCGCGTTGCGGGGCCCGCGGAGAGCACGATCACGCGATCGGACAGCGAGATCGCTTCCTCCAGATCGTGCGTGATGAAGAGCACCGACTTGCGGTTCGCGCTCCAGAGCTCGAGCAGCTCGTTCTCCATCAACTGCCGCGTCTGCACGTCGAGCGCCGAGAACGGCTCGTCCATCAGCAGGAGCTCGGGATCGAGGATCAACATCTGTGCGAGCGCGACCCGCTTGCGCATGCCGCCGGAAAGCTGATGCGGATAGCGATCCTCGAACCCGGTGAGCCCCACGCGCTGCAACCACTCTTGTGCACGCGCCTGCGCCTCGTCGCGCGTTACGCCGCGAAACTCGAGACCCGCCGTGACGTTCGCGAGCGCGTTGCGCCACGGCATCAGTGCATCCGCCTGGAACATGTAGCCCGCACGTACATTGATGCCGCCGAGCCGTTCGCCGTGCACGAGCACCTGCCCGCCCGACGGCGCGAGCAGACCGGCCGCGACGTTCAACAGCGTCGACTTGCCGCATCCGGTCGGCCCGACCACCGAGACGAACTCACCGGGGGCCACACCGAGCGTCGTGTTCTCGACCGCCGTATACCGCCCGATGCCACCACGCGCGGCGAATGTGCAGCTGACGTTCTCGAGCGCGAGTGCCGCACTCGCCTGGGGCGCTGCCGCCATCAGCGGTACTTCTGCGCGGCCTTCTGCTGGAACGTCATGTCGACGGTCTTCGCAAGGTCGATCGACGCCGCGCTCTGCAGGCCGGGATCGAACGTCTTGAGGTCCTTGTAGACGTTCTGCGCTGCGGCCATCGAGATCGAGCCGTCGTGCTTGAAGTTGTCGAGGTTCGCCTTGAGCGCCGCGGTGTACGTCGCCTTGTCGGTGTAGAAGGACGCGGGCACCCCCGCGACGATCTGTTCGGGTGTCGACTGCTGGATGAAGCGCAGCGCGCGCACGATCGCGTTCACAACAGCTTGCGTGGTATTCGGGTTCTTTCGCACGAAATCGACAGGCGCATAGATGCAACCCGCGGCGTACGCGCCACCGTAGACTTCCTGCATGCCTTTGCTCGTGCGCGTGTCGACCACCGCGACGACGTCGCCACTCGCTTCGAGCGTAGCGATGACCGGATCGAGATTGGCGAGCGCATCGATTTCGCCGCGCTTCATGATTGCAACGGCGCCGCCACCCGCGCCGACGCCGATGATCGAGACCGCGTCGGGCTTGAGACCGGCCTTGGCGAGCAGGATGTTGACGAACATGTTGGTCGACGAGCCGGGCGCGGTGACGCCGATCTTCATGCCCTTGAGATCCGCCGGCGACTTGTACGCCGCGGCCTTGGCCTTGGGCATCGCCAGCACGATGCCCGCGTCCTTGCCCTGGAGCACCAGCGCCTCGATGTTCTGCCCCTTCGCCTGCTGCGTGATCGTGTGCTCGTACGCACCCGACACCATGTCTGCGCTGCCGCCGATCATGGCTTGCAGTGCCTTGGCGCCGCCCGGGAAGTCCGGGATCTCGACCTCGAGGCCTTCGTCCTTGAAGTAGCCCTTCTGCTCGGCGATGGTGAGCGGCAGGTAGTAGAACAGCGACTTGCCGCCGACGCCGATCGTGAGCTTCGGCTTCTCGAGCGTTTGCGCGTGGCTCGTCGCGGCGAGCGACGCGAGAGCTGCGCAGGCGGCGACCGCCGCGACTTTGAACATGCGACGCATGGATTCCTCCGGCAGGAGCGCCTTCGATCGGGCGCGATGGCGACGCGTATTGTCGGCGGGCCGGCGTTCCCGCGTCAAACGCTGCGGCCATTGCGCCGCGACGCATTGCCGCGATCGAGCGCTTTCAGCACGCCGGCCATCGCCGAGCCGATGGACAACGCCGGCGTGCCGCGCTTGGCCGACAGCGTGCGCGCAGCCGCCTCGAGGGCGTCGGCAAACGAGTCGCGCTCGCCGAGTGCATGGGCGAACAACGCGTCGCCGAGGGCAATACGGCCTTCGCGTTCCGCGCAGCTTGTATCGTCACTCGCGGCGGCGGTTAGCACGACCGTCGATTCGTCGGCAAGCGCGTCCTGGAACGCGCCCGAGCGACACGCCGACACGACCACGATTCGCCATTTGATGCCGGCGTCGTCGAGCAACGCGCGCAACGTCGACGGCGACAATGGCAGCAGGTCGAGCGGCGGATGCGCGACGTCGACACCTGCAGCGCTGCCTCGTCCGGCGACATAGATCATCACGACGTCGGACTCCGTATCGATGGCGGCGCCGATTTCGCGCAGCGTTTCGCGCAAGTGCGTAACGGTTGCGAATGGCGTCTCGAGCAACGTCTCCGGATGATTGGCGAGTACGATCGAGCGGCCGCGCGTCTCCCAGCGCTCGTCCATGACGCGCTGCGCTTGCAGGACATCGTCACGCAACGCCGGCTCGCCGGCGTCCGCAGCGAAGCCGACGAAATACAGATCGGTCACGCCCGGTCGTTCGTCGGCGAGCGCGCCGAGCGCGTCGTCGAGCAGCTGTTGCTGCGCCGCTTGCACGAGCTCCGATACCGGGGTCGCGCCGGAGCCCGCCTCTGCCGATGACGACGATTCCGCCTGCCACCACGGCAGCGACGGGAACAGCGCGGGTGCAAGCCACGTCGGCGCCGCGAGCGCAGCACCGGCGATGATCGCACCGAGCAGCGACCTGCGGCCCTCGCCTTCGAACGCAATCCAGACGCTGCGCACGATCATCGCGACGAACCAGACGGGAACGACATACGCGAGCCACGACGCGGCGAACTGCGGGATGTCGATCACGCGCCCGACGAAGGTGAGCATCGCATCGGCCGTCTGAATCAGCGGGGCACTCGCAAGCACGATCACCGGCAACGCGAGCGCAAGCGACGCGCGCCGGCGCACGACGGCGATCAGCGCAGCAACGGCGATCAAGAGTCCGAGCGTCGAGAGCTCGTTGCCGACACCGAGCGAGGAAAAGCGCGCGTCGGGTCCGTAACGGATCCAATCGCCGGCGATGTCGACCAGCGCCGAGAACACGAAGACGAGCAGCAGCTGCGCGAGGTCGATGCGAAACGACAGCCGCCGCACGGGCAAGAAGAGCGCGAGCCGCAGCCCGGCGCCGAGGTTGCGGGCAAGCGTCTTCAACACGTGCCGGGTGCGCAAGCGGCGCTCGCCTTCGCGCGCAAGCGATCTTCCAATTCCGGCAGCTTGCTCGCAATGGCCGCACCGATCGCGATCTGCGGATCGGACGCCGGTGCGAGTCCCTCGGCCCGTTCGCGGTCGGCAATGAGTGTGCGAGCCTTGGCGAACGCACCGGGTATCGACCACTCGTGGCGCAACGCCTGGTTGAACATCGCGTCGGTGAAGTACGTAAGCTCGCTGTCGTCGGCGCAGCCGAACGATTGCCGGTCGGCCGCCGCTGCGGTGAGCACGATGGTTTCGTCGTTCCTGAGCGCCGGCACGAATCCGCCCGAGTAGCATGCGGACACGACGATGATCCGCCAGCGGATGCCCGCCTCGTCCAGCATCGCCTTGAACTCGCCAGGCGTGAGCGACTCGAGTCGCAGCGGCGGAAAGTACGTCGCGAGCGTATGGTCCTTGCCGCCATGGCTTGTCAGCAACACCAGCACGATGTCTTCGTCGCGGTCGATCCTCCGGCCGACCGCTTTCAGCGTGGCGCGCAGGTTCGTCACGGTCGCGAGCGGTTTTTCGAGCACGCTTCGCGGATGGTTCACGAGCGTGACCGAGCGCCCAGCGCCGTCGAAGCGCTCCGCGATGACGCGTTCCGCGAGCTCGACGTCCTTGCGAAAGACATCCTGCACCGCATACGGCGCGAACCCGACGAAGTACAAGTCGACGACGCCCGGCCGCTGCGCCTCGAGGCCGGCCAGTGCCGCGGACAACAGTCCGGGCTGCTTCGCAAGCGCCTGTTCGGACACGACGGCGAAGTAGTCGTAGTTGCGAGCCGAGCGCTCCGGCGAATACCACCAACCCCTTTCACCGAACAGCATCTGCGCGCCGATTCCGCTGCCGGCGACGAGTACGACGCTCGCGACGGTGCGAATCCAGAAATGTGGTTGGCGCGGCGCGAGCGCGAGAAAGAAGACGCGCGCAGTCACGAACAGATACCAGGCGGTCAGCACGATCCAGACGATCCAGGCCGTCGCGGTCTCGTACCGCGCCGGTTGCTCGATCGTCAGTCGATACGCGAGGCCGGCGATCTGCAGCATTGGCGACGCCGCGAACGCAAGCACCGGCACCGTCAGCATGAGGTGCGGCTGCTTCAGCGCAAGCGCGACGATCGCCGTCACGAACAGGAAGACCCCGGTCGTGACCGACGCGTCCTGCAGTCCGAAGTAGGTGAACCGCGCGCCCGTGCCGAGTCGAACCCAGCCGAAGGCAATGTCCAGCGCGACGCCGACTACGAGCAATGCCACGAGCGAACCGAGGCTTACGCGGAACGACAGCACGGAAACGCGCAACCCCAGCGCAAGCCGAGCGCCGGCGACCAGGTTACGAGACAAATCGGAGAGGACGCGCCGCATGCGGGTCGTGCGGATTTACGCGCGCTCGTTGGAACGCGCCGCGATGTACGCCTTCACCGCCTCGAGCGCCGCCGGCAATACCGTGCATCGCTGCGGCCGCCTCTCGAGATCGGCGTACACGGACGGAGGATCGGGATCTCGTCCGAGCGCCTCGCGGATCGTCGCGGCGAACTTCGCCGGCAGCGCCGTCTCGACGCAAACCATCGGCACGCCCGGCTCGCGATGCTCGCGTGCGACCTTGACGCCGTCCGCGGTGTGCGGATCGATGACGACGCCGTCGCGGCTTGCAACGTCGCGGATCGTGGCGATGCGATCGGCGTGCGTGCTGCGCCCCGACACGAATCCGCTCGCCGCAACCCGGTCGCCGTAGGGTGTTGCGCACAGATCGAATTCGCCGTTGCGCGCGAGTTGCGCCCACAGCTCGCGCACGAGCGCAGGATCGCGGCCGACGAGGTCGAACACGTAGCGCTCGAAATTCGACGCCTTCGAGATGTCCATCGACGGGCTCGACGTCGCGTGCGTCTCCGCCGCCTTGCGCACGCGGTAACGGCCGGTGCGGAAGAACTCGTCGAGCACGTCGTTCTCGTTCGTGGCGACGACGAGCCGGCGGATCGGAAGTCCCATCGACTTCGCGACGTGGCCGGCGAGCACGTTGCCGAAGTTTCCCGACGGCACGGCGAAATCGACGTCCGCGCCGACGTGCGGCGCGACCGCGAAATAGCCTTTGAAGTAGTAGACGATCTGAGCGGCCACGCGCGCCCAGTTGATCGAGTTCACCGTGCCGATCGCGTAGCGCGCTTTGAACTCGGTGTCGCCGCTCACGGCCTTGACGATGTCCTGGCAGTCGTCGAACACGCCCTCGATCGCGAGGTTGTGGATGTTCGGATCGGCGAGCGAGAACATCTGCGCCTGCTGGAACGGGCTCATCCGGCCCTTTGGCGACAGCATGAACACGCGGATGCCGCGCTTGCCTCGCATTGCGTATTCGGCCGAGCTTCCGGTGTCGCCCGACGTCGCGCCGAGAACGTTCAGCTCGCGGCCGCTCTTCGCCAACACGTGCTCGAACAGGTTGCCGAGAAGCTGCAGCGCAATGTCCTTGAACGCGAGCGTCGGACCGTTCGACAGATGCAGCAGGTGAAGCCCGTCTTCGAGCGGCGTCACCGGCGTGATGTCGTCGCTGCCGAATGCTGCCGCCGTGTAGGTTCGCTCGATCAGCGCGCGCAGTTCGTGCGCGGGAACGTCGTCGATGAAATGCGCGAGCACCGCGAACGCGAGCTCGCGATAGCTGCGCGGCGCGAGCGCGGCGAGATCGGTCGGCGTGAGATGCGGATACGCCTGCGGCACGGCGAGGCCGCCGTCCGGTGCGAGCCCTTCGAGCAGGATCGAGCAAAATGGCTGCGGCGCGTCGCACCAGGCGCCGCGCGTGCTGACGTATCTCATCAACCGAGACTTTCGAGCCGGATCCGCACGACGCTGCCGCTCACCGTCGGCAACTCCTCGACGTGTGCGATCGCATCGACGACCCGTCGCTCGAGCGTCACGTGCGTGAGCAGGATGATGTCGGTCTGGTCCTCGCCTTCGGGCGGCTCCTTCTGGATCATCGCATCGATCGAGATGTCGCGGTCGGCGAGGATGCGCGTGATGTCGGCGAGCACGCCGGGACGATCCTGCACGCGCATGCGGAGGTAATAGCTGGTCTCGACGTCGCCCATTGGCAGGAACGGCGTGTCGGACAGTCGATCCGGGCGGAACGCGAGATGCGGCACGCGATGCTCGGGGTCGGCCGTGTGCATGCGCGTGACGTCGACGAGATCGGCGATCACCGCGCTCGCGGTCGGCTCGGCGCCTGCTCCGGCCCCGTAATAGAGCGTCGGCCCGACGGCGTCGCCTTTGACGAGCACGGCGTTCATCACGCCCTCGACGTTCGCGATCAGCCGCTTCGATGGGATCAGCGTCGGATGCACGCGAAGCTCGATGCCCGCCTTCGTCCTGCGGGTGATACCGAGAAGCTTGATCCGGTAGCCCATCTCCTCGGCGTAGCGGATGTCCTCGCGCGTGAGCTTGGAGATGCCCTCCGTGTAGACCTTGTCGAACTGCATCGGCACGCCGAACGCGATCGCCGACATGATCGTGAGTTTGTGCGCCGAGTCGATACCATCGATATCGAACGTCGGGTCGGCTTCCGCATAGCCGTGTGCTTGCGCATCCTTCAGCGCCGCCTCGAACGACTCGCCCTTCTCGCGCATCTCCGAGAGGATGAAGTTCGACGTGCCGTTGATGATGCCGGCGATCCATTCGATGCGGTTCGCGGTCAGCCCCTCGCGCAGCGCCTTGATGATCGGGATTCCGCCGGCGACTGCGCCCTCGAACGCGACCATCACGCCTTTCGCGTGGGCGGCGGCGAAGATCTCGTTGCCGTGCCGCGCGAGCAGCGCCTTGTTCGCGGTGACCACGTGCTTGCCGTGCGCGATCGCCGACAGGATCAACGAGCGCGCGGGCTCGATGCCGCCGATCAGCTCGATGACGATGTCGACATCCGGATGCTCGAGCACGACGGCGGCGTCGTTGGTGAGATTGATGCCCGTAGCGCCGCGCGTGAGCTCGCGGGCGCGATCGAGCGCGCGCTCGGCGATCCACGTGATGCGAATGGGGCGGCCAGCGCGGCGCGTGATTTCCTCCTCGTTGCGCCGGAGCACGCTCCACGTGCCGAAACCCACCGTACCGATGCCGAGCAGTCCGACTTGCAGCGGCTTCATTGTCGCGTTCGCCATACCCAGCCTTTCACTGCCGCGCCTGTCGTCCCCGCGAAGGCGGGGACCCAGCGTCGTTCGCGCGAAGACACTGGATTCCCGCCTTCGCGGGAATGACGGCTCGCTCGATTCACAGCAATCCGTCCTTGCGGAACATGTCCTTGATGCCGCGGACCGCCTGGCGCGTGCGCGCCTCGTTCTCGATCATTGCGAAGCGTACGTACGAATCGCCGTACTCGCCGAAGCCGATCCCCGGCGACACCGACACCTTCGCCTTTGCCATCAGCTCCTTCGTGAACTCGAGCGAGCCGCGCTCGCGGTAGGGTTCGGGAATTTTCGCCCACACGTACATCGACGCCTTCGGCATGTCGACCATCCAGCCGGCCTCGTGCAGCCCCTTCACCAGCACATCGCGCCGCTTCTGGTAGCGCATCGCAATCTCGGCTACGCACTCCTGCGGTCCTTCGAGCGCCGCGATTGCCGCGACCTGGATCGGCGTGAACGTTCCGTAGTCGTGATAGCCCTTGATCCGTGACAGCGCGTAAACAAGCTCCTTGTTGCCGACCATGAATCCGATCCGCCAGCCGGCCATGTTGTAGCTCTTCGACATCGTGAAGAACTCGACCGCGACGTCGCGCGCACCGTCGACCTGCATGATCGACGGCGCCTTCCAGCCGTCGAACGTGATGTCGGCGTAGGCGAGGTCGTGCACGACCCAAATGCCGTGCTCGCGGGCGAGCGCGATGATCTTCTCGAAGAACGGAAGCTCGACGCACTGCGCGGTCGGGTTCGACGGGAAGTTGATGATCAGCATCTTCGGCTTGGGGAAGCTCGTGTGGATCGCCTGCTCGAGCTCCACAAAGAAATCGACGTCCGGCGTGATCGGCACGTGCCGGATGTCGCTGCCGGCGATCACCGGCCCGTAGATGTGGATCGGATAGCTCGGGTTGGGAACGAGCACGGTGTCGCCGTGACCGAGTGTGGCGAGCGTGAGATGGGCGATTCCCTCCTTCGAGCCGATCGTGACGATCGCCTCGGTCTCGGGATCGAACTCGACGCCGTAGCGCCGCTCATACCAGTGGCAGATTGCACGCCGCAGCCGCGGGATGCCGCGCGACACCGAGTACCCGTGTGTGTCGGGACGCGACACCGTCTCGACCAGCTTGTCGACGATGTGCTTCGGCGTCGGGCCATCCGGATTGCCCATGCCGAAGTCGATGATGTCCTCGCCGCGACGGCGAGCGGCCATCTTCAGCTCGGACGTGATGTTGAAGACGTACGGCGGCAAGCGCGTGATGCGCTCGAATTCGTTGGCAGGGGAAGCGGACATGCGGGCTCTTTCGGCGTAAGCGCCCGGAACCGTCCGAGCGACGTGAAAGCGAAGGATCTGCGATGGTAGCGGATTGAAGGGGTTACCGCAATGCAGCATGGTAGATTGGCGAGATGAAATTCCATCTGGCTGCCGGCGAAGGCAACGTGATCACCGGCGTCGGGCCCGGATGGATCCGCGTCGGCGTTCGCGAGTACCGCGAGAACGTCGCGATGACAGCGCAGACGATCGCGCCCGGCTGGACGCAGGGCGGATTCGATCAGCTCACCGACACCAATTTCGAGGCGCTGCTCGCGCTCGCGCCCGAGATCGTGCTGCTTGGCACTGGTACCACGCTGCGCTTCCCGCATCCGCGGCTCATCCGCGCGCTGACCGATGCGCGCGTCGGCGTCGAAGTGATGGACACGCCGGCCGCGTGCCGGACGTTCAACATCCTCGCAGCCGAAGGCCGCAAGGTCGCAGCGGCGCTGCTCGTCTGATCGTGAAGTTGGGGTCAGAGCCTTAATTCGAACCGAATTAAGGCTCTGACCCCAATTTTACTGGCGCAACGCCGTCACGAGCGATCGGATCTCGCCGCTCGCCTCGGCGAGCGTCTTGAAGAGCTCTGGCTCGTTCAACTTCCCGGGCGGCGTCGCGCCGGCGCGCAGATGAATCGGGTTCGTCTGCGCGGCGACGAGATTGGCGAGCGTCACGACATCGCTGATCGTGCGCGCCGGCATCTGGTAGTGGCCGTTCTCGTGCTCGGCGACGGCGGCGAGCGTCGCTTCGGAAAGACCGAACGAATGCAGCAATGTCTGACCGATGGCGGCGTGCCAGTCGGCGAGCACCGCGTCGAGCGCGGCAGGATCGGCTTCGAGCTCCGGATAACGAGCCGCCTGCGACAACAGATAGAAATAGCCGATGTCGTGAACCAGTCCCGCGAACAACGCCTCTTCGGGATTGAGCCGCGTCATCTTCTGCGCGATGACGAACGCGAGCGCGGCGACCTGCAAGCTGTGGCTCCACGCGATCTCGGCGCGCGACGCGTATTTGCGCATTTCGTCCGCCGCGCGCAGTTGATCCACCGCCACGGCAACCGCGACGGAACGCACCGTGTCGAAGCCGACGCGCGTGATGGCGGAGCGCACGTCGGAAACCGGCTTGCCGCCCGGATTCACCGCCGCGGAATTCGCGATCTGCACGAGCTTCGCCGCCAGCAGCGGCTCGGACGCAATCACGTGGGCGATGCGTTCCGACGCGATCGCCGGGTCTTCGAGCGCTTTGCGGACTTTGAGCGTCGCGTTGGCGAACGTCGGAAACGTCACCTCGCGCTTCGACAAATCGGCAGCGATGTCCTGCAGGAAGTGGAAGGCGACTTGCTGATTGTCCATGGGGCTGGGCCGGCGAGGGTACTCGGCGCGAGCGTACCGCTGCGGCTCTGCGTTGGCCAGCCCCGCCGGCGAGGCGGTCGCTATTCGCCGACTGCGAGCAACGTCCCGTGCTCGCGGGCGTAGCGTACAGCCCACGCGAAAAGCAGCGCGCCGATCGCGAGATAGACCGCGTCCAGACCGACCGCAAGCCAGAACCGGTCCCAGTGGAACACGCCGTCGCGCAACACGGCGCGCATGCCCTCGAACACCTGCGCCGACGGCAGCACTTGCGCGATCGGCTGCAGCCAAGAGGGCAGCACGGCAATCGGGTAGTAGACACCGGACACGGGCGCAACGAGGAAGATCGACGCCCATGCGAGCTCTTCGGCGCCCAGGCCCCAGCGCAGGATCATGCCCGAGACCGCGAGGCCGATCGCCCAGCCGAATGCGATCAACGCGACGAAGAATGCGATCAGCGGAAACCCGAGTGAAAAGATCGAGTATCGGAATAGCAGCCAAGCGGCGAGACACGCGCCGCCGACGCCGATCGCCGTGCGAAGCATGCTCATCGCGATCTGGCCCGCGATGAACTCGGGCAGCGTCAAAGGGCTCACGAACAGGTTGCCGAGATTGCGCGCGTACATCTCCTCGATGAACGTGAGCGACGTGCCGAGCTGGCCGCGGAACAGCACGTCCCACAGCAGAACCGCACCGATGAAGAAGCCGGGCGCGTCGCGCAGGAAGCTGTTGGTCGGCGCAAGGTAGATCGTGACGAACGCCCACAGCACCATCGTTACCGTCGGGTAGTACATCGTCGACACGATCCGCGGCCACGATTTCAGCATCAGGTACGCATGCCGGCGCACCAGCGCGCCGACGCGCCGCGCCGACGCCGCCGGCCCGCGTTGCGGCAGCAGCGCAATCGTCGCGCTCATCGGCGACTTGTCATTCCGCAGCGAGGAATCTGCTGTTCCGGTACGCACGAAACAGATCCCTCGCTTCGCTCGGGATGACATCGAATTGGTCCGTCTTCATTCGCGCTCGGGTCGCGCGCCCGGCACATCGGCCGGCATCGTCGCATCGCCCCCGCGGGCGACGTCGAGAAAGACCTGCTCCATGTTCGCGCGGCCGTAACGCGCGAGCAGCGCCTGCGGCGATCCGCGGTCGACGATCTCGCCCGCGCGCAGCATCAGCACCTCATCGCACATGCGCTCGACCTCGCCCATGTGGTGCGAGGCGAGCAGCATCGTGCATGCGGTGCGCCGCTGGTAGCGCTCGAGCCACGTGCGGACGCGATCGCCCACGTCCGGGTCGAGCGAGGCGGTCGGCTCGTCGAGCAGCATGACCTCCGGCTCGTTCAGCAGCGCCTTCGCGAGCGACACGCGCGTGCGCTGTCCGGCCGACAGCGTGCCGTACGTGCGATCGAGCAGCGGCGCGAGATCGAATTCGGCGCCGAGCGCGGCGATGCGTGCGCGCGGGTCGGCGATGCCGTACAGGTCGGCGAAGATGCGCAGGTTTTCGCGCACGGTCAGTCGCTTCGGCATATCGACGTACGGCGACGTGAAATTCATCCGTGGCAGCACGCGATGGCGCTGGCGCAGCATGTCGCAGCCGAGCACCCTGATGCGACCGGACGTCGGCGTCAGCACGCCAAGCAACATCGCGAGTGTCGTCGTCTTGCCGGCGCCATTGCCGCCGAGCAGCGCCGTCGTCGTGCCGCGCCGGATGGCGAACGACACGTTCTTCACCGCATCGATCTTGTCGTAGCGCTTCGACAGGCCGTCGACGGCGATCGCGACGTCCGCGGCGCCGACGTCAACCGATACGGCCTCCGGCGCGCGGAGCGCGTCTAGCACGAAATCGCGTTCCGGCAGAATTCGGCGAGCTCGCGCACGATCGCCTGATTGGCGACCGGCGCGCGCGCACGATCGCCGCCGCCGTAATCAAGCGCGAGCTTGAAGTCGTATTTGCGGAAGAACGCGTCGAACTGCTCGGCGCCGAGCGTTCCGACCGCAGCGAGCTCATCCGAAGCGGGCTCGTATTCAAGCAGGATCGCCGCGAGCGGCTGAGGCGCCGGACCGGCGAGCACGCGCGCACCGCCGGCAGGATCGTAGACGCTGTGGTCGGCGCAGCAGTGGATCACGCGCGCGTCGGACGTCGCGGAGCGCTCGCGCTGGTAGCGGATGAAGGACACGTCCTTGGTCGGATACGCAAGCTTGTGCGCGCAGATCGCGGAGAACGCGACGATCGCGCGCTCCGGTCCTACGCCGCCTTCCCACGCGTAAGTCGAACCATCCTGCCGGCGCAGCGTCGCGGGCGCCGTTATCGCGTGCCGCAAGTTGAGCAGGAAGCACGGTGTCGCGGCATACGGATAATGGAACACGTAGTTCGTATCGGGCGTGAGCGCACGCGCCTTCACCGGCTGACCATGCACATCGACGAGCCGCGCGCGCGCATAACGGCGCGGCACGACATCCCCCCACGCGGCGGGCCACGCCGCAAGCCCGGCCGCTCCGCCGAGCGCGGCGCACGATTCCAGAAAGCGCCGTCGTTCCATCGGTCGTGCCGGCCGTTGATCGCCGGCTAGGCGGCGATCAGCTCGCGAATGTGCTCGGCCGCGCTGCGGCCGAGCGCGGACAGCGCGTAGCCGCCCTCGAGCGTCGAGACGATGCGACCTTGCGCATGCTTGTGCGCGATCGCGACGATCTCGCGCGTCACCCACGCGTAATCGGCCTCGGTGAGCTTGAGCCCCGCCAGCGGGTCCTCCCGATGCGCGTCGAATCCTGCAGAGACGTAGATCAGCTGCGGCTGGAAGCGCTCGAGCGCGGGCAGCCAGCGCTCGCGCACGGCATCGCGGAACTCCTGACTCGCGCTGCCCGGCGCGAGCGGGATGTTCACCATGTTCGCCGCGACGTTCTCGGTGCCCGAGTATGGATAGAGCGGATGCTGGAACGTCGACACCATCAGCACGCGCTCGTCGCCCGAGAAGATGTCCTCGGTGCCGTTGCCGTGATGGACATCGAAGTCGACGATCGCCACGCGCTCGAAGCCGTGCGCCGCGAGCGCGTGCGCGGCGCCGATCGCGACGTTGTTGAACAGGCAGAACCCCATCGCACGCGTGCGCTCGGCGTGATGGCCGGGCGGGCGCACGGCGCAGAACGCGCGGCGGCACTCGCCGCGCGCGACGAGATCGGTCGCGAGCACCAGCGCGCCGGCAGCGTGGTGCGCGGCTTCGAGCGTATGCGGACACAATGCCGTGTCCGGATCGATGAAGCGCAGGCCTGCCGCCGGGCTCGCTTCCTCGATCGTGTCGATGTATGCGTCGTCGTGACAGCGTGCGAGCTGCTCGCGTGTGGCGGCCGGCGCCGTGTAGTGGCGCAGATACGGGTCGAGACCCGCGGCGATCAGCCGGTCGCCGATCGCGTGCAGCCGCTCCGGGCACTCGGGGTGGTACGGCCCCATGTCGTGCAGCAGCGACGACGGATGTGTGATGTAGGCGGTCGGCAAGGCAGGCGAGCGATGAAAGGACGGCGCCGCGGCATGACATTGGACCACGCGGCCGCGGCTTCGGCACGGGTGCCGGCCGCACCGGATGGGCCGCGACCTGCCGAGTGGAGTGTAGCCCGGCTCCGGCGGTGATGACTAGCCGCACCGGGAGCGTTACAGTCTGGCGTGCCGCTTGCTTGCGTTCACGCCGTCCGAACCGCCCGAAGAAGGCAACCATGACCGTCCGCCCGGCGAGCCACGCCTTAGCCCCCACCGCGCTGCGTCTTGCCGCGGTGATCACGCAGCTCGAGCGCGTCGTCGTCGGCAAGGAAGCGCCGCTGAAGCTCGCGCTCGCGTGCCTGCTCGCCCGCGGGCACCTGCTGATCGAGGATATCCCCGGGGTCGGCAAGTCGACGCTCGCGCAGGCGCTCGCAGCCTCGCTCGGACTCAAGTACGCGCGCGTGCAATTCACGAGCGACCTGCTGCCGGCGGACATGCTCGGCGTATCGATCTTCGACACGCAGGCGCAGGCGTTCCGGTTCCACCCGGGACCGGTTTTCAATTCGGTCGTCCTTGCCGACGAGATCAACCGTGCGCCGCCGAAGACGCAGAGCGCGCTGCTCGAGGCGATGGAGGAGCGGCAGGTGTCGCTCGATGGCCAGACGCGCCGCCTGCCGGACCCGTTCTTCGTCATCGCAACGCAGAACCCCGTCGAGCAGATCGGCGCGTACCCGTTGCCCGAGTCGCAGCTCGACCGTTTTCTGATGGCGATCGAGCTCGGCTACCCCGATCCTGCGTCCGAGCGGGAGTTGCTCTCCGGTGGGGACCGTCGCGCGCAGATACCGACGCTTCCCGCACTGTCCGATCCGCCGACGCTCGCGGACTGGCAGAAGGAAGCCGCCAATATCCACGTCGCGCCCGCGCTGCTCGACTACGTACAGTCGCTGCTCGCGGCGACACGCGGCAACACCAGCGGCAGCGCTGACGCGGGCGCGCGTCGAGGCCTGTCGCCTCGCGCCGGGCTGCTGCTGGTCGCCGCGGCCCGCGCCTGGGCGCTGCTCGCCGGTCGGCCGATGGTGCTGCCCGAGGACGTGCAGTCGGTGTTTCCCGCGGTCGCCGGCCACCGGCTCGCCGGCGGTGCGCGTGCCGGAGCGCTGCACGCGCAGTCGCTGCTGCGCTCGGTCGCGTTGACGTAGCGGGGCTGGCGCCGCCGCGCGCCGAAAGCCAGGTCGTGATCGCCGCCCTCCTATCGTCGAGATCGTCGCTGTTCCGGCGTTATCGTCAGCGGCTGTTCCGCGACGCGCCCGATGATCGCGACCCGGTGGTGTTGCGGCATCGCCGCATCTACATCCTGCCGACCAGGCGCGGCCTCGCGTTCCTCGCGACGCTGACGATGATGCTCATCACGTCGCTCAACTACGCGCTGTCGCTCGGCTTCGCCGTGACGTTCCTGCTCGCGGGTCTCGCTGCCGCCGCGCTGCTGCACACCTTTCGCAATCTCGCGGGCCTCGAGCTGCGTCCGCTCGCCGCAGGGGAGACGTTCGCCGGCGGGACGCTACCCTTCACGCTCGCGCTTGCGGGCGGTCAGGCGCCGCGTTACGGCGTCACGATCGCCGCCGGCAAGGGCTCCGCGCCCACGGTCGACGTTCCGCCCGAGGCGGCGCTGCCCGTCACGCTCGAAGTGCCGACGGTTCGGCGGGGCCGCGTCGCGCTTGGCCGCGTGACGCTTTCGTCGGACTATCCGCTCGGCTTGTGGCGCGGATGGGCCTATGTCCATTTCCCGCTCTCGGGCGTCGTGTTTCCTGCGCCCGAGACCGAGCCGCCGCCCTTGCCGACTGGTGCAGGCGGACACCATGTCGGCGCGCTCGCGCGCGGAGAGGAAGCCGATCTCGCCGGCCTTCGCGCATACATCGAAGGCGATGCTCCGCAGCGTGTCGCGTGGAAGGCAGTCGCGCGGGGCGCCGGTTGGTATACGAAACAATTCGAAGGCAGCGGCGGCGGCGGGCCGGCGGACTTGAACTGGCACGTGACGCCGACGACGCTCTCCGCCGAGGCGCGTCTCGCGCGGCTCACCGCCTGGGTGCTCAGCGCCGAGCGCGCCGCGCGACCGTTCGCGCTGACGCTTCCCGGTGTCGCGCTTCCGCCCGGTCAGGGGCGCGATCATCGACGTGCCGCACTCACCGCGCTCGCCCTCTACGAGGCGCGGCCATGACGAGCGCCGCGCCGGCTGCGACGATCTCGCCGGTGCGCCGACGCGCACGCCGCGCGCCGAGCGCCGGCACACCGCTCGCGCCCGCGCAAATCCGTTGGCTCGGTGTGCTGCTGATTGCGGCGCTGCTGCCGCAGATGCCCTACGTGCCCGCATGGGTCGCCGGCACCGGCGCGATGCTCGTCGCGCTTCGATTCGTGCTGCTCGCGCGCGACCGTCGTCGCGGCGGCGTCGCGCCGGCGCGCATACCGGCGTGGGCGCTCGGACTGTTCGCGCTCGCCGCGGCGTTCGTGATCCGGCAGACCTTCGGCTATTTCCTCGGCCGGGATCCATGCGTCGCGTTCCTGTTCCTGCTCGTGGGCATCAAGTTCCTCGAAACCAGGATCACGCGCGACGGCGCGCTGCTCGTGTGCCTGTCGAGCTTCCTCGTCGTGACGCCGTTCTTCTATGGCCAATCGATGTTCGCCGCGCTCGCCGCCGTGCCGGCGATGCTGCTGCTCGGCGCGACGCTGATCGTGCTGACGCTTGACCCGTCGTCCGCGCCGCGGCTATCCGACTGGGGCGCACCGGTCAGCCTCGCGGTGCGCATGTTCGTGCAGGGCATTCCGGTCGCGGCGTTGCTGTTCGTGCTCTTCCCGCGGCTTGCGGCGCCGCTGTGGGGACTGCCGGTCGATCATTCGGCAAAGAGTGGGCTGTCGGAGCGGATGGCACCGGGCGCGATCAGCGAGCTGTCGCTGTCGGACGCCGTCGCGTTTCGCGTCGATTTCGATGGCGTTACGCCGGGGCCGCGGTTGCGCTATTGGCGCGGTCCCGTGCTGTCGCGATTCGACGGCCACGAATGGACGATGGTGCCGCATCCACCGGATGGCGAGCTCGCGCGCCCCGAGCCGCGCGCCGCTGACGGCAGGCTGCCGCCGCTCGATCGGCGGCCGGTTTCGTACACGGTCACGCTCGAGGCGCACTGGAAGCCGTGGCTGTATGCGCTCGACTTGCCGGCGAGTCTGCCGCGGCATGTCGCCGAGGACGCCGGCGCCGAAGGCGGCAACATGCCGCTCGCCATGCTCGCACGCGATCAGATGCTGCTCGCGCGCGCACCCGTAACCCAACCGCTGCGCTACCGGCAACTGTCGCTGCTTCGCGATTGGCATCCGGCCTCCGCCGGCGAAGACGACCCGCGCGCGATCGGCGAGTACCTGCAACTGCCGTACGGCAGCAATGCGGAGAATCCGGGCACGACCGAGTTCGCGCGCGCATTGCGCAACGCGCATCCCGACGATGCCGGCTTCATTCGTGCCGTGCTGCTGTACTTTCGAAACGAGCATTTCGTTTACACGCTGGCGCCGGGCGAGGTATTCGAGCACGACCCCGTCGACGGCTTCCTGTTCCAGTCGAGGCGCGGCTTCTGCGAGCACTACGCGAGCGCGTTCGTCGTCATGTTGCGCGCCGCAGGCATACCGGCGCGCGTGGTCACCGGTTACCAGGGCGGCGAGATCAATCCGAACGGGCACTACATGATCGTGCGCCAGTCCGACGCGCACGCATGGGCCGAAGCGCTGCTGAACGGCGAATGGCGCCGCTTCGATCCGACGGCCGCCGTGGCACCGACGCGCATCGAGATGGGACTCGGCGGCTCGCTGCCGCTGAACGAAGTACCGCTGCTCGCGCGGCTCGACGAGAACTGGGTGAAGCAGCTGCGATTGTCGTGGGATGCGCTCAATTACGACTGGCGGCGCAACGTGATCGGGTTCAATCGCGATCGCCAGCGCTCGCTGTGGCGCGATTGGAGGATCGACCGCTTCGCCGCGTGGCAGATCGTGGCCGGCGCGGCAACGCTTACGCTCGGCTGGGTTGGCATCGTGCTTGGATGGCTCGCGTGGAAGCGGCGGCACAGCGATCGTGCGCGCGCGTTGTGGGAAAGTCTGTGCGCGCGGCTCGCGCGGGCGGGACTGCCGCGCCACCCGTACGAAGGGCCGCTCGCCTACGTCGCTCGCGCGTCGACGCGCTGGCCCGAATACGCGCCTGCGTTCAGCGTGATCGGCGAAGCGTATGCGTCATTGCGTTACGGGCCGGCGTCCTCGCGTGCCGATGACGATCGCGAGCGGGCTATCGCGCTCGCCCATCTTGCCCGCGCGGTCGATATCCTGCCGGCGCCGGCCGCGCTGCGCGCGGTGTAGGGTCGTCGTCCCCGCGAACGCGCCATCGGCGGATCGTCGCCCCCGCGAAGGCGGGGGCCCAGTGTCTTTGCGTGAAAGTCACTGGATTCCCGCTTGCGCGGGAATGACAAGCTACAGCAGCGCGTCGCGATCGAAGCCGCGTCGTGCGAGACGCGCGCGCAGCTTGTCGAGCGCCTCGGTCTGGATCTGGCGCACGCGCTCGCGCGTGACGCCAAGCTCGCGGGCGAGCTCCTCGAGTGTGGCCACTTCGCGTCCCGACAATCCGTAACGCCGCTCGATCACCGTGCGGTGCCGCTCCGACAGCTCGTCGAGCCATTGCCGCACCCATTTCTCGAGCGCGGTGTTGTGCAGCAACAGCTCCGGCGCGACGACGGCGTCATCGGGGACGCTTTCGCCGATCGACAATCCCGGCTCGTTCGCATGCGGCGCGTCGAGCGAGGTGACGTGCTCGGCGTAGCCGAGAATGCGGCGCACCTGCTCGACGGGCTTTTCCAGCAGCGCAGCCACGTCGTCGAGCGACGGCTCGCGGCCTTCGACCATCCCGTGCGTCTCGAGGTGGCGCAGCGCGCGCAGCACGACGTTCAACTCCTTCACGACGTGCGCGGGCAGACGGATCGTACGCGACTGGTTCATGATCGCGCGCTCGACCGCCTGCCGGATCCACCACGTCGCGTACGTCGTGAAGCGGAATCCGCGCTCGGGATCGAACTTCTCGAGCGCGTGGATCAGGCCGAGGTTGCCTTCCTCGATCAGATCGGGCAGCGCGAGCCCGCGATGCAGATAATGCTTCGCGATGCTGACGACGAGCCGCAGATTGTGCTCGATCAGCTTCTGTCGCGCCTCGAAGTCGCCGCCGCGCATCGCGCGCGCAAGCGAGAGCTCTTCGGACGCCTGCAGCAGCGGATGCTGGCCGATGTCGTTCAGATAGAGTTGCGTGACGTCGTTGACGAAGTCCGCGGAAAGACCGGGCGCGGGCTCGTCGAGCGGAAGCTCGGCGGTGAAGCGGTCGGGTTCGCCTCGCGCTTCGGGCTCGACGGCGTCGCTGTTCGCGTCCGGCTGCGCGGCGTCGGCGAGCGTCGAATCCTCCTCGGCCGGCGGAAGTCCCGGCAGCTCCGATTCGTGATCGTCGCGCGCGTGCCGCGGCAGCGTCATGCGAATGTTCTGCGGCTCAGACGGGCGGCAGATACTTGAGCGGATCCACGGGCTTGCCGAGCCGGCGGATCTCGAAATGGAGCTTGACGTCGTTCGCGTCCGTGTTGCCCATCTCGGCAATCTTCTGTCCGCGCGCGACCTGCTGCCCCTCTTTCACGACAATCTCGCGGTTGTGCGCATACGCCGACAGGTACGTCGCGTTGTGCTTGACGATGATGAGCTTGCCATAGCCGCGAAGGCCCGAGCCTGCGTAGACGACCTTGCCCGCAGCGCTCGCGACGATCGGCGTGCCCGCCGCGCCTCCGATGTCGATGCCCTTGAGGTTCGCCGTGTCCGAGAAGCCCGCGACGATCTTGCCGCTCGCCGGCCACAACCATTGCAGCCGATCGTCATCGTCGGCCAGCGCGGTCGATGCGCGCGGCTCGGGCTTCGGCTCGCTCTTCGCGGTCGGCGGCGCCACAGGCACCGCGGCGACGCTCGGCGCTAAAGCGGGGACCGGTGGCGACGACGTCGACTGCGAAGGCGCGAGCGCGGCGACGCGCTGTGCTTCGCGCAGCGCCTGCTCCGAGTACGGCTCCTTGAAAAGCTTGGGTTGCGATTTGTAATTGTCGGTATTGCGCGATCCCGCCGTGGCGACAGGCGAAATCGGCGCCGGCGTTCCCTGCGCGACAACCGGCGGCGTGCTGCGCAGCGGCGCGGTCACCACGCCCGCCGCGCCCGTCACGGCCGCTCCAGGCGGGCCCAATTGCAGCAACTGCCCGACCTCGATCCGGTTCGGATTCTCGATGCCGTTCCACGCGGCGAGATCGCGATAGTCGAGCCCATGATCGAGCGCGATCACATGCAGCGTGTCGCCACGCTTCACCGTGTACGTCGGCGGCCGCCAGTCGGCTTCCGGCGCGCTCGGTGAGCCGCCCAGGGGTGGCGGCGCCGGCGCTGCGATCGGTGGCGCCGGCAACGGCCCCCCGGTGCGATCCTCGACCGGTGCGCGCGTTCGCGTCGCGCATGCGGCGACGAGCGCGATCACGAGCGCACCGGCGGCGACGGTGTGCAGCGTGCGGAAAGCGGCGGAACGCAAAGCCGGGCAAGACGCGAGCGCCATCATCATCCGAGGCGAACCAAAAGTAGGGTCAGACACTCTTTTCGCGCGGAGTTCGCCCGATCGCGAGAAGAGTGTCGTGCTCTATTTTTGGGATCATGCAGTACCGGGCAATAACGGAACGAATCTTACCGCATCGAGCATCCGTTCCCGATAGCCGGATGGCGTCGATTCGATCACCGTGAGCCGCTGCACGTAGTCGCCGTCTGCGCGCTGCGCGAGCGGCAACACCATCCGCCCGCCGGGATTCAGATATTTGAGCAGCGCATCGGGCACGTGCGTCGCACCGGCGGTGATGACGATGGCGTCGATCGCGAGATCCTCGCCGAGATCGGTCGAGCCGTCGCCGTGCTTCAGCCGAACGTTCTTCAGTTTCAGCGACTGCAGATTGCGCCGCGCCTTCGCAACGAGCGCGCCGATGCGCTCGACCGTGTAGACCTCGTCGGCGATCTGCGCAAGCACCGCCGTCTGGTATCCGCAGCCGGTGCCGACTTCGAGCACGCGCTCGAGCTTGCGGCCGTCGCGCGCGAGCTCGGTCATTCGGGCGACGACCCACGGCTGCGAAATGGTCTGCCCCTCGCCGATCGGCAACGGACTGTCGTCGTAGGCGCGGATCGCGAGCGCCTCGTCGACGAAGATATGGCGCGGCACAGCGGTCATCGCGGCGAGCACGACCTCGTCGCGAATGCCCTGCTCGCGCAGACGCTCGATCATCCGCGCTCGCGTACGCACCGACGTCATGCCGATTCCGGTCATCTTTCCGTCGAGCGTCCCCATCGCCCGTTCTCCCGGTTAGCGCCGCGCTACGTTGCGAGCCACGCCGACACCGGCGTCATCAGATCGCGGTTGGTGAGATCGATCTGCAACGGCGTGATCGACGCGTAGCGCTGGTCGACGGCATGGAAATCGGTGCCTTCGCCCGCGTCGGCTGCCGGGCCGGCGGCTCCGACCCAATAGATCGTCTCGCCGCGCGGGCTCACCTGTTTGATCACGTTCTCGGCCTTGTGCCGGCGGCCGAGCCGCGTGACCTTGTAGCCGGTGAGCGCTGCGCGCGGCACGTCAGGCACATTGATGTTGAGCAGCCACGCACCTGCCTGACGCTTGCGATGGCGAAGCACGAGATCCACCGCGATGTCGGCTGCCGTCTCGAAATGCGTGGCGGTCTTCGACGTGATCGAGATCGCGATCGACGGAATGCCGAGCAGGAAGCCTTCGGTCGCCGCAGCGACCGTGCCCGAGTAGATCGTGTCGTCGCCCATGTTGGCGCCGAGATTGATCCCCGAGATCACCATGTCAGGCAGCTCGTCGAGCAGGCCGGTCACCGCGAGGTGCACGCAGTCGGTCGGCGTACCGTTGACGAACCGGAATCCATTCGGCGCGCGCCGCACGGTGAGCGGCCGATCGAGCGTGAGCGAGTTCGATGAGCCGCTTCGATCGCGCTCGGGTGCGACGACCGTCACGTCGGCGTGCGGCGCGAGCGCCGCGGCGAGCTGCTCGAGCCCGGGCGCGAAGTAGCCGTCGTCGTTGGAGAGGAGGATGCGCATTGAGCGTTCGCGCATGCGCGTCTCGTGACGCGCACGGGCACGACCGATTATAACCGCCGCGCACCACCGCAGCGCTCGACGGTCCGTCGCTTGCGCTCACCCGCTGTTGCGCAATCCTGCGGCGAGGCCGTTGATCGTCAGGTGGATCGCGCGCTTGGTCCGCTCGTCGGTCTGCCCGGCGCGATAGCGGCGCAACAGCTCCACCTGCAGGTGGTTGAGCGGATCGAGATACGGAAAGCGGTTGCGGATGCTGCGCGCGAGCGTCGGGTTGTCCTCGAGCAGCGTCTCGTGGCCCGTGATCGCGAGCACGTGGCGGATCGTGCGCTCGTGCTCGGTCTCGATGCGCGCGAAGATGTGCTCGCGCGTGCCGGCATCGGGAACGAGCTCGGCGTAACGCGACGCGATCGCGAGGTCGGTCTTCGCGAGCACCATCGCCATGTTCGACAGCACGCTCCTGAAGAACGGCCAGCGCACGTGCATCTCGGCGAGCAGCTCGTGACCGTGGGGCCGCGACGCGACGAACGCATTCACGGCCGCGCCGAAGCCGTACCAGCCGGGCAGCATCAGCCGGCACTGCCCCCAGCTGAACACCCACGGGATCGCGCGCAGGTCCTCGATGCGAGTGGACGCCGTGCGTGAAGCCGGACGGCTGCCGATGTTGAGGCTTGCGATTTCCGCGATCGGCGTTGCGGCACGGAAATACGCGACGAATTCCGGCGTGTCGTAGACGAGATCGCGGTACGCGCGGTACGCATGTGCCGACAGCGCATCCATCGCCGCGTAGTACGCACCGGCGCGCGAGCCGATCTGCTCGGTGTCGATCAGGCTCGCTTCGAGCGCCGCGGCGACGACCGTTTCGAGATTGCGCCGGCCGAGCTCCGGATCCGAATACTTGCTTGCGATGATCTCGCCCTGCTCGGTCAGCCGGATGCCGCCGGCAAGGCTGCCCGGCGCCTGCGCGAGGATCGCGTCGTGCGCGGGCCCGCCGCCACGGCCGACGGTGCCGCCGCGGCCATGGAACAGGCGCAGCTTCACACCCGCTGCGGCGAACGCGTCGATCAGCGCGCGCTCGACGCGATAGAGCGCCCAGTTCGACGTCAGATAGCCGCCATCCTTGTTGCTGTCGGAGTAGCCGAGCATCACCTCGTGCAAATCGCCGCGCGACGCGATCCAGCGCCGGTAGCGCGGCAGCGCGAAAGCTTCGTGCATCACGCGATCGCCGTGCGCGAGGTCGTCGATCGTCTCGAACAGCGGTACGACGTTCATCGCGAGCGTGTCGATGCTCGCGAGCCCGACCTCCTTCAGCAGGATGCCGACTTCGAGCAGGTCGCTCACCGCATTGCATTTGGAGATCACGTAATTGGGCAGCGCATCGGCGCCGAATCGGCGGTGAACGCGGGCAGCGACGCCCAGGATCGCGAGCTCGTCGCGCGTTCGCTCCGAATACTCGAGATGCGGCGAATGCAGGAGCCGCGGACCGGCGAGCTCGTGCGCGAGCAGCTCGACGCGTTCGTGCTCCGCAAGCGACAGGTAATTGGCACAAACGCCGGCGCGCTCGAGCAATTCACCGACAACCGCCTCGTGCACGTCGGCGTTCTGTCGCAGGTCGAGCACGGCGAGATGGAAGCCGAGCACGTCGACGGCGCGCCGCAGCGGAACGAGCCGGCCCGAGGCAAGGAGGCTCGCGCCGTGTGTCGCGAGCGAGCGCTCGATCGTCGCGAGATCGGCCGCGAACTCGGCCGGGCTCGAATACGGCGCGAGCTCGCCGTGCGGCGCGCGCGGCGGCACATAGTCGGCGAGCTCTTTCGCCGTTGCGGCGAGCCGCGCGTAGATACCGATCAGCGCCTGGCGGTACGGTTCGTCCTGGCGATGCGGGTTGTCGTCGTGAGCGGCCCGCGCAAGCGCCATCAGCTCTTCCGTCGGATGCACGAGCCGAGTCGACAGCGACAATTCACCGCCAAGACGGTGAACTTCGTCCAGATAATGCGTGAACGCGAGCGTCGCCTGCGCGCAAATGGCGTACTCGAGCGTCTGCGCGGTGACGAACGGATTGCCGTCGCGATCGCCGCCGATCCACGAGCCGAGTCGCAGAAACGGCGGCAGTGTCCAGCCGGCGGGCATGCCGAAGGCGTCGCGCAGCCTCCGCTCGAGCGCGTCGTACAGACGCGGCAGCTCGCCCAAAAACGTGTAACGGTAATACGCGAGGCCGTTTTCGACCTCGTCCCTGACCTGCAGCCGCGACAGCCGCAGCATCGCCGTCTGCCACAGCGACAACACCTGCCGTGCGAGGCCCGTCTCGAACTCGCGCGCTTCGTCGGGCGTGAACGTCACGCGATCGCGCCACTGCAACAGTCGAGCGATCTCGCGCTCGGCGTCGAGGATGCTCTTGCGCTGCACCTCGGTGGGATGCGCGGTCAGCACCGGGCTCACCAGCGCGCCGTCGAGCCAGCGCGCGATCGCTGCGCCGTCGACGCCCGCCTCCGACAACCGCTCGAGCGCGTCCGCGAAGCTGCCGCGCTGCGGCGGCGATCCGGCGAGCGCGTGGGCGCGGCGGCGCCGATTCTGCTGCACGTCCTCGGCGATGTTCGCGAGCAGCGAGAAATAGGAAAACGCACGAACGACGTGCAGCGTCTCGCCGATGTCGAGCCGGTTCAGCAGCGCGTCCAGATCGGAGCTTGCCGCCGGGGCTCCACCGCCATTGCGCCGGCGGAAATCGATCGCCGTGCGGCGGATCGTCTCGATGCGCTCGAATCCGGCGTCGCCGGTCTGATCGCGCAGCACGTCGCCGAGAATGCGGCCGAGCAGCCGCGTGTCCTCGCGCAGCGGAAGGTCCTTGTCGGTCGCGGTGTCCATTCGTAAGGTGATTCTACCGGCACGCCAAAAAAAGTAGGGTCAGACTCGACTTTTCGTGCCCGTTCGCGCTTCGGCTCGTCGATAATCAAAAGTCGAGTCTGACCCTACTTTTTTCTCCATGGCCGAGCTCGCCGATTCCGCTTCGCTGCAGGCGCTCGCCGAGCGCAAGCGCGCGCTCGCCGCGACAACGCTGGCACAACTTTTCTCTGCCGACGCCGCGCGCGCCGAGCGTCTGGCAATCGTCTGGGACGGTTGGCGCGTCGATTGCTCGAAGGAGCGTCTCGATGTCGCCACGCTCGGGCTGATCGACCAGCACGCACGCGCGTGCGGGCTACCAGGCTGGATCACCGCTCTTTTCGCCGGCGAGAAGGTCAACCTGACCGAGCGCCGCCCTGCACTGCACACGGCGCTGCGCCAACAGCACGACACCCCGCTCATCGTCGACGGCGCCGACGTGATCGCGCTCGTTCGCGCCGCGCAGGACCGAATGCGCGCGCTCGTCGACGACGTGCGGTCTGGACGGCGCCGCGGCGCGAGCGGCGAAGCGTTCACGCACGTCGTCAACATCGGCATCGGCGGCTCCGATCTCGGGCCGCGGCTCGTCTGCGATGCGCTCGCGCCGCTCGCGCGCGATCTCGCCGATTCCGGCCTGCCGGTCGCGTTCGTGTCGAACGTCGATCCGGAGCACCTGTCGCGCGCGCTCGCGCAGCTCGATCCGGCGACGACGCTGTTCGTCGTCACGTCGAAGACATTCACGACGCAGGAGACGCTCGCCAATGCCGCCAGCGCGAAAGCATGGCTCACGCAGGCGCTGCCGGGTGCCGATCTGACGTCGCACTTCGTTGCGGTGACCGGCAACGCGGCGGCAGCGCGCGCGTTCGGCATCGCCGAAGACAACGTGCTGCCTCTGTGGGACTGGGTCGGCGGCCGCTATTCGCTGTGGTCGCCGGCGGGGCTCGCGATCGCGCTGCGGCTCGGCTACGAGCGTTTCGCGGAGCTGCTTGCGGGGGCCGCGAACATCGACGCGCATTTCACGAGCACGCCGTTCACGCGCAACATTCCGGCGCTGCTTGGCTTCGTCGGCTACTGGAACACCCGCCATCTCGGCCACACGCAGCGGGTGGTCGTGCCGTACGCGCAGGCGCTCGCGCATTTGCCGATGTACCTGCAACAGCTCGTGCTCGAAAGCAACGGCAAGCGCGTCGCGCGCGACGGAACCATGATCACGGGATCGACGTCGCCCGCGCTGTGGGGAGCACCGGGCACCGACGGCCAGCACGCGTTCTTCCAGTGGCTGCATCAGGGAACGCGCGAAACGCCCGTCGAATTCATCGTCGCGGCGAGCGCCGCGCATACGCTCGGCGATCAGCACCGGCTGCTCGTCGCCAATGCGATCGCGCAGGCGCAAGCGCTGCTCGAAGGGCGCAGCGAAGCCGACATCCGCGCGGCGCTGGCGGCGAGCGGCGAGCAAGGCGCCGATCTCGACATGGCGGTCGCCGCGCGCGTATGCCCCGGCGATCGCGCGTCGACGATGATCGTGATGCCCGAGTTGAGCGCTTACCGGCTCGGTCAGCTGATCGCGATCTACGAGCACCGGACGTTCGTCGAAGCGGTGCTGTTCGGTATCAACCCGTTCGATCAGTTCGGCGTCGAGCTCGGCAAGACGCTCGCGCGCCCCGTGATCGACGCGCTCGCGGGCATGTCGCCGCTGCCCGAGCGGATCGACGCCTCGACGCGCGCGCTCGTCGAGCACGCGCGCAAACTTGCTCGGTCCTAGGAGCCTGTCGGGCTTACTTTCGCGTATGCGTTGCCGGGTCAAAAAGCGCGGATGCAAGGCGCGAGGCGCAGCGAATATCGAGCATATTCGCAAGCCGAGCAACGCCGCAGCCGCGCTTTTTGACGGCAACCCGAAGGGACGGGGCGAGTTGGGCGCATTTCGGCGTTGCTCGCCCTCGTCGTACTATCGGTACGCCTTCGGGCTCGCGCCTTGAACTGCGCCCAACTCGCCTCCGTCGCATACGTGAAAGTAAGCCCGACAGGCTCCTAGCGTCCGACGGCGGCCTGCGAGGCGACCCCACGCGCGGCGCGAATCGCCTGCGCAAGCTCGTAGACCGCCGCCGCATAGAGCCGGCTGCGGTTGTAGCGCGTGATCACATAGAAGTTGTGGCACGCGATCCGGAAGCTCGCGCGGTCGTCCGCGTCTTCCTCCAGCAGCAGCACGCCGACGGGATCGGGCCCGAGGTCCGCCGGCACATCGAGCGCCATGACGCCGTCGGCGGCCCACGCGTCGAGCGCGCGTCGCTCCGACAGTCCGCCGTCGAGGTGACGCAGCACGCTGTCGCGCTGCGCGGCGCCGATCGCGGAAGGCAGCATCACCGGCTGCCCGGCACGCCAATCGTGGCGCGCGAGGAAATGGGCGACGCTGCCGATCACATCGTCCGGCGTCGACCACAGATCGGTGCGGCCATCGCGATCGAAATCGATCGCGTAGTTGCGATAGCTGCCCGGCATGAACTGCGGCACGCCGAGCGCGCCCGCGAACGAGCCCTTGGGCGCGAGCGGCGACAGGTGCTGCTCGCGCGCGAGCAGCAGGAACTGCCGCAGCTCGCCGCGAAAGAACGCTGCGCGCCGCGGGTAATCGAACGCGAGCGTTGCGAGCGCGTCGATCGCGCGATAGCGGCCGGTGTAGCGGCCATAGAACGATTCGACGCCGAGGATCGCGACGACGATCTCGGCGGGCACGCCAAAATCAGCTTCGGCGCGCGCGAGCGCGTCGGCATGCGCGTTCCAGTAATCGACGCCGCCGTCGATGCGCGCGGAAGAGAGGAACTGCGGCGCGTATTCGTACCACTTCGGCGGCTCGAGCAGCGGTCGCGACATCGCCTCGACGATCTTCGGCTGGAACTTCGCGTCGCGCAACGCACGCAGCAGTGCGGCGCGCTCGAAGCCTTGGTCGCGCACGAGCTCGTCGACGAACGCGCGCACGTCGGCGCGCTTGGCGTAGTTCGCCGACGTCGGCGGCGGCGAGCGGCCGGCCGCGATCGCCGGCGTGCACGGCATCGCCAGAGCGACGATCAGCAGGGTGAGGACGAGAAGACGCAAGAGTGACGATTCGCGCGGCATGCTAGACGCGCGAGCCTCGCGCATCCGCATTCGAATGGTATCATCGCGCCGCCTCGCCCGCCGGGGCGCCGCGCCGCGCGCCGTGCTGTACCCCTTCTTCCGACCGCTCGCCTTCACGCTCGAACCCGAAACGGCGCATGACGTCGCGTTCCGCGCGCTCGACGTCGCAGCGCGCCTGCGGCTGCCGCAGCTCGTGTTGCCGTTCGTGCCGCCTTCGCCGGTCACTGCAATGGGGCTCGACTTTCCGAACCGCATCGGGCTCGCCGCGGGCCTCGACAAGAACGCCCGGCATATCGACGGGCTTGCGACGTTCGGCTTCGGACACATCGAGTGCGGAACCGTCACTCCGCGCCCTCAACCTGGCAACCCGAAGCCGCGGCTGTTCCGCATCGTCGACGCCGAGGCGCTGGTCAACCGGATGGGCTTCAACAACGACGGCGTCGAGTGTTTCATGGCGAACGTCTCGCGCGCGCGCTGGGGCGGAATCCTGGGCGTCAACATCGGCAAGAACTTCGACACGTCAAACGAACGCGCCGCCGGCGACTATCTCGCATGCCTGCGCGCGGTGTACGCCCGCGCTGCGTACGTGACCGTCAACGTGTCGTCGCCGAACACGAAGGGACTGCGCGATCTGCAGAACGAGCACGCGCTCGCGCGGTTGATCGGCGCGTTGAAGGCCGAGCAGGCAAAGCTCGCCGAGGCGCACGGCAAGTACACGCCGATCGCCGTGAAGCTCGCACCCGACCTCGATGCGCCGATGCTCGAAGCGATCGCGCGGCTGCTCGTCGCGCAGCGCATCGACGGCGTCGTCGCGACCAACACGACGCTTGCGCGCGACGGCGTGAAGGGAATGCGGCACGCCGACGAGGCCGGAGGATTGTCGGGACGGCCGCTGCGCGAACGGTCGACGGCGGCGATCCGAACGCTCGCGCGCGCGCTCGACGGCGCACTGCCGATCATCGGCGTCGGCGGCATCATGTCGGGCGCCGACGCGAAGGAAAAGCTCGATGCCGGCGCGACCCTCGTGCAGATCTACACCGGCCTCATCTACTACGGACCGGAGCTCGTTGCCGAGTGTGCGCGCGCGATGGCACAGTGATGTTTGTCGTCCCCGCGAAGGCGGGGACCCGGCGTCGTTCGGCGCAAGACACTAGATTCCCGCTTTCGCGGGAATGACGGACACATCACGCGCGCGCCTGCACCAGCATCTTCGCGTCGGCTTCGGCAACGGCGACACCCTCGTGATTGCGGCAGACGCCGTGCAGCGTCACGACGCCGCCTCCCTGGTGCGGCTTGTCGTCGCACGCGCTCACGGTCCATGTCGTCGTCAGCGTGTCGTTCGCGCGCACCGGCGCAAGAAAGCGCGCCGAGTGCTCCAGGTATGCGACCGCCGTGCCGTGGAAATACATGCCGACCGGCGCGCCCATCAGGGCGCTGGTCATCATGCCGTGCAGGATGCGCGTGCCGAAACGCGAATTCTTCGCGAAGACGTCGTTCGTATGATGCGGATTGAAGTCGCCGATCAGTCCCGCGCCAACGACGAGGTGCGTGTCGGTGATCGTCAGCGTGCGCGAAAAGCTGTCGCCGACTTTCACTTCGTCGTACCAGACGCCGCTATCATCCATGCCGTTCCCCGGGTTCATCGCGGCGCATTGTACGCGCCGCGCAGCGCCGCGAGCTCGTCGAGACAGAGGTAAGCAAACGCGAGGCCGGCATACAGCGGCGCGAAGAGATTGACAATCGGCACGAACGCGAGTGGCGCGAGCACGAGCCCGAGCGCCATCAGACGTCCCCGCGCCGCTGCGAATATCGCGCGCATCTCGTCGCCGCTCGCATGGGTTGCGAGCGCGTCGTAGCGGAACAGGCGCTGGTTGAGCCATCCCGTCAACATCCAGGATGCGCCGACGGCGAGCGGCGGCAGCGCGAGAAGGAGAAGGCTCGCGAGCCACAGCGGCACGTAGACAGCCAGCGCAACGAGCGCGTTGCCGATGCTGCCGGCGAATGTCCCTCCGCGCTTTGTCTCGAGCGAAGGAAAGGCGGACGCGGCGACGCTCGTCAGCACGGGCATCGCAAGCGTGGCGATCGCAACGACCAGCATCACGAGCGCGCCGGCAAACAGCATGAGAAGCGCAACGAGCGCCGCGGCGCCCTGGACGGCCGACGCGAGCCATCCGCTCGCGGGCACCCGGGCAGCGAGCCAGTCGGCGAGCGGATGCCACGCGAAATAGCCAATCACCGCCCAGAGCAGGGCCGCACCGAAGAGCGGCAGCAGCACGAGCGCGACGACGCGCGGATGGAACATCGCCGGCAGCGCTCGCACGAGCGCAAGCGCGACCCGCTTCATGCGCTCGCTGCAGTCGACCCGTCGCCGGCGAGCGGCTCCCAGCGAAAGCCGGCGGCGATCACGCCGTCGACGAGATACGCGAGCGCGGCGTCGGCCTCGCCCGGCTCGCCACGCACGCCGAGCTCGAGCCGTCGCCCGCCATCGGGCATGAACGACGGCAGGCTGAAGAGCTTCACGCGGCTGAAACGATCGACGATCTCGTTCATCAACGGCAGCAGCTGGCTCTCGCCTGCACCGAGCACGACGATCGCGCGCTCGACCGATGCCGGCGCTGCGAGCGACGGATAGCGCGTCGCGAGCACCCAGTCGAGCATCGGCCACGCCATCTGCGGGAAGCCGGGAAAGAAATGATGATCGCGGATCGAGAACGACGCGACGCGATTGACCGGATTCGGAATGATCGTCGAGCCTGCGGGGAACTCGCCCATCAGGACGCGATGCGGATACGCGGCCGCGCCGAACTGCGCCTCGATCTGCGCGATCGCCTGCGGATGGGGCTCGAGCGGCACGCCGAGCGCGGCGGCGGCCGCCTGACGCGTGTGATCGTCCGGCGTCGCGCCGACGCCGCCGAACGCGAACACGATGTCGCCGCGCTCGAACGTCTCGCGCAGCACCGCGGTCAGCCGCCCGCGATCGTCGCCTTCGTAGCGCGCCCACGCGAGCACGAGTCCGCGCGGCGCGAGTGTGCCGATGACGTGCGCGAGATGCTTGTCCTGCCGCTTGCCCGACAGGATCTCGTCGCCGATGATGAGCGCGCCGATCATATCGCTGCGGGCTCTGTCATTCCGAGGAGCGCGAGCGACGAGGAATCTGCGGGTCGCCGGTCATTGATTCGATGCAACAGCAGATCCCTCGCTGGCGCTCGGGATGACACGCCGGCTAATCGTCGGCAGCGACCTCGCCGAACTTGTCGCCGATCTGCGCAATGACGCTCGAAAGCGCGCGGTCGAGCAGCGGCTCGGCCTCGACCAGGCGCGCCTGATCGCCGCGGAACCGCTCGGCGAGCTCTTCCGCGGTCATCGACAGCGCCTTCTGGCCCTGACGGTTCGTAAACAGATAAGTGCCGCGCAACGGGCTCACCCACGCGAGCTTCGCAAACGCGAGCTGACCGTCTTCCGACTCGAACTCGATCCACATGCCGCGCTCGAGGCTTTGCGCGATCTCGAGGAATTGGTCCTCGATCACCTCCGGCTCGGGCTCAGGCGGAGCGGGCTCGGCCTGCGTCATCGCATCGGCGAGCGCCTCGGCCTTCGCCGCCGCCACCTCGTCGCCGGCGGCCTTGGCGACGACCGCCTCGGCCTTCGCCTGTTCGGCAACCGCCGCCGTCGGCAACGGCACGGCCGAAAGCGACGGCTTCACCGCAGCGGCATGCGCCTCGACGAGGTTCGACATGAAACGCTCGCGCTCGTCGGTCGGCCAGTCGATCGCGTGCACGGCGCCGGACATCCTCTTGAGCAGCGACGGCAGCAACGCGACGAGGTGCTTGCGGTCCTCGGACGTCTTCTTCGGTTGCACGCTCCAGACGAGATCCTCGAGTGTCGCCACGACCTGGCCCCACGACTCGCTGTCCTCGCCCTCGGTCAGGTAGACGTGCTCGAGCGCCGCCTGCCACTGAATACGCATGAACGCGGCGAGGAATTTCGGGATCGGATACGACTCAATGCGCCGCTCGATCTCCGATTTCGCGACCACCGATGCGATCTGTCGCCGATCGCGCTGGTTGATCTCGTCGGCCGACGACTGCATCGTCGCTTCGGCCGCACGCTCCTCGTCGGCGAGGAAGCGTTCCAGATTTTCACGCAGCTCGTCGAACAGCTCGAGGTTGTCGCTGAAGCGGTCGAGCACCGCATGGACGATCTCGTCGATCTTGCGATAGAGCGGATCGGTCTGGCCCATCACCGGCGACCAGCCGAGGCCCGCCTGCGCCATCGCGTTCACCAGCAGACGCGACGGGTGCGACTTCTTCGCGAAGAACGCGCCGTCGAGCATCGCGGCCTTCAGCACGGGGATCTGCAGCCGCGCGAGCAGCGCCTTGATGCCATCGGGCAGGTCGCGCGTCTCGAACACGAAGTCGAACAGCATCGCGACGAGCTCGATCGTCATCGACTCGAGCTGGTTCGCCTTCTTGCCGAGCGGCGATTCGGCCAAATCGCGCAGCACGTTGTGCGTGCCCTGCGGGATGCCCGAGAAGTGGACGGTGGCACCGCCGCCGAGGTCGAAGCTCGTCTCGCCGGCCTGCAGACGCGCGAGACCTTCGCCGAGCGCCGGCGTCGCCATGATCGGCATGCCCGGCACATAGCCCGACGGTGTCGGCGGCAGCGGACCGCTCGGCACGTAGCGCGAGGCCGGCATTGCCGCCATGTCGATCGCCGGAAAATCCGACTGCGGTGCGTGAGGCATGGCGCCCGACGGCATCCCGTATGGCGACGGCATGCCGAACGCGGGCGCAGGTCCGCCGGCCGGCGGCACGCTCACCGAAGGCATCGGCTGGCCGCCGAACATCCGGCGGAACAGCGTCATCACATCGATTTCAGCGGACGCTTGCGCGGGAGCGTCGTGCTTCGGCCGCGCGCGATCGGCGGAGCTTCCGCGATTGACGAACGAGCGCGAGCCGGTCGGCATCACGCGCAGGTTCGTCAGGTGCCGGTTGAGATCGGAGTAGATCGAGTTGATCTCGGCGAGCGAGCCCTGGTTGACCTCCTTCAGGATCTGGAACTTGACGCGGTACTCGGTCGTGAGCGCCTTCACGGCGTCGGCGAAAGCGTCGACGATCGTCGCCGGCGCGAGCGGGTTGCCGTCGGTCTCGAGGTCGGGCTGGCCCATCAAGTAACCGATACCGCGATTGAGTGATGTGAGCTCGTCGTGGCAGAGATTCTCGACCACGCGCGTGATGTTGCCCGTCAGCACCGATTCGTCCATCGCGGACGTGTCGACCAACGTGAGCTTCGACGTGTCGACTTTCGAGAAGTCGGGCTTCGGCTCTTCGCGGCCCGCGATGCGGTCGTCGACCTTGCGGCGAAGCTTCTTCTCGAAGTCCGTCATCAGCGCCGAGCGGTCCTGCTTCAGGACCGCACGCGCGTCGAGGAACATCTGCTGCTCGTCGCGCACGTCCGTCTTGCTTGCGCGGTCCATCAGCGTGTCGGCGACGCGGTCGAGCATCGCCGAGAACGCGATCAGCAGCCGGTGAATGGCGAGATCCCGACAATCGCTGAGGATCCGCGACATCTCGCGCGGCAAGGATCGCCGCGCGGCCGTCGGAGTGGTTTGCGCGTTCACGCTTCCGGCGTTTTCGTGTTCGAACAGCCTCGAGGGGCGGTGGACGGGATCGGAACCGGCGATGCGACCGCGCGGCCTTTCGCGGGCAGCTGCGAAAGCGCCGGATGGATTTTCGCTAAGTTACTGTAGCACAGGCGGATTCACCGGGGAAACGCGCGACCGCTTGCCGCAACGATTGCGGATCAGCGGTCCAGGTCGGACCACGCGCGTTCGAGCCGCTTGTACGAGACCGGAAACGGCGTCTTGAGCTCTTGCGCGAACAGCGAGACGGCGAGCTCCTCGAGCAGCCAGCGGAAGTCGGCGAGCGCCGGATCGGGCCGCCCCGACGTGGCCGCCTGCTCGGCGCGCTCCGTGTACCGGCGCCACCAGTCGGCAAGGTGCGCCGCGTGCTTCGCGTCGCGTTCGGGATTGTCGCGCTGCTTGGCGATGCGTCGGTCGAGCGCCTTCAGATAACGCGGAACCTGCGTCAGGTGCGCCCACGGCGTCGCGCTGAAGAATCCGGAATGGACGAGCCCGTCGCGTCGCGCGCGAACGTCGGCGGCAAGACGGCCCGACGATGCAGGCAATGCGGCGAGCCGTTGCGACAGCGCGTGGTAATCGGCGGCGATCGTCGCAAGCAGTTGCAGCGCGCTTTCGGCGACCGCGGGAAGCCGCGTGCGCGCCCGCTTGAGCTGGTCGCCGAACGCCTTCTCGGTGCGCGGCAGCGGATCGTCGCCGACGAACGCGCGGTCGCAGATCGCATTGATCATGTCGGCGAGCAGGCGCTCCGGCGGGATCGATGCCTTCAGCTGCAGCGCCGATTGCGTGAAACCGGCCGGTCCGCCGCGGCTTTCCATCCGCGCGAGCGCATCCTTCATCGCGAGACGGATCAGCCGCACGACACCGGCGCGATGCGAGGCTTCGGCCGCTTCTCGCGTATCGAGCGACACGATCGATACGCTGTCGCGGTCATCGGCGAGCGCGGGGTAACCGGTGATCCGCGCGCCACCCTCGATGCGTGTGAGCGTCTCGGGCAGATCGCCGAAATCCCATTGGCGCAGTCCCTTGCGGTCGAGCGACGGCGCATGCTGCGCGAACGTGAGCTGCGCCGCCTGCCCGAGCTGAGCGCGAAGCGCGGCGAGATCGCGGCTTTCGGCGAGCTCCTTGCCCGCGGCGTCGACGACGCGGATGTTCACGATGAGATGCGGCGGCAAGTCGACCGCATCCCATACATTGGCGGCAACCGCTTCGCCGATGCGCGACACGATCCATTCGCGCAGAGCATCGTTCAGCATTCCCTTGCCATACGGCACGGCGCCGAGAAATGCGCTCACCGAATCGGGCAGCGGCACGAGCCGGTTGCGCAGGCCCTTCGGCAGCCCCTTCAGATACGCCGTGACCTTCTCTCGAATCATGCCGGGCACGACCCACGTCAGCCGCGCGGCGTCGACCTGGTTCAGCAGCGCGAGCGGCACGGTGAGCGTCAGCCCGTCGCGCGGATGGCCTGGCGCGAAACGGTATTTGATCGGCAGTTGCGTGCCGGCCATCGCAACGGTTTCCGGGTACAACGCTTCGGTGACGTCGCGCGCGGCGTGGCGCATCAGCGCATCGCGCGTCATGAGCAGCAGGCGCGGATCGTTCGCCTCGGCCTCCCGGCGCCACCGCTCGAACGTCGCACGCGAATGCACGCTTTGCGGCACGCGCTCGGCGTAGAACGCGGCGATCGCGTCGTCGTCGACGAGAACATCCTGCCGGCGCGCCTTGTGCTCGAGCTCGGCGACTTCCGCGACGAGGCGCCGGTTGTGCGCGATGAAAGGCGGCTCGACGCCGAGCGCGCCGGGCACCAGCGCCTCGCGGATGAAAATCTCGCGCGCGAGCGCCGGATCGATGCGCGCAAACGACACGCGCCGCGTTCTAATGAGCGTCAATCCGTAAAGCTGCACACGCTCGCTTGCCGTCACTTCGCCGCGGTCGGGATCCCAGCGCGGATCGAAGTAGTCGCGGTCGACACGGTCGCCGGCGACGGTCTCGATCCATTCCGGCTCGACCTTGCCGGCGCAGCGCGCGAACAGTCGTGACGTTTCCACGAGCTCGGCGGCGAGCACCCATTTCGGCGACTTCTTCGCGAGCGCCGAGCCGGGATGCAGGTAGAAGCGTATCCCTCGCGCACCTTGGTAGCCGTCGTCGTCAGCCTTCGTGCCGACGTTGCCGAGAAGTCCGGCGAGCAGCGCGAGATGGATCGACTGATAGCGGTCGGCGTCGATCGCCGCGGCGAGCGGCGGCGACCATTTCCAGCCGAGCTCGGCGATCTCGCTCGCGAGCTGCGTGTGCACATCGCGCCACTCCGTCAGGCGCAAGTGCGACACGAACTGCGCGCGACATGCGTCGACGCGCTTGCGATGCGGCATCTTTTCGGCGAGCTGCGCGGTGTGGAATTCCCACAGCGCGAGGAACGACAGGAAATCCGAGCGCTCGTCGCGAAATCGCTGGTGCGCCTGATCGGCCGCCTGCTGCTTCTCGAGCGGACGCTCGCGCGGGTCGGGCACCGACAGCGCGCTCGCGATCACGAGCACCTCGGCGAGGCAACCGCGCTCGCGCGCGGCGAGGATCATCCGGCCCACACGCGGGTCGACCGGCAATCGCGCGAGCTCGCGACCGATCGGCGTCAGCGCGCGCACCGTGTCGACCGCGCCGAGCTCCTGCAACTGCTGGTAGCCATCCGCAATGGCACGTGGCGGGGGCTCCTCGAGGAACGGGAACGCATCGACGGCGCCCAGATCGAGTGCGGCCATCCGCAGGATGACGGCGGCGAGCGAGCTGCGCAGGATCTCGGGATCGGTGTATGCGGGCCGCGCCATGAAATCCTCGTCGGCATACAGGCGCACGCAAATGCCCGGCCCGACGCGGCCGCAGCGGCCAGCGCGCTGCGTCGCCGCCGCTTGCGAAATCTTCTCGATCTGCAGCAGCGTCGTCTTGTTGCGCACCGAATAGCGCTTGACGCGCGCAAGGCCGCTGTCGATCACGTAGCGCACCCCCGGCACCGTGAGCGACGTCTCGGCGACGTTGGTCGCGAGCACGATGCGCCGGCCCCGGCTCGGCGCGAACACGCGCTGCTGCTCGGCGACCGTCAGTCGCGAGTACAGCGGCAGGATCTCGACCGCGCTCGCGTACGGGCGGCGCACGAGGCTTGCGCGCAGCAGGTCGGAGGTTTCGCGGATCTCGCGCTCGCCCGGCAGAAACACGAGGATGTCGCCCGGGCCGTGGCGCCACAGATCCTCAGTGGCGGCGACGATGCCCTCCTCGAGCTCCTCCTCGTCGTCGGCTTCGTCGTCACCGCTCGAAAGCGGCCGGTAACGGATGTCGACCGGATACATTCGACCGGACACTTCGATCACGGGTGCGGGCGTGCCACGGCTGTCGAAATGCTGCGCGAAGCGTTGCGCGTCGATCGTCGCGGATGTGACGATCACCTTGAGGTCCGGCCGCGAAGGCAACAACTGTTTCAGGTAACCGAGCAGAAAATCGATGTTGAGGCTTCTCTCGTGCGCCTCGTCGACGATGATCGTGTCGTAGGCGGCGAGCTCGCGATCGCCCTGCGTCTCCGCGAGCAGGATGCCATCGGTCATCAGCTTGATGAACGCGTCGGGCTTCGTGTGATCGGTGAAGCGGACCTTGTAGCCGACGTAGTCGCCGACTTCGCTCGAGAGCTCGTACGCGATGCGCGCGGCGACGGCGCGCGCGGCGATCCGCCGCGGCTGCGTATGGCCGATGAGGCCGCGAACGCCGCGTCCCAGCGCAAGGCAGATCTTCGGCAGCTGCGTCGTCTTGCCCGAGCCCGTTTCGCCGCTGACGATCACCACCGGGTGGTCGCGAATGATGGCGGAGATCTCGTCGGCGCGTTGCGATACCGGAAGCTCCGCCGGATAACTGATCGCGGGAAGGCGCGCCGCGCGCGCTTCACGCCGCGCGATCGAGCGCTCGAGATCGGCTGTGATCCGCGACCACTCGGCAGGTTGCGCGCGGCGCGTGCGTGCGTGCGCGATGCGCCGCGCGAGCTTCGCGGCATCCGCGGAGAGCGCGTCGCCCAGACGGCGCGTAAGAATCGAAGCGGGTTCGGACATCGGTCGAATCGCCTGCGGCTTGCGCGAGGCGGGCGCGGATTCTACCCTGCGGCATGTGCCGGCGCGCTATGATCGCCGGCACATAGGCGCGCATCCGAGACCCTCATGACCTCACGCGTTCGACTCGTCGGCAGGCTGGCCGTTCTGCTCGCGATCCTCACCGTTGCATTCGCTGTCGCCGACGCGGCGACGCTGCGCTGGTCCGGCCGCGGCGACATGCAGACGACCGATCCGCATTCGCAGAACGAAGGCCTGACCAACAACATCAATGGTCTCATCTACGAGTTCCTCGTCGGCCGTGACAAGAAGCTCGGCCTCGAACCCCATCTCGCCGAGTCGTGGCAGCGGATCTCGCCGACCGTCTGGCGCTTCAAGCTGCGCGCAGGCGTCAAGTTCCACGATGGCACGCCGTTCGCCGCGGACGACGTCGTGTTCAGCTTCGAACGCGCGCGGGCGGACACATCGCAGCTACGCGCGTACGCGAACGCCGCCGGCATCCCGAAGAAGATCGACGAGCTCACCGTCGAGTTCACGACCAACGGGCCGAACCCGATCGAGCTCGAGCACGTCGCGTCGGTCAACATCATGAGCAAGGCGTGGTGCGAGAAGAACCGCGCGACGAAACCGCAGAACTACGCGGCGAAGGAGGAGATGATCACCGCGCACCGGGCGAACGGCACCGGTCCGTACATGCTGAAGGCGCGCGAGCCCGATATTCGAACCGTGCTCGCGAAGAACCCGAACTGGTGGGGCATCAAGGCAGGCAAGTTCGAGGGCAACATCGACGAGGTGATGTACCGGCCGATCGTGTCGGATGCGACGCGCATCGCGGCGCTGATCTCGGGCGAGGTGGATCTCATCAACGATCCGCCGCCGCAGGACGTGCCGCGATTGAAGCAGACGCCGGGCATCAAGGTGCTCGAGGGCACCGAGAATCGCGTCGTGTTCATCGGCATGGACCAGTCGCGCGACGAGCTGCTCTACGCGAGCGTCAAAGGAAAGAACCCGTTCAAGGACGCGCGGGTGCGCCAGGCGCTCTACCAGGCGATCGACATCGAAGCGATCAGGAGCGCAACGATGCGCGGCCTCGCGCAGCCGACCGGCGCGATGCTGCCGGCGGCTGCGCAATCGACACCCGAGCTCGAAAAGCGCGTGCCGCTCGACCGCGCGAAGGCGAAGCAATTGCTCGCCGATGCCGGCTATCCGAACGGATTCGAGGTGACGCTCGATTGCCCGAACAACCGCTACGTCAACGACGAGAAGATTTGCCAGGCGCTCGCGGCGATGTGGAGCCAGATCGGCGTCAACACGCGCGTCAACGCGATGCCGCGCGCGAACTACTTCCCCAAGCTCGAGAAGCTCGACACGAGCCTGTACATGCTCGGCTGGGGCGGTGCGTCGACCGACGCGATCTTCATTCTGCAGCCCGTGCTGTCGACGTACTCGGGCAAGGGTGATGGCGATTACAACTACGGCCGTTACAGCAATCCGACGATCGATCAGCTCACCGCGAAGATCAAGGTCGAGATGGAAGCGGAGGTGCGGCTCGGATTGATCCACGACGCACTCGCCGCGCAGAAGGCCGCGTTCCACCACATCCCGCTGCACCGGCAGGTGATCCCGTGGGCGTCGCGCGCGAACGTCGCCGTCGTCCACCTCGCCAACAACAATGTCATACCGTATTGGGCGACCGTGAAGTAGCCGCCGTCGACACGGCCGTACGCGCGCCGACGATGTAGCGTGTCGCGAGCCAAGCGAGCGCGCCCGCGGCGAGCGCGACGACGAGCGCGTGCACCGGCGCCGCAGGCCACGCTCCACGCGCGGCGTCTTCGATGAACGCGAGCGTTGCGCCGGTAGCGACGAACGCCGGCACGGCCGCCGTGTCGTAACGAAGCACGCCGAAGACGACCGCGACCAGCGCGAGCCCGCCCGCGACGCCGCGCGCGATCGCTGCGAACGGATCGGGCGCGGTGAGCCCTGTCGCTGCGACCACGGCGATCAGAATCAGCGCGACGAGCCAGCGTCGGCGACGCCAGCTCGCGGTGATCCGTTCCAGAATCAACAGCATGAACAGGGCGACGGCGACCGTCAGCAGCGTTCGCGCGCCGGCGAGCGCTGCACCGAGCGCGGGCGACGCAAGTGACAGCACGCTGAAGTCCGGCCACAGCGGAGCCATTGCCGGCGCAAGACGTGCGAGCGCGGCACCGACGCCGGCCGCGAAGAGCGCCGCCGCGATGCCCGCCCCCCATGCCGGCAGCCGTCCGGCGAGCGGCCACGCTCCGCGCTGCGCGGCGGCATGAACGCCCACGCCGCCGACGAGACCGACGAGCAGCGCGCCGCCGATCGCACCGGCGATCCGTTGCAGCGCGGCGAGCGACACTTGCGTGGCGAGCGGCTCTGCGGTCGAAAGGCTCATCGCCGCCTGCGGCCATGCGTCGGCGGCAGCGGCGAGCGACAGCGCGAACGAAAACGCGATGAGCGCCACCAGCGCACGGCGATCGCTGCGCCCCCTTGCCCACGCGACAACCGCGAAGATCAGCGCCGCGATCGCAGCCGCGAGCACCGCGCCGCCGATCGCAAGACGCACCAGCGTGAGCCGGCCGGCCCGCTCGCGTTCGGCGCGCACCCACGTCTCGGGCACGTGCACGTAGCGTCCGGTACCAACCACCTCGTCGCCGGCGATCGCGATCACGAACCGCGCTTCGCCGCCCGGACCGACGGCGAGCGTCGGATCGGCGAGCGTGAACGTCCAGTCGGTGCGCGCCGGCAGCGCGCGCTCGTCGGCTCCGACGTCCTTCAGCGTCGCCGGATCGCGGCCGAACGCCGTTTTCACCGCTCGCTCGGCGATGGCGTGCGCGTCGTCGCGCGAAAGCCGCGCGCCGGGCCGCTGCTCGGGAAGCACGTGGCGCACCTGCCGCAACGTGCCGTCGCCGTTGATCGTCACGCGCCACTCTTCGGCACGCTCGGCGACGTCGCCTTCGAATCGCGCGTGGCGAACATCCCACAGCGGCGGCGCGAGCACATCGCCCACCGCCGCCCGATACGCGTCGCGCCCGGCCTCGAGGAACACGAATCGATGCGAGAGCCATTGCGCGGGATCGTCGCGCGCGAGCCTGACAACCGCGTAGCGCTTCCACGGGTTTCCAAGCGTGATGCCGCGCGCGGCGAGCGCAGCGCTTGCGGCCGCCTCGGCGTCGGCTCGGTCGATGGCGATGCCGGGCACATCGGCGTGAAACGGCGTCGCGGCGAGCCACAGCGCGACGCCGCCGACGCCAAGCCACGGCAACGCCTGCTGAAATCGCGTCACCCATGCCGGCACCTCCGCGCGCGGGCCGTGAGCGGGCGCGGCTTCTGCAAGGGCCGGCGCGCTGACCTGCCAGGCGCCGTTGCGAAGCGCCGGGGAAAGCTCGAGCCAACGCGTCGTGCGCCACCTGCGCACGAGCACGACTGCAAGCGGCGTGAGCGCAGCGGCAACGACGAGCGCCTGCTGCAGCCTTGCTTCCGGCGCATCGACGAGGAACAGCGGTATCGAGAACAGCGTGAGATCGAACAATGCGTGCAGCAGCACCGTCGGCAGCAGGCCGAAGCGCAGGAAGATCAGCGCCCAGATCGTCGCCGGCACGAACAGCTCGACCAGGCGCGAGTAGAACGGAAAGCCCGGATAATTCGCGTGCGCGCCGCCGAACACCAGCGCCTGGATCACGACGGCGATCGCGATCGCAAGCGTGCGCCGCCCGAAGTGAGCGCCGATCAGCGCAGCGAGCGCGAGCGGAACGGCGCGGAACAGGCTCTCTTCCATGAACCCCGCCTGCAGCGAGATCGCAATCGGCTGCAACGCCGGAACGGCGCTGCCGAGCACATTCGGATCGGTCAGCGACTCGGACGGCTGCCACCAGCCGAGCCAGCGGTTGGTCGCGTAGTAGAAGGCAGCGACGAGCGCGAGACCGATCGGCACGAACAGGTAACCGCCGAGCGTGCGGCCGAGCACTTCGGGCGTCGGCGCGGCGTCGCGCGACCACAGCCGCCAAAGCTGCGGATGCGACGCGAATGCGCGCCGCGACAGGCCTTCGGCCGCCATGAACACGAGCGCGTAGCCGAGGCCGCCGAGCACGGCCACCATGATCGAGCGGCCGACGAGCCGGATCCAGAACGTGGACGTCGCCTGCGCGGTGTCGTAGTCGAACCAGGTCGACGGCGCGCTCGCGAGCGCAGCGGCGCCGAGCAGCGCGCCGACGACGAGCCCGGCAACGAGCGCCGGCCGCCACAGCAGGAAATGCCTGCGCAGCAGCCACAGCACGCCGAGCACGCATCCGCCGAGCCCGTAGAGGACGCCGGCGGCAAGCGCGGCCACGCCGGCGAGCGCGTTGTTCGCCGAACGCAACTCCGCGTAGCGGCGCTCGAATGACTCGGGCACGTGAACGTAGTGCGTCACTTCGGTGAGCGCATCGCCCGCGACGGTGAGCCGCAATCGGATGCGCGCCTCGCCCGGATGGCCGCTCGCGCGCTCGTACGTGAACGCATGATCGACGCGCCCGCTCGTGCGCGTGAGCTGCGTCTGCTCGAGCAACCGGTACGACGCGAAATCGACCCGCCAATCGGCGCCGGCGCGATCTTCGGCGAGCGCACGCGCCGCAGCCGCGTCGAGCGCAAGCCCAGCCGTCGCGACGGGAACCTGCGCTTCGGGGATCTTCTGCACGAACCCCCACAGCGTGCCATCGGGTTTCAGCCGTATCAGCGTCTCGGTGATCTCGGCAGGACGGAACAGCCGCACCTCCCACCAATACGGCGCGTACACGTCGCCTTCGACGAGCGCGGCGAAGGCCGGCTTGCCGCCGCCTTCGAGCTCGACGTAATTCTGCGTCGCCTCGTCGTGCGTGAAGCGCGCCGCGGTCTGCGACTCGGGCTTGGCGAGTCGTTGCTCGATCGCGACAGCTTTCGCCTTGTCGACGGCATCGTGCCGCGACAGCTTGATGTCGAGATTGACGATAGGAATCGCGAGCGGGAACAGCCTGATTGCAATGGCTGCGCAGACGGCCGCGAGCGCGACGTAGGCGATCCAGAAGGCGGGCTTGCGAAACATGGGCGGGAGTATAGGGTCAGACTCGATACTCTTTGACAGCCGGGGAGTATCGAGTCTGACCCTTTACTCAGCGCAGCAACCCGATCACGCCGCGCGACGCGAGCGCGCCGATCGTCGCGTCGTCGTAGCCCAGACGCTCGCGCAACACCGCGGCCGTGTGCTGGCCGAGCAGCGGCGGCGCATCGGCGTACTCGATCGGCGTGCGCGAGTAGCGGATCGGCGTCGCGACCTGCGGCGCGGTTCGCGACAGCGGGTGAGACAGATCGAGCTTGAGACCGCGCGCGACGACCTGCGGATCCGCAAACACCTGATCGAGCCGGTTGATCGGTCCGCTCGGCACGCCCGCCGCCTCGAGCGCCGCGAGCCAGTCGCGCTGCGTACGCGCGCGAACGACCTCCGCGATCGTCGGTACGAGCTCGTCGCGGTTACGCACGCGCGCAGCGTTGGTCGAATAGCGCGCATTGATCGCCCATTCGGGTCTGCCGGCAACCGCGCAGAATTTCGCGAACTGCCCGTCGTTTCCCACGGCGATGATCAAATGGCCGTCGGCGCAGGAGAAGACCTGGTACGGCACGATGTTCGGGTGCGCGTTGCCGGCGCGACCTGGCGGCACGCCGGTCGCGAGATAGTTCATGTTCATCACCGACATCATCGCCACCGCCGAGTCGAGCAGCGCGAGATCGATCCACTGCCCTTCACCCGTTCGCTCGCGATGCGCGATCGCAGCGAGGATCGACACCGCCGCGTACATGCCGGTCATCAGGTCGGTGATCGCCACTCCCGCTTTCTGCGGCCCGCCGCCCGGCAGATCGTCGCGCTCGCCGGTGACGCTCATGAAGCCGCTCATCGCCTGCACGATGAAGTCATAGCCGGCTCGATCCGCGTAAGGGCCGTCCTGACCGAAACCGGTGATCGACGCGTAGACGATCGACGGATTCTCCGACGACACGCTCGCGTAATCGAGCCCGTAGCGGGCGAGGCTTCCGACCTTGAAATTCTCGATCAGCACGTCGGCCTGCAGCGCGAGATCGCGAACGATCCGCTGTCCCTGCGGCTTCGTGAAGTCGACGGCGACCGAGCGCTTCGCGCGATTGCAGCAGAGGTAGTACGCGGCTTCGGACGTGTCGCGGCCGTCGGCATCCTTCAAGTACGGCGGCCCCCACGCTCGCGTGTCGTCGCCGCTGCCGGGCCGCTCGATCTTGATGATCGTTGCACCAAGATCGCCGAGCAGCTGCGTGCACCACGGTCCGGCGAGCACGCGGGAGAGGTCGAGGACGCTCAGATGAGAAAGCGGGCCGGACATGGACTACGCATCGCGCTCCATGAGCCGCGAGTAGCCGACGACGACGGCGACGAGCCTGCGGCTGACAGGCATCGGTGTACGCCCCTCACGCGCCCTGACGGGCACCCTCTCCCCGCCCGCGGGGAGAGGGCTGGGGTGAGGGGCGTCCAAGCATCAGTCGATCGCCTTGACGAGATCCTCGACGACTTTCTTCGCGTCGCCGAAGACCATCATCGTCTTGTCCATGTAGAACAGTGGATTGTCGAGTCCCGCGTAGCCGGAAGCCATCGAGCGCTTGTTCACGATGACCGTTTTCGCCTTGTAGGCCTCGAGGATCGGCATGCCGTAGATCGGGCTGCCTTTCTGCTCGGCGAGCGGATTGACGACGTCGTTCGCGCCGAGGATCAGCGCCACATCGGCCGTGCCGAACTCGCCGTTGATGTCGTCCATCTCGAACACCTGATCGTACGGCACTTCGGCTTCCGCGAGCAGCACGTTCATGTGCCCGGGCATGCGGCCGGCAACCGGATGGATCGCGTACTTCACGGTGACGCCTTTCTCGGCGAGCTTCGTCGCCATTTCCTTCACCGCGTGCTGCGCGCGGGCGACCGCGAGGCCGTAACCGGGCACGATGATCACGGACTCCGCATTGCCCATGATGAACGCGGCGTCGTCGGGGCTGCCCGATTTCACTGTCTTCTGCCCGGTGCCGGCGACCACCGCGCCCTCCGCGGCGCCGAAGCCGCCGAGGATCACGCTGATGAAGCTGCGGTTCATCGCGCGGCACATGATGTACGAGAGGATCGCACCGGAGCTGCCGACGAGCGACCCGGCGATGATCAGCATCGGGTTGTTGAGCGAGAACCCGATGCCGGCCGCCGCCCATCCCGAATAGCTGTTCAGCATCGAAATCACGACCGGCATGTCGGCGCCCCCGATCGGGATGATGATCAGCACGCCGAGCAGGAAGGCGAGCGCCGTCATCACGATGAACGGCAGCCAGCCGCCGCCCATGAAGAACCAGATGCCGAATCCGATCATCGCGATCGCGAGCAGCAGGTTGATCCAGTGCTGACCCGGATAGACGACGGGCGCGCTGCCGATGCGGCCGGAGAGCTTGCCGAATGCGATCACCGACCCCGAGAACGTGATCGCGCCGATGAACGTGCCGATGAAGAGCTCGAGCATGTTGCCCGTCGGCAGCGGTACCGGCAGCCCGAACGATGCGGGGTTGTTGACGGCCGCGATTGCGATCAGCACGGCCGCCATGCCGACGAGCGAATGGAACGCCGCCACGAGCTCCGGCATCTGCGTCATCTGCACCCGTCGCGCGATCACCGCGCCGATCACGCCGCCCACCGCGATGCCGACGAGGATCATGAAGACGTTCTTCGAACTCGAAAAGACGAGCGCAAGCGTCACGACGACCGCGATCGCCATGCCCGCGATGCCGAGCACGTTGCCGCGGCGCGCGGTCGACGGATGCGACAGACCCTTCAGCGCGAGGATGAAGCAGATCGACGCGACGAGGTACCAGAGGGCGACTTGGTTGGCGCTCATTGTTCGTCCCCGTTACTTCCTCGCGTCCTTCGGAGCGGGGAGCTTCGGCTCCTTGCGCTTGAACATTTCGAGCATCCGTTGCGTGACGAGAAAGCCGCCGAACGCATTGATCGACGCCATCATGACCGCAACGACGCCGACCCAACCGCCCCAGTCCATCGCCGCGGGACCGGCGGCGAGCATCGCGCCGACGAGGATGATCGCCGAGATCGCGTTGGTGACGCTCATCAGCGGCGTATGCAGCGCCGGCGTCACGCTCCAGACGACGTGGTAGCCGACGAAGATCGCGAGCACGAAGACGATCAGGTAGAAGACGGTCGGATCGACACCGGTGGCCATGTGTTGCTCCAGTGGTTGTACGGTTGGCGCCGCCGCTCAGCCGCGCGGCACCACAGCGCCGTTCTCGCAGACGAGCGTGCCCTTGATGATCTCGTCGTCCTTCGGAACGTTGAACGCGCCGCTCTTCGGGTCGACCATCAGGTTGAGGAACGTCAGCACGTTGCGCGCATAGAGCGCGCTCGCGTCAGTAGGCACTGTCGCGGCCAGATTCGGGATGCCGACGATCTTCACGCCGTTGACGTTCGCGACCGTGTCGATCTGCGCGCCCTCGACGTTGCCGCCCTGCTCGACCGCGAGATCGACGATCACCGATCCGGGCTTCATCTGCGCGACGGTCGCCGCCTTGATCAGCGTCGGCGCGGGCCGCCCGGGAATGAGCGCCGTCGTGATGACGATATCGGCGGCCTTCGCGCGCTCGTGGACGATCGCCGCCTGCCGCGCCATCCACGCCGGCGGCATCGGCCGCGCGTAGCCGCCCACACCTTCGGCGATCTGCTTCTCTTCGTCCGTTTCGTACGGCACGTCGACCCATTTCGCGCCGAGCGACTCGACCTGATCCTTGACCGAGGGGCGCACATCGGAGGCTTCGATCACCGCACCCAGACGCTTGGCAGTGGCGATGGCCTGCAAGCCCGCGACGCCGACGCCGAGCACCAGAACGCGCGCAGCCTTCACCGTTCCCGCGGCGGTCATCAGCATCGGCATGAAGCGACCGTATTCGTTCGCGGCGACGATCACCGCCTTGTAGCCGGCGATGTTCGCCTGCGACGACAGCACATCGATCGCCTGCGCGCGCGTGATCCGCGGCGCCATCTCGAGCGCGAAGCCGCTGATACCGGCCTGCGCAATCGCCTGCACACCTGCGACGTCGAACGGATTGAGTAGGCCAATCAGCACGGCGCCGCGCTTCATCCGCGCGAGCTCCTCGGGCAACGGTGCGCGCACCTTGAGCACGATGTCGGCCGAAAGCGCGTCCGACGCGGTGCCGATGCGCGCACCGGCGGCCTGGTACTGCGCATCGGGAAAGCTGCTGCCCGTGCCCGCGCCCGCCTCGACGACGATCTGATGCGCGCCGCTCGCGGCGAGCTTCTTCACCGTTTCGGGTGTCGCGGCCACGCGCGTTTCACCCGCGCGGGTCTCACGAGGAATGCCGATCAGCATGGAGGAATCCCCACAGGATGCGCCGCCCGCAGTCCAGGCGCGAGCCGGCTTTATTGCGTAGGCCGCTATGCTGCCACAAACCGCGCGGCGGCGTCAGATGCGACCGCCATGTCCTTATAAGGCGTCTGCGATCGCGCGTCCGACGTCGACGGTGCCCGCGCGTCCGCCGATGTCGCCGGTGCGCGGCGCAGCCGGATCGGCGAGCACGCGCTCGATCGCCTGCACGATCGACGCGCCCGCGTCGGCATGGCCGAGATGGTCGAGCATCAGCGCACCGCACCAGATCTGCCCGATCGGGTTCGCGATGCCCTTGCCCGCAATGTCGGGCGCCGAGCCGTGCACCGGCTCGAACAGCGACGGATACGTGCGCTCCGGATTGATGTTCGCCGAGGGCGCGATGCCGATCGTTCCGCACACGGCCGGGCCGAGATCGGACAGGATGTCGCCGAACAGATTCGAGCCCACGACGACGTCGAACATCTGCGGCTGGCGGACGAAATGCGCAGCGAGGATGTCGATGTGGTACTGGTCGACGCGCACGTCGGGATACTGCGGGCTCATCGCATGGAACCGCTCGTCCCAGAATGGCATCGTGATCGCGATGCCGTTCGACTTCGTCGCCGACGTCAGATGCTTCGCCTTGCGCTTGCGCGCGAGCTCGAAGGCGAACTTCAGGATGCGATCCACACCCTTGCGGCTGAACACCGATTCCTGGAACACGATCTCGCGGTCGGTTCCCTCGTACATGCGGCCGCCCACCGACGAATATTCGCCTTCGGTGTTCTCGCGCACGACGACGAAGTCGATGTCGCCTGGCTTGCGATTGGCGAGCGGTGTCGGGATGCCGGGCATCAGCCGGCAGGGCCGCAAGTTGACGTACTGGTCGAAGTGGCGTCTGAACTTGATCAGCGAGCCCCATAGCGAAACGTGATCCGGCACCGTCGCGGGCCAGCCGACCGCGCCGTAGAAGATCGCGTCGAAGCGCGACAACGTCTCGAACCAGTCCTCGGGCATCATCCGGCCGTGCTTTGCGTAGTAGTCGCAGTTCCAGTCGAAATGCGACCACTCGAACGCGATGCCGAAACGACGCGCGGCCGCCTCGAGCACGCGCAGACCTTCGGGCATCACTTCCTTGCCGATGCCATCGCCCGCGATGACGGCGATACGATGCGCGCTCATGTTGTCTCCCGTCGAACCCGCTATTGTAAGGTAAGCTCGAACACCGGCCGATTCGAACGGGTCAAACGAACATGGCTGCGTTGCGTTCGTACACGCTTGTTGCGCTGCAGATCGCGCTGATCGCCGTGCTTGCGTTGCCGTGGCGGATCGCCGGCTGGAATACCGGAGGCAGCGCGCTCGTCGCAATCGGCATCGCGCTGGGGCTTTGGGCTCTCACTGCGAATCGGCCCGGCAATTTCAATATCCGGCCGGAGCCCAGGGCCGGAGGCCATCTCGTAACCGACGGTCCGTACCGCTTCGTCCGCCATCCGATGTATCTCGCGGTCCTGATTGTCGCGGCCGGTTGCGCGCTCGGATATGCAGATATCGCAGCGTGGCGCCGAGAAGACCTCGTGCGTGCCGCGCTGTGGCTCACCTAGGAGCCTGTCGGGCTTACTTTCGCGTATGCGACGGAGGCGAGTTGGGCGCAGTTCAAGGCGTGAGCCCGAAGGCGTACCGATAGTACGGTGAGGGCGAGCAACGCCGAAATGCGCCCAAGTCGCCCCGTCCCTTCGGGTTGCCGTCAAAAAGCGCGGCTGCGGCGTTGCTCGGCTTGCGAATATGCTCGATATTCGCTGCGCCTCGCGCCTTGCATCCGCGCTTTTTGACCCGGCAACGCTTACGCGAAAGTAAGCCCGACAGGCTCCTAAGCAACGCGAGTCGGCGTGAGCAGTGCGAGCCTCGTCCATCCGTTGGATGGCGGGTGCTTCGACGGCTTCATAGAGTTCGGGTGTGCGCATCGCATGCGCAACGCACGACACTCATGGGAGACTTCCGATGCCGCTCGTCCTTGCTCGCCCGATGTCCCGCACGCTCTATCTCGGCACGCTCGCCACGCTGCAGTTCGCGCTCGCCGTCGAAGTCGCACCGCCGCTTGCACGCACATTCAAGGCGCATGCGTTGTTCGCGTCGCTGCACGATGGCTGGCCGGTCTTCGCTCATCTCGGCGGGCTTGCGCTCGCCGTCGTCGGCGCCGCGGTCGCGCTGCAGTTTCCGCTGCTCGCCATCCTGCGCCACGCCAAGCGCGGGCGATTGCGATTTCTCGGCTTGCCGCGATGGGCGATCCACGCCGCGATCGTCGGTGGCGCACTGTTCGCCGTCGCGCTGCTCGCAGCGGCGGTTGGCGCATTGCTGCCGCCGGACGCGCGCGCGGCGCTTGCGCCGATTGCGAAATCGACAGCAAGCGCCGGCACCGCAATGATGGCCGCCGGCGCGCTGTGCGCGGAGCTCCTGCGCCGAAGCATTCCGCCGCTGCCCGTTCCCGCCGCGCCGTGGCAGTGCACGCCCGTGCGACTCGAGGCGCTCGATCCAGTCGAGCTCGGCACGCGTGCGGCCTGACACGTCCACATCCGTGGAGATCATCATGAACGCTCGTCATTTCTGGATCGGCGTCGTCGCGCAGGACCACGCCGAACAGGCAATCGCCGGCGGTTTCGCGCAGGTGAACCACGGCAAGGCCGGACCGCTCGAGCGGCTGCGAGCCGGCGACGGCTTCGCGATCTACTCGCCTCGCACCGCGCATCCCTACGGTGCGCCGCTGCAGGCGTTCACTGCGATCGGTCGCGTTCGCACGGGCGTCGTCTACCAGGTCGACGCCGGCGAAGCGTTTCGTCCGTTCCGTGTCGATATCGACTACCTGCCGGCGACGCCGGCGCCGATCCGTCCGCTGATCGAATCGCTCTCGTTCCTGCGCAGCAAGACGCACTGGGGCGCGGCGTTCCGCTTCGGGTTCCTGCGCGTTCCGGCCGAGGATTTCGCGCGCATCGCCGTCGCGATGGGACGCGATCCCGCGATCGATTTTCCGGACGCGCCGCCCGATCGCGGCTCGCTCGTCGCCGTCGTTGCGCCGGACGCGGCAACAGCGTGATTCGCGCGCTGCGCGCCGGGTCGCTCGACGGCGCCCGCGCCGTGCGTTAACGTCGCGGGATGCACGATGAGCCTCCGGGGGCACGGCCCAGCCGCATTGCAGCGATCGTTCCGCAGTGGCAATGGACGCGGCTCGACGGCCTCGCGCCAACCGATCTGTACGCCGTGATGACGCTGCGCCAGCAGGTGTTCGTGGTCGAACAGCGATGCGCGTTTCTCGACGCCGACGGTCTCGACCTTCGAGCGTGGCATCTGCTCGGCTGGATTGCGTCGCACGGCGAACGCAGGCTCGTCGCGTATTTGCGCGTCGTCGATCCGGACGCCAAATACGCCGAGCCCTCGCTCGGGCGGATCGTCACCGCACCGGCGGTTCGTCGCACGGGAATCGGCCGGCTGCTCGTTGCGGAAGGCATCGCGCGCACGAAGGCGCTTTATCCGGACAAGCCAATCCGCATCGGCGCGCAGTGCTACCTCGAGATGTTCTACACCGGATTCGGCTTTCGCACGGTCTCGCATCCTTACGACGAGGACGGCATCCCGCACGTCGAGATGCTGCGTGACGCCGCAGCGGCGTTGCGCTAGACTCGCTTCGCACGCCGGCACGCGCGAATTCCGCAGCCGGCGTTTTTGTGTCCCCTTGGTATTGACGACCATCGCATCCCGCGCCCACCGCCGCGCCGTTCTGATGATGATCGGCGCGGCGCTCTGCTGGTCCACCGGCGGCATCCTCGTGCGGCAGGTAACGATCACGAGCGCGTGGGAAATCGTGTTCTGGCGCTCGCTCGCGATGTCGCTGTTCGTCGCCGTCACGCTCGTTGTGTTGCACGGGAGGCGCGCAGCAGCGGCCGTCACCGCCGTCGGACGGCCCGGCGTGCTCTCCGGCGTGTTCCTCGCCGGCACGTTCTTCTTTTTCATCGGCTCGCTCACCCGCACGACGGTCGCGAACACGTTCGTGCTGATGAGCGTGTCACCGTTCCTCGCCGCGCTCGCGGGCCGCGCGCTGCTACGCGAGCGCGTTCCCGCGCGAACCTGGCTCGCAATGAGCGTCGCGTTCGCGGGCATCGTCGTCATGTTCGCCGATTCGCTCGACGCGGGGCGGCTCGCCGGCAATCTGCTCGCGCTCGGCGTGTCCTGCTGCTTCGCGCTCAACGTGACGATGTTGCGGCGATTCCGCGCGCACGCCGACATGCTGCCCACGGTAATGCTCGCCGGCATCTTCTCGTTCGTGCCGGCATTCTTCGTCGCCGGGCCCTTCACCGCCACGGTGCACGACGTGGCGGTCCTTACGTTCATGGGCTTCCTGCAACTGGGCACCGGCTGTTTGCTGATGACGGCCGCGTCGAAGCACCTGTCGGCGACCGAGCTTGGCCTGCTCGCATTGCTGGAACCCATTCTCGGCCCCCTGTGGGTGTGGGCGCTGATGGGCGAGCGCCCCGGCGCCGCGGCGCTGACTGGCGGTGTGATCGTGCTGTCGGCAGTGCTCGCGAACGAGCTGTTCGCCGCATGGAAAGGCGGTCGCGCACCGATTACAGCCGGAGTGCCGCCGCTGCCGCCCGGCGCATGACCGATCGCACGAGCGCGCCGACACGATGAGCTGGCCCGACTTTCCGCTCGCGTTCTATCCGGTCGCAATCGCAGGCATTCTGCTGACCGGCATCGCGAAGGCCGGATTCGGCGGCGGATCCGGCGGCATCGCCGTCCCTCTGATGTCGATCTTCATCGCGCCGCCCGAGGCGGCCGGCATCATGCTGCCGATCCTGTGCGCGATGGACCTGTTCGGCGCGTACGCGTACCGCGGTCGGTGGTCGGTCGCGCATCTGCGCGCGCTGCTGCCCGGCGCGCTCGCCGGCATCGCGATCGGCGCGCTCGCGTTCGGGGCGTTGCCCGTCGGCGCGATCCGGCTGCTGATCGGCACGATCGCGATCGCATTCACGCTGAACCAGTGGTTCTCGCTCACCGCGCGCTTCGTCGCGACGCATTCGCGCCCAGGGCGGCTCGCCGGCGTGTTCTGGGGCGCGCTGTCCGGCTTTACGAGCACGCTCGCGCACGCCGGCGGCCCGCCGTTCGCCGTCTACATGCTTGCGCAACGGATCGACAAGACGCTGCTCGTCTCGACATCGGTCGCGTTCTTCCTCGTCGTCAACTACACAAAGCTCGTCCCGTACGCGCTGCTCGGACAGCTCAACACGGCGAATCTCACGGCCTCGCTCGTGTTCGCGCCGCTCGCGCCGCTCGGCATCGCGCTCGGCGTGTGGATGCACCGCCATTTGTCCGAGCGCGTGTTCTACCAGGCGAGCTACGCGCTGCTGTTCGCGACCGGCGCGAAGCTCGTCTACGACGCGCTCGCGCACTAGGAGCCGCTGCCGCTTGCGCTATGATGGACGTTTCGCCCCAAGCGCCCGCATCACGATGAAGCAGACCTTTCTCGATTTCGAGCAGCCGATCGCCGAACTGCAGGCGAAGATCGACGAGCTTCGCTACGTGCACGAGGACTCCGCCGTCGACATCTCCGACGAGATCAGCCGGCTGCAGAAGAAGAGCCAGCAGCTCACCAAGGAGATCTACTCGAAGCTCTCCGCGTGGCAGATCGCGCAAGTCGCGCGCCACCCGCAGCGGCCGTACACCCTTGACTACGTGAACGGCATGTTCAGCGACTTCCGCGAGCTCGCCGGCGATCGCACCTTCGCCGACGACGCGGCGATCGTCGGCGGCCTCGCGCGCTTCAATGGCGCGCCGTGCATGATCATCGGCCATCAGAAGGGCCGCGACACGAAGGAGAAGATCCGGCGCAATTTCGGCATGCCGCGTCCCGAGGGCTATCGCAAGGCGCTGCGGCTCATGCGTCTCGCCGAGAAGTTCGGGCTTCCGCTGTTCACGTTCGTCGACACGCCGGGCGCGTACCCGGGCATCGGCGCCGAGGAACGCGGCCAATCGGAGGCGATCGGCCGCAATCTGTTCGAGATGGCGGGCCTTCGCGTGCCGATCATCGTCACGGTGATCGGCGAGGGCGGCTCCGGCGGCGCGCTCGCGATCGCGGTCGGCGACGTCACGCTGATGTTGCAGTACGCGACATATTCGGTGATCTCGCCCGAAGGCTGTGCGTCGATCCTGTGGAAGTCCGCCGAGCAGGCGCCCGAAGCGGCCGAGATCCTCGGCATCACCGCGACGCGCCTGAAGCAGCTCGGCTTCATCGACAAGGTCGTCAACGAACCGCTCGGCGGCGCGCACCGCGATCATGCGGCGATGATGATTTCGCTCAAGAAGGCGTTGACCGACACGCTGCGTCAACTGACCGAGCAGCCACTCGACACGCTGCTCGAGACGCGCGAGGACAAGCTGCTCGCGTATGGCCGATTCAAGGAGATCACTGCCGGCTGACGCGCGGGCGCGCGTCGAGCCCGCGCACGTCGCGCCCGTGCTCGACGCGGTGCGCCGCGCGCTGATGCCGTTCTGCGCGGCAGCGCCCGGCGGCGCGCGCATAGCTGTCGCGCTCTCCGGCGGACGCGATTCGATGGTGCTGCTCGACGCGGCGGTGCTCGTCGCGCCGGAGCTGGGAGCCTCCATCTCCGCCGTTCACGTGCACCACGGCCTCTCCGCGAACGCCGATGCGTGGGCGCGCTTTTGCGCCGACGAATGCGCACACCGCGCCGTTGCGCTCGCCGTCCACCGCGTCGCGGTCGCGCGCGGACGCGACGGTGTCGAAGCCGCCGCACGGCGCGCGCGCTACGACGTGCTCGCCGGCGCGGACGCCGATGCCGTCGCGCTCGCGCACCACGCCGACGATCAGGCCGAGACCGTGCTGCTGCAACTGTTGCGCGGCGCCGGACCGCATGGCCTCGCGGCGATGCCCGAATCCCGCATCGCTGACGGCGCGGCGCTCGTTCGGCCGCTGCTCGCATTGCCGCGACGTGAGCTCGAGCGCTACGCCGCCGCGCGCTCGCTCGCATGGATCGACGACGAATCGAACACCGACCATGCGCGCGCGCGTAACCTCATCCGCCACGCGGTTGCGCCGCAACTGGCGGCCGCGTTTCCGGGCTATCCGTCCACACTCGCGCGCGCAGCCGCGCATCAGGCCGAAGCCGCGCTGCTGGCCGACGAGCTCGCGACGCACGACGCGCAGGGCGCAATCGCCGACGGCTCGCTCGATCGCGATCGATTGACCTTGCTTACGGCGCACGCGCCGCATCGCGCGCGCAACCTGCTGCGATGGTTCCTGCGCGCAAGCGGCCTGCGCGCACCATCGACCGCACGTCTCGCCGCGATGCTCGATCAGCTCGCGCACGCGGCACCCGATGCGCGCGTGCGCCTCGCGCACGACGGAAGCGAGATCGGCATCCATCGCGGTCGCATCGTCGTGCACGGCGCACCGGCTGCATCATTTGCTATTGCGTGGCGCGGCGAGGTCGAGCTCGAGCTGCCGCACGGCACGCTCGAATTCGCACCGGTGGAAGGTGACGGCCTCACGGCGCACCTCGCGAAAGCGAATGTCGTCGTCGTCCGCCCCCGCGAAGGCGGCGAGCGCATCCGGCTCACGCCGCACGGCCGGCAACAGACGGTGAAGCACTTGCTGCAGCGGGCGGGGGTGCCGCACTGGGCCAGGCGCGACATGCCGTTCATCTGGTGCGGCGACGCGCTCGCCGCCGTGCCCGGCATCGGCGTCGATGCTGCTTTCGCCGCTCGCGAGGGGACGCCCGGATATGCGTTGCGCTGGCGTCCGCGCGAGCACTGAAAATGTGCCGCGCGCAAGCCGTTGCCGAACGTTGATGCTCGTCAAACGGGTGGGCCCCGCTCCGCGTTAGGCTGCGCCGGAACGTGAGGCAGCGCAGACCCCGTCACGCAACCGATCGCGCAACACGGTTGCAGCATGCGCATCGCGAATTCCCGTCGGTCGGCAACGGCAGGGCTTCGAGTTGACAGGTCTCGCCCGGAATGCCTAAATCACCCCCGTTGCGACGAGACCGGGAGAAGTCTCGCGCGCGGCTGCGATCATCCTGGAGGACAATGTCATGAAAGCCCGCCTTGCGCTCGCGCTCGTCGCGTCGGCGCTTTTTGCTCTCGCCGGCACCGTTGCCGCGCAGCAGCCGATCGTCATCAAGTTCAGCCACGTCGTCGCCGTCGATACGCCGAAGGGCAAGGGCGCCGACTATTTCAAGAAGCTCGCCGAGGAGCGTACGAAGGGCCGCGTCAAGGTCGAGGTTTATCCGAACAGTTCGCTGTTCAAGGACGGCGAGGAGATGGAGGCGCTGCAACTGGGCTCGGTGCAGATGCTCGCGCCGTCGCTCGCAAAATTCGGACCGCTCGGCGTGCGCGAATTCGAAGTGTTCGACCTGCCTTACATGTTCGACAGCTACGACGAGCTGCACAAGGTGACGGGTGGGCCCGTCGGTGCGGCGCTGTTCAAGAAGCTCGAGTCGAAAGGCATCGTCGGCCTCGCGTACTGGGACAACGGCTTCAAGGTGATGAGCGCGAACAAGCCGATTCGCGTGCCGGCCGACTACAAGGGCCTCAAGATGCGCATCCAGTCGTCGAAGGTGCTCGGCGACGAGATCAAGGCGCTCGGCGCCATCCCGCAGGTGATGGCGTTCTCGGAGGTCTACCAGGCGCTGCAGACCGGCGTGGTCGACGGCACCGAGAATCCGCCGTCGAACTTCTACACGCAGAAGATGCACGAGGTGCAGAAGTACCTCGCGATGACCGATCACGGCTATCTCGGCTACGCCGTCATCGTGAACAAGAAGTTCTGGGACGGCCTGCCGGCCGACGTCCGCACGACGCTCGAAGGCGCGATGAAGGACGCGACGAAGTTCGCCAACGACATCGCGAAGAAGGAGAACGACGATGCGCTCGCGGCGGTGAAGAAGAGCGGCAAGACGGAGATCATCACGCTCACCGCCGAGCAGAAGGCGGCGATGAAGAAGGCGCTCGTCTCGGTGCACAAGGAGAACGAGTCGCGCGTGGGCAAGGATACGATAACCGAAGTCTACAAAGAGACGGGTTTCAAGCCATAAGAGCGGTCGCGCAGCGGAACCGGCGCGCCGAACTGCTAGGCGCGCCGGTTAATTCGCGATGCCGGCGGTAAGCACGTGTGGGTGCCTGAAGTGCAGCTGACGCAATGCAACGGCTGCCCTTGGTCAGCCGTGGGCGTGAACGCGCGCAACGGCGCGTAGCGAGGAGAGCCGGCATGAAGTTCCTGGATCATCTCGAGGAGTGGCTGATCGCGTTCCTGATGGGCGCGGCCACGCTGCTGATCTTCGTCGCTGTGGTCCACCGCTACGCGGCCGGGATGCCGGTTCCCGGATTGCAGGACGCGCTGCTCAAGATCGATCTGTCGTGGGCACAGGAGCTTTGCATCTACATGTTCGTGTGGATGGCGAAGTTCGGCGCCGCCTACGGCGTGCGTACCGGCATCCACGTCGGCGTCGACGTGATGATCAACCGGCTGCCGGACCGCACCCGCAAGATCTACGTGCTGTTCGGGCTGTTCGCCGGGGCGCTTTTCACCGGCATCGTCGGAACGCTCGGCGCGAGCTTCGTCTGGGACATCGGGCACACGGACTCGACGTCGCCCGATCTCGAGCTGCCGAAGTGGATCGTGTACCTGTGCATTCCGCTCGGCTCGTACCTGATGTGCTTCCGCTTCCTGCAAGTCGCATGGTCGTTCGCGCGCACCGGCGCGCTGCCTCACCATGACGTCGCGCACGTCGAGGGCGTGGAAGACATCCGGGATCTCAACGTCTACGCGATGGACGACAACCTGCATCCGGCGCCGATTCAGGAGAGCAAGCCATGAGCACCGCGATCCCCGCCCCCGCGCCGGTGCCTCATCCACGCTGGCCGGCGCTGATCCCGCCGGTGCTGATCGCGATCCCGGTCGTGCTGAAGTTCGCCGGCATCGACATCGCCAACGCGTGGATCATCTTCGCGCTGCTGTTCGGCCTGATGCTGACCGGCATGCCGATCTCGATCTCGCTCGGGCTCACCGTGCTCACGTACCTGTTCACGATGACGACGGTGCCGATCCAGTCGGTCGCGCTCAAGCTTTTCACCGGCATCGAAAAGTTCGAGATCATGGCGATCCCGTTCTTCATTCTCGCCGGCAACTTCCTCACGCACGGCGGTGTCGCGCGGCGGATGATCAATTTCGCCTCCGCGATGGTCGGCCACTGGCACGGCGGTCTCGCACTCGCCGGCGTGCTCGCGTGCGCATTGTTCGCCGCGGTGTCGGGCAGCTCGCCTGCGACTGTCGTCGCGATCGGCTCGATCATCCTGCCGGCAATGGTGAAGCAGGGTTTCCCTGCCCGCTTCGGCGCCGGCGTCATCACCACATCGGGCGCGCTCGGCATCCTGATCCCGCCGTCGATCGTGATGGTCATGTACGCGGTCGCGACCAACACATCGGTCGGCGCACTGTTCATCGCCGGCATCATCCCGGGCGTCGTGCTCGCAACGATGCTCGGCCTGACAACGTGGTGGCGCGCGCGCAAGAACAACTATCCCCGCCAGCCACGTGCGAGCTGGCTCGAGCGCTGGAGGACGTTCCGCCAGAGCGTCTGGGGCCTGCTGCTGATCATCGTGGTCATCGGTGGCATCTACACCGGCATCTTCACGCCGACCGAAGCCGCCGCGATGAGCGCCGTATACGCGTTCTTCGTCGCGGTCTTCGTCTACAAGGACATGTCGCTCGCGAAAGTGCCGAAGGTGCTGCTCGACTCGGCCAACATGAGCGCGATGCTGCTCTACATCATCACCAATGCGGTGATGTTCAGCTATCTGATGACCTCCGAGCAGATCCCGCAGGAGCTCGCCGCGTGGATGCTCGGCAAGGGCCTCGGCGTCGTCGCGTTCCTGCTGTTCGTCAACGTCGTGTTGCTGCTCGCCGGCAATGTGATGGAGCCCTCGTCGATCGTGCTGATCATGGCGCCGATCCTGTTCCCGGTCGCGCTCAAGCTCGGCATCGATCCCGTGCATTTCGGCATCATGATGACCGTCAACATGGAGGTCGGCATGTGCCATCCGCCGGTGGGGCTCAACTTGTATGTGGCGTCCGGCATCACGAAGATGGGCATCACCGAGCTCACCGTCGCCGTCTGGCCATGGCTCCTCACGATGCTCGTATTCCTCGTGCTCGTCACGTACTGGCCCCCTCTCTCGATCTGGCTGCCGCGGGCGCTCGGCATGATGTAATGGAACGAGCGCAGTAAACGATCGCTCGGCGCCTCTGGGCGATTGCGTCGCGCTCGGACGCGCCAGCCCTCATCGCGTCGCGCTCGGCCGCGCCGGCCCTCATCGCGTCGCGCTGGGTCGCGCCGGCCTTCATCGCGTCGTGCTCGGCTGCGCCGGCCTTCATCGCGTCGCGCTCGGCCGCGTCACCGGCGGGCCGTGCGAGGCGCCTGCAGAAGCCACATCCGACGCCGGCGCGTCCGGTGCACGCGGTTGGGCGCGCGCGGCGCGGGAATCGCGGGTCTCGCGGGGCGAAGCGGGACGCCCGCCCAGGCAGAAGGCTGGGCAAACTGCTATAATTTAACGTTTATTTATGGGCCGAACCGTCATGGCTGTCGAACGCACGCTTTCGATCATCAAGCCGGATGCCGTCGCGAAAAACGTCATCGGCAAGATCTATTCGCGTTTTGAGTCGAACGGCCTTCGGATCGTCGCCGCCCAAATGCGCTGGCTGTCGGGGGCCGAGGCCGAAGGGTTTTATGCGGTCCACCGCGAACGGCCATTTTTCAAGCCGCTGGTCGAGTTCATGACATCGGGTCCGGTGATGATCCAGGTGCTCGAAGGCGAGGACGCGATCGCGAAGAACCGCGACCTGATGGGCGCGACCGACCCGAAGAAAGCGGCGCCTGGAACGATCCGCGCCGACTTCGCACAATCGATCGACGCCAACGCCGTGCACGGCTCGGACGCAGCTGACACCGCGCGCGTCGAAATCGCCTATTTCTTTCCCACGCTCGCGATCCATAGCCGCTGACACAACGATCGCGCGCGAGCCGCGCCCGTCCCGATGATCAACCTGCTCGACCTCGATTCCGCCGGCCTCGCCGCCCTTTTCGCCGAACTGGGCGAGAAGCCGTTTCGCGCGAAGCAGGTGTCGCACTGGCTGCATCAGCGGCTCGTCGACGACATCGGCGCGATGACGGACCTGTCGAAGGCGCTGCGCGACAAGCTTGCCGCCATCGCCGACATCCGCGGCCCGCGCGTCATCAGCGACACGATGGCCTCCGACGGCACGCGCAAGTGGCTGCTCGACGTCGGCAGCGCAAACGCCGTCGAGATGGTGTACATCCCCGAAGACGATCGCGGCACGTTGTGCGTTTCGTCGCAGGCGGGCTGTGCGATGGACTGCGCGTTCTGCTCGACCGGCAAGCAGGGCTTCAACCGCAATCTGACCGTCGGCGAGATCGTCGGCCAGCTGTGGCACGCGAACCGGACGCTCGTCGCCGACGGCGTGAGCCCGAAGGGCCGCCCCGAGCGCGAACCGGGCCCCCTCGGGGGGTGTGGGGGCCGTGTCACCGCGCCGTGGGTCGAGGCAGGCCGCGCGCCGATCACGAACGTCGTGATGATGGGCATGGGCGAGCCGCTCGCCAACCTCGACCCGGTGGTCACCGCGCTCAAGCTGTTCATCGACGACAACGCTTACGGGCTCTCGCGCCGGCGCGTCACCGTGTCGACATCGGGCCTCGTGCCGATGATGGACAAGCTGCGCGACGCCTGTCCTGTGGCGCTCGCGGTGAGCCTGCACGCGCCCGACGACGCGCTGCGCGACCGTCTGGTACCGATCAATCGCAAGCATCCGCTCGCCGAGCTTCTCGCCGCCTGCAGACGTTATCTCGAGCGCGCGCCGCGCGATTTCGTCACGTTCGAGTACGTGATGCTCGACGGCGTCAACGATCAGCCCGAGCATGCGCGTGCGCTCGCGCGATTGCTGCGCGACGTTCCATGCAAGCTCAACCTGATTCCATGGAACCCGTTTCCCGGCGCGCCGTTCGCAACCACCCCGCGCAGCCGTATTCTCGCGTTCCAGAAGATCCTGATGGACGAAGGCTACGTGACGACGATCCGCAAGACGCGCGGCGACGACATCGATGCGGCGTGCGGTCAGCTCGCCGGCCGCGTTCAGGACCGCACGAAGCGGCGTCTTTCGCGGCTCGTCGCGGTCCCACCGGCATCCGCCGCGCATTGAAGGCCTCACGATGATTCGCGCGCTCCTCCGCCACGGCGCCATCGCCGCGCTGCTCATTCTTGCTGCGTGCGCGTCGAAGCAGCCGGCGCCGCCGCCGCAGCCGGAAGCGCCGTCACCCGTTCGTCAGCAGGACACGCCGCCTGCCGTCCGCTCGCAGATCCGCACCGAGCTCGGCGCCGGCTACTACGAGCGCGGGCAGATGGACATCGCGCTCGAGGAGCTGAACGAGGCGGTGAGGCTCGATCCGAGCAACGCGAAGGCGTACAACGTTTTCGGACTCGTCTACACGGTGCTCGGCGATAATGCAAAAGCCGAGCAGAACTTCCGCCAGGCGCTCGCGCTCGCACCGCAGGACTCCGACATCCGGCACAACTGGGGCTGGTACCTGTGCTCGCATGGGCGCGCGCGCGAGTCGATCGCCGAGTTCGAGCAGGCGATCCGCAATCCGCTGTACAGGACGCCCGAGATCGCGCTCGTCAACGCCGGCAAATGCAGCGCATCGCTCGGCGATGACGCCGCCGCCGACGCGTACTTCAAGCGCGCGTTCACGACGTCGCCGAACAATCCGGACGCCTCCTATGGTCTCGCGCTGCTCGCGTACAAATCCAAGCGGATCGACGAAGCGCGCGCGTGGATGAAGCCCGTGATGCTGCAGGCGAATCCGGCGCCGGAGGCGCTCTACCTCGGCATGTGCATCGAGAAAAAGCTCGGTGACCGCCAGACAGAGCTCTCGTATGTGTCACAGCTTCGTAACCGGTACCCGGACGCCGCCGAAACCAAGGCGGTCGCCACCGGGACCTGCGAGTGATCGCAACGCGCATCGACGATCCGATGACGAGCGATGCCGCACCTGCGCCGATCGAGCCCGAAACGGCCGGCCTGCTGCTGCGCCAGGCGCGCGAGGCCGCGGGTCTTACGCTCGACGCGGTCGCGCAGCAGCTGAAGCTCGCGCCGCGCCAGGTCGATGCGCTCGAACAAAGCGACTACACGCGGCTGCCCGGCCGCACGTTTGTTCGCGGCTTCATGCGCAACTACGCGCGGCTCCTGCATCTCGATCCGGAAATGGTGCTCTCTGCAATGCCCGGCGCGGCGGCCGCACCGTCGCTCGAGGCACCGGCGCTGCACGCGACCGCCCCGTCGATCGGCGAGCTGCCGACCGCCGAGCGCACGCGATCGGGGATGACGCGCTGGGTGATTCCGCTTCTGTTGATCGCGATCGTCGCCGGAGCGGCCGTCTATGAGTACATGCGGCCGGGTGGCGACGGCGCGCGCAACGGCGCGCCGCGCATGAGCGCGCCATCGAAGAGCATCGGCGAGGCCGCTACGACAGCGCTTCCCAATCCGATGCTCGCGGGCAATGCACCGGCAACGATCGAAACGCAACCGCCGAGCGCGCCCGCAGCGCCGACTCCGGCGACCAATGCGTCGCCCATTGCCGACGCCGGCGCACCCGCGATCGCTGCGACCGGCACGCCGTCGGGTGTGTCCGCCGCCGAGGAGGCGACGCTCGTGCTCGCCTACCGCGATTTTTCATGGACCGAGGTGCGCGACCGTTCGGGTCACGTACTGCTTGCGAAAATGATGTCGAGCGGCCAGCAGCAGACGCTGACCGGAATCCCGCCGTTCGACCTTGTCATCGGCAATTCGTCCGACGTCAAGCTCAAGTATCGCAACCAGCCCGTCGATCTCGCGCCGCTTTCGCGCGGCAACGTCGCGCGTTTCACGCTGAAGTAGCCGATGAGCGCGCGAGGCGAAGCCAAGTCCCGAAGGGCCGTTCGCGCGCGAGTCGGCGCGGCCGACCTCACGGCGCCCGCGAATGCACGGCAGCGAGGAGGCCGCCGATGACCGACACGACGCGCTCCGAACGCCGCCGCACGCGGCAGGTCGACGTCGCCGGCGTGGCGATCGGCGGCGGCGCGCCGATCGTCGTGCAATCGATGACCAACACGGATACCGCCGACGTCGAGTCGACCGTCGCGCAGGCGCGCGCGCTCGCCGATGCGGGCTCCGAGCTCGTCCGCATCACCGTCAACACGCTCGAGGCGGCAGCCGCCGTGCCCGCGATCCGCGAGCGGCTCGACGCGCAAGGATGCCGTGTGCCGCTTATCGGCGACTTCCACTTCAACGGCCACAAGCTGCTCGCCGAAGTGCCCGACTGCGGCCGTGCGCTCGCGAAGCTTCGAATCAATCCGGGCAACGTCGGCAAGGGCAGCAAGCGCGACCCGCAGTTCGCGCAGATGATCGAGCAGGCGATTGCGCTCGCGAAGCCGATTCGTATCGGCGTCAATTGGGGAAGCCTCGACGCCGATCTGCTCGCGCGGATGATGGACGACAACGCGAAGCGCGCGACCCCACTCGCTTCGGACGCCGTGATGCGTGAAGCGCTGGTCGTCTCGGCGCTCGAAAGCGCGCAGCGCGCCGAAGCGCTCGGTCTTGGCGGCGATCGCATCGTTCTGTCGTGCAAGGTCTCGGACGTGCAGGATCTCGTCGCCGTCTACCGCGAGCTCGCGTCGCGCTGCGACTATCCGCTGCATCTCGGCCTGACCGAGGCGGGAATGGGCAGCAAGGGAATCGTTGCATCGACGGCCGCGCTCGCCGTGCTGTTGCAGCAGGGCATCGGCGACACGATCCGCGTTTCGCTCACGCCCGAACCGGGCGGCGATCGCACGCGCGAGGTCGTCGTCGCGCAGGAGATCCTGCAGACGATGGGGCTGCGCTCGTTCGCGCCGATGGTGACCGCGTGTCCCGGCTGCGGGCGCACGACGAGCACGGTGTTCCAGTCGCTCGCCGACCGCATCCAGACGTACCTTCGCGCGCAGATGCCCGTGTGGCGCGCGCGCTATCCCGGCGTCGAGTCGATGCACGTCGCGGTGATGGGCTGTGTGGTGAACGGTCCCGGCGAATCGAAGCTCGCGAACGTGGGCATCTCGCTGCCCGGAACCGGCGAAACGCCGGTCGCACCCGTGTACGTCGACGGCCAGAAGACCGTTACGCTGAAGGGCGAGCATATCGCGGACGAATTCACCGGCATCGTCGACGACTACGTGCGCGCGACTTACGGTGGCGAGCCGCGCGCCGCGCATCTCGATCCGGACAGGAAAACGATCGGCGTAAAGGCCGTCGCGTGACGATGCAGGACTTGTCGAAGACCGCGGCGGGCGCCGCGCCGTCGAAATCGCACGACGCCACGCGCGCAGGTAAAGCCGCGCTGCAGGCCGTGCGCGGCATGAACGACGTGCTGCCCGATGAGGCCGCGCTGTGGGAGCGCTTCGAAGACGCGGCGCGCACGGTGTTCGCGCAATACGGCTACCGCAACCTGCGCGTGCCGCTGGTCGAGACGACCCCGCTTTTCGTGCGCGCGATCGGCGAAGTGACCGACGTCGTCGAGCACGAGATGTACACGTTCGAGGACAAGCTCAATGGCGAGAGCCTGACGCTGCGTCCCGAGGCAACTGCGGGCATCGTGCGCGCGGCGATCGAGCATTCGCTTACGTACGAGCGGCCGCAGCGCGTCTGGACGTCGGGCGCGATGTTCCGCCACGAGCGTCCGCAAAAGGGACGCTATCGGCAGTTCCACCAGCTCGATGTCGAGGCGCTCGGCTTTTCCGGTCCCGATGTGGACGCCGAACAGATCGCGATGCTCGCGCGGCTGTGGCGCGCGCTCGGCCTCGAAGACGGCATTACGTTGAAGATCAACTCGATCGGCGATGCCGCCGAGCGTCGCGCGCATCGTGCGGAGCTGGTCGAGTATTTCGAGCGTCACGCAAGCGCGCTCGACGAGGACTCGAAGCGGCGGCTTTCGACGAACCCGCTGCGCATCCTCGACAGCAAGAACCCGGCGATGCAAACGCTGATCGCCGGCGCGCCGAAGATGGTCGATCGGCTCGGTCCGGAGTCGCGCGCGCATTTCGAAGGACTGCAGCAGTTGCTCGCCGAGCTCCGCATCGGTTACGACATCGACCCGCGGCTCGTCCGCGGCCTCGATTACTACAATCGGACGGTGTTCGAATGGGTGACCGACCGGCTCGGCGCGCAGGGCACCGTCGCCGGCGGCGGTCGTTACGACGGACTGTTCGAGCAGCTCGGCGGCAAGCCGACGCCGGCGTGCGGTTTCGCGATCGGCGTCGAGCGGATGATCCTGCTGCTCGCCGATGCGCGCACGGTTGCGCCGAGTGTGCCGCTCGCGTACATCGTGCACAGCGGCGACGCGTCGACGCTTGCGTGGCGCGCGGCCGAGACGCTGCGCGACGCCGGCCTCGCCGTCGTGCTGAACGCCGGCGGCGGCAGCTTCAAGTCGCAGATGAAGAAGGCCGATGCATCGGGCGCGCGCTTCGCGCTCATCATCGGCGAACAGGAAGCCGCGAGCGCGCTGATCGCCGTCAAGCCGCTGCGCGAAGCGGGCGAGCAGCGTGCGGTGCCGCTCGCATCGCTCGCCGACGAATTGAAGCGCGCATAGCGCGAAACGACAAGGAACGCAGACGATGGGTGTGTACGACATCGAGGAACAGGAAAAGCTCGAAGACCTCAAGGCATGGTGGAAGCAATGGGGCGGCACGATCAGCGTCGGCGTCGTCATCGCATGCACCATCATCATCGGCGTGCAGGGCTGGCGCCTCTGGACCCAGCATCAGGCCGAGCAGGCATCCACGCTGTACAACGCGGTGTCCTCCGCGATGCGCGCGAACGACGTCCCGAAGGCGAAGGACGCGACGGCACAACTGACCGACCAGTACGCGCGCACCGGATACGCCCCCGCCGCAGCGATGATGCTCGCGAAAATGCTGTGGGACAGCGGTGACAAGGCCGGCGCGAAAGCGCAGTTGCAGTGGGTGATCGACAAGTCGGGCGAGGAGGAGATGAAGCAGATCGCGCGCTATCGTCTTGCCGAGATCGCGCTCGACGACAACGCGTACGACGACGCATTGCGCACGCTCGATGCAAAGCATGACGAGCCCTTCGCGGGCCTGTACGCCGATCTTCGCGGCGACATTCTCGCCGCCGCGGGCCGGGGCGGCGAAGCACGAACGAGCTATCAGACAGCGATCGCAAAGCTCGATCCGAAAAGCCCTTATCGCAATTACGTGCAGCTGAAGCTCGACGCACTGGGCGGCCCGACATCCGAGGCAGCGCCGGGCGCAGCGGGCGGCGCCGCCGGCTCGACGGCCGCGCAGCCGGCGACGCCGGCTCCCGCAGCGGCGCCGGCGAAATGATGCCGCTCCCGCAATCATCGCGAGCCGCCATGACGCCGCGCCGCGCACCGCTCCTTCTGATTGCGCCGATCGCCGCCACGCTGCTGCTCGGCGGCTGCGAAACGCTCAGATCGTGGATGCCGTCGATTCCCGCGCCGTCCTGGAACTGGACGAGCTGGTTCAGCAGCAGCAAGAAGCCCGGCCCGCTGCCGGAGACGAAGGCAAGCGCATCCGCGCAGCTCGTCTGGCAGTTATCCGTGGGCAAGGCGACGCCCGGCTTCGCTCCCGCGGTCGTCGGTGACGCGATCTACGCCGCGGCTCAGGACGGCACGATCGTGCGCGTCGACGCGGCGAACGGCCGAACCGCATGGCGCGTGAGCGCCGGCAAGAAGCTCTCGGCCGGCGCAGGTGCCGACGCAACGCTCGTTGCGGTCGGCACCGACAAGGGCGAGGTGCTCGCGTTCGACACCAACGGCAAGCCGTTGTGGCAGGCGAAGGTGTCGAGCGAAGTCGTCAGCCCACCGCGCGTCGCGGACGGCCTCGTCGTCGTCGCTTCGGGCGACGGCCGGCTCTACGGACTGACGGCCGCCGACGGCAAGACGAAATGGGTCTACCAGCGGAACAACCCGCCGCTCACCGTGCGCAACTATGCGGGCGCGGCCGCGAGCCGCGGCGGCCTTTTCATAGGCGTGGCCGGCGGGAAGCTGCTCGCGCTCGACCTTCCGACCGGTTCCATGGCGTGGGAAGGCAACGTCGCGACGCCCAAGGGCGCGACCGAGCTCGAGCGCATCGCCGACGTCACGAGCCTGCCGGTGGTCGCCGAGCGGCAAGCTTGCGCGGTCGCGTTCCAGGGCCGCGTCGCGTGCTTCGAGCTCACTCGCGGCAACCTCAACTGGTCGCGCGACGTGTCGAGCCTCGAAGGCATGGCGGTCGATGCACGCAATCTTTACGTCACCGACGACAAGGGCGCGATCCACGCGCTCGATCATTCGACCGGCGCGTCGGTGTGGAAGCAGGACAAGCTCGCCCAGCGCAAGCCCGGCGGGCCGCAGATCGTCGGCGGGGAGCTCGGCGTCGTCGACATCGAAGGCTATCTGCACCTGATCGACCGCAACGACGGCAGCCTCGTGGGCCGCGCAGCGACCGACGGCGCGCCGGCGACGTCGCAGCCGGCGCTCGCAGGCGCGAACGCCGTCTGGCAGTCGAGCGGCGGCACGCTGTACGCGTTCACCGCGCGCTAGACTCGAGCGGCACGCGGCGCGCGCAAGCGCCGCGCCGCCGTCACAACTGGGGCGTCCAGCGTGGAACGGCAGACGCAGTTCAACCTCTGGTATCTCGTCATCGCGATTGTCGGCGTGCTGTGGCTGCGCGAGATGTGGGTCACCGCGCAGCAGGTCGAGCCGATTCCGTACAGCGATTTCCAGCAACAGCTCAAGGCCGGCCGGATCAAGGAGATCGCGGTCGCGAACAACGTGATCCAGGGCACGTACAAGGATCCGTTGCCCGACGGCCGCACGCGCTTCGTGACCACGCGCGTCGATCCCGATCTCGCGCGCGATCTCGCGCAATACGACGTCCGCTTCACCGGCGTCGTCGAGAACACGTTGCTGCGCGACCTGCTGTCGTGGGTCGTGCCCGCCGCCGCGTTCTTCCTGATCTGGATGTTCGTCGCCCGGCGGATGATGGAGCGCAGCGGGCTCGGCGGCGGCTTCCTGTCGATCGGCAAGAGCAAGGCGCGCATCTACGTCGAGACGGACACCAAGGTGACCTTCGACGACGTCGCGGGCGTCGACGAGGCGAAGGAGGAGCTGCGCGAGGTCGTCGGCTTCCTGAAGGACCCGCAGCGCTACACGCGTCTGGGCGGCCACATCCCGAAGGGTGTGCTGCTGGTCGGACCGCCCGGCACCGGAAAGACGCTGCTTGCACGCGCGGTCGCCGGAGAGGCCGGCGTTCCGTTCTTTTCCATCAGCGGCTCCGAGTTCGTCGAGATGTTCGTCGGCGTCGGCGCGGCGCGCGTGCGCGACCTGTTCGAGCAGGCGCGAGCGCGCGCGCCGGCGATCATCTTCATCGACGAGCTCGACGCGCTCGGCCGCGCGCGCGGCGCCTATCCGCTGGGCGGCCACGACGAGAAGGAGCAGACGCTGAACCAGCTGCTCGCGGAGATGGACGGCTTCGATCCGAGCCGCGGGCTGATCCTGATCGGCGCGACAAACCGGCCCGAGGTGCTCGATCCCGCGCTGCTGCGCGCCGGGCGCTTCGACCGCCAGGTGCTGGTCGACCGTCCCGACAAGATCGGGCGCGCGCAGATCCTTCGCATCCACCTGAAGAATGTTCGCCTCGCCGCGGACGCGGATCCGGACAAGATCGCGGCGCTGACGCCGGGCTTCACGGGCGCCGATCTCGCGAACCTCGTCAACGAGGCGACGCTCGTCGCGACGCGACGCAACGCCGACGCAGTGACGCTCGCCGATTTCACCGCGGCGGTCGAGCGCGTGGTCGCCGGCCTCGAGAAGAAGAGCCGCGTGCTGAACGCGATGGAGCGCGAGATCGTCGCACACCACGAGATGGGTCACGCGCTCGTCGCGCTGTCGCTGCCCGGATCCGATCCGGTGCACAAGGTGTCGATCATTCCGCGCGGCATCGGATCGCTCGGCTACACGATCCAGCGGCCGACCGAGGACCGCTATCTGATGACGCGCGAGGAGCTCGAAAGCAAGATGGCGGTGCTGCTCGGCGGGCGCGCCGCGGAGCACCTCGTCTACGGGCGCTATTCGACCGGAGCGGCCGACGACCTGATGAAAGTCACGAACATCGCGCGCAGCATGGTCACACGCTACGGAATGGACGAGACGCTCGGCCACTTGTCGTTCGAGGACGAACACGCGCCGTTCCTGCCCACGCCCGAGGCTACGACCGGCCGCAAGTACAGCGAAGACACGGCGCGTGCGATCGACCGCGCCGCGCGCGACATCGCCGCGACCGCGTTCCAGCGCGCGGTCGCGATCCTCGAGCATAACCGCAAGGTCCTCGAGGACGGCGCGCGCGAGCTGTTGGCGAAGGAAACGCTGAACGAATCCGACATCCAGGCGATCGCGCATTCGCTTGTGCGCCCGCCGCATTGACGCGTTCGCCGATACGCACGCCGCCATGTCGCCCGCACTCCCGCACAGCTTGCCGTCCGTCGTCATCGTCGGCCGGCCGAACGTCGGCAAATCGACGCTGTTCAATCGACTGACGAAATCGCGCGATGCGCTCGTCGCCGACTTCTCGGGGCTCACCCGCGACCGTCATTATGGCCGCGGGCGCTCGGCGGGCCGCGAGTTCATCGTCGTCGACACCGGCGGCTTCGAGCCGGTCGCGAAGGACGGCATCCTGCACGCAATGGCGCAGCAGACGAAGACGGCAATCGCCGAAGCCGACATCGTCGTGTTCCTCGTCGATGCGCGTGCGGGGCTCGTGCCGCAGGACGTGACGATCGCCGACGTGTTGCGCCGGAGCGGCCGCCCGGTGGTCATTGCCGTCAACAAGGCCGAAGGCATGCAGGCCGACCGCGCGGCCGCCGAGTTCCACGAGCTCGGGCTCGGCACGCCGCACGCGATCTCGTCGGCGCACGGCGAAAACGTCGACCTCGTGATCGAGCATGCGCTTGCGCAGGCGAGCGCTCAGCCGGCCGACGACGAGCCGGCACTCGCCGAGAGAGAGTCGCGGATCAAGGTCGCGATCGTCGGTCGGCCCAACGTCGGCAAGTCGACGCTCGTCAACACGCTGCTCGGCGAGGAACGGATGATCACGTTCGACGAGCCTGGCACGACGCGCGACGCGATCCGCCTCGATTTCGAGCGCAACGGCAAGCGCTACACGCTGATCGACACCGCCGGCGTGCGCCGCCGCGGCAAGGTGTTCGAGGCGATCGAGAAATTTTCCGTCGTGAAGACGCTGCAGGCGATCGAGGATGCCAACGTCGTCGTGCTGCTGCTCGATGCGCAGGCCGACATTTCCGAGCAGGACGCCCACATCGCCGGGTACATCGCGGAGGCCGGCCGGGCGCTCGTCGTCGCCGTCAACAAATGGGACGGCCTGTCCGCCGACCAGCGCGCGGAGGCGAAGCGCGAGCTCGACCGCAAGCTGGCCTTTCTCGATTTCGCGCGGATGCACTTCATTTCCGCGCGCGAAGGCCGCGGCATCGCGGAGCTGATGGCCTCGGTCGGCGAAGCGTACGCGGCGGCGATGGCGAAGCTGCCGACGCCGAAGCTCACCCGCGCGCTGATCGCGGCGGTCGCCCGCCAACAGCCGCCTCGGGCCGGCTATTCGCGCCCCAAATTGCGCTACGCGCACCAAGGCGGACACAATCCGCCGACGATCGTGATCCATGGTACCGGGCTCAAGCAAATCCCCGATGCCTACCGGCGTTATCTGGAACATTTCTTCGTGGACGCGTTCCAACTGCGCGGCACCCCGCTTAGGATACAATTCAAGAGCGGCGCAAACCCGTACGCGGACTCTTCGGCGCGCCGCAAGAGCCGCTGACGAGGCGCCCGCCTCGATCCGATCGGGCGCGCACGAGCCGATTCCGCATCAGTGAGGCGGCAGGCCAACAACAAACGCGGAGCAAGCGATGAGCAACAAAGGGCAAATGCTACAAGACCCGTTCCTGAACACGCTGCGCAAAGAGCACGTGCAGGTCTCGATCTACCTCGTCAACGGGATCAAGCTCCAGGGCCAGATCGAGTCGTTCGACCAGTACGTCGTGCTGCTGAAGAACACCGTCACGCAGATGGTGTACAAGCATGCGATTTCCACCGTGGTGCCGGCGCGCGCCGTCGCGATGCCGCATCACGCCCCCGCCGCTGACCAGGAAGCCTAATTTCCCGCGTTGCCGCCGCCGCGCCCAAGGGCCGGCGTTGATCACGCGCGCGCTGCGCGCGGCTTCCGGCCCTCGCGCCGGCGAGCGCGGCTGACGCGATGCTCGAGCGGCCCGAAGACGGCAGTCGCGCACTGATCGTCGCGCTCGATTTCGGTGAAGGAGACGCCGCGGAGCGGCTCGCTGAAATCGGCGCGCTCGCCACGTCCGCGGGCGCGACGGTCGCGGGCACAGTGACGGGACGACGCGCGCATCCCGATGCGGCGACGTTCGCCGGCAAAGGCAAGGTCGAGGAGATCGCCGTGCTTCGCGCCTCGACCGGTGCCGACCTCGTGATCTTCGACCACGCGCTCACCGGCGCGCAGCAGCGCAACCTCGAGAGCGTGATCGAATGCCGCGTCGTCGACCGCGTGAGCCTGATCCTTGACATCTTCGCGCAGCGCGCGAGAAGCGCCGAAGGCAAGCTGCAAGTCGAGCTCGCGCAGCTACGCCACATGGCGACGCGTCTGGTCGGCGGCTGGACGCACCTCGAGCGGCAAAAAGGCGGCATCGGTCTGCGCGGGCCCGGCGAGACGCAGCTCGAAACCGACCGCCGGCTGATCGGCAATCGCGTGAAGCTTCTGAAGACGCGCCTGCACAGCGTCGAGCGGCAGCGCGCTACGCAAGGCCGCACTCGGCGCAAGGCGGCCGTGCGCACGATCGCGATCGTCGGCTACACCAACGCGGGCAAGTCGACGCTGTTCAACCGGCTGACCGGCGCGAAGGCGTATGCGGCCAACCAGCTGTTCGCCACGCTCGACACGACGGTGCGGCGCGTGTTCGTCCGCGACGCGCAGCCGCTGGTGATGTCGGACACGGTGGGATTCATCCGCGATCTGCCGCACGATCTCGTCGCCGCGTTTCGAGCCACGCTCGCCGAGGCGGCGAGCGCCGACCTGCTGCTGCACGTGATCGATGCGAGCCACCCGGCGCGCGACGACCAGATCGAGGCGGTCGACGGCGTGCTGGAGGAGATCGGCGCCGACCAGGTGCCGCAGATCCACGTGCTGAACAAGATCGACGCCGCCCGCTTCGAGCCGGGCGTCGAGCGCGACGAGTCTGGTATACTCCGCGCGGTTCGATTGAGCGCCCTCACCGGCGCCGGATGCGCCGAATTGCGGGCGGCGCTCGCCGAGCGATTTCCGGCGGCGCCGTTACCGTCGCCACCGGCCGCGCACGCCGCGTCCGCCTGACAGCGCGGCCCGCCTTAGCGGCGAGCCCGACCCAACGTCTTCCCACGGTACAGATGTCGCTGAACGATCCCCAATGGGGCAAGCGCGGCAATAGCGGACCGCCCGATCTCGACGAGATCTGGCGCAACGTCAATCGCCGCGTCAACGAGCTCTTCGGCCGCAAAGGCGGCGACACCGGCGGACCTCCCGGCGGCGGACGCTCGCGCATTCCGTTCTCGGGCGCGGGCCTTCTGATCGCGCTCGTGCTGCTCGTCTGGATCGCGAGCGGCTTCTACATCGTCGACGAAGGCCGGCGCGGTGTCGTCACTCGCTTCGGCCGCTATACCGAAACGACGCTGCCCGGCCCGCGCTGGCATCTGCCGTTCCCGCTCGAGGCGGTCGAGCTGGTCGACTTCTCGCAGGTGAAGACGGTCGAGGTGGGCTACCGCAATACGATCAAGAACAAGATCGACAGCCAGGCAGCGATGCTGACCGACGACGAGAACATCGTCGATATCCAGTTCGCGGTCCAGTACAACGTGAAGAGCGCCGAGGACTACGTGTTCAACGTGCGCAAGCCCGAGCAGACGGTCGCGTTCGTCGCCGAAACGGCGATGCGCGAAGTCGTCGGCCGCGCGAAGATGGACTTCGCGCTCTACGAGGGCCGCGAGCAGATCGCGAAATCCGCCGAGAAGCTGATGCAGGAGATGCTCGACCGCTACGGCACCGGCGTCTACGTGCAGAAAGTCACGCTGCAGAACGTGCAGCCGCCCGACAAGGTGCAGGCGGCGTTCGACGACGCCGTCAAGGCGGGCCAGGACCGCGAGCGCTTCCGCAACGAAGGTCAGGCCTACGCAAACGACGTCGTGCCGCGCGCGCGCGGCACCGCAGCGCGGTTGCTCGAAGAAGCGAACGGCTATTCGACCGCCGTCGTGCAGAGCGCCGAAGGCGATGCGTCGCGCTTCCGCCAGGTGCTGGTCGAATATTCGAAGGCGCCCGGTGTCACGCGCGATCGGCTCTATCTCGACATGATGCAGACGATCCTCGGCAACTCGAGCAAGGTGCTCGTCGATCAGAAGGGTAGCGGAAGCTTGCTCTACCTGCCGCTCGACAAGCTGATCCAGCAAGGCGGCACGCCGAGCACGACCGCGTCGCCGACCGACACGATTCCGTCGCGTGCGGCACCCACCGGCCAGAACACGCCGGAGCCGGCGGTGACACTCGATCCAGCCACGGGACGCTCGCGCAACGACGCGCTGCGAAACCGCGAACGCGCGACCGAGGCCCGATGAAGTTCACTGTGCCGCTGATCGCGCTCGTCGTCGCCGTGCTGCTCGTCGCGTCGCAGTCGCTGTACACGGTCGACCAGCGTCAGTACGCGATTCGCTTCCAGCTCGGCGAAGTGGTCGCCGTGCAGTCGTCCGCCGGCTTGTACGCGAAGGTTCCGCTGCTGCAGAACGTCAAGTTCTACGACCGACGGATCCTCACGCTCGACAACGCCGATGCCGACCGCATCACGACGTCCGAGAAGAAGCCGCTGCTCGTCGACTTCGTCGTGCAGTGGCGGATCACCGACGTCAAGCAGTACTACGTCAGCGTCGGCGGCGACGAGGAGCGCGCGCGCCAGCGCATCTCGCAGACGGTGCGCGGCAATCTCGCCGAGGAGTTCAACAAGCGTACGGTGCACGAGGCGATCTCGACCGAGCGCGACAAGATCATGGCGGTCACGCGGCAGAAGGCCGATTCCGACGCCAAGGCGATCGGTGTCGAGGTCGTCGACGTGCGGCTGCGGCGGCTCGAGCTGCCGCAGGACGTTCAGGGCCCGGTGTTCGCACGCATGGAATCGGAGCGCCGACGTGTGGCGAACGAGCTCCGCTCGCTCGGCCAGGCCGAATCCGAGCGCATCCGCGCCGACGCCGACCGGCAGCGGCAGGTCACCCTCGCCGAAGCGTATCGCGAAGCGCAGAAGCTGAAGGGCCAGGGGGACGCGAAGGCGTCGGCGATCTACGCGACCGCGTACGGCGCGAATCCCGAGTTCTACTCTTTCTATCGCAGCCTCGAGGCCTACAAGGCGTCGTTCCGCAACAAGGGCGACGTCATGGTGCTCGATCCGAGCGCGGAATTCTTCCGCTACCTGAAGAATCAGGCCGGCGGTGGCAAGCTGCCCGCCAAATAGCGGCGCGCGCGCCGGACCCACGCTGACGAGGATCGACGACGTGGCGGACTCGCTGCTCGCCTCGCTCGCGCTGGTGCTCGTGATCGAGGGTATTCTGCCACTGGTTGCGCCGCGCATCTGGCGCGACGGCTTTCGCAAGCTGATCGAGCTTACCGACGGGCAGTTGCGCTTCATCGGCCTCGCGTCGATTGCGCTCGGTCTCGCCGGCTACGGCTGGTTGGCAGCCTGATGCCATGCGCAAATGGATCCTGCCCGAGCACATCGAGGACGTTCTTCCGGACGAGGCGGAGCGGCTCGAAGCGCTGCGCCGCACGCTGCTCGATCATTTCCGCGCCCATGGCTATCGGCTCGTGCAGCCGCCTCTGGTCGAGCATCTCGAGTCGCTGCTGACGGGCACCGGACGCGACCTCGATCTGCAGACGTTCAAGGTCGTCGATCCGATGTCCGGACGACTGCTCGGCGTGCGCGCCGATATCACGCCGCAGGTGGCGCGCATCGACGCGCATTTGCTGAACGAGGCCGGAACGACGCGCCTTTGTTATGCGGGTAGCGTGCTGCGCACGTTGCCGGCGGGTCTTTCGCAGACACGCGAAGTCGTGCAGATCGGCGCCGAGCTCTACGGCGAGCCCGCCATCAAAGGCGACGAAGAGGTCGTCGGCCTGCTGCTGTCCTCGCTCGCCGCGGCGGGCGTGCGCGGCCTGCATCTCGATCTCGGTCACGTTGGCGTTTATCGCGCCGTCGCCGCGGGCGCCGGCATCAGCGGCAACGGCGAAGACAGCGAGCTCTTCGGCGCGCTGCGCACGAAAGACGTGCCGACGGTCGCCGAGATCGCATCGCGGTTGCCGGCGGCGTGGCGCAGCGCGCTCGTCGCGCTGCCCACGCTCTACGGTCCCGCTGACGACGTGCTCGTCGCCGCGCGGGAAAAATTGCCTGACACGCCGGCGATCGCCAATGCGCTCGCCGCACTGGCAGCGCTTGCGCGCGCGACGCACGATCAGGTGGAAGCGCTGCACATCGATCTCGCCGACGTGCGCGGCTACCATTACCACAACGGCGCGATCTTCTCGGTGTTCGTCGCCGGCGAGGCGAACGCGATCGGAAGCGGCGGACGCTACGACGGCGTGGGCAAGGCATTCGGCCGCGCGCGCCCGGCAACCGGATTCACGCTGTACCTGCGCCAGCTCGCCGCGCACGTCGCGCGCATCAAGTAGCGCCGCACGCTCACTCGCAAGGGGCACGGATGGGGAAGAACGTCGTTGTCATCGGCACGCAGTGGGGCGATGAGGGCAAGGGCAAGATCGTCGACTGGCTGACCGAGCACGCGCGCGGCGTCGTGCGCTTCCAGGGCGGGCACAACGCCGGGCATACGCTCGTCATCAACGGAAAGCGCACGGTGCTGCGGCTGATACCGTCCGGCATCCTGCGCGACTCGGTGTCCGTCTACATCGGCAACGGCGTCGTCGTGTCGCCTTCGGCGCTGCTGCAGGAAATCGGAGAGCTCGAAGGCGCCGGCGTCGAAGTGCGGCAGCGGCTGAAGATTTCGCCCGCGTGCCCGCTGGTGCTGGCGTACCACGTTGCGCTCGACCAGGCGCGCGAAGGCGCGATGGGTGAAGCGAAGATCGGCACGACCGGCCGCGGCATCGGCCCGGCGTACGAGGACAAGATCGCCCGCCGCGCGATCCGGCTGCAGGACCTGTTCTATCCCGACCGCTTCGCGAGCAAGCTCGAAGCGCTGCTCGACTATCACAACTTCGTGCTGACGCAGTACTTCAAGCGCGAAGCGGTGCCGTTCGAAAAGACGCGCGACGAGACGCTCGCGCTTGCGCCGCAGCTCGCGCCGATGGTCGCCGACGTCGCCGCATTGTTGCAGAGCGCGAGGGCGCGCGGTGAGTCGCTGCTGTTCGAAGGCGCGCAAGGTGCGCTGCTCGACGTCGATCATGGCACGTATCCGTACGTGACGTCGTCGAACTGCCTCGCCGGCACCGCTGCGCCGGGCGCGGGCGTCGGCCCGCAATTTCTCGACTACGTGATCGGCATCGTCAAGGCATACACGACGCGCGTGGGCACCGGGCCGTTCCCGACCGAGCTCACCGACGCGACCGGCGCCATGCTCGCCAAGCGCGGCAACGAGTTCGGCTCGGTCACCGGGCGTCCGCGCCGATGCGGCTGGCTCGACATACCGGCACTGAAGCGCTCGCTGCAGCTGAACGGCGTCGACGGCCTTTGCATCACCAAGCTCGACGTGCTCGACGGTCTCGACGAGATCAGGATCTGCACGAGTTACACGATGAACGGCGCGTCGGTCGCGTTGCTGCCGTCGGGCGCCGACGCGGTCGCCGAATGCGAGCCCGTCTACGAGTCGCTGCGCGGATGGAAGGAGAGCACCGTCGGCGTGAAAGACTTCGATGCGCTGCCAGCCGCCGCGCGCGCGTACCTGCGGCGAATCGAGGCACTCACCGGCGTGCCGATCGCGATGGTGTCGACGGGACCCGATCGCACCGAGACGATCGTGCTGCAGCATCCGTTCCATTGATCGGCGCGCCGCGCGAAGCGCAAGCGAGGGGAAGCTTGTGAGCATACTGAACATCAGCTGGCATCAGTACAACACGCTGGTCGAGCGCCTCGCGCTCAACGTGTACGAATCCGGCTACGCGTTCAACCAGATCATCTGCATCGCGCGCGGCGGCTTGCGCGTGGGCGACGTGCTGTCGCGCATCTACGAGCTGCCGCTCGCGATCCTCTCGACACACTCGTACACGGCGAGCGGCGGCACGATCCGCGGCGAGCTCGTCATCGCCGAGCACATGACGATGACGGCGCCGCGGTTGGGCGAGCGTGTATTGCTCGTCGACGACATGGTCGACTCCGGCCACACGCTCGCCGCCGTACACGACGAGTTGCCGAAGCGCTTCCCGTCCATCGTCGCGCTGAAGAGCGCAGTGCTCTGGTGGAAAGGGTGCTCGGTGTTCAAGCCCGACTACCACGTCGACTATCTGCCCGACAATCCCTGGATCAACCAGCCGTTCGAGGTGTACGACAAGCTGCGTCCCGCCGATCTCAAAGCGCGGCTCGCTGCTGCGGAAGCCTGAGCGCGCCGTCGCGCAAATCCGCATTCGCCATGCCGCTCATCGAAACCCTCGATACGAGCCTGTACCGGGTCCCGCTCGAGCGCGCGCTCGCCGACAGCACGCACGGCGCGATGACCGAGTTCGAGCTTGTCACCGTCGTCGTGCGCGATCGTGACGGCGCTTCCGGCGTCGGCTACACGTTCACAGTCGGCGCGAACGGACGCGGCATCCATGCGACGATCGAGCACGATCTCGCGCCGCGTATCGTCGGCGCCGATGCCGATCGCATCGAGGCGCTGTGGGATTCGATGTGGTGGGCGCTGCATTATGGTGGCCGCGGCGGTGCGGCGAGCCTCGCGATCTCCGCCATCGACATGGCGCTATGGGATTTGCGCGGGCGCAGGCTTGGCATGCCGCTGTGGCGGTTGCTCGGCGGGTTCGACGCCGCGGTGCGCTGCTACGCCGGCGGCATCGATCTCGACGTGCCGCTGCCGCAGCTGTTGCGACAGACCGACGACAACCTCGCGCGCGGATTCCGCGCGATCAAGATGAAGGTCGGCCGGCCGCGGCTCGCCGAGGATGTCGAGCGCGTGCGCGCGATGCGCGAGCACATCGGCCCGGATGTCGCCTTGATGGTCGACGCGAACATGCGATGGAGCGCGGACGATGCGATACGCGCCGCGCGCGCCTTCGCACCGTACGACCTCGTGTGGCTCGAGGAGCCGACGATACCGGATGACGTCGCGGGCCATGTGCGCATCGTGCGCGACGGCGGATTGCCGGTCGCGACCGGCGAGAATATGCACACGCTGCACGAATTCGCGCAGATGATCCGCGCCGGCGGCGTCACCTATCCCGAGCCCGACGTGACCAACTGCGGCGGCGTCACCGTGTTCATGAAGATCGCGCACCTCGCGCAGGCGTTCAACCTGCCGGTCACCTCGCACGGCGCGCACGACGTCACCGTGCACCTGCTCGCGGCTGCACCGAACCGCTCGTATCTCGAGGCGCATGGATTCGGACTCGATCGCTTCATCGCGCAGCCGCTCGCGATCATCGACGGCTTCGCGCATGCGCCCGACCGTCCGGGTCACGGCATCGAATTCGACTGGGAAGGACTACAGCGGCTGCGCCATGCCTAACGCGGCGAGCCAGGGATATTGCGGGATTTCGCGCGGTCGAAACTGGTGCCCAGAAGAGGACTCGAACCTCCACAGTCTTGCGACCGCTAGGACCTGAACCTAGTGCGTCTACCAATTCCGCCATCTGGGCGACCGCAACCGATCATTTTACTTTCGGCGTTATTCCTTGTCAAAAAAGACTCCCTATCCAAAGACTGTGCGAAGCCGCTCGAAACCGCGCTCCGCGGCTGCCGATCATCGCCACGCCGGGCCTGACGTCGGCGCACTGGTCATCCGACGTTCGCGCGGCGACGACGAGCCGCTGATTCCGTCGCGCGCCGACATCCTGCAAACATTGCGCGATCGCGGTGTTCCGCTGACGCCGGAAGAGCTCGCGCGCGAGCTCGACGTCGGCCGTGACGCGCGCGACGCGCTGTTCGGCCGGATCAAAGCGATGGAGCGCGACGGGCAGCTGCTCGCCAACCGCAAGGGCGAGCTGCTCGTCGTCTCGAAGCTCGACCTCATTACCGGAACGGTCCAAGGACATCCCGACGGTTTCGGTTTCCTCGCGCCCGACGACGGCTCGGCCGATCTGTTCCTCAGTCCGCGCGAGATGCACAAGGTGCTGCACGGCGATCGCGTCGCGGTGCGACAAACCGGCATCGACCGGCGCGGCCGCCGCGAAGGCGAGATCGTCGACGTGCTCGAGCGTGCGAACCGCACGGTGGTCGGCCGGCTGCACGAAGAGCGCGGCATCGCGTTCGTCGTCGCCGAGAACCGGCGCATCAACCAGGACCTGCTCGTTGCGCCGGGCGATCGCGGCGACGCGAAGAACGGCGACGTCGTCGTCGTCGAGATCGTCGAGCAGCCGTCCGCGCAACGCGAAGCGCTCGCGAAGGTGGTCGAAGTGCTCGGCGCGTACGCCGATCCCGGCATGGAGATCGAGATCGCGCTGCGCAAGCACGATCTGCCGTTCGAGTTCTCGCTTCCAGCGCGCAAGCAGGTGGCCAGGCTGCCTGCCGACGTGCGCGACGAAGACCGCGTCGGTCGCGTCGACCTCACCGCGTTACCGCTCGTCACGATCGACGGCGAGACGGCGAAGGATTTCGACGACGCCGTCTACTGCGAGCGCCAAGGCCGCGGCTGGCGGCTTGTCGTCGCGATCGCCGACGTGTCGCATTACGTGAAGGACAGCGACGCGCTTGACCGCGACGCGCGCGAACGCGGCACGTCCGTGTATTTTCCCCGCCGCGTGATCCCGATGCTGCCCGAAGCACTGTCGAACGAGCTGTGCTCGCTCAAGCCGGCCGTCGATCGGCTGTGCATGGTGTGCGACATGGAGGTCGGCGCAACCGGCGCGATCAAGAAGTACCGCTTCCATCGCGCGGTCATGCATTCGGCGGCACGTCTCACGTACACGCAAGTATGGCAATGGCTGTCGGATCCGGCGAGCATTTCGCCCGAGCGCAAGGCGCTGCTGCCTCATCTGCAGAACCTCTACGCGTTGTACAAGACGCTCGCCGCCGCGCGCGAGAAGCGCGGCGCGATCGACTTCGACACCGTCGAGATGCAGCTCGAGTTCGATGTCCGCGGCAAGATCGTGCGCATCGTGCCGCTTATGCGCAACGACGCGCACCGGCTGATCGAGGAATGCATGCTCGCGGCGAACGTCTGCACGGCGCAGTTCCTCGCCGAGCACAAGCAACCGGCGCTCTACCGTGTGCACGAGGGACCGCCGCCGGAAAAGCTCGCTGCGCTGAAGGAATTCCTCGGCGGATGCGGTCTCACGCTGACGGGAGGCGACGATCCGACCGCCGCCGATTACGCGAAGCTGCTGCTGAAGATCAAGGATCGTCCCGATTACGCGCTGCTGCAGACGGTGCTGCTGCGTTCGCTGTCGCAAGCGCAGTACCGGCCGGAAAACGTCGGCCATTTCGGATTGTCGTACGAGGCGTACGCGCATTTCACGTCGCCGATCCGTCGCTATCCGGACCTGCTCGTCCATCGCGCGATCAAGGCAGTGCTCGACCGCACGACGTACCGGCCGATCGGCGCGTCGTGGGAAGAGCTCGGCGTGCACTGCTCGTACACCGAGCGGCGCGCCGACGATGCTTCGCGCGACGTCGAAAGCTGGCTCAAGTGCTATTTCATGCAGGACAAGGTCGGCGAGACGTTCGCCGGCACGATCAGCGGCGTGGCGAGCTTCGGCATCTTCGTGACGCTCGACGAGCTCGGCATCGACGGCCTCGTGCACATCACCGAGCTCGGCCGCGATTATTTTCTGTTCGACAACGTGCGTCATGCGCTCGTCGGTGAGCGCAGCGGTCGCGTTTTCCAGCTCGCGGGCCGCGTGCACGTCGTGGTGGCGCGCGTCGATCTCGAGACGACGAAGATCGACTTCACGCTCGCCGAAGATGTCGTAGCCGCAGCGCCGGCGTATGGCGCGCCGGCGTCAGGCGGCGGTCGCGCCCGCAGGCCCGCCCGGCGCCCGTGAGGCCTCTTGCGCCCGTTGTGTGCACTGCAACATCGATGCGGCCGAAAGCGTAAAATACCTCTCTTCATCCTCTGACGGCCGCCCCAAGGCGATCGTCGACGCGCATGTACATCGGAACACCGCTGTCACCGTCTGCGACCAAGGTCATGATCCTGGGCAGCGGCGAGCTCGGCAAGGAAGTGATCATCGCGCTGCAGCGTCTGGGCGTCGAAGCGATCGCCGTCGACCGCTACTCGAACGCCCCGGGGCACCAGGTCGCGCATCGCGCGCACGTGATCGCGATGACGGACGCCGCGGCGCTTCGCCGGCTGATCGAGCAGGAGCGGCCGTGGCTCGTCGTGCCGGAGATCGAGGCGATCGCGACCGACGTGCTCGCCGATGTCGAGCGCGAGCGTGTGACGCGCGTGATCCCCACCGCGCGTGCCGTGCAGCTCACGATGAACCGCGAGGGCATTCGCCGCCTCGCGGCGGAAACGCTCGGGCTTCCGACGTCGCCCTACCGGTTCGCCGACAACCTCGACGCGTTGAAACAGGCGATCGACGGCGAGCGCGGCGTCGGCTATCCATGCATCGTGAAGCCGGTCATGTCGTCGTCCGGCAAAGGGCAAACGCTCGTGCGCGGCCCGGCCGATCTTGCCGCGGCGTGGCAGTATGCCGAGAGCGCCGCGCGCGTTCGCGGCAGCCGCGTCATCGTCGAGGGCTTCATCGACTTCGAATACGAGATCACGCTTCTCACCGTTCGTGCCGCTGACGAGAGCGGCGAGATCGGCACGCACTTCTGCGCGCCGATCGGCCACAAGCAGGTCAACGGCGACTACGTCGAATCATGGCAACCGCAGCCGATGTCGGCGGCGGCGCTCGAACGCGCTCGACAGATTGCGGCGACTATCACGAACGACCTCGGCGGCGTCGGCATCTTCGGCGTCGAGCTTTTCGTGCGCGGCGACAGCGTCTGGTTTTCCGAAGTGAGTCCGCGACCGCACGACACCGGCATGGTGACGATGTGCACGCAGGCGCAGAGCGAATTCGAGCTTCACGCGCGTGCGATCCTCGGCTTGCCGGTCGACGTGTCGTTGCGCAATCCGGGCGCTTCCGCGGTGATCTATGGCGGTGTCGAAGCGCGCGGCATCAAGTACGATCAGGTGGCGCACGCGCTCGCCGTGCCGCAGTCCGATCTTCGCCTGTTCGGCAAGCCGGACGCGTACAAGAAGCGGCGCATGGGTGTCGCGCTTGCGGCGGGTCCCGACATCGATACGGCGCGCGAGCGCGCGGTCGAGTGCGCGCGCCGCGTCAAGCCCCACGCCTGAGCGTTCCGGCCGCGTCGTGACCGACCTCGTGCTGCAGGCACCGGTGATCGGCACGGCGGAGCTGAAGGCAATCGTCGCGCTCGCTGGCGCCCGCGGGCTGTTCGAGCTCGACGGCGGCGGACAGCAAGCGTACCGGCTTCCGCGCATCCAGGCGCGCGCAGGCGTTGCCGAATTCTGCGCTGCGGCGAAGATCGACTGGGCATTCGTTCCCGCCGACTGGACACGCGATCGAGTACGCGTCGTCGCGATGGATATGGACTCGACGCTGATCACGATCGAGTGCATCGACGAGATCGCCGATCTGCTCGGCATCAAGCCGCAGGTCGCCGCGATCACGGCAAGCGCGATGCGAGGCGAAATCGATTTCCGCGAGAGCCTCACGCGTCGCGTCGCGCTGCTCGCGGGGCTTCCGCTGAGCGCGCTCGATCGCGTCTACACCGAGCGCTTGCGGCTGTCACCGGGTGCCGAGCGGATGCTCGCCGGCTTCAAAGCCGTCGGTGCTCGCACGTTGCTCGTATCCGGCGGCTTCACGTTCTTCACCGATCGCCTGCAGTCGCGGCTCGCGTTCGACGAATCGGTTGCGAACGTGCTCGAAATCGCCGACGGCGCGTTGACCGGCCGCATTGCCGACCCGATCGTCGATGCGCAGGTCAAGGCGCAACGGCTGCACGAGATGCGCGAGCGCTACGCCGGCAACGACGGCCTCGTCGTCGCGATCGGCGACGGCGCCAACGACCTGCCGATGCTGCAGCAGGCGCACCTGTCGGTCGCCTACCACGCGAAGCCGATCGTTCGCGAACAGGCGAGCTGCGCGATCAACTATTGCGGGCTCGACGCAGTACTGAATCTGTTCGGGTGAGGGTTAGTCCGTCGTCCCCGCGAAGGCGGGGACCCAGTGTCGTACGAACCAAAGCCACTGGATTCCCGCCTTCGCGGGAATGACGCTATCAGCGCAGCGCGAGCCGCACGAACGCCCACAGGTTCCACGCGGCGAGCACCGCGAGCGTCGCCCAGGTGAGGCCAGCGCCGGCGAAGCGGCCGCTCGAGCTGCCGGCCGTGCGCGACAGTCCGAAGGCGTGGAGCACGCGGGCGATGACAAGCACGATGCCGCACGCATGAAGCAACAGCGGCGGCGCGCGATTCAATTCGGCGACAAGGAGCAGCAACAGCACCGGCAACACCCACTCGACGGCGTTAGCGTGCGCGCGAATGGCGCGCGCAAGCTGAGGATGGTCGCCGTCGCCGATGCCGATGCGCTCCCTCATCCGCAGGCGCGAGATCGGAAGCGCGAGCATGAGCAGCAGCAGGCAAAGCAACGCCGAGTAGAGCGCGGTGATCGCAGGAAGCGGCGGCGGCATCATGACGCGCAGCCTAGTCGTCGAAGTCCGCTTCGTCCATCCACGCCATCTGGATCGCCTCGAGGATCTTTTCGCCCGAGTGCTTCGGATCGTCGTCGAAGCCCGGCAGCGCGCGCACCCAGTTGTAGAGATCGGTGAACAGAACCGACTTCGGATCGACATCGGGATGGGCTTCGGCGAGCGCGATCGCGATCTCGCGGGAATCGGTCCATTTCATTTCCGCTCCTTCGCGAAGTTGATCGTGTATTTCGGAATCTCGACGACGAGGCGCTCGCTGCCCACCTTCGCCTGACACGACAGCCGCGACTGCGGCGTGAGCCCCCACGCGCGATCGAGCAGATCGTCCTCGTCCTCGGAAGACGGCTCGAGGGAGTCGAAACCCTCGCGCAGGATCACATGGCACGTCGTGCACGCGCACGATTTCTCGCACGCGTGCTCGATCTCCACGCCGTTGTCGAGCAACGTGTCGCAGATCGACACGCCGGTGCGCGCCTCGATCGTCTTGCCGTCGGGCGCAAGCTCCGCGTGTGGAAGGACGACGAGCTCCGGCATCGTCAGGAGTTGAGCGCGTCGACGCGCTTGCCGGCGAGCGCGCGCGAGACACCCCGGTCCATCCGGCGCGCGGCGAATTCGGCGGTCGCGCGGTTGAGCGCTTCCGTTGCCGCGACGAGCGCACGGTGATTGTCTCCGCTCCTGTGCTGGGCGAGCGCCGCCAGCGCCGCCTCGATCGCCGCGCGCTCCGCGTTGTCGAGCAGGTCGCCGTCCGCCGCGAGTGCGGCGCGCGTCGCTGCGGCGATGCGGTCGGCCTCGACTTGCGCTTCGGCGAGAGCGCGCGCGGCCATGTCGTCGGCAGCGTGCGCAAACGAGTCCTTCAGCATGCGTGCGATTTCCGCTTCGGTGAGCCCGTACGACGGCTTCACCGTGATGGCCGCTTCGACACCGGAGGTCTGCTCGCGCGCCGACACGGCGAGCAACCCGTCGGCGTCGACCTGGAATGTCACGCGAATGCGCGCCGCGCCCGCGGCCATCGGCGGTATTCCGCGCAACTCGAAGCGCGCGAGCGAGCGGCAGTCGGCGACCTTCTCGCGCTCGCCCTGCACGACATGGATCGCCATCGCCGTCTGGCCGTCCTTGAACGTCGTGAACTCCTGCGCGCGCGTGACCGGAATGGTCGCGTTGCGCGGAACGACCTTCTCGGTGAGCCCGCCCATCGTCTCGAGTCCGAGCGACAGCGGAATCACGTCGAGCAACAGGTAATCGTCGCCGGCCATCCGGTTGCCGGCGAGCACGTTCGCCTGGATCGCGGCGCCGAGCGCGACCACCTGGTCGGGATCGAGATTGTTGAGCGGCGGCTGGCCGAAGAACTCGCCGACCGCCTTCTGGATCTGCGGCATCCGCGTCGCGCCGCCGACCATCACGACACCGGTGATGTCGGACGGCTGCAGTCCGGCGTCGCGCAGCGCGCGTCGCACCGGCGCAAGCGTCTTCGCGACGAGGTGCTGCGTGATCGCCGTGAACGTCGACTTCGTGAGCGATACGGCGACTTTCTCGCCACCGGACAGCGACGCGATGATCGGCGCGCTCGAATGGATCGTCAGATTCTCCTTCGCTTCGCGCGACTTGACCATCAGCAGCCGCACGTCCTCGGGGCCGAGCGGCGGCAACCGCGCCTCCTCGAGCAGCCAGCAATGGACGCGATGGTCGAAGTCGTCGCCGCCGAGCGCGGAGTCGCCGTTGGTCGCAAGCACTTCGAACACGCCGCGCGACAAGCGCAGGATCGAGATGTCGAACGTCCCGCCGCCGAGATCGTAGACCGCATACGTGCCTTCGGCTGCGTTGTCGAGGCCATACGCAATTGCCGCGGCGGTGGGCTCGTTCAGCAGGCGCAGCACATCGAGTCCGGCGAGCTTGGCGGCATCCTTGGTCGCCTGGCGCTGCGCATCGTCGAAGTACGCGGGCACGGTGACGACGGCGCCGACGAGCGGCCCGCCGAGGCTCTTCTCGGCGCGCTGATGCAGCGCACGAAGGATTTCGGCGGAGATTTCGACGGGACTCTTGATGCCGGCACGCGTGGCGAGCTTCACCATGCCGGGCTCGTCGATGAACCGGTACGGAAAGCGGCGATCGTCGTCGAGATCGATGAGGCCGCGCCCCATCAGGCGCTTCACCGAGACGATCGTGTTCTGCGGATCGCGCGCCTGCAACGCCTGTGCAGCGTAGCCGACATCCACGCCGCGCTCGCCGTAGCGGACGATCGACGGCAGCAGCGGCCGCCCCTCTTCGTCGGGCAGCACGACGGGAATGCCGTGCCGAACGGTCGCGACCAGCGAGTTCGTCGTGCCGAGATCGATGCCGACGGCGAGCTTGCGCTGGTGAGGCGCGGGCGAATCGTCGGGCTCGGAGATCTGCAGCAGCGCCATGGCGTCACTCGTCGAGCGCAACGATCATCGCGTCGATGTCGTCGGCGAGCTTGGTGAGGAACTTGAGCTCACGCACGCGAAGCCTCGCCTGCTCCCACGCGCCGGCGCCATCGATCAGCTCAGCGAGCGCATGCTCGCGCTCGCGCACGTCCGAGCGCACATCGCGCAGCAACGCGTCGAGTGTCCGGCCGTCCTGCTCGTCCACGGCGTCGCTCGCCTTTTCGCGCCGCTCGAGCTGCTGCTCGAGGAAGTCGACCGGAAGCGCGCGATCGGTGTCGTTGCTGCCGTCGAACCCGTGCAGCGACAGCAGATACTCGGCGCGCGCGACCGGATTCTTCAACGTGCGATACGCCTCGTTCACGCGCGACGACGACTGCAGCGCGAGCCTCTGCTCGGCTTGCGTGCCCGCAACGAAACGGTCGGGGTGCACATCGCTCTGCAGCTCGCGGTACGCGCGATCGAGCGCGCCCGCATCGAACCGGAAGCGCGGCTCGAGGCCGAACAGCTCGAAGTGGTTGCGCGAGAAGTCGATCATCGGAGAAATCGGCTCACACGCCCGGCGCCCGGAGACGCAGAAGTCTTATGCCGCCCCGAGATCGCCGAGAATCGAAGAGTAGCGTCGAGCGGCGAGGCGCCGCGGAGCTTTCGACGCCGGCACGCGAGGATCGAAAGCGAGCAGCAACGAACCAGCGTGGCGCTATGCGAAGGTTGTCGGCGATCTCAAACGTTGAAGCTTTCGCCGCAGCCGCAGCTATCCTTGACGTTGGGGTTGTTGAATTTGAACCCTTCCTGCAAGCCCTCGCGCGCGAAATCGAGCTCCATGCCTTCCAGGTACGGAAGGCTCTTCGGATCGACGATGACCCTGATGCCATGGCTTTCGAAGCTCACATCCTCGGGGCGCACTTCATCGGCGTACTCGATCTTGTACGCGAGGCCCGAGCAGCCCGACGTGCGAACGCCGAGCCGCAGGCCCACGCCCTTGCCGCGCTTGGCCAAATGGTTCGCGACGTGCTTCGCCGCGTTTTCGGTCAACGTGATCGACATGTCCTTTCCTGTGCGCGTCAATCCGCTGCGAGCTCCGCAGCCGTGCCTTGCTGCGCTTCGGCGTCGCCGTGCTTCTTGCGATAGTCGGCGACGGCCGCCTTGATCGCGTCCTCGGCGAGAATCGAGCAGTGGATCTTCACCGGAGGCAGCGCAAGCTCCTCGGCAATCTGCGTGTTCTTGATCGACATCGCCTCGTCGAGCGACTTGCCCTTCACCCATTCGGTGACGAGCGACGACGACGCGATCGCCGAGCCGCAGCCGTACGTCTTGAACTTGGCGTCCTCGATCAGCCCGTTCGAGCCGACCCGGATCTGCAGCTTCATCACGTCGCCGCACGCCGGCGCGCCGACCATTCCGGTGCCGACGTCCTGCGCGTCCTTCGAGAACGAGCCCACGTTGCGCGGGTTCTCGTAATGATCGATGACTTTGTCACTGTATGCCATTGTGATTCTCCTCTCCCCCAACGGGGCGTCGACGATTCAGTGGGTCGCCCACTGGACGGTGTTGAGATCGACGCCCTCCAGATGCATCTCCCAAAGCGGTGAAAGCTCGCGCAGCTTCTCGATCTTGCGCTTGAGGAGCTCCACCGTGTAATCGATTTCCTCTTCCGTCGTGAACCGTCCGACGGTGAAACGGATCGAGCTGTGCGCGAGCTCGTCGCTTCGGCCGAGCGCTCGCAGCACGTACGAGGGCTCGAGCGAGGCTGACGTGCACGCGGACCCCGACGATACGGCGACGTCCTTGATCGCCATGATCAGCGACTCGCCCTCGACGAAGTTGAAGCTCACGTTCAAGTTGTGCGGAACGCGCCGCTCGAGATCGCCGTTCACGTAGACCTCGGCAATCTCCGACAAACCCTTCCACAACTGATCGCGCAGCATGCGGATGCGCTCGTTATCGGTCGCCATCTCGAGCTTCGCGAGCCGGAATGCTTCGCCCATGCCGACGATCTGATGCGTCGGCAGCGTGCCCGAGCGCATGCCGCGCTCGTGTCCGCCGCCGTGCATCTGCGCTTCGATGCGCACGCGCGGCTTGCGCCGCACGAACAGAGCGCCCACACCCTTCGGCCCGTACGTCTTGTGCGCCGAGAAGCTCATCAGGTCGACCTTGAGCTTGGACAAATCGATCGGCAGCTTGCCGGTCGCCTGCGCGGCGTCGACGTGGAACACGATGCCCCGCGAGCGGCACAGCTCGCCCATCGCGGGAATATCCTGGATCACGCCGATTTCGTTGTTGACATACATCACGGAAACGACGGTCGTGCCGGGGCGCAACGCCGCCTCGAACACGGCAGGATCGACGAGCCCGTTCGGCAGGACGTCGAGATACGTCACCTCGAAGCCCTCGCGCTCGAGCTCGCGCATCGTGTCGAGCGTCGCCTTGTGCTCGGTCTTGACCGTGACCAGATGCTTGCCCTTGTCCCGATAGAAGTGCGCCGCGCCTTTCAGCGCGAGGTTGATCGACTCGGTCGCCCCCGACGTCCAGACGACCTCCTTCGGATCGCAGTTGACGAGCGCGGCGACGTGCCCACGGGCTTCCTCCACCGCAGACTCGGTCTCCCATCCGAACGAATGGGAGCGCGAGGCCGGATTGCCGAAGTGCTCGGTGAGATACGGAATCATCTTCTCCGCGACGCGCGGGTCGACCGGCGTCGTCGCGGAGTAGTCGAGGTAAATGGGCTTCTTCATTTCGAGATCGGTACCTGGGAGCTTCGCGGCGATGCGTCCGCCGTCATGCCGTCACTGCGGGCTCTGGCACCCGCGGCGACCGATGGTCCTGCATGACGGTGACGTCGCCGCCTGCCGCCCGCTCCTTCTGCTGGCGGACCAGATCGGCCAGCGAGACAGACTGCAGGAACGCAAAGATGTGGTCGTTCAGGCTCGCCCACAACTCGTGCGTCATGCACCGGCGGTCGTCCGGAGCACAGTTTTCCTGGCCGCCGCACTGAGTTGCGTCGATCGGCTCATCGACGGCGGTGATGATGTCGGCCACGGATACGGCTTCGAGCGGACGCGCGAGGTGATAGCCGCCGCCCGGACCGCGGACGCTCTCGACCAGGCCATGCCGGCGGAGCTTGCCGAACAGCTGCTCGAGATAGGACAGGGAGATCTTCTGGCGCTCGGATACGCCGGCGAGGGTGACCGGACCGGCGTTGCCGTTCAGTGCAACGTCGATCATGGCCGTGACGGCGAACCGTCCTTTGGTGGTAAGGCGCATGTTGAATCCGCTCCTGGTTGATCATCGAATGGCGGCGACGTGGCGTTGCTCCGCCTGTCGCACCGTTTGTCTGCAAGCCCCCTCTGCCTGGGAACAAGGCTCTCTATTCCCGACTAGATTGGTCAACCAATTCTGCCAAAGGTTCAGTCGAGCATCCGATTGAGACGCTGCGGATCGAACCCGTCCGCCGTGGCCTTCGCGTCGCCAATTTCAGCGCCTTCCCGCTGTAGCTGAGCGATCAGTCGTTCGAGCCGGGCATCGGCGGCGGCGGCATGATCGATCAGCCGGTGAATCGCCTGCACGATCGGATCGTTCATGTCCTTGCTGATGCCGTATGCCGAAAAGCCCATACTGATCGCATGGCTTTCACGCAGCTGCGCCTCCTCGTCGACGAGGATGCGGGCAGGGATTCCGACCGCCGTCGCATTGGCAGGCACTTCCCGCACAACGACCGCGTTCGATCCGATCTTTGCGCCGTCACCGACGAAGATCGGTCCCAGAATCTTCGCGCCCGCGCCAATGACGACGCCCTTTCCGAGCGTCGGATGGCGCTTGACCTTGTCCCAGCGCGTTCCACCCAGCGTAACGCCGTGATAGAGCGTGCAATCGTCCCCTATCTCCGCCGTTTCGCCAATGACGATTCCCATCCCGTGGTCGATGAACACGCGCCGACCGATGACGGCGCCCGGGTGGATCTCGATGCCGGTAAAGAGCCGGCTCCAATGCGACAACCAGCGCGCGAGCCAGCGGAAATTCCACGTCCAAAGTCGATGCGTGACCGTGCGGTGCCAGACGAGCGCGTGCAACCCCGGATAGCACGTCAAAACCTCCCACACCGACCGGGCAGCCGGGTCACGGTCGAAAACGACGGCGATGTCTTCGCGCAATCGACTGAACATGCGGCGATTATCTCATTTCCGACTGCTTTGCTCAACTATTAATCGCAATGCGGGAAAGCGGTTCGGCGGGCCTCGGCGGTCATTTGCGCTTCCGTCGCAGCGTTCGCTACTATCGCCCGCTTTAGCCGCCTTCCGCTGTCCTTCGGAGGATCCATGCTTTGCATTACCCGTTCGTGGGTGATGCTCGCGTTCGCCGCGAGCTTCGCCGCGCCGCTTGCTGCGCAGAACGTCACGCTCAAGGTCCATCACTTCTGGCCGCCGAACGCGATGGGGCCGTCGACGATCCTCGCGCCGTGGTGCGAGAAGCTCGCGAAGGAATCGAACAACCGGATGAAGTGCCAGATCTATCCGGCCATGCAGCTCGGCGGCACGCCGCAGAACCTGATCGACCAGGTGCGAGACGGCGTCGTCGACATCGTATGGACGCTGCCGGGCTACACGGCGGGCCGCTATCCGCTGATGGAGGTCTTCGAGTTGCCGTTCATGTCGTCGTCGGCGATGGCAACGAGCCAGGCGGCGTGGGATTACTACACGCAATACGGCAACAAGGAGTTTCCGGGCATCAAGGCGCTCGCCGTGCACGTGCACGACAACGGCTACGTGCACACGACGGCGAAGCAGGTCAAGGTGATGGCCGACTTCAAGGGCCTTCGCATGCGCGCGCCGACGCGGCAGACGAACAAGATGCTCGCGGCGCTCGGCGCGACGCCGGTCGCGATGCCGCTTCCCGCGCTGCCCGAGGCGATTTCCAAGGGCGTCATCGACGGCTATCTGTTGCCGTGGGAAGTCATTCCGTCGATCAAGGCGCACGAGCTCACGAAATACGAAAGCGAGACCGACCCGAAATCGCGTTCGCTGTACACGGCGGTGTTCATCTTCGCGATGAATCAGGCGAAATACGACAGCCTGCCCGCCGACCTGAAGAAGGTGATCGACGCGAACTCGGGCCTCACGCTGTCGAAGCAGATGGGACAGGCGTGGGATGCATCCGCTCCGCCCGCGCGCAAGCTCGCCGTCGAGCACGGCAACATCTTCTACACGATCCCGGCCTCCGAGCTCGACAACTGGCAGAAGGCAACGGCGAACCTGCCGGATGATTGGGCGAAGGACGTCTCCGCCAAGGGCAACGACGGCAAGGCGCTGCTGCAGGCGGCGAAGGACCTGATCCGCAAATACGAGAAGTAGCGCGTCAGCGCGGAAGCGCCGGGCGGCTGCATCGCTCACGGCTTCGCGGCGCGAGCGACGAACTCGTCGATGCGGGCGAGAATGCCGCGCAGGATGTTCACTTCCTCCTTCTCGAGGCCCGCGCGCGCGAAGAGCCTCGCGAGTCGCGGCAGCAGCCGTTTCGGCATTCGCGGGTTCAGAAAGCGCATCGCGACGAGCGTACGCGTCGCATGCGCGCGAAGCGCCTCGATTTCGTCGGCGGTCGCCGGCGCAAACCTCGGTGCATGCCAGACCGTACCGCCCGTCGCCGAAACGCGCGCCTCGTAACAGGCGACCTGCACGGCAGCGGCGAGGTTGAGCGACGCATGGTCCGGATTTGCAGCGATCGTCGCCACCGCGTGGCACCGCTCGAGGTCGGCGTTGGAAAGTCCCGACATCTCGCTGCCGAACACGAACGCGACATCGCCGTGCGCTGCCGCGGCGATTGCCTGTGCCGCTGCATCGCGCACGGGTAGCACTCTCCCGGCGAACTCGCGCGGGCGCGCCGAAAATCCGACCGCAAGCACGCATCCGACGAGCGCCTCGTGCAATGTCGACACGACGCACGCGTGGTCGAGCACGCTCGTTGCGCCCGAGGCGAGCGCAACCGCTTCCGCATCGGGAAAGCGCCGCGGCGAGACGAGCGTGAGCCGCGTCACGCCCATCGTCAGCATTGCGCGCGCCGATGCGCCGATGTTGCCCGGATGGCTCGGCGCGACGAGCACGATCTGAATGCGATCGAGCGCGCCTTTCATGCGTGGGGCATGCCGATTCATTGCACGAAGAAGTGCGCGTGCGCACGCCGGAGTAAAATGGAACCTTTGCCACACGACCGCGCGCTTCGTCGCGCCGCGGTCGCATCATCGAATCCCATGCATCCAATGCTCACGATCGCGGTCAAGGCCGCGCGCCGCGCCGGCAACGTCATCAACCGCGGCGCCCGCGACCTCGACCTGCTCACGGTAACCGCCAAAGGTCCGAAGGATTTCGTGAGCGAAGTGGATCGCGCGGCGGAAGCGGCGATCGTCGAGACACTGCTCGACACGTATCCCGATCACGCGATCTTAGCAGAGGAAGGGACGGCGAAAGGCGCGAACGCTCAGGCCGACAACGTGTGGATCATCGATCCGCTCGACGGCACGACCAATTTTCTGCACGGCTTTCCGCAGTACTGCGTGTCGATCGCGCTCGCACAGCGCGGCGTCATCACGCAGGGCGTCATCTACGACCCCGTGCGCAACGACCTGTACACGGCTACGCGCGGCCGCGGCGCATTCCTGAACGACCGTCGCATCCGCGTGTCGCGCCGCCAGCATCTGCGCGAGTGCCTCATCGGGACCGGATTTCCGTTCCGCGACGGCAGCTACCTCGACACGTACCTGCGGATGATGAAGACGATGATCCAGCACACGGCGGGCCTGCGCCGGCCAGGCGCCGCTGCGCTCGATCTCGCGTGCGTCGCCGCAGGCTTCTACGACGGATTCTGGGAGGTTGGGCTCAATCCCTGGGACGTCGCCGCCGGCAGCTTGCTCGTGCAGGAGGCGGGCGGGCTGATCGGCGATCTGCAGGGCGAAGGTGACTTCGTGCATGGCGGCCAGGTCATCGCCGCCAATCCGAAGATTTTTGCGCAAATGGTCGCCACACTTGCTCCGTTTCGCGCCGACATGATCCGCGAGCGCTCGGCGAAGGCTCCCGCGCCCTCGGAATAGCCGGTTCTGCGATTTCGCATGGCGGCGAAGGGCTGCCGCGCTGCGGCAATCATGCGTTCATGCGCGGCAGTTGGGCAACATCGATCGTGGTGCGCCGCCTGAAACGATTGCTTGCGTTCGCTGAGCGGCGTCGCTCCCGATACCATGCGGAAATATGCCGTTGGGATAGATGCGGCGCCATGGCCTTGCTCCATGGCACCGAAGTTGCTGACCCTAAAAACGGCCACAACCGTACGCTTCAGGGAGCGCACCATGACAGTCGGGTCTGGCATTGCCTCGATCATCCATTGCAGCGCGCGCGCCGCGCGCTGCGGACCCGTCGTCGGAGCCACGCTGCTCGCCGCAGCGCTTTTGTGCGCGGCCGTGCCGACATTGGCGCAATCCGGCGGCAGCCTCCGCCTGATGCTGCATCCCGGCGCGGCGCCGCGCGGCCAGCTTTCCGCCGACCGGCAGGCACAGCTCGAAGCGATCGCCGGAACGGCGCTTACGCTGACCGCCACGACGCGCACGGGCGCTCTCGAGCTTGACTTTGCGGAACCGCGCGACGAAGCGAGCGTTACAGCGATCATCAAGCGTCTGCGCGAGGACCGCGACGTGCTCTGGGCCGAGCCGGTTCGTCCCCGCGCCGACGTCGAAAAGATCCGGCCGAAGTCGTCATCGCGCGAACGCGTGCAGAAGCTGATGGTTCGGCTCGCCGACGGCGTGGCCCCCGACTGGGACGCGCTCGCGCCACGCTTCTCGGCCGCGCTCGGCGTTCCGCTTGCGCCCGACCGCCAGATCGGAAACGTCTGGGTGCTCACGCTCGCGCAAGCGCAGACGCCCGAGCGTCTCACCGCGCTTGCCGAGACGCTTCAGCAGGATCCGATCGTCCAGTACGCCGATCCGGTGCTGCGCAAGCATGCGCTTGCCGAGGCCGTTTCGAACGATCCGCTGTTCGACCAGCAATGGGGGCTCAGCGATTTGGTTTCAGGAATTAACGTGTCGAATGCATGGGCGATCGGCTCCGGCTTGCCGGGCATCACCGTCGCCGTCGTCGACACCGGCATCCTGCCGCACCCGGATCTCGCAGGTCGCATCCTTCCCGGCTTCGATTTCGTCTCCGATGCCGAGAACGCGCGCGACGGCAACGGCCGCGATTCGGACCCGCGCGATGAAGGCGACTGGAAAGCCGACGGCGACTGCGGCGGCTTCCCGTCCGAGGACAGCTTCTGGCACGGCACGTTCATCGCCGGGCAGATCGCGGCGAACACGAACAACGGCATCGGCATCGCCGGCATCGCATCGAACGCATCGATCGTCCCGGTGCGCGTGCTCGGCAAATGCGGCGGCACCGACGAGGACGTGTTCGAAGGCATGTTGTGGGCGGCCGGCGTGGAGATCGCCGGCGTGGCGCCGAACGCGAATCCCGCCAAGGTGATCAACCTGAGCCTCGGCGGCTTCGGCAATTGCACGCAAGCGATCCAGGAAGCGATCGACGGCGCGATGGCGCAGGGCGCAGTCGTCGTCGCCGCGGCCGGCAACGACGCCGCAGACGTGGCGGCGTTCAGCCCCGCCAACTGCAGCGGCGTCATCACGGTCGGCGCGCACAATCGCGCCGGCGAGCGCACGTTCTACTCGAACTTCGGCCGCCGGATCGACCTTTCGGCGCCTTCGGGCGATGGCGGTCTCGACGACTCGACGTTGTCGACCGCTAACGACGGCAAGACCGTTCCGGGCAATCCGAGCTTCGACTCCGGAATCGGCACCAGTTTCGCGGCGCCGCTCGTGTCGGGTGTGGCCTCGCTGATGCTTTCGAAGAACGCGCTGCTGACGCCGGGACGTCTGCTTTCCGTATTGCAAGGATCGGCTCGCGAATTCGCGCAAGGCTCGCCGTGCCGCACCGGCGATCTGTGCGGAATCGGTTTGCTCGATGCGGGTGTCGCCGTTGCGAGCACGCCGCCGTCGGCCGATGCGGCGCCGCCGGGAACAGTGGTGGTCGTCGAGTATTACCGGAGCGATCTCGATCACTACTTCATCACCGCCGATGCGAATGAGATCGCGTTCATCGACACCGACCCCGCTGCCTTGAACAAGCGCACCGGCAACGTATTTTTCGCGTGGAACGATCCCGCGCTTGCGCCCCCGGACGCCGTGCCGGTGTGCCGGTTCCGCGGTTCGTACGCGCAGCTGATCGATTCGCTTTTCTTCTCGCCGATCGCGGCCGAATGCCAATACGTGCTCACCTACGCGTCGGCGGCATGGACGCTCGAAAATCCGGCAGCGTTCTGGGTCGTGCTTGCGGACGCGAACGGGAACTGCCGCGCGGGAATGGTCCCCGTCTATCGGTTCTCGAACAACCGGCACGATTACAACCAGCGCTTCACGACCGATCTTTCGGTGCGCCGCGCGATGATCAATCGCGCATGGACGCTCGACGGTTACGCGCCGAACGGCGCGGCATTCTGCTCGCCGGTGTAGCGCCCGATCAATCCGCTTCGGTCGTCGCGGCGCTTCCCGCCTCGTGGGCGGCGGGCGCCGGCGGCGCCGGTGCCGGCGCGCTGACCGGCGTATCGCTCGCCCATTGGCGCAGCAGGATGTAGCCGACGGCGATCAACACCGGGCCGAGAAAAAGGCCGATCAGTCCGAACGCCGCAACGCCACCCAGCACGCCGATCAGCACGAGGATGAACGGCAGGTCGCTGCCGTGGCTGATGATCAGCGGGCGAATGAAGTTGTCGACCATCGACACGACGAGCCCGCCCCACACGAGGACGAAGATACCCCAGAACGTCTCGCCCAATCCGAACCACAGGTACAGGCCCGCCGGGATCCACACGAACGGCGGTCCGATCGGAATCGGCGACAGGAAGAAGGTCAGGAATCCGAGCAGCGGCGCCGCCTTGATCCCGGCGAGCGCGAGCCCGATTGCCATCAGCGTGCCCTGCACGAGCGCCGTGCCGAGAATGCCCAGCACGACGCCGCGTGTCGTCATCGCCGCGACGTGCGTCAGATGATGGCCGTGCTGGCCCGCGATGCGCGTAACCGCCGCGTGCACGCGCACGATCATCGCGTCGCCATCGCGATAGAAGAAGAATGCGATCACGATCGACAGCGCGAGCTGCAACAAGCCGCCGAGTACCGTCACGCCGATCGCGAGCGCGAACTTGCGAAACGGCTCGACGTACTTCGACAGCTCGCCGACGAACGCCGCCGTGTCGTGCGTGAACCTCGCCCAGTAGGCGGCCGCGTGGGGGCCCAGCAACGGAAAGTTCGCGAGCCACGCCGGCGGATCCGGAGGTCCGGCGGCGAGCTGGCCTTGCACGAACGCGGCGACCTGATCGGAGTTCTCGGCGATCGTCGCACCGACGATGACAAACGGCGCGAGCAGCGCGAGCGCGATCACCAGCACCATGATGAGCGCCGCGAGCGATCCGCTGCCGCCAAGCCGCCAGCGCAGCCGCACGAAAAGCGGCCACGTCGTCACGCACAGGATCGCCGCCCACAGGATCGCCGTCAGGAACGGCGCGAGCACCAGATAGCAGCCCGCGATCAGCAGGCCGAGCACGACGATCGTCAGGACGCGGTCGATTGGTGATGGCGGCAGGATCATCGGGCTTGGGAGCGCGAGGTGTCGCGCGATTTATACACCCGAAAGCGGCACAAGCGGTGCGTCGCCGCTTTTCGCGGTTCGCCGGGTACGACGCAAGAGGAAAATCGGACCGGCGCCTGCCGTTCGACGGGGGCAGAGGCGACGGCTTCGCGCGTGCTTCCGTCGATTAGCAAGGCTCGGCCGGAGCCTTCCGTCATCGGTAAGTCGGCGTGGAGGTCCGCGGCTCGCCTCCCGTCGATGTGTCGCCAACGCAAGCATCGAAGGACACAGCGATCCTGCGTCCTGCGGCAAAACTCCTTTGCTGACAATGCCATAGCTTGCTCGGCGCCTGTTGTGGGCATCCGTGAGGCGCGCTCGTTCGCGCGCGCAACCATTCATAAGCGGTCGGCAAAGAGTTCGTGGGGTTACGCGGTCTCGCCGCAATCTGCGAGTTAGACTTTGCTTCCGCAGCGAACGGAACCTTGTCAATGATCGAAAATCCGCCGAAGCAGGACGAGGCCTGGCACGAGTTCTACGTCCTGGCGTGACGCGCGCGATGAACCGCATCTACACCGAGATGGAGCGCGCGCGGGAAACAGCCTTCCAGTCGATCTGGAGCAACGAGATCGACGCGGTCTTTTCCGACGTCGCCGAGTACTACGACCGCGCCAACGTCTACGCGACCCTCGGCCTCATAGAAACGCTGCGCCAGCGCTTCTTGTCCACCATGGACATCAAGCCTTGTGCGAAAGTCCTCGACATGTGTGCGGGCACCAACGTCATAGGCATCGACCTGCTCAAGAAGCAGCCCGACCTGGAAGTCTGCGCCGTTGACCGCAGCAAGGCGATGCAAGGGGTCGGCAGGCGGCTCGCCGAAAGCCAGGGCCTGCGCATCCATTCGGTGATCTGCGACGTGCACGAGCTGCCCTTCCCGGACAACCATTTCGACGTCGTGACGCTGCAGTGGGCGACGCGGCACCTGCGTGCGCTCAAGGTGTTCTCGGAGATCCACCGCGTGCTCAAGCCGGGCGGCCATTTCTATCACTGTGACATGCTGCGGCCGCACGTGAAGCTGGTGGAGAAGCTCTACTGCTTCTACCTCAAGATCTGCCTGACGCTGGTTTCGCGCGCCTTCGGCAGCGGCTCGGCCGCGCTGGGATGCCGCGGCTACTTCGTCGACTCCATCCGCATGTTCTACTCGGTGGCAGAGCTCTCCAGCGCGCTCTCCGAGCTGGGTTTTTCCGACGTGGTCGGCCGGCCGCTGCTGGCCGGGACGGTCGGTTTCCACGCCGCGCGAAAATCGGCAGACCGGGTGCGCCCATATTGCGCGAGCGTTTGATGCCGGCGTCCCCGCAAAGGGCAGTACGTGCGGGCACTGCGACGCTTCTGGCTTCCGGTATTAGCGACCGCTTTCTGGAAGCGTAGACGATTGCGATGCGTCCGTTCTCGGCCGTCGCGAATGTCCCAATCCGGCCATGAGCCCGTCGGGAGACGATCAAAAAAAGATCGCTGGCGGTATTGCGTCGCGCTTGTAGCGCGCGGATGGGCTTGAAGGGGGTATCTGGCGGAGAGTGAGGGATTCGAACCCCCGTTAGGTTGCCCTAAACCTGATTTCGAGTCAGGCGCCTTCGACCACTCGGCCAACTCTCCGGACCGGCGATTATACGCGACGCGCCGCACCGCTCCGGATACGCTCTTCGTATCACCCGCAACGATGCATGCAACAAAAACGGGGACCAAAGTCCCCGCGAATACGATTTCCGCCGCGTACGGCGGAACGACGATCCTCGCTACTTCTTCGCTGCCGCCGGCGCCATCTTTGCCGCGGCTCCCGCGGCAGCGCTCTTGGCCGGTGCGGCCGCAGTGGACGTCGGCCCCATCTGCGGCGTGACGACTTTGCCTTTCGCCTTCTGCTCGGCGATGTAGCGCGCGGCGACACGGTCCTCGGCACGAGCCTGCGCAGCCTTCGCCGCCTCGGCCGATGCCGTGTCCTTCGCCTTCTTCTCTTCAGCCGCGGCCTTTTGGGTGTCGGTCATCGGCGGCGGGGGCGGCAGCTTCGCTACCGCAAGTCCCCATGTCGCCACGACCAAACCGGCCGCGATCATCGCGCGAAATGTCGTCATCGTCG
>WNGA01000088.1_pt1 | contig 111117 bp, 101 predicted proteins | sample 5400061 | NCBI WGS metagenome assembly WNGA01 (sample SAMN13153366, study PRJNA577476) | soil metagenome | isolation source: 100 cm soil or saprolite under grassland replicate 2 | place: USA:California | collected 2016-06-15 | reverse complement strand
TCCCATGGCGGAAGCGAGCACCGCTGAAGTGATCGTACTGAACCTCGACGACGAGCTTCGGCTCGAGCGGCTGCCACTCACCGCTTCGCTCGGTGCTCCAGCGGCTCGGGCCGCCCGGCGCGCGCCCGGTGAAGCCCGGGGGCTTTTCGAGCTTCTCGAGCCTCTTCGTCAGCGCGGGCTTTTCCGCCACCGGTATGTTGGCCGCGAACCCGACGTGATGGAGCAGCCCGTCGGCGTCGTACAGGCCGAGCAGCAGCGATCCGACCACACGGGAGTCCTTGCCGTAGCGAAAGCCGCCGACGACGCAATCCGCGGTGCGCATGCGCTTGACCTTCTGCATGCCGGTGCGCTCGCCCGACCGATAAGGAAGCTCGGCGCGCTTGGCAATCACGCCGTCGAGACCCGATCCGAGCGAAGCGAACCAGCGATCGACGACCGCGCGCTCGGTCGTCTGAGGGGAAAGCCGCAACGGCGACAGCGTGTCGACGTAACGGGCGAAGAAGCGTTCGAGGGCGACACGGCGCTCGGCGAGCGGTTGCGCAGCAAGCGAATGTCCGTCCGCATCGACGAGCAGATCAAACACGACGTAGAGCGCGGGGTGCTCGCGCGAAAGCTTCAGCACGCGGCTTGCTGCAGGATGGATCCGCTGCAGCAGCTCGTCGAACGACAGCGCGGCGCCGTCGGGCACGACGAGCTCGCCGTCGAGCACGAAACGGCGCGCGCCGAGCGTGCGAGCCGCATCGACGATCTCCGGGAAATAGCGGTTGAACGGCTGACCGGCTTTCGAGCGCAAGTCGACGTCGCCGCCATCCTTGAACGCGAGACAGCGGAAGCCGTCCCACTTCGGCTCGAAACGCCATCCGTCGCCGTCGGGAACGTGCGCGACCAGTCGCGCCTCCATCGGCGCGTAATCGGTCGCGAGCGGCAATGTCATCCGCGCGATTTCGCCGCGTGTTTCGCCGCCGGCATCAGCGCGCGCAGCTCGAAGCGGCCGCGCGTCGAGTTGAGCGGCGCCCACAGGTCGCCGATGCAGGCGATGCGTGCGGGAACGTTGTCGATCCGGAAATCGTCGTTGGTCGCGCCGGCTTCGAGCTCCTCCCAGGTGAGCGGTGTCGATACGGGCGCCGCCGGCTTCGGACGCGGCGAGTACAGCGATGCGAGCGTGCGCCCCCATGCGTTCTGGTTGTAATCGACGAGCACGTGCGCGGCCGGCCGCTTCGCGATTCGGTATTGCGCGGTGATGAGACCCCGATGATGCGAAGCGAGCAATTGCGCGAGCCCCTTCGCGAACGTCCACACGTCGCGCTGCGTCGGACCGCGCACGATCGGCACGTACACATGCAATCCGCGCGAGCCGCTCGTCTTGACGAACGGATGCATGCCGAGCGAGCGCAGCGCGTCGCGCACGGCGAGCGCGGTCGCGCGCACGTCGGCGAAAACCGCACCGGGCACCGGATCGAGATCGAAGTGCAGATAATCGGGACGATCGACGTCGTCGCAGCGCGCGTACCACGGATTGAGGTCGATGCAGCCGAGATTGACGATCCACAGCAGCGATGCAAGGTCCTGCACCATCGGGAAATCGATGACGTTGCCCGATGCATGCGCAATCGAGCATGTTTCGATCCAGTCCGGCCGCGGCGACGGCGCGCGCTTCATGAAGAAACACTCGCCGGCGGCGCCGTTCGGATAACGCTTCATCACCATCGCGCGGTCGACAAGATGCGGCAGCAGCACCGGCGCGACGTCCGTGTAGTACTGCAGCAGATCGCGCTTGGTCAGGCCGAGCCCGGGCCAGAAGACCTTGCCCAGATTGGTCAGTCGTACGATGCGCCCCCCGACAGCGAGGTCGGCCGACGCAACGTCGCGCGGGATTTCGATCCGCGGCACGCGGCGCGAGCGAGCGCGCGTCGTCGACGCCGCCGCCGACGGATGGTGCGTGCGTGTGGCGCGCGCCGGCGCGGCGCGGGGTGCGCCGGAGCCCGTCGGGATCGCTGTGGCTCGCATCGAATGTCGCCGTTCCGCCCGGAGGAAGGGGTATCCGCGTTTCCGGCAGGTTGGGCATAATCGATGCAGGAGGAGTTCCGGCGATCACGCGTGATCGGCGGGCCAAAGGATCGCGTGATCAGCCGCGAAGCCGTGCCGCGGCTGTGGGAACCGCTCGCGGTGAAGCGGCGCCCTCCCAACGCGTACACGGCGAAGTTCTCGACACCGTTCAACGTCGCCGTCGCATTCGTCACCGGCGGCGCAGGGCTCGGCGCGTTCACCGAGCGCACGGTGCACGATCCGCGCGTCCTCGCGCTCGCGGCGAAGATCCGCTACGTCGTCGATCCCGCGAACCCGTATCCGCGCGAGTACACCGGGCACGTGCGCGTCACGCTCGCCAATGGCGAGACCGTCGAGGAGCGCCAGCCCTTCATCCGCGGCGGCGTGCACGCGCCGTTGTCGCGCGCCGAGATCGCGCGCAAATTCCTGGATAATGCGATGTGCGGCGGCTGGACCGACTCGCACGCCCGCGCGATGCTCGCGCACGTGCCGCAGATGCTGCGCGGCCGGCTCGACGCGTCGCCGCTTCGCGCGTGACGCGCGCGACAACCTCACCAACCGATATGCACAACACGACCGCTGCCGCCGACAGCCACGCGCCCCCGATCACGCGCATCCTCGCCGAGTTCGTCGCGACGCATCCGTCGCGCGGATGGAGCGACGCCGTCGAGCGCGAATCCCTGCGAACGTTCGAGAACTGGCTCGGCTGCGCGATCGGCGCCGCCCGCCATCCGACCGTCGAGGCCGCGCTCGCCGCCGTGCACGAGCTCGCTCCGCCGCCGCAAGCGTCGGTGCTCGGCCGGCGGGAGCGCGTCGACATCGCCAGCGCGGCGCTCTTGAACGGCATCACGTCACACACGTTCGATTTCGACGATACGCATCTTGCGACGATCATCCATCCGGCAGGCCCGGTCGCGTCGTCCGCGCTTGCATTGGCCGAGCGCAATGGCGCCAACGGGCGAGCGTTGATCGACGCGATCGTGCTCGGCGTCGACGTCGCGTGCCGCGTCGGCAACGCGATCTACCCCGACCATTACGATCGCGGCTGGCACATCACCGGCACGACCGGCATGCTCGGCGGCGCCGCCGCGTGCGCACGGCTGCTCGGCCTCGACGCGCAGCAAACGACGATGGCGATCGGCATCGCGGCGTCGCAGCCGGTCGGCGTGCGCGAGCAGTTCGGCACGATGACGAAGTCGCTGCACGTCGGCGCCGCCGCGCGCGCCGGATTGACGTCGGCACTGCTCGCTGCACATGGCTACACGGCATCGGCGCGCGCGCTCGAGGCGCCGCGTGGGCTGATGCAGACGTATTCGGCGAAATGCGCATGGCGCGCGATCACCGATGGCCTCGGCGAGCGGTTCGAGATCGCGGCCAACACCTACAAGCCGTTCGCGTGCGGCATCGTCGTGCATCCGAGCATCGACGGCTGCGTACAGCTCGCGCGCACGAATCGCATCGGCGCGGATGACGTCGCGCGCGTCGACCTGCGCGTGCACCCGCTCGTGCTCGAGCTCTGCGGCAAGCGGACGCCGACGACGGGACTCGAGGGCAAGTTCAGCGTCTACCACGCGTGCGCGGCGGGATTGACGTTCGGCGCTGCGGGCGAGCGCGAGTTCTCGGACGCGATCGTCACGCGGCCCGACGTCGTCGCACTGCGCGATCGCGTCCACGCGGTGGCCGATGCGGCGATCGGCGAAGCCGCCGCTGACGTGACCATCACGCGCACCGACGGCCGGACGCTGCACACGTTCGTTGCGCATGCGATCGGCAGCCGCGAGCGGCCGATGAGCGACGACGACCTCGCGCGCAAGTTTCACGGCCTGGTCGATCCGGTGCTCGGCGTCACGCGCGCCGACGTACTGATTGCGCAATGCGCCGCGCTCGCCGAAGCGCCCGACGTGCGCAAGCTCGTCGAGCTCGCCTGCCCGGATTGACGCGTCAGGTGCCGAGCTTTTCGGCGAGCTCGCGTGCCTTGACGAGATCGCCGAGCAGCATGCCGCGAATTTGCGCGCGCAACTCCGGCGTAGGCGCGCGAAGCGCCGCCGATGGATGGTAGGTCGCGACGATCGGCACGCCGGCCTCCGTCGCGAGCTTCTGCGTGCGCGCGGCGGTGAGCGTCATCGCACGGCCGACGACGGCGATGAGCGCCGTGCGGCCGAGCGCGACGATCACCCGCGGCCTGTATTTCGCGATCTCCTGCTCGAGCCAGACGAGGCAGGCTTCGATGTGACGCTGCGCCGGCGTCTTGTGGATGCGGCGCTTGCCGCGCGGCTCCCAGTAGAAATGCTTGACCGCGTTGGTGACGTACGTCGTCGCCGGGTCGACGCCCGCTTGCTCCATCAGATCGCGCAGCAGCTTGCCGGCCGAGCCGACAAAAGGATGGCCCTGCCGGTCTTCCTCGTCGCCGGGCTGCTCGCCGACGAGCATCAGCGTCGGCCGCCGCGCCCCCTCGCCCGGCACGCCCTGCGTCGCCCGCTCCCACAGCTCGCAGCGGCGGCATTCGTCGACCGCCCGCTTCAGCGTGGGATCGGGGCCGGCCATCAGCGTGTGCGCAACGCGGCGACCCGGCGTACACCGTTACCCCGTGCGCTCATGTCGCGAACCAGACGACCAGCCAGAACGCGACCGACGCCGCAGCGATCGCGAGCGGCACCCACACCTGCCTCCGGCGCAGCGGATGCGGTCGGTCGTAGATGCCGACGACCTTGCGCGACATGAAAACGTCCGGCGGAAACGCGGTGAGACGGGGAAAGGCCGTTTCACCGCAATTTGACTGCTCCGCGTCTTATCGACGTATCCCGCCCTCGACGTCGGTGTCCGGGTGCGACAGCGGCGCGCCGGTGATCTCGTCGCGTGTCGAGTAGCGCGCGCGATCGCGCTCGATGTCCTCCAGCGTGTACGGCAGCGCTTCGGGGTTCCAGCCGGTCCAGCCGGATTCGCGCCATTCCTCGGCGCGCCGCTCGATGTCGACGGCGCCGTGCTCGCGCATGATCTCGGCCGCGCGCTCGGCACGCGAGTCGTCGGCGCGCACGGTCACGAGCGCGCCGCCGCGACGAACCGATTCTGCGTAATACTCGGCATCGGATTTGGAAACGCCGATATCGGTAAGCCCGCCGATCAGTCCGCCGGCGACCGCCCCCACGCCCGCGCCGCTCAACGTCGCCACGATCGGACCGGCCGCGATGATCGGGCCGATGCCGGGGATCGTGAGCCCCATCAGGCTCGCGGCGAGCCCCGCCGCGCCGCCGACGACGCCGCCGGTCACGGCGCCCGTCGCCGCGCCGCTGGTGTCGGTCGTCTTCACGCGCTCGTCGGTCTTGTAATCGCCTCGAATGTTGCTCGCGATGACGTTGACGTCGCTGTCGAGAAAGCCGTCGTCGATGAGGTCGCGCGCGACGCGTTGCGCCTCGTTGAAGCTGTCGAACGATCCTACGATTGTCTTCACCATGGTGTGCTCCGCCTCGGTCGTGAACATTCGGGTGGCGACGCGCGCCACGCGGAACGCTTGGTCCGCCTTCGCGGCGCACACGCGCGCGTGGCGCGCCAAAACGGATTCCGCAGCGTAGCGAGCGTTGCGGGGCAAATGCGAGCGGTCGGCATCCGAAGTCGTTGTGGGCGGCGTCCTACAATCGGGGTCGCCACGGAATGACGCCGCACACGATTGTGTTGGCGGCGGTACACCGGTTGCGTTACTGCAGCGTTAAGATGGATGCGAAGCGGCAGCCGGGCGGCTGGGTGCTTCGTAGCCGTGTCGCAGGTGCCGGCGCGGCGACAGGCAAGGAGGAGATCATGAACAAGCGTTTGCTCGCGGGATTGGCGGCAGCGGCGCTGATCGGCGCGACGGTCGCTGCCGATGCGGATGCTCGCAGCGGTGGCGGGCCCGGTGCGGGCTCGCATGGCGGCGGGTGGCACAGCAACGCCGGAACGTGGCAGGGCAACGGCAATTGGGGCCAGGGCAACAGCAATTGGAGCCACGGCAACAGCAATTGGAGCCGCGGCAATGGCAATTGGAGCCGCGGCAGCTGGGGCCACGGCAACTGGAACGGCAACTGGCACAACAGCGGCTGGCATGGTCGCGGCTTCCACCACGGCCGCTTTTTCGCGACGAGCTTCTTCGTCGGCGTCCCATTCGCGTACTGGTGGGGCTATCCGTACTGGTACGGGGATCCGTACTACTACGGGCCGAGCGTGGTTTATGACGCCTATCCGGAGACGGCGGCGCCCACGCCGACGGTCCGCTATTACTGTCCCGACGTCGGCTACTATCCGACGGTCAGGACCTGTGAGCGCGGCTGGCTGCGCGTACTGCCCGGCGACGCATCGCCGGCGCCCTGATCGTCAGCGTCCGGCGCGCGCATGCACGAACGCCGCCGCAGGCTTGGGCGGCGTCGCGAGCGGCGCGTAGCCATAGCCGACACCGCAGTACGCGCAATGGGGTTCGCCCTCCGGCTGGATCGGCGCGTCGCTCGGACTGAAGTCCGCGGCGCGCCGTTGCGCCGCTTCGAACGCCTCTGCGGCACGCTGCGCGGCGAAGTGCTCGCTCGCAGCGCGCTGCTCGAGCGCGAGTCGCTCGATTGCGCGCGGATTGGCTTCGCCGGCGCGCAGATCGAGCTTCTCGCCGCCCTTGCACGCCATGTCCGTATACATGAGGCCGCCAGCGGGGTCGGGACACTTGTAAACCGGCGCTGCGGCTTCACTCGCAACCGAATGACCGATCGCTGCCGCCAACGCGAACGGCCAGAGGAATCGAATCGGCAACTCACGCAAAGATGCGCGCATCCAACCAGCATAGCGCGGTGCAGCCGGTCGCGCGTACCGCTGCTCGTGCGCTACACTCGCCCGCAGACGATTCACGCGCGACGGCGCGATACGGGAGGAAGCCATGACGAGTCGATCGCTCTGTCTAGCGGCCGCGGGGGCGGCGATGCTTGCCTGGGCCGGGTCCACGGCGGCATTCACGTGCTACATCGTGACTGACCGCAACGACAACGTGATTTACCGCAGCACGTACCCGCCGGTCGACTTGAGCGATCAGGGCGCACCGGCGCGCGAGCGCATGCGCCAGCGCGGGGAGTACCTGATGTTCGCCGATCTCGACACCTGTCCCGGCGTCACGTTCTTCACCGGCGCCGGTGGCTCGCGCGGACTCGCGCTCGACGAAGTCGTTAACGGCATGCCCGCGCTGCCGAGCACCGGCGGCGCGAGGCCGGTGAGCGGCCCCAATCCGAACGCAGCCGCAGCACCGGCGCGCGGTGGCACGACGCGCTCGGTGAGCACGCCTTCGCCGAGCGGGTCGACGAAGCGCTACTGATCGCAGCCGCTAAAGACAAAGCGCCCCGCGGGGCGCTTTGTCTTTGAGCGATCGTCGTCGGCTTCAGCTGCGGCGGCGGCGCGACAGCGCGAGACCAAGACCCGCGATGCCGAGCAGCGCGAGCGTCGTCGGCTCGGGTGTCGTGAGGCGCGAGTCGTTGTCAGTGTCCTGCGAGAACTGGAATCCGACGCGCGGCGCCCCGTCCACGAACTCGATCAACACCGAATGGTAGAGATCACCGACCGGGGCGTTCGGGATGATCGCGACCACATCGATGTAAGTGACGTTGATGGCGGCGCCGCTGTCGAGCGCAGTGTTGAAATCGCGGCCCGACGCAGATCCTGGCGTACCCGGGCTGGGCTGCGTACGGTCGAACAGCGTGAACGGCCCACCGTCCAGGCGCAACGACAACAGTTGACCGAGCGTCTGGTTTGCGCCGAACGCGAAGGTCCACGCGTCGACGTTGAACGTATCGCCACTCACCGATAGCGACCACTGAGAGCCTGTGACGCCGCCGGATCCGGGACCGGTGTCAGCCCAGACGCGATTCTCACAAACGTTCCCGGTGAAGCACGCGGTCACGGACATTCCGTCCATCAGGTCGCCGGTCGTCGTGAATCCGGTGAGCCCCGGAATATTGTCCTGCGCGCCTGCAGTGAAATAGTTGATCACGGCACCGGACGCCGGCGCCGATGCGACCGCGGCGAGGGCTGCGACTGCGGCAAGGCTCTTTAGATTCAGCATTGGGTTCTCCCAGCGACATGTAGACGACACGTCTTAAAGCAACCGCCGCGCCAGGGTTGCAAATGTTCTTCCATTCAACAGGTTACGAAAAGCATTGGTCTGATTTACCGGATTCGACCGCGGGTTTGTAAAACGTGCCGACAGTGGCCGCACTCGATTGGCGACGGCATTGCCGGTCGGGATAATAACCGTCGCGCCGCCCTCGACGGCCGCCGCGAGCGCCCGCCGCCTTGCCCGACCGACCCGCCGCAACGGCTTCCGTTTTTCGCCATCGAGCGTTCGCGCTGTACTGGGCGGCGCGCGTCGCGTCGCTGATGGCGTATCAGATGCTCGCCGTCGCCGTCGGCTGGCACATCTACGCGTTGACGAGTCGGCCGCTCGATCTCGGATTGATCGGCCTCGCGCAGTTCGTGCCGTCGTTTGCTCTGGTGCTCGTCGTCGGTCACGTTGCCGACCGCTTCGACCGGCGCTCCGTGGCATGGCTCTGCATGGCGGTCGGCGCACTCGCGGCGCTCGCGCTCATGTGGCTTGCAGCACAAGAACGCACAACCGAGACTGCGATTTTCGCCGCCGTGTTCGTCATCGGCACCGCGCGCGCGTTCCAGAACCCTTCGATGCAGGCGCTGCTGCCCGGTCTGGTGCCCAAGAGCGAGCTGTCGCGCGCGATCGCATCGAGCGCGACCGCCACGCAAAGCGCAACGATTGTCGGCCCCGCGATCGGCGGAATGCTCTATGTCGCGGGACCGGCGACCGTGTACGCGGTCTGCGCAACGCTGTATATCGCGGGGGCGGCGCTTGCCATGGCGATCCGCTACGATCACACGCCGCCGGCGCGCGAACCGGTGACGCTCGAATCGGTGCTGCGAGGCGTTGCGTTCATTCGCGATCATCCCGTGATGCTCGGCGCGATCTCGCTCGACCTCTTCGCGGTAGTGCTCGGCGGCGCGACCGCGCTGTTGCCGATTTATGCGCGCGATATTCTGGGCACAGGACCATGGGGCCTCGGGATCCTGCGATCTGCCCCCGCGGTCGGCGCACTGGCGATGGCGCTGTGGCTCGCGCGGCATCCTCTGCGCGGCGGCGTGGGCCGCAAGATGTTCGTCGCGGTCGCGCTCTACGGCGCTTTCACGATCGTCTTCGGCCTGTCGACGCTGTTCTGGCTTTCGCTGGCGGCGCTCGCAACGATGGGTGCCGCCGACATGGTGAGCGTCGTCGTTCGCTCGTCGCTCGTCCAGCTCGGCACGCCCGACGCGATGCGCGGCCGCGTCGCCGCGGTGAACACGATGTTCATCGGCGCATCGAACCAGCTCGGCGAATTCGAGTCGGGCGTCACCGCCGCATGGTTCGGCACCGTTCCCGCCGTCGTGCTCGGCGGCATCGGCACGCTGGCCGTGGTCGCGGCGTGGGTGTGGCTATTTCCCGCGCTTGCCCGCCACGATCGGCTGGCATAGCGTCGGCCCTCGCAACAATAGCGGAAGCCGATCGCATGGAAAATCCGCTGCCTTTTGCGCACGTCGTCAACGTCGGTGCGCGCGCGTTGGTGCCAGTGCTCGGCGTCATCGCATTCGATTGGCCCGCGGCGAACCTCGCGATCGTCTATTTCGCCGACACGATGGCGTCGATCTACGCGGTATCGATCGCTGCCGCCGGACGGCTTTTCTGGTTCGATGGCGAAGACGGCACCGCGTGGTGGCAGCGCGCGGGATACGGCATGCAGGTCGGTCTGACGGGTCTCATCATCGTCGCGGTCGTCGCGATCCCGCTCGGCGTGTCGCTGGTTCTGATCCTCGCGCAGCTGCGCTTCGACTGGGACGGTGCACGCCACGATCGCATGCTGTGGATCGCGGTCGGCGCGCAGTTCGCCGGCGCGCTCACGCTGTTGCTGAACGAATATGCACGGCTGCAGGCCGATCCGCAGGTGGATCTCGTCATCAAGCGCCGATTCGGCCTCGTGTTCCTGCGCTGGATCGTTGTCGTGATGATCGGCTACAGCGGGCTCGGCGTGCTCGGGCCGTGGCTTTTCGGCGCGTTGATCGTCGCGACGTATGCGTTTGCCACGATCGTCATGGAGCTCGCGCCAGGCCGGATGCTGCGCGCATTCGGCGCGGCCGATCTCGATCCGCGAGACGACGCCGCCGCGCCGGCGGCGCGAGCGCGCCGACACCGGCGCTGACCGCACTTGCTTTAGGCGCGCGGCACGCCCGGCTCGCCCAGGTCCCACCACAGACCGGCCATCATCTGCAGCGCCTCGCGCGCGACGCTCGCGAGCAGGTGTTCATTCGGCGCGTGCTGCGAGCAGCCGGCATACGAATGCGGCACCCAGATCGTCGGCAACCCGAGTACGTCGGCGAAGACGTCGTTCGGAAGCGATCCGCCGAGGTTCGGCAGGATCGCGGGCGATCGGCCCGTCGTGCGCGCGATCGAATCGGCGGCGAAGCGCACCCACGGGTGGTCGGGATCGAGCCGCGTCGCGGCGAAAAAGCCTTCGCGCGCCGGCGTCACGCGAACCCGCGGCAAGCCCTCGCGCGCGAGGTGCCGGCGCAGTGCCGGCACGATGTCATCGGCGTCGACACCGACGACGAACCGCAACTGGCAATGCGCGCTCGCGCGTGCGGGAATCGCGTTGAGCGGTTGATCGGGATTGCCCGTGCGGAAGGCGAGCACTTCGAAGCTCGGCCAGCCGAACACGCGCTCGGCCGGCGTGAGCTCAGGCTCGCCCCAGTCGGCGTCGATCGAAGGCGCGCCCTCGCCGCCGCCGATGCGCAGATCCGAGAGCGCGCGTCGCACCGCGGGTGTAAGCGTCGACGGCCGCCACTCGGGCACGCGGATCTCGCCATGCGGCCCGGTGATCGTTGCAAGCGCATGCGCGAGGATGATGCCGGGATTGGCGAGCAGCCCTCCCCAGTTGCCCGAGTGATGCGTGCCGGCGCGCAGCTCGACGTCCAGATCGAAGTTCTGCGCGCCACGCGAGCCGAGAAATATCGTCGGGCGATCCGGCGCGAGCCGCGGTCCGTCCGACGCGATGAACACGTCGGCACGAAGCCGCTCACGCTCGGCCGCACACAGCTCGCGCAACCCCGGCGAGCCGACCTCCTCGCCGGTTTCGATCAGCACCTTGAGATTGAAGCCGAGTCGGCCCCGCACGCCGAGCACCGCGCGCAGCGCCGCCTGGTTGATCGTGTGCTGCCCCTTGTTGTCCGCCGTGCCGCGACCGTACAGCCGATCGCCATCGCGCACGAGCGTCCAGGGCGAGAGCGCCGTGCGCCACTGCGCATCCTGACCGCGGATCACATCGCCGTGCCCGTACGAGAGCACCGTCGTGCACGCGGGATCTTCGATCCGCTGCGCGAGCAGCAACGGACCGCCTGCAACCGGATTCCCGAGAAATAGGCACTCGAACCCCATCGCGGCGAAAGTCGGGGCGAGCTCGTCGCGAAGATAGCGCGCGAGATCCTCGGCGCGCTCGGGATTCTGGCTTTCGGTTCGAAACGCGATCCGGCGCGCGAGCTCGGCGGTGAACGCGCCGTCGTCAAACGCGCGGCGCACTTCGGCAAGCGCGAGCTCGCGGCTCACTCGGTCTCTCGTGTCGGCACCGTGGGGCTTCGATGGTAACCCGGCGCCGCGTCAACCGGCATCGCGAGCGGCGCGTTGCAACACCGTCTCGCGTACCGCGCTCGAAACCGTGTCATGCGCCCGCAAGTCCAACCGTAAGCCGCGGGTGCAAAGGCCTCGCGAACGAACCACCGGAGGAACGACATGAGATTCAATTGGTTGTGCGCGCTCGCCGTTGCCTTGGCCGTCGCCGCCCCCATCACGGCGTCCGCACAATCGACGAGCCCCGCGATGCCGAGCCTCACGCCCGAGCAGTCGGTGCAGGTCCAGCAGCAGATGGCCGTCGAGCGGCACACGATGGAAGCGCGCGTCGGTCAGGGCGAAGTGACGCCGGACGAAGCCGAGCGCTTTCTCGCCTGGCGTGAATGGCAGATCGCGCAGCAGGTCGCCGGCGCCGCGCCGCCGCCCTCGCCCGCGGTTCAGCGGCAACTCGAGCCGCAGCCGCCCCGCTATGTGCATGCGTACCCGGCACCCTACTACTACTACGGTCCGCCGCCCTATTACGGGGGACCGCGTTATTACTGGGGACCGACGGTCTGCGCCGGCGGCTGGGGTCATCACGGCGGCGGTCGCATCTGCTTCTGAGCGGAGCGCGTTCGCGTATCATCGGCCGGTCTATCGACGCCGGAGCGATGCCGATGCGAACGCTGGCCCGAATGCTGATCTGTACTGTGCTCGCCGTGAGCGTGCTCGCCTGCGTTCCGATCGGCGTGCGCAGCACGTCGCTGCCGTACGCACCGGCAGACGCGCCCGCTGTCGCCGTACCCGCGCGCTGACCGGTCGAACAGCGCGAGCGTCAGCGCGCGGGAACCATCACCAGCCGGTCGTTGCCCGACTCGGCGCCCCACGCCTCGCCGGCGCGGCCGAGCATCTGCCGCACGCCGGCATCCGAGCGATTCGACGGAAAGCTCTCGAACCTCTCGCTCACCGGATCGAACCGGACGATCGCGTTCGACGTCCACTCGGTGAGCCATACATGGTCCGACGGATCGACCCACACCGAGTACACGTGGGGTGCGTTGCCGGGCAGCTTCCATTCGCGCCAGGCGTTGGCCGCCGGATCGTACATGCCGACCTGTCCGGTGTTCCAGTAGCTCACCCATATACGACCGCGCGAATCCGACGACACGCGCCTTGCGCCCTGGCGTGGCGTCGGCGGCTCGATCACGGACGCATTGCCGGTGTCGACGTCGATGCGCGCAATATGGCTGCCCGCGAGCGATGCATAGTAGACATCGCCCGACGGCGTGGCCGTGATGCCGTACGGGCCGCTGCCGCGCGGCGCCTTCCAGACCTTGACCTCGCCGCTCGCCGGATCGAGACGCCCGTAGATGCCGCTCTGCCCGGTAAACCACACTTTTCCCTTGCGATCGAACGCGAGCGTGTTGAGGTTCGCGTAGCCGCTGTCCGGCGGTAGTCTCCACGCGCGCACCGCATGTGTCTTCGGGTCAACGCGAACGATTGCGTTCTGGCCGCCGTCCGTAACCCACGGTGCGCCATCGGGGCCGACGATCACGCCGTGCGGTGCGGAGCCCCGCCCCAGCGCGATTTCGTCGAACTTGCCGCTTGCCGGATCGAGTATGCCGAGCTTGCCGCTGCGCTGCGCCGTGTAATAGACCGGGCCGCCCACCGCCGGATCGGCGGCGACGTCGTGCGGATGGGAGCCCCGCGACACGTCGAAATAGCGGGGCTCGGAGCTCGCCGCCAACGCGGCGAAGGAAATCGCGGCGGCGAATGCCGCGACCAGGCGGACAGGCACAGCCATGGGCTTCTCCAATCGTTCGAACGCCGCTGCCCACACAGGCGCCGCGAATGATCGTCGGACCATTGTATTCGTGCCGCAGTTGCCGGCGAGCCGGGCGCGCCGCCGGGCCGCGCGCGGCTCAGTTCCCGTAGTCGACCGTGCGGCCGCTCGGGCAACGCTCGTTCTTGCCCCACTGGCCGTCGCAATACGTGAGCAGCGCGCGCTGCTCGCAGGCGACGCGCCCGAAGAAGCCTTCGCTCGCGCAGCCGGCGATCATGTCATTCATCTGCTGCAATCGATCGGTGCGGGCCGGCGCGCGCGATGGCGCCGCAGCCACGCGGGTCGGCGCAGACGGCGGAGACGTTCCGAACGCATCAGCGAACGATGTCGTGACCGAGTAGCGGGGATGCTGCGAGGTGCTCGCAGGCCGCTCGGCGGGGCGGCGCGCGACAACGTCGGGCTTCGCGCGCGGCGGCGATGCACGCGGCGGTACGACATCGAGCGTGCGCGATTCGGCAAGCGACGGCAAGGCTGACGGCGGCGCCTGCGGCTGCGGCGCAGAAACAGCCCGCGTCTCGATTGACGGCATCGGCGTGTGCGCGAGCTCGGTCGGAGCGGCGACGGTGGCCGGCTCCACCGCGGTTTCCGCCGATCCCGATCCTTTCAGATAGGGATAGGCGACGTAGGCCGCGATGCCCGCGACGCCGACGAGCGCAGCGAAAACGAGATCGATGCGGCGCATCATCCGTTCGGGTGCCCGGCCTGCTTCGACCGATGCGGGCGAGGGTTGCATCGCCGCGGTCAGGATCGTCGGCGCCGGGCGCGGGGACACGCGAACCCAGTGAATTCGCGCGTGCGCCCTGCGACGGCTCTTCTTCGACCGCGACCGGCGCGTGCGCGGCGAATCGGCGCGCAGCACATCGCCGCACTCGGCGCAAAACCGGGTGGTCGGCTGATTCTGGCGGCCGCAATTCGCGCATTGCATGCGTCGGCTCCCTGACCGCCGGTCGCTCGTCCGAGCGAGCAACGGCGGCTATGACATCAGCATATCATGGGCGGCGCCGGCGTCTTGGGGCCGTTCGTCGGCATATGCATGCCAAAACCTGCATCCGCGGGATGCGCCGGTGCGTAATGGAAGCGTTTGGGCAACCGCTTGATGTGCATGCCTTCCCACTCGATCTTCGTCACCGGCGGCACCGGCTATGTCGGGCGTCCGCTCATCCGCGCGCTGATCGATCGCGGCCACGCGGTGCGCGCGCTCGGGCGAGCCGGATCGCAGCACAAGCTGCCTGCATCGGCGACGGCGGTGATCGGCGACGCGCTCGATGCGTCGACGTTCGCCGAGGCCGTCGCGCCGGCCGACACGCTCGTCCACCTCGTCGGCACGCCTCATCCGACTCCCGCGAAAGCAAACGAGTTCCGCGCCGTCGACCGCGTTCCGTCGACGCCGCCGTTGTCGCGGCGATACACAGCGGGGTGCGACATTTTGTCTATGTCAGCGTCGCGCATCCGGCGCCGCTGATGCAAGCGTACATCGATGTGCGTGTCGAAGGCGAGAGGCTCGTGTGCGCGAGCGGGCTCGCCGCGACGATCGTGCGTCCATGGTACGTGCTCGGGCCCGGCCACCGCTGGCCGCAGCTGCTGCGTCCGTTGTACGCGCTCGCCGAGCTTGTGCCTGCGACGCGTGAATCGGCGACGCGGCTCGGGCTCGTCACGCTCGCGCAGATGATCGCGACACTCGTGCGCGCCGTCGAGCATCCGCCGCAGGGTGTCGCGATCATCGATGTGCCGTCGATTCGCGCCGTCGCATCCGATCCTGACGTTCGAGCGCTTCGGATCTGACCCGGAGCCCGACGCGGCCGATCGACTACACTCGTGCGGATGCTCTCGATCCGCCAGCTGCGAAAGGCATTCGGCGCGCGCGTGCTGATCGCCGGGCTCGATCTCGACGTCGCCGCAGGCGAATACGTCGCGATCACCGGCGAATCGGGTGTCGGCAAGTCGACGCTTCTCAACATGATCGCCGGCCTCGAGCCGGTCGATGCGGGCTCGATCGTGCTCGATGGCGTCGACGTCACCGCGCTCGACGACGATGCGCTCACCGCACTGCGGCGCGCGAGGATCGGCTTCGTCTTCCAGGCGTTCCACGTCCTGCCGCACCTGACGCTCGCGCAGAATGTCGAGCTGCCGTTGCTGCTCAACCGGATCGGCGCCGAGGAAAGGCGCCGCGATGCCGCGCGAATGCTCGCGAACGTCGGGCTCGGCGAGCGGCTCGCCGACTTTCCGCGCAATCTCTCCGGCGGCGAGCTGCAGCGCGTCGCGATCGCGCGCGCGCTCGTCCATCGGCCGCGGCTGATCCTCGCCGACGAGCCGACGGGCAACCTCGATCCCGAAACGGCGGCGGCGATGCTCGCGCTGCTGCGCGACGCGATCCGCGACGCGAAAGCCGCCGCGATTCTCGTCACGCATTCGCCGGCGGCGGCCGCGACATGCGATCGCGTCGTGCGGCTCGATCGTGCCGGCGAGCATCGGATCGAGGCTGCCGACACTGCCGATGCGCGTTGACGCCACGCTGTTCCGCTGGCTCGCTGCCGGCGAGACGCGCGCGCATCCCGGCCGCACGGCAACGGCGATCGCGGCCATCGCAATCGGCGTCGCGCTCGGTTTCGGCGTGCATCTGATCAACCGCTCGGCGCTCGCGGAGTTCGCGCAAGCTGTGCGCGCGACGACCGGCGAGGCCGACGTCGAGTTGCGCGGCATGGGCCTCGCCGTGCGCCAGGGCTTCGACGATGCGGCCTTCGATGCGCTGCTCGCACTGCGCGAAGTCGCCCACGCGAGCCCCGTCGTCGAAATCGACGCGCCGGCGATCGCCGGCAGCCGCCGTCTGCGCGAGCCGCTGCGCCTGCTTGGTATCGATCCGTTGCGCGCGGCGGCGATCAATCCGGGCTTCGTTGGACGCGTCGCGCCCGAGCTCGACACGAAAGGCATCGCGCTCGAGCCGTTCGACGAGCGCGCGATCTTCATGTCGCCGGCGGCGCTCGAGTGGCTCGGTGTTTCGGCGGGCGACACGATCGAGCTCGCGTCGGGCGTCGATACCGTCCCGTTCATCGTCGCCGGGACGATCGCCGGCGCCGCACCGGGCCAGCGGATCGCAGTAATCGACATCGCTGCCGCGCAGACGCGGTTTCGCCGCGAAGGCAGGCTTTCGCGCATCGACGTGCGGCTCGCGCCCGGTGCGACCGCCGCAACGCTCGCATCGGCGATCGCGAACGTTGCCGCGCTTGCCGATCTCGCGCTCGTCGCGCCCGACGCCGACGAAGCGCGCGCATCGAACGTCAGCAGGGCGTATCGCGTCAACCTGAACGTGCTCGCGATGATGGCGCTTTTCACCGGCGCGTTTCTCGTCTACTCCGTGCAGACGCTCGCCGTCGTTCGCCGCCGCGCGACGTTTGCGCTGCTGCGCATCGTCGGCCTCGCACGCCGCGGGCTCGTGATGCAAGTGCTCGCCGAGGGCCTTGCGCTCGGCGCGATCGGCGCCGTTGGCGGCATCGTGGCGGGCGGCGCGCTCGCCGCCGCGGTGCTGCAATGGAAAGGCGGCGATCTCGGCGGCGGCTATTTCGCCGGCTCGTCGCCGTCGCTCGTCTGGTCGTGGGCCGCGGCGTTCGTCTACGCGGCGCTCGGCATCGCCGCGGCGGCACTCGGCAGCGTCGTCCCGGCAATCGAAGCGGCGCGCGCGCATCCGGCGCGCGCATTGAAAACGGGCAGCGAGGCACACGCGTTGTCGCGCGTCGCACATCCGTGGATCGCGCTCGCGATCGGCGCGCTGGGCATTGCGTTGACGTTTGCGCCGGCAGTCGGCGGCATCCCGGTCGCCGGTTACGTCGCGGTGGCTCTGATGCTGCTCGCCGGCATCGCCGCGATGCCGTCGATCGCGCATGCGGTCGCGAGGCGCGCAGCGGCTAGGTTTACACGCGGTGACTCCACGGTGCTCGCGCTCGCATCGGCGCGTGTGGCCAACGCGCCCGGCGAGATCGGCGTCGTACTCTCCGGCGTGCTCGCGAGCTTTGCGCTGATGGTCGCGATGGCGATCATGGTCGCGAGCTTTCGCAGCTCGGTCGACGAGTGGCTGTCGATCGTACTGCCCGCCGATCTGTACGTGCGTCCGGCTTCGGGCGGCGACACCGCGTTCTTGCCGACGGACATGCAGCAGCGGATCTCGAGCGCATCCGGCGTGGCGCGCGCCGAATTCTCGCGCTTCGTGCAGTTGTCGATCGACCCGACGCGGCCGAACGTCACGCTGATCGCGCGCGAGCTCGGCGAAGGTGCGCCCGGCATGCCGCCGCGAAGGCTTCCGATCACCGGCGAGGTCGTCGCCGTCGATGGGCTCGCGCTCTATGTGTCCGAGCCGATGGTCGACTACTACGGCTACAAGCCGGGCGTGCGCGTCACGCTGCCGATTCGCGACGCGCGCACCGCCGGCCGCGTCACCGGCACCGTCGCCGGCGTGTGGCGCGACTACGCACGGCAATCCGGTGCGATCGCGATGTCGCGCGAGGCGTACCGCTCGATCACCGGCGATGACGCCGTCACCGACGTCGCGCTCTGGGTTGCGCCCGGCACGCGCGCGGCCGACGTCGTGGCGAACCTGCGCGCGGTCGGCGGCGATCGCATCGACGTGATCGAGGTCGGCGCGCTGCGCGCAATTTCGCTCGCGATATTCGATCGCAGCTTCGCCGTCACCTATATGCTTGAGGTCGTCGCGATGGCGATCGGCCTCTTCGGTGTCGCCACCGCGTTCGGCGCGCAGGCGCTCGCCCGCGCGAAGGAGTTCGGCATGCTGCGCCACGTCGGCGTCACGCGGCGTGAAATCTTCGGACTGCTCGCCGCCGAAGGCACGCTGCTCGCCGCGATCGGCATCGCCGCCGGCTTCGCGCTCGGCGGCGCCGTGAGCCTCGTGCTGATCCGCGTGATCAATCCGCAGTCGTTCCACTGGACGATGGACGTGCACGTACCGTGGGCGCTGCTCGCGGCGATCGGCGCCGCGCTGCTGTTGTGCGCGGCGGTGACCGCGCGCGTGGCCGGCCGCGCCGCCGCGAGCGGTTCGGCAGTGCGCGCGGTGAGCGAGGACTGGTAGCGGTGCGCCGCCGCCGTTTCCTCGCCATCACGGCGTTCGCGCCCGTCCTCGCGCGCGCCGCAGACGATCGCGCCGTGCCCGCTGTCGTCCGCGGCCGCGTGCTCGATTTTCCGCGCGACCATGGCAGCCATCCCGAATACAGGATCGAATGGTGGTACGTGACCGGCCATGTCGATGCGCAGGGCGAGCCGCTCGGTTTCCAGGCGACGTTCTTTCGCGCGCGACACGACACGCGCAGCGCCGGGCGCTTCGCGCCGCGGCAGATCCTCTTCGCGCATGCCGCGCTCGCCGATCCGCGCGAGCGGCAGCTGCTGCACGCCGAGATTGCGGCGCGCGCGGGATTCGTCGATGCGTACGCGCGAAGCGAGGACACCGCGCTGTGGCTCGGCCCGTGGCAGATGGCGCGTGAGCAAGCGAGCGGCGCCTATCGCGTGGCGATACCCACGGCGAGCGCCGCGCAAGCGTTCGCGTTCGAGCTGTCGCTTGCGCCCACACAGCCGTTGATGCTGCAGGGCGATCGCGGCTATTCGCAGAAGGGCCCGTCGAGCGCGCAAGCGAGCTACTACTATTCGCAGCCGCAGCTCGCCGTCACCGGTACGGTCGTTCGACGGGGCGTCGCGCGGCCCGTGCGCGGCCGCGCGTGGCTCGATCACGAATGGTCCGAATCGTATCTCGATCCGGGCGCCGCCGGCTGGGACTGGGTCGGCGTCAACTTCGATGACGGCGCTTCGCTGATGGCGTTTCGCATTCGCGATCGTGACGATGCGGCGCGCACGCTGTGGGCGAGCGCCACATTGCGTGACGCCGGCGCTCGCGTGCGCACGTTCGACGCCCGCGACGTCGAATTCTCGCCGCGCCGTTTCTGGACGAGCGCACGCACGTCGGCGCGCTATCCGGTCGCGTGCACCGTGCGCATTGGCGAGGCCACGTACGAAGTCGAGCCGCTGTTCGACGATCAGGAGCTCGACTCGCGAACATCGACCGGGCTCGTCTACTGGGAAGGCGCAGTCAGCGTGCGCCGCGCGGACGCGCTCGTCGGCCGCGGGTATCTCGAGCTCACCGGCTATGCGGGCGCGCTGCGTTTGCGCTAGCGCTGCGCCTCGAACCCGCCCTGCTCGCGCAACGCTAGCGTTTGCGCACCGGTGAGCAGCGCGGCGAATGCTCGCGCGTGTGCAGCGTGTCGAGCCGTGGACGTCACCGCCACTGAATAGAGCGTCGACAGCTCGAACGGCGCGGGCAACAGAGCGACGAGCTCGACGCCGGGCGTGTACTTGATCTCGGTCACCTGCGTGCAGCCGATCGCGCTGTCGTCGGGGGCTCGTGCGAGCGCCTGCATCGCCGCCGCGCCGTGCGGATACGCGCGCAAACGCGATGCCATGTCGCCGGCGATGCCGAGCCGCTTCAGCATCGCGACGCAATGGATGCCGGCGGTCGCGCGCTCCGGGTCCGGCACGAACAGCGCGCTCGCCGCGAGCAGCGCGTCGCGCAGCGCGGGAAGGTCGCCGATCGCGGGCCTATGCGCATCCTGCTTCACGGCGATGCCGGTGTGCACCCACCCGAGCGGCGCCTGCGTGGCGGCATCGACGCGGCCGTCGCGCGCAAGCGGATCGAGCACCGCCGCCGAAAGAATGACGACGTCGCAGGGCGCGCCCGTGGCGAGCAGCTCGCGGATCGTGCCGACGGCGCCGAACGTCGCGTGCACGCGCACGCCGGCGTCGCGCTCGAACGGTGCTTTAACGGTCTCGACCAGCCCGCGGGCGGCGCCGGCCGACATTACATTCAATTCGTCCGGCGCGCTCACGGCAGCTCTCATTGATCCGGTTTCGCGCCCGAGATGCGAACGATGCGCTCCCATTTGACGATGTCGTCGGCTATGTAGCGGCCGAACTCGTCGGGCGTCATCGTCATCGCGACCGCACCCTGCTTCGCCCATTCGTCGCGCACGTCCGGCCGCGTAACGATCTTCGCGATCTCGGCGTTCAACCGGTTGACGATCTCGCGCGGCGTGCCCTTCGGCGCCATGACGCCGAGCCAGATCGTCGCCTCGTAGCCGGGAACGCCGGCCTCGGCGAGCGTCGGCACGTTCGGCAGCACGGTCGAGCGCGCCTTGCCGGTCGTGCCGAGCGCCTTGACCTTGCCAGCGCGCGCGTGCTCGCTCATCGTCGTCACCGCGTCGAACATCATCTGCACCTGACCGCCGAGCACGTCAGTGCGCGCGCCCGCGCTTCCCTTGTACGGCACGTGCACGATGTCGAGCCCTGCCATCGCCTTGAAGAGCTCGCCCGCCATGTGATAGGGCGTGCCCGGCCCGGACGACGCGTAGTTCAGCTTGCCCGGCTGCGCCTTTGCGAGCTTCAGCAGGTCGCCGAGCGTGGCGACGTTGACCGACCGATGCACGACGAGCACGAGGTCCGAATAGTTGACCGGCGCGACGGGAACGAAATCGCGCGTCAGCGTGTACGGCTTCCCCGGGATCAGCGACTCGTTCACCGTGTGCGCGTTCGACATCATCAGCAGCGTGTAGCCGTCCGGCGCGCTCTTCGCGGCGGCATCGGTGCCGATCACCGAGCCCGCACCGGGCCGATCGTCGACGATGAACGGCTGCCCGAGCGCCTCCTGAAGTCGCTGTCCGAGAAAGCGCGCGTAGATATCCGCGGGCCCGCCCGCAGCGAAGGGCACGATGATTTTCACGGGCTTCGCCGGATAGTCCTGCGCGGCGAGCGGGCCCGCGAGCGCGAGCGCGGCGAGCGAGGCAATCCATCGTGTCGTTGCGAGCATTCGCGTTCCCTCCGGCTTCATTGCACGGTGATGCCGGCGGCCTTGATCACGCGGCCGGAGTCGGCGATCTCGTCGCGCGCGAACTTGCGAAACTCCGCGACCGACATCGGCATCGCATCGGCGCCGAGCGCGGTGAGCCGCTCTTGCGCATCGGGCGTTTTAAGCACGCGAGTGACGTCGGCATTGATCTGCTCGACGATCGCCGGTGGCGTTCCGGCCGGCGCGAACACGCCGACCCACAGCACGTAATTGAAGCCGGGCACGCCCGACTCGGCGATCGTCGGTGTGTCCTTGAGCGCGCCGGATCGTTTGTCGGTGCTCACCGCGAGCGCGACGAGCTTGCCCTCGCGCACGTGCGGCAGCGCGGCCGAGATCGGCGAGAAGAAATACGTGATGCGGCCGGTCATCGTGTCGGTCAGCGCTTCCGGTGTCCCCTTGTACGGCACGTGGACGACGTCGATGCCGGTCGCGAGGCGGAACTTCTCGCCGTTGATGTGCGTGCCGCTGCCGATGCCCGCCGAGCCGTAATCGAGCTTGCCCGGATTCGCTTTCGCCGCCGCGACCAGCTCGCCGACGCTCTTGAATCCGCTCGACGGCGCGACGACGAGCACGTTCGGCTGGCCGCCGAGCGGCACGATCTCGACGAAATCCCTCAGCGTGTCGAACGTGAGGCCCGTGTAGATCGCCGGGTTGTACGCGTAGGCCGCCGAATGCACGAGCAATGTGTACCCGTCGGGCGGCGACTTCGCGACCAGCGCCTCGCCGATCGTGCCGCCGGCGCCCGGACGATTGTCGACGACGACCGGCTGTCCCCAGAGCTCGGTGAGCTTCTGGCCGACGGTGCGGGCGAGGATGTCGGTTGCGCTACCCGCAGTGAACGGCACGACGATCTTCACCGGCTTCGACGGAAACGATTGCGCGCTCGCCGTCGTTGCGGCGAAAGCGACACTGGCGAGCGCCGCGAGCCGGCGCAGTGTGGCGTTCATGCGATTACTCCTTTGCTCCGCCGGCCGCGGACAGCCCGTCGCCGACCGGCACGTTCTCCGGTTGCAGATGAAGGCCCGACACGAGCGCCTGCAGCACGATCAGCTTCGCGAAATCGCCGTCGTCCAACCCGTGACCGATCAGCGACTGCACCTGATCACGGGTGACCGACGCGAGCGGCATCGGCACGTCCAGCCTACGCGCAGCGTCGAGCCCGAGATCCAGGTCCTTGCGCAGGAGTTGCGGCGTGAACGTCACCTTGAAATCGAGATTGACGAACGCCGGCGTCTTGTAGCGCGAGAACGTCGAGCCCATCACGCTCTGGTTCATGAAATCGAGGAATGCGTGCCGCGGCACGCCCGCTTTCTGCGCGAGCACGGTGACCTCGGCAAGCGACTGCATGACCACACCGAGAAACACGTTGTGACAGATCTTGACGATGCGCGCGAGCTCGCCGTCGCCCACGTAGCTCGCGCCGGCGCCGATCAGCGCGAGGTAGGGTCGCACGGCGTCGAACGCCGCTTTGCGTCCCGAGCAGACGAACGACAGGCGGCCCGCCTTCACGACTTTAGCGTTGCCCGACACCGGTGCCGCCAGCAGATCGATGCCGTGCTCGGCCAGCAACGCGCGAAGCTGGGCGGAGCCCTCGAGCGAGATCGATGAACATTCGACGACGAGCCGCGGCTTTGCATGGTCCGCCGACAGCAGTCCCTGCGGTCCGGCGATCACCTCGCGAACGTCGTCCCACGTCGATACCATGACGAACACGATGTCGCGATCGGCGAGATCGGTCAGCCGCTCGGCGATCGTCGCGCCGTATTGCGCGAGCGGCTCGGCCTTCGCGCGCGTCCGGTTCCACACGGTGATCTTCGCGCCGCCGCGCGCGAGCCGCGCGGCCATCTCGTAGCCCATGCGGCCGGCGCCGATCCAGCCGATCGTCGCGTTCGTCGGGTTGGTCGCGCTCATCGTGCGCTCGTCAGTACGGGTTCGCGATCGGAAGCGTTTCGGCCGGATAGAGCGAGATCACTTTCGGGCCCGACGGCGTGAGGATTACCTCTTCCTCGATGCGCGCCGCGGAAATGCCGTCGGTCGCGGGGCAATACGTCTCGACGGCGAACACCATGCCCGCCTTCAATTCGATCGGATCGGCGAGCGAGTTCAATCGCGACACGAGCGGCCGCTCGTGCAGCCCGAGGCCGAGGCCGTGGCAGAAGTTGAGCCCGAATGCCTCCATCTCGCTCGCGAAGCCGATCTCCGATGCCTCGGGAAATGCGCGCGCAATCACGTCGGTCGTCACGCCCGGCTTCAGCACCTCGATCGCGCGGTCCATCCATTCGCGCGCCTTCTGATACGCGGTGCGCTGCGGCGCCGTCGCGCGGCCGACGTTGAACGTCCGGTAATAGCACGTCCGGTAGCCCATGAACGACTGGATGATGTCGAAGAACGCCTGGTCTCCGGGGCGGATCAGACGATCGGTGAAATTGTGCGGATGAGGGCTGCAGCGCTCGCCCGAAATCGAGTTGATCGCCTCGACGCAATCGGAGCCCATCGAGTAGAGCCGCGCGGTCGCAAGCGCGACGATCTCGCTTTCGCGCACGCCGGGCTTCAACGCCTCGGCGATGTCCTGGTAGACGCCGTCGACCATTGCCGCCGCCATGTTGAGCAGCGTGAGCTCGTCGTGGCTCTTCACTTCGCGGGCGGCGAGCAGCGTCTGCTGGCCGTCGCGTATTTCGATCCCCTGCTTCTGCAACTCGAAGAGCATCGGCGGCTCGACGACGTCGAGGCCGAGCGGCAGTCCGGCGACGCCTTCCGCCTCGAGAATGGCGCGGATCTCGCGCGCCGCGTCACGGAAGAGCGTTCCGTCGCCGCCGACCGCGCCGCGCAATCCCAGCAATCCGGCGCGACAGTGATCGTGATGAAGCCACGGCGCGTGCAGACGATGGTGCTTCGCCGCCGAGCCGAAATCCCAGATGTACGGGTCGCCGTTGCCGGTGAGCAGCGCATAGCGCGTGAGCTTGTCGCGCGCCCATTCGCCGATCACCGTGCTCGTGATGTAGCGGATGTTGTGCTGGTCGAAGCACAGCAGCGCGCCGAGGCCCGAGCCCGCGAGCGCGACGCGCGTGCGCGCAAGCCGGTAATCGTGCAGCCGGCGGAAATTGATGCGCTCTTCAAAGTCGACCTGCGTGTGCCCGGGCGCCTGCAACGGGCGATCCCAGCGGTGATGCGGATCGATGTCGTCGGGCCGGACGATCGTCGGCTCGGCTCGCTTGGCGGTCACGGCCTGCTCGCTCCGGTGGGCGCGTCCGCGCGGCCGAACGCCTTGCCGTAGTACGTGAGATCGACGTAGCGCATCGGGTCCGTCAGCATCTTTTGAGGGGTACCGTATTTGCTGCGCAATTCAAGTACCGTGCGGATGCCGTTCATGTCAAGTGCGACATCGCGCGTGATGCCGCCCTTGTCCGCCAGCAAGAGGTCATATGCCTGCTTTGCGACCGCCGGTGTCATGTCGCGGATGTACGCGACGAGCAGCGCTTCGACGACATCGCGGTTTGCGCGGTCGTAGATCCAGTCGACGCCGGCGCGGTAGCCGCGGAGGAATCCGATCAGCTCCTTTTCATGCGTCGCCGCCCATGAGCGGCGTGCGGCGCCGACGGTGCCCTGATAGGGGCCGAGCGACTCGGCGGTCGCGAGCTGATTGAGGCCCCGGTTCTTCGCGAGTAGCTCGAAGGGCGTGCGCAGCAGCGTGGCGTCGTGCTTGCCGGCGACGAGATCGCGGTAACGGTTCGGCGTGCCACCCGCGCGAACATATTGGACCTCGGATTCAGCCACACCGCCGCGCACGACAAGCTCACGCAGCACAAACGCGAGTCCGTTGGTCATAGCATCGACCGACAAGGTCTTGCCCTTGAGATCGCCGAACGACTTCACGCTCGGCGATGCAACGACGGACAGGAAGCCGCTGTCGCCGCCCATGAACACGAAAAAGTCGGGCTCGCCCGAAAGTTTTACTTCTCCCTGGCCTTCCTGATAGGCGACGAAGTTGTCGATCGTCGCGAACGCGAGATCGTACCTTCCGTTGTACAGGCCGGTGGCGAGCGCCTCGGAGCTCGGCGTGTAGCTCAGCTGAACGGTGACGCCGTTCGCCTCGAAAAAGCCTTGGCGCTGCGCGGCCCAGAACGGAAGGTTCCAGCCGCCGTTGAACGTGCTGACCCGCAGCGTCGTGGGCGGAGGCGCGGCCGTCCCTTGTGCGCAGCTCGCGGCGGACAGCGACAGAGCGATGACACCCAGCACGAATCGACGGAACGACATCGCGACGACCTCCTCCGCACCAACGCGTCTTCGTGCGCGCAGTGCGGTATGTCGCGAATTAGATCACAGCCTTGGGTCTCGTGCGCGGCGTCGCAATGTCAAGGAACGAAGGATGAGACGGACTCATCACGACCGTTGCCTCGCGCTATCGGGGGAGGTCGTCACTTTGAGCAACTGCCGAGTCATCAATGCAAACACCAACACGGACATGCCCGCGCTGACCACGCCAAAGAGCGCACCAAACGACGGATCTATCAGGATGCCCGAAACTGGACCGATGATCGAGCAAACGACGAGAGCCTTTACGGCCGCAGCTGGATAATTCGAGTACAACTTGGAATCGCACTTCGGGCAGCGAAACGTCGCCCGAAGCTGACTGGGCCCAATGTTGCTCTTGCATACAGGACATGTTACGGCTCGCATGGACAAAAGGCGTTGCACACCTCGCGGAAAAACTCACGACAAACGATGTATACGAATATCGCGCCAGGTCCGGTTTCGGTCAAACTCACGGCGACAGGTATGCACACAAAACCCGTGACCAGATTACATACGATTTGGCACTGCACGCGGGGCGAGCCTGGGCTTGGCGGCGGAAGCCCCCCTGAGCATTCCGCTGTAGCGCACCTGCATTCGCCGGTTCTGAAGCAGTTCGGATCGCTGCCAGCCGGAATCAGGCCCGTCGGATCGGTATTGTATGTCGGTGCGGAATCGACGTATGCGTAGAGGTTCATGCCGCCCCTCACGCCGATGGGATCCTCCGCCACGAATTGACTAGTCAGCGGGTCGTAGAATCGAGCGCGAAAGTAATATAGCCCCGAGGTGTCATTCTCACGATTGGTGAACTGCTGAGCGTTCGTGCTAGCGGCACCGGCGGCCGCAGTTCGACCGTACGGCTCGTAGCTATACGTCGTCGTGGTGTTCCCGCCCTGGTCTGAGAGCGCAATGGTAGACCCGAGCAAGTTACCCACCATTGACGTCGTGGCGGCTCCTTCCGTCCGCGCAAATACTTCGTCGAGCCCGAGGCCAACAAGCAATTCCGCCTGAACTCCGCTCGAGTTACGTTCCTGAACGATGTTCATGCCATCGAACAAGAAATCGGTGCGAACACCGCCGATCACTTTGCCGATCCTTCGGCCCAGGGCATCATAGGAATAATTGCCGGAGTTCGGGCCTCCCGATGTGGACGTCAGGCGATTGCGGTTGTCCCAGTTGTACGTCCCCGCACCGTCGACGATGCGATTGCCGTTCAGATCATAGGACAGCGGCACACCACCCCAGTTGACCACCTGGTTTGCCGCATTGTACGAGGCACCAACGACGGCACTCGGCAAAAGCGTACTGGCATACGTGCCGCTCAACGCAGTTGGTCTCCTGACCGTGTCGTAGGCATAGGCTAAATTGCCCAGCGTGCCGATTCCGCGCTTGTAATCTATGGATACAACCTGCCCGGCCCCATCGTACGAATACGCCTCGACGATGCCGTTTGGAAGCGTTATCACAGTGCGACGTCCCGCGCTGTCATAGCCAAACGTTGCGGTGACGCCTCCCTGGGCAATCTGGGTGACATGGTTTGCAGCATCATACGAATACGCGATCGGCGTCCCGCCCGTGGCGCTCGTTATAACGCGGCGCCCCGCCGCGTCATAGGAATACGCAACGACCCCTTGGGGCGTCGTTTCCTGTGTCAAACGATCCAGCACGTCGTAACTTCGCGAGATTGTTCCGCCAGCGGAGTCGACGATCTGCAGTAGCCGGTTTCCTGCATCATACGTGTAGGTTGTATTTGATCCGTCCGCGTAGGTGGTCAGAACCAGCCGATCCAGAGCATCGTATTGATATGTCGTCGCCTGTCCCTTGCGATCCGTCCATCGCATGCGATTGCCGTTGCCATCGTACGAAAAAGACTCGGAATGCGACAGCGCGTCCGTACGACTGATCATGCGATTACGCGAATCGTAGCTGTACGTTGTAGCCTGCCCGAGTACATCCACATAGGATAAGGAGTTGCCATTCGCGTCGTAGGTAAATTGAGTGCTGCCCCCAAGGGAATCGATTGTGGACACTACGCGGTCGAGCGGATCGTAAACAGTTCCTGTCTCTGATCCTGACGGATTGCGGACAGTGACGTAGCGGCCGGCTCCATCGGCAATACGAGTGATTGTCCTTGCAAGGGCATCGGTCGACGCGCTGAGCACGCCCTGCATGTACGTTAAGGTAATCGCATCCCCAACCGCATTCGTCACCGACGTCGGCTGGCCGGCGCCGTTGTATCCGTAAGTCGTCGAATTGCCGATTGCATCCGTGAGTTTGACCAAATTGCCATTCGAGTCGTATTGCAGCGTGACAGAATGCCCTAGCGGATCGGTAACGCTGGTCCGCTTCGAAAAAGTGAGCTCGTAACCGTATTGAATCGTTGTCGCCTGAGGCGTGCCAAACGCCCTGGTCACTGCGATCGTGTTGCCACGTGCATCGTAGTCGTATTTTGTGACACGGCCGAGTGGATCGACCTCGCTCAACAACCGATTCGTGACCGCGTCACGATTGAACGTGAAGGTTTGCTGCAACGAATTACCCACCGGGAAAGAGTTACTGATTACGAAACCGTCTGCGTTGAAGAGCAGGCGACGCACATAACCACGAGGATTGGTCACGTCCGCCTGCGTCACATAGCCGTTGGCGTCGGTCGTGTAAACGAAACGGTAGGTACTGCCGTCGGCGAGAGTCTGTTGAGAAACCCGCCCGTTTCCGTCGTACACGTTTGTAACCAAGATGTACCCGCGCTTGTCGGTCACGGTTTGCATCCGGCCTGCGGCGTCGTAAGAATAATCCTCGTGCGCGCCGGTTGAATCCACTGCGCGTAGCAGACGGCCTGCCGAGTCGTAGCTATAGTCGATCCGACGGCCGATGCTGTCACTGGCCCAAAGTACGTGGCCGTCGCTGTCATAACCGAACCTGATGAATTTACCGTTCGGAGAAGTGATCTGATCTATGTTTCCGACTCCGATCGGCCGAGAAACGGAGACGACATTCGAATACCTATCGCGGAGGCCCGTAAGGGGCGCGGTTTGTGTGTAACCGAAACTGTACGTCGTCTTGTCTTTAAGACTAAGATCCCATCGCGACGTCGCCGCATTCCAGACGATGGTCGATTTGTAGTATTGCGTTGGTGAGCTTCCATGTTCGAATACCGCATCCGTGTAGCTTGATCCGCTCGAAGTACGTACATAATGAATCCGGCTTCCGTCGGCCCGGATGAGATCGACGCTGGTGTAGTTGTAAGGCGATGGGAAATACAGGTACGTCGAATATTCGCTATTGGCCCCGAAGCCGAACGATCGCTGAGACGTCACATCGTCCGGGCGATAGGTTCGCGTCAAAGCCAATGGAATGACGTCTTGCAAAACCAAGTCCGTGCGGGCGTGAACGAACTGGCCTGTCCGGCAAACAACGGGGTCGCCGCCCGTACCGCGGTCGCGTTGCGGAGTCGGATTGCCGCCCTTCGGCGGCCCGCCCCCGCCCCCGCCGCCGCCACCCCCGCCACCTGGGCCCGCACCACATTCGCATTCGCTGTGACATGGCGGCGGCGGATTCGGCGGCGGCGGCGGCCCTCCGGGCCCTGCAACCATCGCACCACTGAACTGATAGAACTCGACACCGGCATCGGCGACGATCTGATCGCCGCCTTCGTTGACCTTGCCTTGTCCGTAGACGTACCAGCCGTCCTTCGCCGTGTCGTAGTTGTAGAAGTCGGCGCGCGTGCCACGTGGTGCGAGCCAATAGTTCGGGTAGACGAGCTGCACGCCTTTCACGACGCCGGGCTCGACGCTCTCGACGTACGCCATGCCTGGTTGGATGACGAAGTACACGGCGACGGGCATCGGCAACGGGAACGGCGGCCGGTCCATCGGCGCCGGCGTGATGCTGACGTCGGTCACGATCTTGCCGTCGCGGTCGCGCAGCACCACGCCTTTGGGAATGCGCAATTCGAGACCGGGAATCTGCGCATTCGTGATCACCACGTCCTGCGTCGTCGGCGACGGAATGCGCACAACGTCGCTTTGCTTGACGCGCGGCATCCAGACGACGTAAGGCAACGCGTTCGTCTGGCCCGCTTGAATGTCGACTAACACGGCGAACTTCGCGTATTGCTTGCCGCCGCCGGCGGTGCTTCCGTCGACCAGCAGCTCCTGGCGGCCGGGCGGAAGTCCCTTCAGCAGGAACTGGCCTTGATTGTCGGTGGCGGCCGATTGCGCGCCGATGCTTACGGTGACGCCCCTGAGCGGTCTTTCGTTCTGCAGCAATACGAGGCCGGACAACGCGGTCGCGCCCAGCGCGTCGCTCACCGCCGCGAGCGATGAGAGGCGCCCACGACCGTCGCCGCGGCCCGTGTGCCAGTCGCCGCGCCGATGCTCGTTGGACGGATTCCAGAATTCATCATCGTCCGTGCCGTCCGCCGCCGCCTTGACCTGATCATTCGATACGTTCGCAGCCCGAGGCGTGACATTTGCGGTCGGTGAAATGGAGGCGCTCGATTGTTCGGCAGCGCTACCGGTCATCGCGCCCTCACCCGGGCCGCCAGACCGATTCGCGGGTGTGCTGGCGTTATCGTTTGGTGTGTGCGCGGCCTGCGAGCCGGCGCCCGCCAGCGAACGCGTCGAAAACGTGATTGCCGTGAACGGCAGATCGCGCCGCGCGGCGTCCTTCGCGCCGCTCACGAACAGCGTGTATGTCGTTGCGGGCAACAGCTCGATGTTCGGCGTGACGAACAGCAACATCCCACGTTCGACGGGAACGACGTTGGCTGCGACCTGACCATTCGGACCGAACAGCACTACGCTTTCGCGATTCAATGTCGGTACGTCGATCGGACGCGAAAAACGCAGCGCGATGGAACCGTCGAGGTCGACCGCCATCGCGCCGTTTTCGGGAAGGGTCGCCTCGATCGATGGCGGCAAAGCGGACTTTGCATAAGGCGTGATCAACGCCGGATCGTTGTCGACCATGGCGCGAAATTGACGCTCGCGTGGCTCGTATTGCTCGAGACTGCCGACGCGCTGGTCCTGTCGATCAAGCCCCCCGGAAATCATCACCGGGTCGTTCGGCAGCAGTGTCGCGGCGTGCCCATAACGCGGCGTGTCGAGGCTTGCGCTCACCGGCTCGGCCAGGCCGGTCCGTGGATTCCACAGCGCCGCCTGCGCGGCCACGCTTCCGTCCGCCATCACGCCGCCGGCGATCAACACGTTGCCGTCGGTCAACACCGTCGCGGTATGGAACGCGCGTGCCGCCAACCCGGTTTCGCTCGTTGGTGCGACGCTGCCCGTAGATGGATCGAACAATTCGGCAGCTGCGACAACACCGCCGTCCGCGGCGAGGCCGCCGAACACGAGCACGCGGCCGGTCGGCAGGAGTGTCGCCGAGTGCCACGCACGGGCCTGCTGAAGCGTCGCGGTCAACGCGGTGCGCGCTTGTGTGCTGCTGTCGAGAATCTCGAGCGCGGCGTTGACGCCGGTGCGCGTTTCGCCGCCGATCAGCAGCCAACGGCCATCGGGCAGCAGCGTCGCGGTTTGGCCGCGTTGGAGCGTCGCTGCGTCAAGCGTCGGCAACTCGCCCATGTTCGCCTGCGCGGCAAGTTGAATCGGCAGCCACATCGCGAACGTCGCGCTGACGAGCGAAACGAGCTGGAGCGTCTTCAACCAACTAAAGCGGTTCATGACGTGCCTCGCTTTGTGCTGTCCCGATCGATTCGGTTGGCGTCTGTCGTCCGCTACGGCGACTTGGTGACCATCAATGTCGCCGTTGCACCAAAGCTCGGATCGATGAGTAGCTTGTACGACCCAGTGACAGGCAGTGATGCAATACTCATCGTTCCTCCGGATCCCGAGATCGTCTGCGACGCGAGCTGCGTGCCGTCGGGCTTGTACACGATCAGCGTCACGGTCTGAGATACCGGATTCGTGGCGAGGCTCGACACGACGATCGAGCTCGTCTCGGCGGCGTTGCCGCTGAACGTGAAGCGGCCGTTCTGGCCGGACCGACCTAGCGTCACGTTGAACGGAACAGTGGACGTAAGCGCACCTGTCACATCGCTCGACAACGTGAGCGTCGCGTTCAGCGTGGAACTCGCCGGCGGCAACAGATAGATGTTGTAGGTGCCCGCCTGCGCCAGATTGGCCAGGTTCAGTTGACAGCCGCCGCCGGGATTACTCGTGTAGCAACTCACCACCGCCAGCTGCACCCCGTCGGGACGGAACACATACATCGTGGTGGCGCTGCCGCTGGCCGGCGTGTGCGTCAGCCCGCTCAGACCCAAGCCCAGGTTCTGCCCTGCCGCGCCGATGAAGCTCACCGAGCGGCCCTCTCCCGCCACACTCGTGCTTACATTGAGCGAGGCGCCATCGATGAGCACATCGCCCGGCGGATTGAGCACCAGCGTGAAGTTCGCCGTCGCCCCGTAGCTCGGATCGACGAACACCGTGTAGGTGCCCGTGCTGGGCAATGTCGCCGAGAGCACCGCGCCGTCGCCGCTGCCGCTGTTGGTGGTGGCCAACTGCGTGCCGTCCGGCTTGAGCAGCGTCATGTACACGATCTGGCGCGCCGGCACCGTGGCGAGCTGCGACATCTCGAGGCCCACCAGCTGACCCGCGGTGCCGCTGAAGGTGAGGCGCCCGTTCTGGCCCTGACGGGCAAGGCTCACCGCCAGCGGCGTGTTGTTCGCCAGCGTGCCCGTCACGTCGCGACTCAACGTGAGCGTCGCGTTCAGCGTGGAACTCGCCGGCGGCACGAGGAGCGCACTATAGGTTCCCGTTTGCGGCAGATTCGACAAATTGATCTGACAGCCGCCGCCCGGATTGCTCGTGTAGCAACTCACGACCGCCAGCTGCACCCCGTCGGGCCGATACACGTACATCGTGGTCGCGCTGCCGCTGGTCGGCGTGTGCGTCAGCCCGCTCAGGCCCAAGCCCAGGTTCTGACCCGCACTGGCGCTGAACACAACTCGAGTGCTCGTTCCCGGCGTGCTGGTCGCGATGCTGAGGGATGCGCCGTCGACAGCAATGGGCGTCGCAGGACGCAGCGTGACGTTGACGTTCGCCGTTTCCTGATAGCTGGTATCGATGACCACCCTGTACGTGCCCGCTGCGGGCAGCGCCGGCAAGCTCAGCGTCGCGCCGGCGTTCGGTATCGACACCGACTGCCAATGGCCGGTGAAGGTGCCTGCGGTGTTTGCCGTTACGGTGTCGGTCGGCCGATAGACATACGCGCCGAGTGCGCGGCCTGCCGGTACGGTTGTCGCCTGCGTGAATTCGAGCCCGACGACGTCACCGACCGCGCCGGTGAAGCTAAGCCGTGCGTTCTGCCCCGACCTGAGACTGACCGGCGACGCCGTGTTCGCCGACAGCATCGCCGTCACGTCGGAGTTCAACTGGATGTTGAAACTGCCCGTCGCGCCGTTGTAGGGCACCACGACGATGCTGTACGTGCCGGCAACCGGCAGATTATTGAGATTGAGCTGACAGCCCGGACCATTGGCCGTCGTCGCGTAGCAGACCTGACTCAGCAACTGGCTCGCGTCGGGCTTGTACACGTAGACATAGGCGTACGTGACGGTGCTCGGCGATAGCGTCAGATTGCTCACGCCCAGGCCAAGGTTCTGCCCCACCGCGCCGGTGAACGTGAAGCGCGCCGTCTCGCCCGCGGTGGCGATCGTGGCAGCGGTCGCGCTCGGCGCATCGATCGTGAGCGCCGTTCCCGTGGTCAGCGTCACGCTGACATTGGCCGTCTCCTGGTAGGTGGTGTCGAGCACGACCTTGTACGTTCCGGCCGCCGGCAGCGCCGGCAAGCTCAGCGTCGCCCCGCTGTTCGCAATCGACACCGACTGCCAATAGCCGGTGAAGGCGCCTGCGGTGTTTGCCGTCACCGTGTCCGTCGGCCGGTAGACGTAGGCACCCAGCGCGCGTCCCGCGGGCACGGTGCTCACTTGCGCAAACTCGAGCGCCACGCTGTCGCCCGCCGCGCCGGTGAAGCTAAGCCGTGCGTTCTGCCCCGACTTGAGACTGACCGGCAACGCCGTGTTCGCCGACAGCGTCGCCGTCACGTCGGAGTTCAACTGGATGTTGAAGCTGCTCGTGCCGGTACTTTGAAGTTGAACCAGGACGCTGTACGTTCCCGCCGCGGGAAGGTTGTTGAGATTGAGCTGGCAACCGGGGCCCGAGGACGTGTAGCACGTCTTAGTGAGGAACACCGTTGCGTCCGGCTTATATACGTAGACATTCGCATACGGAACGGTGCTCGGCGAGAGCGTGAGATTGCTGACGCCGATGCCGAAGTTCTGTCCAACCGCGCCGGTGAATGCGAGGCGGGCCCTCTGGCCCTCGCGCGTCAAACTGATGTTGAGCGGCGCCGCGCCATCGACGAGCGTTCCGACGACGTCGCCCGTGAGCAGAATAGCGGCGGTGCCGGTGCTGGTCGCTGGCGGCGAGATGACGACGGTGTAGGTACCCGTCGCCGTCAGCTGCGGCACGTCGTAAAGAACGCCTGCCGTCGTGAACGTCGTCGTGGCAAGCGTCGTGCTGTCGGGCTTCTTGATCGTGACGCTGGTCGCTCCGGGAATCGTCACGCCCATGAATTGCAGATGCAGGAACTGTCCCGCCGTACCGCTGAACGTCAACCGTGCCATCTGCTTCGGCTTGCCGAGCAGCAACGCGAATGGCGGTCCGTTGACGATCAGCGTTCCGGTGACATCGCTGGGCGGACCCACGACAAACGCTCGCGTGCTGCTGCCCGTTTTTGTCGCAACCGTGACCGATATCGGTCCCGTCGTCGCACCGGTCGGCACGCTGATGACGAGCTGCGTTTCCGTCGCCGACGAGACGGACGCGACGGTACCGTTGAACTTGACGATGTTGCTTGCGGCCGTTGTGCTGAAGCCGGTGCCGTAGATCGTGACCGTGGTGCCGACATCTCCGCTCTTCGGCGTGAATTCGAGGACCGAAACCTGCGAAGACGGTTGCCGCGCAATCGACAGGATGTTGCCGACCGCGTCGTACGTGTAGACAGCGGTTTCCGTCGCGACGTCGACGACGGCAATCAGACGGCCGAGATCGTCATAGATGTAGCGGACGTCGCCGGCGAAAGCGAGCGCGCCGAGCAATGCGAAGCCGAGGCCGACCAGCGCCCGCACGCGCTTAATGGCCGTCGACCCAAGCGATCGGAACGAGTGCCGAAGGCGGCTCGCTGACGGACTCCGCAAACGACGCACGCAATTGCACGAGCAGCCCTTCGGGTCCATCATCCCTCCCCGAACTGCGCTTGTTTGCGTCCGAGACGCCGCAGCCGCAGGAAGGTCGACGACTCCCTTTGCTGCAGCGTCGATCGGCAGTGCTTGTTTTGAACGATACAAACACGGCCACGTGTCGGATTGCAAGCGCCGCTGGTCGCCTCGATGGCCTAAGCCGTTTTGCACGCTACATGCAATGGATGCGTTGGTACTCAGTCATTTGCGGCGCATTGCTCACAAACTGATTCCGCTTCTGGCGGCCGCAGGCGTCGCGTATTCGTATGAGGCGGCGGCCCGCGACCCCGATCCGATGCTCGGTCTGCCCGCATCGGTGACGCGAATCCAGGGCGCGCCCCCCGCCACGGCGGCGCTCGGCAAACGTCTGTTCTTCGACACTCGCTTCAGCGCGGACGCAAAGGTGAGTTGCGCAACCTGTCACCAGCCCGACAGGGCGTTCAGCGACGGCAAACCCGTCGCGACCGGCACCGAGGGCCGCGCGGGCACGCGCAACGCGCCGTCGCTGATCAATGCCGCTTTCCTCACGACTCTGTTCTGGGATGGACGACGGCGAACGCTCGAAGAACAGGCGCGCGACCCGTTCGTCAATCCGAACGAGCATGGCCTCGCCGATGAAGCGCAATTGCTCGACGTGATTGCACGAGATCCGGCGTATCGCCAGCAATTCGCCGACGCGTTCGCCGCGGACGACGCGGTGGTCGACATCGATCACGTCACGCGCGCGATCGCGGCATTCGTGCGCACGCTCGTCGCCGGCAATTCGCCGTTCGACCGCTACTACTTCGGCGGTGACGCGAGTGCGCTGTCGGCGTCGGCGATCAATGGCCTCGCGATCTTCCGCGAGCGCGGCCAATGCGCGAATTGCCATCGCATGGAAAAGGATCACGCGCTATTCACCGACCACGACTTCCACACGCTCGCGGTGGGACTCGATCGAATCAGCGGTCGACTTGCGCAGATCGTGAAGCGCGCACCCGTGCCCGGCGACGGCCTCGACCGCGCCGTGCTCGCGGACGTCGAAGTAGCGGAGCTCGGACGATTCCTCGTCACCGGCAAGCCGTCGGATATCGGCAAGTTCAGGACGCCGTCGCTTCGAAACGTCGCATTGACGGCGCCGTACATGCACGACGGCAGCATCGCGACGCTCGAGCAGGCTGTCGAGCGCGAGATCTACTACCGGGGCCTGGAAGCCAACCGCCCGCTGGTGCTGACGACACAGCAGAAGCGCGACCTCGTCGAGTTTCTCCGATCGTTGACGAGCGACGCGCTGCCGAACTGAGCGAACCGGTCGCGAGCGAGCGCATGCGGCCTCTCGTGCCGCAGCGTTCACATCGGCTGCGACGCAGCACACGACATCGATGAACGCTGCGCGAATGCGGTAACATCGTCGATCGTCCATCGAGGAGCGCTCGCAATGAACAACGGCAAGATCGCGATCGTCACCGGCGCGGGCACGGGCATTGGAAAGGCAGTGGCCATCGCGCTGTTGCGTAATGATTACCGCGTCGCGCTCGCCGGACGGCGCCGCGAGCCGATCGAGCAAGCGGTGCGCGAGTCCGGCGCAGCGGCGGGCGCCGCGCTCTCCGTTCCGACCGACGTGTCCGATCCGGCGTCGGTGCACGCGCTGTTCGCGCAAACGAAGCAGACATTCGGACGGCTCGATTTCCTGTTCAACAACGCAGGCATCGGTGCGCCGGCGGTGCCGCTCGAAGAGTTGACGGTCGAGCAATGGAAGAGCGTCGTCGATATCAACCTCACCGGCATGTTCCTGTGCACGCAGGAGGCGTTCCGGCTGATGAAGACCCAGGTTCCGCGTGGCGGGCGCATCGTCAACAACGGCTCGATCTCGGCGCATGCGCCACGGCCGAATTCCGCGCCTTACACGGCAACGAAGCACGCGGTGACCGGCCTCACGAAATCGGCGTCGCTCGACGGACGCAAGTACGACATCGCGTGTGGCCAGATCGACATCGGCAACGCGGCGACCGACCTCGCCGCGAGGATGGCGTCCGGAGTGCCGCAGGCCAACGGCCAGATCGCCGTCGAGCCGCTGATGGACGTCGCGCATGTCGCGAGCGCGGTGCTGTACATGGCGAGCCTGCCGCTCGAAGCGAACGTCCAGTTCCTGACCGTCATGGCGACGAAGATGCCCTTCGTCGGACGCGGCTAGCGGTTCACGCCCAATCGACGTTGGAGCCTTACCGCCTGCGCACGGTCGCCGCCGCCGCCTCGTCGCTCGTCTGCGCGGCGTGCGCGCTCGTCCTGCCGCTCGCCGCAGCGCCCGACACCGCGCCCGATCCGCCGTTGTGGAGCGTGCGTGATTCGCGCTTCGTCGACGAGGCCGCACTTGCGAGCGCATTGCGCGCTGCGCGCTTTCGCTTCATCGGCGAAGTGCACGACGATGCGGCCCAACACGCGCTTCGCGCCCGGCTCGTCGCCGCGCTCGCCGATAAGCATCCGGCGGCAGTGATGGAGATTTTCGATCTCGGGCGCGACGCCGCGCTCGCCGACGCGCAGGCGAACGGCGCGGACGCGGATGCGATGGCAACGGCGGGCGCGCTCGACCGTGCCGCATGGGGCTGGCCGCTGCACCGGCCCGTCGTCGCGGCGGCGCTCTCCGCACGGCTGCCGATCCGGGGGGCGAACGTCGCCCGCGCCGATCTGATGGCGCTCGCGCGCAGCCGTACGGCCGGCGCGTGGCAGCGACGGGTTGCCGCGGCGCCGTGGGGTGAGCGCGAGGATGCGGCGATGCGCGAGACGATCGTCGAGTCGCATTGCGGCGCGCTTCCCGACGAAGCGGTACCGGCCATCGCGTTCGCGCAGCGCGTCCGCGACGCGGCGATGGCGGAGGCCGTCGCCGCGGCCGCGCGCGATGCCGGTGGCGCTGTCCTGCTCGCCGGCAACGGTCACGTTCGCCGCGACATCGGCGCTCCGCGCTATCTGCAGCCGGCGGAGCTTCCCGCGGGCGCGGCCGACATCGTGAGCGTCGCGTTCATCGAAGCGAGCGCCGAGGAAATGCGTGCACGCGACTTTCCGTTGAATCTCGTCGACGAGCATCCTGGATACGACTACGTGTGGTTCACGCCGCCCGCGGCGCGGCCGGACCCGTGCGAGGCGCTGAAGGGCCGTTTCCGGCGCCTGCCCTAGCGCCTTTGGATTGTTGTTGCCGCGCGACTGCCCGAAGACACCGTCGAACGCCGTCTCGCACTGCAGGCGGCCCAGGTCGGTAGAATGGCGAATCGCCCGTCGTTCCGGCAAATCCCGGGCCACGATGCCCATCACGGAATCCCCGTTCGCTTTCCCCGACGCTGAAGGCTCGTCGCTTAGCCGCGGGGACGCACGCGCGCTGCTCGAAAGCTGTGCGAGGCAGTTCCAGCAGTCGGTGCACGACCTCGTCCGAGAGTCGCTCGCCGGCACCGACGACCTGTTCGACTTCTCCGAGCACGTGCGCGACGCGGACGCGATGCACTTCAAGCACAACCGGGACGCCTGGCTCGACAAGTTCGGCACGACGCTGCGCGAGCTCATCGAGCGCCGGCTCGCCGGCGAGCGACGCAAGGGGCGGCGCCCCGATTTCGACGCCTCGGTGTCGACGCTGCAGGTGCTGACCGCGTTCGACCAGGAAAAGCAGACGGCGCTGCACGAGGCGACGGCGTTCCTCGGCCGGATGACGCGCCGCGAGCTCGCCGCGCTCGACCTGCGCGTCGAGGTGCTGTTCGACGACACGACGACGCGCGACATCGACAATCCGCTCGGCACCGCTTATCTGCTCGACGCGGTCGGCGCGTCGGCGCGTGCCGTCTATCCGGATCCGCGTATCTGGCGATCGCTGATGGAGCGCGTCGTCGTCGAGATCGCGCCCGGCGTCAACCGCGCGTACATCTCGCTCAACCGGTTCCTCGCCGACCGCAACGTGCTGCCCGAGATCAAGGCAGCGTTGCGCGCACGAAGCGAGCTGCGGCCCGCCGACGACAAGGATCTGTTGCCGGCATTCTCGAAGCTCTTCGCCGAAGTCGGCCCGCTGCCGACGAACATAGAAGTTCCGCCGGCGTTCGCGCCGCTTGCCGCCGCCGTGGCGGCGACGTCGATGGGCATCGTGCCGCCGCATCCTCCGGTCGCCGGCACTGCGCCCGCCGGCACCGTATGGCCGGGTGGCGTCGCGCCGCCGCCGCAACCGATGGCCGAAGGGCTGTTTCCCTCGCTCGACCCGATGATGGCGCTCGGAAGCTCGACGCCGCTGTTCGCCGCGCTCACGCAGTGGCAGCGGATGGCGCCGGTGATCATCTCGCCGACCGCTCCCCCCACGCAGGCGCCGCCGGGCGCCACGGTCCCCGAAGGCATGGGCAGCATCGTCGTTCCGATTCCGCTGAACCAGATCCCGATGATCCGGGCTGCGATCGAGGACAAGATCTCGAGCCCGAACGACCGCGTGACGATGGACGTGATTGGGCTGCTGTTTGATTACATCTTCCGCGATCCGTCGGTCCCCGACTCGCTTCGTGCCGTGTTCGCGCCGCTGCAGGCGCCGATCGTCAAGGCGGCGCTGCTCGACCGTGCGTTTTTCGCCGACCGCAAGCATCCGGCCCGCCGTTTGCTCGACCGGCTCGCTGCAGCCGCGGTCGGCGCAACCAGCGACGACGCCTATCTCGAGGCGTTCGAGAACCTCGCCGAGACGATCGTCGGCGACGTCTGCCGCGACTTCGAGATCGACATCGACGTATTCGCGCGCGCCGACGATCGCCTGCGCGAGTTCGTCGAGGCCGAGCAGGCAAAGGCGGCGAGCGCCGCGACCGACGATGTGGCGACCGCGCTCGCCGCCGAAGAGCGCGAATCCGATCGCGCGCTTGTCCTCTCCGATCTGCGCGACAAGCTCGCCGGCGTCCGGCTGCCTTTCGACGTCCGCTCGTTCCTCGAGACGACGTGGACCGATTACATGACGGCGCTGCGCCAGCGCGACGGCGCGGAAGGAACCGCCTACCGCGGCGCGATTCAGGTACTCGATGACTTGCTGTGGAGCATCATCGCGCACGAGCGTACCGCGCAGAAGGCGCGGCTCGCCAAGATGATCCCGTCGCTGATCGCGCGGCTTCGTGCCGGTGCGCTCGCGCAGAAGACCGAAGCCGAGCGCGCGAAGTCGTTCTTCGAAACGCTCTACGAGCTGCACATCGCAGCGATCAAGCCGCCTGCCGCTGCGGCGAAGAAGGGCGCGGCTCGCGCCCTCGCGGCGAACGAGCCTGCGGCTGCTTCCGAGTCCGCGCAAAGCGGGCCGGCAACGATCGGCGGCCTGCCGGCGACGACGAACGTGCACGACTACGTCGGCGAGATGGCCGCCGGCACGTGGTTGTCGTTCTCGACAGCCGCGGGCGCGGTCACCGCAAAATTGCACTGGATCAGCCCGATGCGCACCAAGTACGTGTTCACGAGCCGCTCGCGCACGCGCGCGTTCGTGTTCACGCCCGAGGAGCTCGCGTGGGAAATCGGCGCCGGCAAGGCGCGACTTGTCGTCGAGCCGGTGCCGCTGTTCGATCGCGCGGTCAGCGCGGCGCTCGACTCGCTCGCCGCAAAACGGCCGCCCGGCAAGCCGGCCGCCGCGGCGTGACGCGCGCTCGCGCTCGCCGATTCGCTGCCAGCGGCTAACGCAGGTGCTCGCGCAGGAACGCGAGTGTGCGTTCCCGCGCGAGCTTCGCTGCCGCCGCGTCGTACGAGCCGCGCTGGTCGCAGTTGAAGCCATGCCCGGCGTCGTACAGAAACACCTTCGTCTCGGGATGTGTGGCGGCGAGCTTCTTCACGCCTTCGACGGGGATATTGGCGTCCTTTTCGCCGAAGTGCGCCATCACCGGGCACATCGGCTTCTCGCCGATCGCGTCCGTCATTCCGCCGCCATAGTACGGAACGGCGCACGCGAATCCGTCGAGCCTCGAGGCGGCCATCCACGCGACGTACCCGCCCCAGCAGTAGCCGACGATCGCGATCTTGCCCGCGCCGGCGAGCACATCGCGTGCGGCGGCGACGTCGGCAAGCGCCTTGTCCGTGCCCGCCTTCGCCTTCAGCTCACGACCCTTCGCGATATCGTCGGCCGAGTAGCCGATGTCCACGCCTTTTTCGTAGCGATCGAACAACGCCGGCGCGATCGCGACGTAGCCTTCGGCCGCGAAGCCATCGCAGACGCTGCGAATGTGGCTGTTGACGCCGAAGATCTCCTGCGCGACGACGATGCCGCCGCGCGCAGCGCCGGCCGGGTCGGCACGATACGCGGAAATGCGTGCGCCGTCGGATGCGCAGAGCTCGGTCCAGGTGCCCATCGGTGTTGCTCCTCGTGCTCGTTCGCGGGCGGTCATTATGCACTGCACGCGCACGTTGCCCGCGTGGGCTTGTCGTACGATGGAGCCTTGAACAACAGACCGCAGAGGACCCATGAAGGTCGACCAGGAAAGAATTTCACAACTGACGCGCGAGCTTCTGCTTGCGATCGGCGAGGATGCGGATCGCGAAGGTCTCGCGAGGACGCCGCAGCGCGTGGCCGCCGCGTGGTCGTTCCTAACGTCCGGCTATCGCACCGACCCCGCGACGGTCATCAATCAGGCGATCTTCACGCAGCAGACGAACAGCATGGTGATCGTGAAGAACATCGAGCTCTACAGCCTGTGCGAGCACCATCTGCTGCCGTTCTTCGGCCGCTGCCACATCGGGTACATCCCGAACGGCAAGGTGTTCGGCCTCTCGAAGCTCGCGCGGCTGGTCGACGTCTACGCGCGCCGGCTACAGCTGCAGGAGCGGCTCACCGAGCAGATCTCGAACGTGATCATGGAATCGATCGGCGCGAGAGGCGTGGGCGTGATGATCGAGGCGCGCCATCTGTGCATGATGATGCGCGGAGTCGAGAAGCAGAACTCGGTGATGGTGACCTCGTCGGTCGTCGGCACTTTCCGCGAATCGCAGGCGACGCGCGAGGAGTTCCTGTCGCTGATCGGGCACAACCCGACGTTGAGCGTCTAATCGGCGCGAAAGCGCACGCGCATCACCTTGCGGTCGTATTGCGCCTCGGTCGCCATCGTGATCTCGGTTCCGGTCGCGGTGAACACGCGGCCGCCGCTGCGCCGGCACACATTGCGCTCGTACTGGCACGGTCCCATTTCGGGATGCCGGCGGCACAGCGCCTCGACCTTCTTGTCGAATGCGATCGCAATCTGCTGGCGCTTGCCGGCCGCACTCGACACGCAGACGTAGATCGTTCCCGGCGGCACTTCCGACGCGACGAACGCGAGCTGGTCGGCGGGCGCAGCGCCCGGCGCGCGCGTGGCGGGCGGCTGCGGCACAGGCACCGGAATGGCGGGTGTCGGAACCGGCTCGCGCACGACAGGCGCGGTGGGCCGCTCGGCCGGCGGTGTGATCGGGATCGGCTCGCGAGGCCCGGGCGGCGTTGCGCACGCGGCGAGCGCAAGCGCGATCGCAGTGATGCAGCAGCCTGCGCGCGTCGTCATCGCAACGTGTCCGCTAGACCTGCAGGTGCGAGAACAGCGCGGTGGACAAATAGCGCTCGCCGAACGACGGAATGACGACGACGAGCAGCTTGCCCGCATTGCGCGGTCGCCGACCGACTTCGAGCGCGGCGCTCATCGCGGCGCCTGACGATATGCCGACCAGCAAGCCCTCCTCCGTTGCCATCCGGCGCGCGAGATCGAACGCGTCGTCATTCTTCACGCGCACGATCTCGTCGTAGATCTTCGTATCGAGCACTGCCGGCACGAATCCCGCGCCGATGCCCTGAATCGGATGCGGGCCTTTCGCTCCGCCCGAAAGAACAGGTGACGCGTCGGGCTCGACGGCGATCATCTGCACGCCGGGCTTGCGCGACTTCAGCACCTCGCCCACTCCGGTGATCGTGCCCCCGGTGCCGATGCCGCTGACGACGATGTCGACACGGCCGTCGGTGTCGCGCCAGATCTCCTCGGCGGTCGTGCGCCGGTGAATCTCCGGATTCGCCGGGTTCTCGAACTGCTGGGGAATGAAATAGCGCCGATCTTCGGCCGCCATCGCCTTCGCTTTGTTGATCGCGCCATTCATGCCTTCCGGCCCCGGCGTCAGCACGAGCTCGGCGCCGTACGCCTTCAGCAACAGCCGCCGCTCGCGACTCATCGTCTCGGGCATGACGAATGCGCATTTGATGCCGCGCGCCGCGCATACCATCGCGAGCGCAATTCCGGTGTTGCCCGACGTCGGTTCGAGCACGATCGTGTCGGGCTTGATCTTGCCCGCCGCTTGCGCGGCATCGATCATCGAAACGCCGATCCGGTCTTTCACGCTCGCCGCGGGGTTCTGGAACTCGAGCTTGGCGACGATCTCGGCCGCACAGCCGGCGGACAGCCGATTGATGCGCACGAGCGGCGTGTTGCCGATCAGTTGTGTGACGTCGTTCGCAATTCGCATGGCGGCTCTTTCGCGAGGGGCGTTTGGCGAGCCAGTATAACGTCGTCGCCACTCGGCTCGCTATCGCGGTTTCGCCCGCCGATGCGGCGCAGCGGGCACAATGGCGGCCACCTGCCAGCGCGTTCGCACGATGCCCGGATTCGTCCACTTCGTCTCGCTCACCGCTCCGTTGTTCCTGCTGGTGTTCGTCGGCTTTGCGCTCGCGCGGTGGGCAGGCTGGCCGAAGAGCGTGTCCGAGGGCCTGTCGAAGTTCGTGTTCTCGACGGCGATTCCCGCGCTGCTGTTCCGCCTGATGAGCGATTTCTCCAAGCTGCCGCCGGTGGACCCCCGCGTGCTGATCGCGTTCTTCGGCGGCTGCCTTGCCGTGTTCGTGCTCGGGCGCTTCGTCGCGTGGTCGCTGTTCCGCATGGACGGCAGCGCGCAGTCGGTATTCGCGATGGGCGGCATCTTCGCGAACAACGTGCTGCTCGGCGTTCCGCTCGCCAAGGTGACGCTCGGCGAGCGCGCGATGCCGACGATGTCGCTCGTGCTCGTATTCAACGCGCTCGTGCTGTGGACGCTCGTCACGTTGTCGGTCGAATGGTCGCGCACGCGAACCGCGTCGCTGCGCGGGCTTGCGCAAACCGCGCGCAACGTGCTGACCAATCCGGTCGTCGCCAGCATTCTCGTCGGCGCGGCATGGGGCTTCACCGGCGTCGCGCTGCCGCGCTTTGTCGACGACACGTTGTCGCTGATCTCCGGATCGGCGATCCCGCTGTCGCTGATCGCGCTCGGCATGAGCCTCGGCGAGTACGGCATCAGGGCCGAGTGGCGCGAGAGCGTCGCGATGACCGCGGTGAAGCTCGTCGCGCATCCGCTCGCCGTTTATCTGATCGCGCGCCTGCTGTCGCTGCCGCCGCTCGAGACGCAAACGGTGACGATGCTCGCCACGCTGCCCGTCGGCGCGAACGTCTATCTGATGAGCCGCGAGTTCCGTACGCTCGAGGCAGCGGTCGCGACAAGTCTCGTGTTGTCGACCGCGCTTGCGGCGCTCACCACACCCTTTGCGCTGGCGCTGATGGGCGCCGCGCCGAATTGAATCGAACGCAGGCGTGAACGTCGTCATCCTGCGCAACCTGACGCTCAATGGTCTCGGCACGAGCCTCGACGGCATCAAGCTGCTCGCCGGCAAAGCGCTTTATGTCGAAAGCGTCGTCGTGACGGGATTCGACAAGGCGATCCAGATCGTCCCGTCGGCCGACGACGTCAAGGTGTCGGTCAAGGACACATCGCTTCGCAACGCAGCCAGCGGCGCGCTGCTCGTCGAGCATCAGGCGCAGCGACCGTCAACGCGGCGATCGACAACGGCCGCTTCGAGCGTTCGCTGTTCGGCATCCGTGTCGAGGACAACGCGCAGGTGACCGCCTTGCGATTTAACGCGTCGCTCCACCTGAGCAACGGCTTCCTCGCGGCATCGGCCGGGCGTCGCAAGCCCGCAATAGCGTCAACGCATTGGCGGCGCGAACGGCAGATGCCTTCGCGTCGCCGTCGCTTGCGCGCCGCAGCATGCGCGTCCCGCCGCACCGAGGCGCACGGCGTTCGCGTATCATCGCGGACTTTTGCAAGCCCGCAGCCTTTCCATGCCGCCCATCCGCCGCGCGCGCCGTTACACGGTGCGCAAATCCCCCATCCACGGCCGTGGCGTCTTCGCAACGCGAACGATCCGCAAAGGCAGCACGATCATCGAGTACCGCGGCAAGCGGTTCGATCCCGACGACGTCGAGTGGGACCCGTACGCGGACCCGGCCAATCCCTACCACACATTCCTGTTCGAGACGGACGACGGCACGACGATCGATGCCGGCATTCGCGGCAATGCCGCCCGCTGGATCAACCATTCGTGCGCGCCGAACTGCGAAACCTACGAGGACGACGACGGGCGCATATTCATCCAGGCGCGGCGCACGATCCGGCCGGGCGAGGAACTGACGTACGACTATCGCCTCAACTACGAAGGCAGGCTCACCAAGCGCGTGCTCGAAGCATATAAGTGCCGCTGCGGCGCGCCGCGCTGCCGCGGATCGTTGCTGCTCGCCGCACGCAAGCGCCGCTAGAGGCGAGACCGACCGAGGAGCTGCGATGGCCCGCAAACGCCTGCTTCGCGACGCCGGCACCGTTGTCGTGCTCGAGCACGAATCGAAGATTCTCGCCGACAACCCGCTCGGCGACCCGCACGCGCGCAAGCTCGCCGTCTGGCTGCCGCCGCAGTACGACGAAAGCGCCGGCGCAGGACGCGGAGCGCGCTTCCCCGTGCTCTACGATCTCGTCGGCTTCACCGGCTCGGGCATCGCGCACGTGAACTGGAAGCCGTTCGGCGAGAACGTCGCCGAGCGCGTCGCGCGGCTTACGCACGATCGCAGGATGGGACCGACGATCGTCGTGTTCCCGGACTGCTTCACCGCGCTCGGCGGCAACCAGTACGTCAACTCGTCGGCGGTCGGCAACTACGCCGATTACCTGACGCGCGAGATCGTTCCGTTCGTCGACCGTGAGTTCCGCACGCTCGCATCGCGCGAGCATCGCGGCTGCTTCGGCAAGAGCTCGGGCGGATACGGCGCGATCATCCACGGCATGAAATACGCGAAGTACTGGGGTGCGCTCGCCGATCATTCGGGTGACGCGTACTTCGACTTCGTCTATTGGCACGATTGGCCCAACACGCTGAACGAGCTTTCGAAGTACCGGACGCCGCGGCGCAAGGAAGGCCCATTCGACGTCGCCGCCGAAGTGCGCGAGCGCAAAGGTGTGGCGGAGGGTCTCGATGACGGCCGCGTGCAACGCTTCCTGAACTCGGTGTGGCGGCGCGAAAAGCTTTCGCTCGCCGAAGGCCACGCGATCATGAACCTGTGCATGGCGGCAACGTACGATCCGGATCCGAAGGCGCCGCTCGGCTTCCGGCTGCCGTTCAACCTCGAGACCGGCGAAGCGATCCCGAGCCGCTGGAAGAACTGGCAAAAGCACGACCCGATCCACCTCGTCGAGCGCTACCGCGATAATCTCAAATCGCTTCGAGGCATCTACATCGACTGCGGCTTCCGCGATCAGTACCATATCCACTACGGCGCGCGTATTCTGTCGCTGCGTCTTGCCAAAGCGGGCATCGCGCACACGTACGAGGAATTCGACGACAACCATTCGGACGTCGACTACCGGATGAACGTGAGCCTGCCCTTCCTCTACCGTGCATTGAAGCCGTAGCGACGCCACGACACGCATGGCGGAGCGCGAACGCAACGTGCTGGGCGGACCGCTCGAGACCTGCTCGCTGCGGCCGCGCACGGGCTTCTTCCGCGACGGCTGCTGCAACACGGGACCCGACGATTTCGGCCTGCACGTCGTCTGCGCGCAGATGACGGCCGAATTCCTCGCGTTCTCGCGCGAGCAGGGCAACGATTTGACGACGCCGATGCCCGAGCTGGGCTTCCCGGGACTCGTTCCCGGCGACCGCTGGTGCATCTGCGCCGGCCGCTGGCGCGAAGCGCTCGACGCCGGCTGCGCGCCGCCGGTCGTCCTCGGCGCGACGCACGAGGAAACACTCGCCGTCGTGCCGCTCGATGCGCTGCGTCGCCACGCGCTCGACATCAACTGAGCGGCTCGCCGTGCGCGCGTAGCGCACAATGCCAACCGGCAAAATCGTCGCCGACGTCGTCGCGCCGGATTGAACAGCGCGCACCAAGCGGGGTCAGACTCCGATCGACGGTTACCGGGCTTCCCGGCAAGGAGCGCGACATGCGATGGGGGGATTTCCGCAGGAGCGAGAACATCGAGGACCGCACCGACATGCCGTCCGGCGGCGGCTTTTCGCTGGGCGGAGGCGGCCTGCGACTGGGCCTCGGCGGGCTCATCGTCGCTGTCGTCGTCGGCATGCTGTTCGGCATCAATCCGCTCGAGATGCTCGGTCTGCTTTCGGGCGGGCCGAGCGTTCAGGCGCCTGCGCCGAGCGCGCCGGCGCCCGGGTACGGACCCCAACGGTCGACCCCGCAGGACCCGCAGAAGGACTTCGTCGCAGCGATTCTCGGCGACACCGAGGACGTCTGGGGCGAGGTGTTTCGATCGATGGGCTCGCGCTACGACCCGCCCAAGCTCGTCCTCTTCCGCGGCGCCGTGCAGTCGTCGTGCGGATTCGCGTCGGCGGCGGTCGGACCGTTCTACTGCGCCGCGGATCGCCGCATGTTCCTCGACACGAGCTTCTTCAATGACCTGTCGCGCCGCTTCGGCGCACCCGGCGATTTCGCACGTGCATACGTCATCGCGCACGAGATCGGACATCACGTGCAGAATCTGACCGGCGTGATGGCGCGCTTCGACCAGCAGGCGCAGCGCGCGGATTCGCGCACGCGCAACGCGCTGTCGGTGCGCCTCGAGCTGCAGGCCGATTGCTACGCCGGCGTCTGGGGACACTCGGCGAAGCAGCGCGGCGTGCTCGACACGAGCGATATCGAGGCCGGGCTGCGCGCGGCGGCAGCGGTAGGCGACGACCGTCTGCAGCGGCAATCGCAGGGCTATGTGGCGCCCGAATCGTTCACGCACGGGTCGGCGGAACAGCGGGCACGGTGGTTTCGCACCGGTCTCGACTCCGGCGACGTCCGTCGCTGCAATACGTTCGCGGCGAGCGAACCGTAGCCGTCGCGCGTGCCGCGCCCGGTCATACGCCAAGCCCCTTGCGATCACAGGGATAAATGGTTGTTGCGCGCCGCCGACGAAGGGCTGGCGGCGCCCGCCCCATTCCGCGAACGGCCTTGCCGGCCCGGCGATATCGTGCCGATAATGGCTGCCGAAAGGAGGGGCGTCCATGACCAAGCTCCTGGCTGCAGCCGGCATCGCCGGTTTGGTGGTCGTCGCGGGATGCGCGACGCAACCGCTCACCAAGGCGCAGGTGGACGGTAAGATCGTCTGCAATTACGAGGTGATGGATCAGGTCGAACGCCAGGCGCGTCGCAACTTCACCGAGCTGCACTGGGTGAATTGCCCGACCGCGGTCCTGCGCGCGATCTGAGCGGTCTCCGGGCGCTGCAGCGCGCGATCGCGACTACGCTTGTCGCTCGCGCGTTTCGTCGGGCGCGCCGACGCGGCGCGCGCTGATGTCGGCTGCGCCGATTCAATCTTCCATCGCCTGCCCCGGCTGCGAACAGCCGATGCGCGCACTCGTGCTCGAGCGCCGCGCTATTGGCACGGTCACCGTCGATCTGTGCGGCGGATGCCAGGCGCTGTGGTTCGACGCGTTCGAAAGCATCCAGCGCACGCCGGGCGCGACGCTCGAGCTCTTCCGCGCGATCCATGCGGCCGGCGTCGGCGAACGCCGTCCGCTACCGGCGCGAATGCGTTGTCCGCGCTGCGGCGAGTCGCTGCAGTTGACGCACGACCTGCAGCGATCGACGCACTTCTCGTACCACCGTTGTCCATATGGGCACGGCCGGTTCACGCCGTTCTTCCAGTTCCTGCGCGAAAAGAACTTCGTTCGACCCCTCGCGCCGGACGAGCTTGCGCGCCTGAAGCAAGCGGTGCGCATCGTTCGATGCTCGGGTTGCGGCGCGCCGATCGATCTTGCGACGATGACGGCGTGTGCGTATTGTCACGCGCCCATCGCGATCCTCGATCCCGACGCCGTCGCCAAGACATTGGCCGAGCTCGCCGCCGCGCAGCCGAAGCCTGCGATCGTCGACGTCGACAGTCTCGCGCTGCAATTCGCCGCCGCGCAGCGTGCCGATGCGGCACGCCAGCGCGCGTCGGGCGAGGCGAGCTACGACCTCATGGGCGCGGGATTCGAAGCGCTGTTCATGCTGTGGCAGCGCTGAGCGCGAACGATCGGCAGCGTACGCGCTCCAGTGGGCGCGCGGCCCGCCGGGGCCACCATCGTAGAATATCGATTCGACTTGGACGAAAGGCATCCATGAACCGATTGCACGCTCTCGTGGCTTCGCTCGTCATCGGCACCGCGCTGCCGGCGCTCGCGCAAACTCCCGCTCCTGCGTCCGCGCCGGTGGCGGCAGCGCCGGCCAAGCCCAATTGCGGCGCAAAGCCCGAGCATCCCGGTCGGCTCGCATCCGACAACATGAAGCGCGCATGGCAACGCGATGCCAACGCTTATCTCGAATGCCTGAAGAAATTCGCGACCGACCAGCAGCAGATCGCGCAGGACTACATCAAGGCAGCCAACGCGACCGTCGACGAGTACAACGCGGCGGTGAAGGAATTCCAGGACGCCGCGCAGAAGGCCGCGCAGAACTAGGAACTCGTCAGTGGGCGAGAGCGCCGCTAGCGCCCGCTGATCCGCTCGACGTACGTGACGCGACCGCCGGAGCACGTGATGATCGTGCGCACGAACGGATCGCCCGCCGCCGGCTCCCATGTGTAGCGCGTAACGGCCGTCGGCGCGTTGGCCGATGCTGCCGAACCGCCCGCCTCGTCGGTGGCGTCGGGACGGCCGAGCAGCTCCGCGATCTGGCTGCAGTCCTGCCCTTCGCCGACGCTGCGCCGGCGCAGCACGCGCTGTGTCGCCTCGTCGTCGAGCGCCGCCTCGCCGCTCGCCTCCGCCTCGTCGTGGCGCATCCACGCGACGGCGCCGTTGCGAAACCCGAGCCGCAGCGTCCTCATGTCCTGCGGATACGACCACACCTCGGCGGCATTCTCGTCTGCTTTGCCGGGTCTCATGTTGCGCGGCGCGCCGAGCGCAACGCGCACGTAGCGGCGGGGCATGCCGACCATCACGTTCTTCTCGCGCGCGGCTGATTCCCACGCGGCTTCGTCGTCGGCGCTCTCGCGCGATGCGCCATTGTCAACAAAGAGCTCGACGCGCCCACCCTTCGCGCTCGGCGGACACGGTGTCTGCTGATACGTCGTGTGACCCGAGGGGTCGACGCACTTGTACACTTGCGCGCCCGCGATCGCCGGCAGCGCGAGCATGAGCGCCAGCGTCATTCGCTTGCAGAACTGTCCCAGCGTCGAGCGAAGCGCCGCTCGCATCGTATTCTCCCTGTCGCACGGGGCGACGGCGCCGCGAATGCGGTCGGCCGTCCCCATGCTTAGGTTATCATCGATCGGGTCACGGTTTCGCGAGCCTCCAGCGCCGCGTTCGTTCCCGATGTCGTCGCCGCCCGTCACGTCGATCCCGCTCACCGCCGACGCGGCGGCGATCGCCGCCGCCGCATCCAAGCGCTCGCAGCCGCCGGCACCCGAAGTGCGCGCGCTCGCGCAGGCGCTGCTCGACGGGTTCAACAAGCACTACGCGCTGTTCCGCGAGTGCGCGCGCGCCGGGCGCCGGCACTACGAGGCCGCGAACTGGCGCGCGATCGGCCACGTCGCGCGCGATCGCATCGACTTCTACGACCGCCGCGTGCAGGAGACCGCCGAGCGTATCGAACAGGCACTGCACGGCGCGAGCCTCGACGCGACCGCGATCGACACGCTGTGGGAGCAGGTCAAGCTGCATTTCATCGGACTGCTGATCGATCACAAGCAGCCCGAGTGCGCCGAGACGTTCTTCAATTCGGTGTCGGTCAAGATCCTGCACCGCGTCTATTTCCACAATCGGTTCATTTTCGTTCGCCCCGCGATCTCCACCGAGCACATCGACGCCAATCCGCCGTCGTATCGCAGCTACTATCCGCTGCAGCAGGGTTTGCGCCACGCGTTGATCGACATCGTGCTCGACGTCGGGTTCGAGCGCCCGTTCGCCGATTTCCGCCGCGACCTTCGCTCGGTGTTGCGCGCGTTCCGCCGCCGCTTTCCGCGTCCGTTCAAGCTCGAGGCGAACCACCAGCTGCAAGTGCTCTCGAGCCCCTTCTACCGCAATCAGACCGCCTACATCGTCGGCCGCGTCGTCAACGGCAACAGCACATACCCGTTCGTCGTGCCGGTAAAGCACGACGACAACGGCCGGCTCGCGCTCGATGCGCTGCTGATGGACGACTACGAGCTCGCGATCCTGTTCTCGGCGAATCGCGAGTATTTTCTCGTCGACATGGAAGTGCCGTCGGCCTATGTCGACTTCGTGCACCAGCTCGTGCCCGACAAGACCGCCGCGGAGATCTACACGATGGTCGGCCTGCAGAAGGCCGGCAAGAACCTCTTCTTCCGCGACTTCCTGCACCACCTCAAGCATTCGCGCGATCGGTTCATCGTCGCGCCGGGCATCAAGGGCCTCGTGATGAGCGTGTTCACGCTGCCGTCGTACCCGTACGTGTTCAAGGTGATCAAGGACGATATCCCGGCGTCGAAGGACACCGACCGCCAGAAAGTCAAGCAGAAGTACACGCTTGTCAAGCATCATGACCGCGTCGGGCGCATGACCGACACGCTCGAGTACTCGGACGTCGCCTTTCCGCTCGAGCGCTTCTCCGCCGAGCTGATGGCGGAGCTCACCGCGGTCGCGCCGTCGGTGCTCGAGGTCGACGGCGATCACGTGATCGTGCGCCACGTCTACATCGAGCGGCGCGTGACGCCGCTCAATCTCTTCCTCCAGACGGCCGACGATGCGCAGCGCATGCATGCGATGCGCGAGTATGGCGATGCGATCAAGGATCTCGCGCGCGTCAACATCTTCGCCGGCGACCTGCTGTTCAAGAACTTCGGCGTCACGCGGTTCGGCCGCATCGTGTTCTACGATTACGACGAGATCGAATACCTGACCGATTGCAGCTTCCGCCGCATTCCGCCGCCGCCGCCCGACTACGACGAAATGTCCGACGAGATCTGGTATCCGGTCGGTGCGCACGACGTGTTTCCGGAGGAGTTCGCGACATTCCTGCTGACCGATGCGCGCACGCGCGACTGCTTCCTCTACCATCACGCCGACCTGCTCGACGCGCAGTGGTGGCAATCGGTGCAGGCCGACATCCGCGCCGGCAATCTCGTCGAGGTGCTGTCGTATCCCGAGGCCGTGCGCTTCAGACACGCGCAGCGTCCGATGTCGGGCCGCTTGTAGCCGACAGGCGGCCCAACACGCATCCGTTCGGCGGTTGTCCGCCGCCGATCACCGGCCGATGCGCCGGTGTGGCGTCGACGGGCGGATACTCACGGTCGGCGGTTCAAAACAACAACAGTCATACGTACGCGTCCGCGCGGCGTCTCGGGGGGACGGATGTTCACCAGCGCATTCGACATCTATCGGATCGGCCCGGGACCGTCATCCGCGCACACCGTCGCGCCGATGCGCGCCGCGCGCCGATTCGTCCACGGGCTCGAGGCCGACGGCCTGTTTTTCCAGACGCGGCGTGTCCACGTCGATCTCTACGGCTCGGTCGCGTGCACCGGCCGCGACCACGGGACCGATCGCGCCATTCTCGCGGGACTGTGCGCGGACGCGCCGGACAGCGTCGACTGCGCGACGCTCGATGCGCTGGCGGCGCGCATTCGCGCCGACGGATCGTTGCAGCTCGGCCGTCACGCGCGCATCGCGTTCGACGTCGGCAGCGATCTCGTCTTCCACGTCGACAAGGCGTTTGCATACCACAGCAATGCGATTCGCTTCACCGCGCGCAATGCGCACGGCGAAGCGCTCATCACCAAGCTTTATTTCTCGACCGGCGACGGCGACATCGTCGCCGACGGCGACCCGCCGGGCGCGGGCGGCGGCGTGCGCGTCCCCTATCCGTTCGCGACGGTCGCCGAGTTGCTCGCGCTCGGGCAGAAGCACGGCAAGAAGATCGCCGACGTGATGCGCACCAACGAGCTCGCGCTGCGAAGCCCGGGTGAAGTGCATGCCGGGCTCGTGCGCATCGGCGCGGCGATGCGCGCCTCGATCGAGCGCGGTCTGGCGAGCGAGGGCACGCTGCCGGGAAGCCTCGGCCTGCCCCGGCGCGCCGCCGCGCAAGCGGAGTCGCTCGCGGCAGTCGACACGAGCGGACCGGCGTGGGCAGCAGTGCTCGCGACGGCGGTCGCCGAGGAGAATGCAGCCGGCGGGCGCGTCGTCGCCGCACCGTCCAATGGATCCGCGGGCCCCGTAGCCGCGCTGCTCGAGCAGTGGCGGTCGACCCGTCCGCTCGACGACGAGAATGGATCGGTCAACTTTCTGCTCGCGGCCGCCGCGGTGTTTCATCTGCTGCGCCACTGCGGCATCAAGCATGCGGGTTGCCAGGGCGAGGTCGGCGTCGCGGCCGCGATGGCAGCCGCCGGTCTTGCAACCGTTCTCGGCGCGAGCAACGCGCAGGCGCTGTTCGCCGCCGAGCGCGCGCTCGAGCCGCACCTGAATCTGACATGCGATCCGGTCGGCGGGCTCGTCCAGCAGCCGTGCATCGAGCGCAATGCGCGCGCCGCCTCGCTTGCGGTGGAGGCGGCGCGGCTCGCGTTGAAGCAGCCGGATCCGCCGCGACTGATGCTCGACCCGCTGTTGCGATCGATGGTCGAATCGGCGCGCGTAATGGCCGGCCGCTACAAGCAATCGTCGCTCGGCGGCGTCGCGCTCAACGTCGTCGATTGCTGACGCGCTGCGGCCCGCCGCCGCGTTGATGTTATGCTCCGGCACGCATTTCGCCGCCCGGAACCGTCATGCTCCGTCCCCGTCTTGCCGCGATCGCCGCAGCGTGCGCGTTGGCGGTTGTCGCGCTCGCGGCCTGTCAGCAACAGCCGAGCAAGGACGAGCTCGAGGCGGCGAAAAACACGTTCGCATGCGAGCTTGCCGGCGAGCGCATCGTCATCCGCTTCGACGCGGTGCTGCACGAGGCGCGCATGCTGATGCCCGACGGCAACATGATCGCGTTGCATCAGCTCCCGACGGCGTCCGGTGTGCGCTTTTCGAACGGCACGTTCGAGCTCACCGGCAAGGGCACGGAACTCAAGCTTTCGCGTGACGGCGTGGCGACGGATCTCGTCGGATGCGCGAACCTGCCGCCGCCCAAGTCGTAACCGCGTGAACGACATTCGGCGCGTCGGCATCATCGGCACTGGCGCGATGGGCGGCGGAGTCGTTGCGAGCCTCGTTCGCGCCGGCTTCGCGACGTTTGCGCGCGACATCGATCCGCACGCCCAGGCCGCCGCCGTCGCAAGCGGCGCACAAGGCTGTGCGAGCGCCGCCGAGCTCGCAGCGCGCTGCGAGGCGATCATCGTGCTCGTCGTCGACGCCCCGCAGGTCGAAAGCGTGCTGTTCGATCGCGACGGCGTCGGGGGCAGCGCAGCGCCGGGCACGATCGTCTGCGTGTCGTCCACCGTCGATCCCGCGTTTGCAGCGTCGCTCGCACCGAGGCTTTCGTCACAGGCGATCGCGCTGCTCGACGCGCCCGTTTCCGGCGGGCCCGCGAAAGCGGCCGCCGGCACGATGACGATGATGGTGTCCGGCGATGCCGTCGCGTTCGCGCGCGCGCAACCGGTGCTCGCGCAAATCACGGGGCGTCTTTTCGCGCTTGGCGTTCGCCCCGGCGACGCCTCGACATTCAAGATCGTCAACAATCTGCTCGCCGGCGCGCATCTCGCGGTGGCCGCCGAGGCGCTCGCGATCGCGCTCGCCGCCGGCATCGATCTTCGGATGCTCGCCGATGTGGTCGATGCGAGCTCGGGCGCGAGCTGGATGTTCGCCGACCGCGTGCCGCGTGCGCTCGCAGACGACATACGGCCGCCGCGCGCCGCCGCGAAGATCCTGACCAAGGACGTGGGCATTGCGGCCGCGCTCGCTGCGCGCCTCGGCGTCGACGCACCGATGGCGAAAGCCGCGCTGTCCGCCTACGCCGACGCGATCGCGGCGGGCCTGGCCGAGGATGATGATGCGGTGCTGATCCGCCGCGCCGCCGAGCGTGCCGGGCTGGCATGGCCTGTCCTGAACAACGTCGAAGGGCCCGTCCTGAGCAACGTCGAAGGACCCGCTACTTCTGCCGCGCCGCCGGATCGACGTCGATGAACGCGTAGGTCTGCGAGCGGATCGGGTGCGGCTTGTAGATGCGCACCCATGAATGCGCGAGATGGTCCTCGAGCAGGTGAATCGTCAGGCGCCACGGCGCGTAGGCGACCACAAGCTCCGTCATCCGGTCGAACATCCGCGTGCGCTCCGGCGAATCGGGCAGCGCGCGCGCTTTCTCGTACAGTCGATCGAATTCGGGCAACTTGAATTGCGCCTGGTTCTCCTGGCCAGCATGCGGCCCGTACAGAAGCTGCATGAAATTCTCGGCGTCCGGATAGTCGGCGTTCCAGCCATCGCCGCGCATCGGAATCTTGCCCAGGCGCGCCATCTTGCGAAGCTCGGGCAGCTTGTCCTTCTTGAACGCGATCCGAATGCCGATCGCATCCATGTTCTTCTTCCACAGCTCGTCGGCCTGGCGCTGCGCGGAATTCGGCGTCGACCAGCGCTCGATCACCAGCGGCTTGCCGTCCGGCGTTTCACGGTAGCCGTCCCCGTCGCGGTCCTTGTAGCCGAACCGGTCGAGCAGCGCGCGCGCCGCCGCCGGATCGTAGAGCTGCGCCTGCGTTTTCAGTTTGGGATCGTAGCCCGCGATATCGGGCGGGATCGGACCCATCGCCGCAATCGCGCGGCCCTTCATCAGCACGCGGATGTACTCGTCGACGTTGTAGGCCATCGCGATCGCACGGCGCAGCGCGATCTTGTCCGGCGTGTAACCGCCGACGACCGGATCCTCCATATTGAAATAGTTCCAGTAGGTGTTGGGTCGCAGCAGCACTTCGTGCCGGATGCCGCGTGCGGCGAGCTCCGGCTTGAGCTTGCCGCTCGCATCGAGCGCCTGCTCGACGAACTCGCTCGGAATGCCCGGCGCGTCGATCACGTCCGCCTCGCCATTGAGGAACGCGAGCCAGCGCGCCTGCCCTTCCTCGATCACGCTGATCTCGACTCGATCGGCGAGTGGAAGCTTGCGTCCGGCAAGCGCCTTCGCGATCGGTTGCGCATCCGCCGGTATCGGACCTGCGGGCACGTATGACGTCGCGCGGAAATCGGGGTTCGCGACGAGCACCATCCGCGTGCTGCGCTTGTAGTCGCCGAGCACGTAAGGGCCCGTGCCCACCGGATGCGCGCCGATGTCGACGCCGTACGCCTCGACGATCTCTCGCGCCTGCGCGGCCATGTTCGGCACGGCGAGCACGTAGGCAAAGCGCAGGTCGGGCGCCTTGAGGCGTATGCGTAACGTATAGCGGTCGACGACCTCGAGGCCGCGCATCGGCGCGTCGTAGTCGAAGCGATGACTGTTCTGCGCGGCGGAGCGCGCCTCGTCGGCGCCTTCGAGCTTGCCGTCGATCAGCCAGAGCCACGGCGATTTCACCGCGGGGTCGAGCACACGCTTGAAGCCGTACGCGAAGTCGGCGGCGGTCAGCTCGCGCTTGCGGCCCTTGAACGCCGCGTCCGGACTGAAATAGATTCCCTTGCGTACGCGGCAGACGTACGTTCGCCCGCCGTCCTCGACGCTGGGCAGCGATTCGAGCGCGCGCGGCACGAGCTTCACCGGTCGCGCGAGAAAGTCGTAGTCGAGCATCGCGTCGAACACGTTGGCGATGACAGCGTCCGATGCGGCATCGGAGACGAAAGCCGGATCGAAGCTCGTCTCGGCGATCGAGAACGCGACGCGAACGGTCTTGAGCGCATCGGCGAGCGTCGCGGTCGCGACGCCGAGCGCCGCAGCAAGCGCGAGGACTGCGCGCGCATGTCGCGCCGGCGCGGGCAGTCGCATGCGTCAGACGAGGCCGATGCTGCTCGCGATCGCACCGGTGACGACCGATACCAGCGCAAGCAGCACCATCGAGATGCCGATGAACTCCGTCTGGTGCTCGGTGCTGACCGCGAGCACGCGGCGCGCGCCGACCCAGTACAGGAACAGCGTGTGGCACAGCGCGACGAGCGCGACGACGATCATCGCCGGAAGGACGAGCGTCGCGCCTGCGAGCAGCACCGGAATCGCGCCGTAGACGCTCACCTTGAGCGCCGACAGGTAGTCGCGCGACGAGCCGTAAAGCGGCGCGAGAACGACGAAGATCGCGGCGAGCGCGAACAGCGACGCGATCGACGTGAAGAACGTCGTCGCGCCGGCGGCGAAAATCTGGTCCGGAGGAACGAGATACCCGTGCAGAGGGTCCCAGCTCGCGTCGAACACCATCATCCCGATCACGGTGGCGACCGGCGCAAGCAACGACAGCGGCAGCATGTAGCGGCGAACCAGCGCATCGACGGTCGTCTTTTCCGACGCGATCGCATCCCATTCCTGCGACGGGCGGAACATCAGGTAGACGATGCGGCGCAGAGTATCCATGGGGCTGGAGGAGCTCGCCAGTATAGACCGCGGCGGCCGCTCGAATTTCCTCGAACCGGAAGCGCGCCGCGCGCAAAGTTTGATCTTCATGCGTTGACCGCGCGCTTGCGGGCGGCGCAATATGTTCCGCTCGCCGCACCGACCCCGCGCCACGTCGTCATGTCCTGTCGCGTCGTTTGCCCTTCAACGCTTCGCGCTCGCCTCGCCGGCGCGGCGCTCGCCGCGGCGGTCGCGCTCGTACCGCTGGCGGCACAGCCGGCTACGGCCGTCTCAGCGCCGATCCGCGGCTACGACGCGAGCCGCGACGCTGCCGCCGACATCGAGCGCGCGCTCGCCACCGCGACGGCAACCGGCAGGCGCGTGCTGCTGATCGTCGGTGGCGATTGGTGCCGCGACTGCCGCGAGCTCGATGCGATGTTCGCCGCCGATGCGAGCCTCGCCGCACTGCGCGACCGCCATTACGTGACGGTCAAGGTGTTCGTGGGAACCGAGAACCGCAACGAGCGCGCGCTCGCGCGCTACCCGAAGCTCTCATGGGTGCCGACGCTGATCGAGCTCGAGCGCAACGGCCGCGTGCGGCGCGTCGTGCCATCGACCGAATTCCACGAGGCGGAGCGGCTCGTGCCCGCGCGCGTGCGCGCGTTTCTCGCCGGCTAGGAGCGCTCCATGGAAATGAGACGGATCTCCGGCGGCAACCTGCGCGCCGTCGGCTACGACGATCGCCGCCGCTCGCTTGTCGTCGAGCTTACGTCCGGCACGTTCGAATACGTGGGCGTGTCGACGGACACCTATCGGCGGATGCTCGCGGCGTCGTCACCGTGGAGCTTCTTCCGCGACAACATCGAGGAAGAGTACACGGTCAAGCGCGTGCGCTAGCCGCGAGCAGGCCGAAGCGAATGTTGCGTTACTGGATCGCGAGCTTGCGCCCGGCCACCGCCGGCTTCTTCGCGAGCGTGAGCTCGAGGATGCCGTTTTCGTAACGTGCGGTGCTGTTTTCCTCGTCGAGGTCCACAGGCAGCGTGAAGCTGCGATACGCGCTTCCATAGGAGCGCTCGCTGCGCAGCAGGCGCTCGCCGTCCTTCGGCTCGGTCTGCTTCTTGAGCTCGGCGCCGATCGTTACCTGGTTGCCTTCGATTGCGACGTGGATATCTTCCTTGCGCACGCCCGGGATCTCGGCCTCGACCGTGTAACCTTTGTCGGTCTCGGTGACGTCCATCCTGATCGTGACCTGGCCGGGTTGCTGGTTCACGCGCACCGGCCGGAAGAAGCCGCGGAACAGGTCGTCGAAGCCGGCGTCCGCAAACGGGTCGTACAAGCTGATGTTGGCCATCGTATCTCTCCTTGGTTCGGGTAAGGGTGCGTCCGCATTCTCGTGCGACTGCGAGGCGCGAACGGTTACACCCGCTATCTGCTGGCCCTGTACGGAAGTTTCAAGCCCGGTTGACGGCTTTCGGGCAGCGTGGGGCGCGCGGCAGCGCTGATTTGCCGTGATAATGCGAGTTGGCCGGACGGATTGACGCGTCGAACGCGCGCGATATGCTCTTCCGGCCGATAATCCTCTTGCGAAGGGCCCGTGCGGGCCTGCGAATCACTCGAGGTTGCCCCATGCCCACGGCTGCACTGTCCTCTTCCGATCTCGCCCGCCTCAAGACGGCGCTCGAGGCTCGTCGCCAGGCATTGCGCGACGAGGCGAAGGCACAGATGCAAGGCAGCGGCGACGACCGCGTGGTCGGGCTCGCCAACCGGATCGGCGAGACGGATGACTGGGCGGTCGCCGATGCCCTCGCCGAGCTCGACATCGGGCAGGTTCGCCATACGCTCGCCGAGCTCTCCGACGTCGATTCCGCTCTGGCAAGGATGCGCGACGGAACCTACGGCGAATGCGTCGACTGCGGGACGACGATCGCTCCGGCGCGGCTCTTTGCGTATCCCGCCGCCCGCCGGTGCATTGCGTGCCAGCAGGCGTGGGAGAAGAAGGCGGCCGGTCCGCCGCTCACCGCCGTTTGACGCGCGCCGCAGCCGAACTCCGGCGCGCACCCGCGGGCACGTAGCGTCCGACCCACGCGAAGAACTCGCGGTACCAAAGCCGCGAGTTCTGCGGCTTCAGGATCCAGTGGTTCTCGTCGGGAAAGTAGACCAGCCGTGCGGGTACGCCCTTCGCCCTGAGCGTGTCGTAGTACTGCAGCGCCTGAGTCGCTGGAACGCGATAGTCGAGCTCGCCGTGAACGACGAGCGTCGGTGTACGCGCAGCCTTTACGTAATGATGCGGCGATTGCCGCATCACGCGCGCCGGATTGTCCCAGTGGAAAGCACCGAGCTCCTCCGCGAAGAAGCGGTAGCCATCGGTCGCCATCATGCTGACCCAGTCATAGCATCCGGCGTGGCAGACGTACGCTTTGTAGCGGCCCGTCTGGCCGTTCATGTACGCAACCATGTAACCGCCGTAACTGCCGCCGCTCGCCGCGAGACGGTCGCGATCGATGTAGCCCTGACGGAGCAGGAAATGGGTCGCGGCCTCGGTATCGGCGAATTCCTTCGTGCCGTACCGGCCCGTGATCGATTCGATCCACTTCTGGCCGAACCCCGACGAGCCGTGGTAGTTGACCGCGGCGACGACATACCCCTGTCCCGCGAAGACCTGCGTGTTCCAGCGGAAATGCCAGCCGTCCAGATGCGCGGCGTGCGGGCCGCCGTGGATCGAATGGAGCAGCGGCCATTTGCGCGACGCGTCGAAGCCCGGCGGAAAGGTCACGAGCAGCTGCACCGGGTCGCCGTCGGCGCCGCGGATCGTGAATTCGCGCGCATCGCCCAGCGCATGGCGAGCGAGCAGCGCACGATTCATCCGCTCGATCGGCCGCTCGCCGGTGCCGTCGGCGCGGCATGCGAAGAGCGCCGGCGGATGCAGCGCGCTCGAGCGGTCGAACGCGAGCACGGAGCCGTCGCGCGACTGTGCAAAGCCGCCGAGCGATCCGCCGGCGACGACGAGCGACGGATCGCCGGAGCCGCCCGCATCGACATCGAGCCGCCACACGCCCTGACGGCCGCGATCCTCGACCATGAACAGCAGCGCGCGCGAATCGGGTGACCACGCAACATGCGTCGTTGCACGGTCGAAGCCGGGCGCGAGTCGCCGCATGCGGCCGCCACGGCGCTCGAGCAGCATCAGACGGCCCTGGTCGTTGAACGCGCGATTCGTGTCGTAGCTGTGGAAGGCGAGCGAACGCCCGTCCGGCGAATAGCGAGGATGCGCATCGGAGGTTTGCGTGCGCTGGGTCAACACGCGCTTGCGCCGGGTCGCGAGATCGACGGTGACGATGTCGGTCTGGTTCATCATTCCCGGCTCGGGATTCAAGTCGGCGGTGATCACGAGCTCGCGGCCATCCGGCGAGACGTGGAAGTCCTCGGCCGATGGCTCCCACGGCGGCAGCGCGAGGCCGGTGCCTGCGAGCGCGTCGCGGCAGCGGCCCGATGCGACATCGCAGACGAAGATGTGCGGCTCGCGGCCGTCGGTCAGCCAATGATCCCAGAAGCGGAATTCGGCGCGCTCGGTCACGTGCGCCTTGACCTTCGCGTCTTTTCGCTCCTTGCGCCGTTTCGCCTGCAGCGCGTCAGTCGCGAGATCCGGCCACACCCACGACACGAACGCGATGCGCTTGCCGTCCGCAAACCACTTGAGCGCCGCCACGCCGGTGGAAAGCTCGGTCACTCGGCGCGCCTCGCCGCCGTCGGGCGCGATCACGTAGAGCTGCGGCTCCTCGTCGTCCTTGCGCTTCGCCGCGAATGCGATCGTCGCGCCGTCGGGTGACCATTTCGGGTCGCTGTCCTTGTCACCGGCCGTCAGACGGCGCGCGCGTGCGGCCGCGGCGTTGCCGAAGCCGGTCGGAAAAATCCACAATTCCGCACGGCTGTCGTTCTTGTCCATCGCGTACGACGTCACCGCTGCACATGCGACCGCGCCGTCGGGCGACAGCGTCGGCGTCGCAATCCGCTTGATCATCCACAACGCATCGACGGTGAACGGCGGCTTGCGCGAACGTCGGGCGGCGGCGACACCTTCATTGCGACGCGAAGCGGGCATCGTGTTGTCCTTGTGGTTACAATGCGCGGTGGCGATTCTACCTGCGTGAAGCGATGACCGCGCTTCGCGCCACGCGACAACGACACCGATGAACTACCGCCGCCTCGGCCGTTCCGGGCTCAGGGTCAGCGAGCTATCGCTCGGCTCGTGGGTCACGTACGGCAATCAGATGGGCGAGTCGCTTGCGCGCGAGTGCGTGGCGGCTGCTTACGATGCCGGCGTCAACTTTTTCGACAATGCCGAGGTCTATGCGAAGGGCGAGTCGGAACGGATCATGGGCGGCGTGCTTTCCAAGCTCGGGTGGCGGCGATCGTCGTACATCGTGTCGACGAAGTTCTACTGGGGGCTTCACGACGGGCCGAACGAGCGCAACACGCTGAACCGCAAGTACCTGCGTCAGGCGATCGACGGCTCGCTCGCGCGCTTGGGCCTCGACTACGTCGATCTCGTCTACTGTCATCGCCCCGATGCCGATACGCCGATCGAAGAGACCGTCGGTGCGATGCACGACATGATCGCGGCGGGCAAAGCACTCTACTGGGGCACGTCCGAATGGAGCGCCGCGGACATCATGCAGGCGTGGCAGATCGCCGAGCGGCATCATCTGCACAAGCCGGTCGTCGAGCAGCCGCAGTACAACCTGCTCGCCCGCCATCGCGTCGAGAAGGAATACGCGCCGCTGTTCCGCGACATCGGTCTCGGCACGACGACGTGGAGTCCGCTCGCTTCCGGCGTTCTCAGCGGAAAATACAACGAGGGCATCCCGCCCGGCTCGCGCGGAACGATCAAGGGTTATGAGTGGCTCGTCGAGCGGCTGACCGACCCCGCGAAGATCGCAACGGTGCGCAAGCTCGCGCCGATCGCCTCCGAGCTCGGCTGCACGCTCGCGCAGCTCGCGATCGCGTGGTGCCTGAAGAATCCGAACGTGTCGAGCGTGATCACCGGCGCGAGCCGGCCGGCTCAGGTGCATGAGAACATGCACGCGCTCGGCGTCGCTGCGAAGTTGACAGCGGAGGTCATGGCGCGTATCGACGAGGTGACCGCCGTCACCGCGTGAACTTCATTTGATTGCAATGAACCCGCTCGAAAGCTGGCAAGAGGAACAACGGTCGGCGTTTCTGTACCGGGCGTGCGCCGAGGCCGAGGCCGGCACGCCGCGCGCCGAGCTCTTTCATCGTCTCGCCGGCGAAGCCGAGGCGCAGGGGGCGATCTGGCGCGCGCAGATGACGGCGCGCGGCCACGCGCCGCCGCGCCCGTTCGCGCCCGACGCGCGAACGAAGCTCGTCGCCGCGCTGGTGCGACGGTTCGGTCCGCGGCGGATGAAAGGCGTGCTCGCGGCGATGAAGGTCCGCGGCATGGCCGTTTACGGCATGGCACCCATCGCCGAGCGCGGTCATGCGCCGGTTGCCGTCGGCGGCGGCGCCGAGGGTCGTCACCGCCAGCTCGCCGGCGGCGGCAACATGCGCGCCGCGGTGTTCGGCGTCAACGACGGGCTCGTGTCGAACGCGAGCCTGATCCTCGGCGTCGCCGGCGCATCGTCCGACCCCCATTTCGTGCTGCTTTCCGGAGTTGCCGGCATGTGCGCGGGCGCATTCGCGATGGCCGCCGGCGAATACGTATCGGTACGCTCGCAGCGCGAGCTCTTCGAGCACCAGATCCGGCTCGAGCGGGAGGAGCTTGCGCAATATCCCGAAGCCGAGGCGCAGGAGCTCGCGCTGATCTACGCGGCGAAAGGTCTGCCGAAGCGCGAAGCCGATCGCGTCGCGAAGAAGCTCGTCGCCGATCCCGAGCACGCGCTCGACACGCTTGCGCGCGAGGAGCTCGGGCTCAACCCTGACGAGCTCGGCTCGCCGTGGGGCGCGGCGATCTCGTCGTTCCTCTCGTTCGCCGGCGGCGCCGTGATCCCGCTGCTGCCGTTCCTGCTCGCGGCCGGCGCCCACGCGCTCGTCATCGCGATCGCGGTCACGGCCGTTTCGCTGTTCGGCGTCGGTGCGTTGCTCTCGCTCTACACGGGACGCAATGCCATCTATTCGGGCGCACGCATGCTGATGCTGGGCGCGCTCGCCGGCGGTGTGACGTTCGCCGTCGGCAAGCTCGCCGGACTATCGCTCACGTAGCGCTTCGTTGCCGCGGCAGGTTCACCTCTCAACACGAAGAACACGAAGGACACGAAGGAAGGACACGCGGCGGCAAAATTGCGGCATCGTGTCGCTTCGGTACTGCGGTTGGCGCCCGGCCGCGACAAGCCGCTGCGGCACCGTCACCCGTGGATCTTTTCCGGCGCGATCGCGCACGTCGAGGGCGATCCCGCCGCCGGCGACACCGTACAGGTGGTCGGCGCGGACGGCGAGCCGCTCGCGCAGGCCGCGTTTTCGCCGGTATCGCAGATTCGCGCCCGAGTTTGGAGCTTCGATCCGCATGCGCGCGTCGACAGCGCCTTCATTCGCGACCGCATCGAGAACGCCGCGGCGCTGCGCGCGCCGATGCTCGATGCGCGGCACACCGGCTGCCGGCTCGTGCACGCGGAAGCCGACGGGTTGCCCGGCGTCATTGCCGATCGCTACGGCGACGTCGTCGTGGTCCAACTGTCGTCCGCGGGCGCCGAGCGCTGGCGCGACGCGATCGTTGCCGCGCTTGCCGCGCTGCCCGATGTCCGCTGTGTCTACGAGCGCTCCGATGCCGAAGTGCGCACGCTCGAGGGACTTGCGCCGCGAACGGGTCTCGCGCGTGGAACGCTCGCCCATGACGTCGAGTTGATCGAGGACGGACTCGCCTATCGAATCGACGTCGCCGCCGGGCAAAAGACGGGCTTCTATCTCGATCAGCGCGACAACCGCGCGCACGTGCGACGCGTTGCGGCGGGACGCGAGACGCTCAACGTGTTTTGCTATACCGGCGGCTTCACGCTGTCGGCGCTCGCGGGCGGCGCGTCACGCGTCGTTTCGATCGACAGCTCCGCTGACGCGATCGAGCAGGCGCGCGCGAATGTCGTGCGCAATCCGTCGCTCGCGGCGGCGGCGGCTGAATGGCGCTGCGCCGATGCATTCGCCGAGCTGCGAAGGCTGCGAGATGCGGGCGCCGCCTTCGATCTCATCGTGCTCGATCCGCCGAAGTTCGCGCCGACCGCTGCGCACGCCGAGCGCGCGGCGCGCGCGTACAAGGACATCAACCTGTGGGCGCTCAAGCTGCTGCGTCCCGGCGGCCTGCTTGCGACGTTCTCGTGCTCGGGCGGTGTCGACGCCGCGCTGTTTCGCAAGATCGTTGCCGGCGCAGCCGCCGACGCGGGCGCGGACGCAACGATCGTCGCCCATTACGGCGCTGCCGCCGACCATCCGGTGGCACTCGCGTTCCCCGAAGGCGATTATCTGAAGGGACTGCTTCTGCGCAAGCGCTGACGCCGCCGCCTCGTTGGGCGGCGGCGTGCGCGGTTACGGTGTGGCGGCCGCTCGCGCGGATCACGCCTTCTTGGACAGGCACCCCTTCATGAACGCCTTGCGCTCCTGGCCTTTCTTGCCGGTCGCCTGCTGGCTGCAAAGCCGCATCTTGTCCTGCTGACTGACCGCACCGTTCTTCGCCGGCGCGCCGGCGGCCGCGACCGGCGTGACCGCGGGCTTGATCGAGCCGCGCGTGGGCTCCGCGGCCGTTGCGGACGTTGCGGCGAAAAGCGTTGCAAGCGTGATGATCGCGAGTGTCCTGCTCATGTCGGTCTCCTTTGGGTCGGGTTGTGGGTGGCGTTGTCGCCACGCGTCCCAAAACGCCGGAGGTTTCCGCCACGACCTTCAGACGGATGGATGAGCGGCCTGCCGGACAAAACAAGGCCGCAGCGGTTGCCCGTTGCGGCCCTGTCAGGCGCGACCGGGTGGACAGGAGATCACCCGGCCGTGTTCTGATCGTTACGCGCTAGGTGAGGCCTTCAGGCACTCGCTCATGAACTTCTTGCGCTCGTCGCCTTTCATGTCGGCGGCCTTGGTGTTGCACGATTTCATCTTCTCCTGCTGCGTCATCTTCTGCTTCGACAGGCACTCGCTCATGAACTTCTTGCGCTCGTCGCCCTTCTTGTCGGCTGCCTTCTCGTTGCACATCTTCATGCGCTCCTGCTGCGCATTTTCGGCAGCGAACGCGGGGCTGACGGCGGCAGCGAAGACGCCGGCGACCGCGAGGGCAAGCCACTTCTTCATGCGGATCTCCTAGGAACGGTACGACGAGGTTTGCTGGAGGCCTTCCGCCGCCGCGCGGTGCGTCCCCTCAGGGAACCCCACCCGGGCGGGCACGAAGGCAGTCTAAGGCATCCGTAACGCGCGAGGCAACGGCTTCGCGGACGTTGCGGTCCCGCCCGCCGGCTGTCTGTTGCGAAAACGCTTGGTGTTGCGCAACAGCGCTTCGGATACAATCGACGGGCTGGGTCGGCATTCGAAGCCAACCCATTGATTCACTGCAATAAATAACCGAATGATCCTCATTCTCGAGCCCAATACCGACCCCGACCGCCCCGATTACAAGGTGCTGGTGAGCCAGCTCGACCGGCTACCGGGCATCCGCTACCGCGTCCATCGCGAGGTCGGCGCCGAAGTGACGCTGACCGAGGTGTATCTGATTGGAAACACCGGCGCGCTCACGACCGAGCAGATGTCGATCCTTCCCTGCGTCGAGAAGGTCGTGCGCGTCTCCGAAGCCTACCGCGTGCTCGGACGCCACAAGCAGGGCGACACGCGCGCCGCGTCGTTCGAGTACAACGGCGTGCGCTTCGGGCAGGACACGCTCAACGTGTTCGCCGGACTGTGCGCCGTGGATTCGCCGGAGTCGGTCGAGGCGATGATGAAGGCGCTCGCCGAGCGCGGACAAGCATGCACGCGGATGGGCGCCTACAAGCCGCGCACCAATCCGTACGCGTTCCAGGGCTACGGCGCGAAATGCCTGCCGTACGTGTTCGAGCTCGCCGGCAAGTACGGCATCAAGGTGATCGCGATGGAAGTGACGCACGAGTCGCACGTCGACGAGATCCGCGAAGCGCTCGCGAAAACGGGCCACCCGACGGGCGTCATGCTGCAGATCGGCACGCGCAATACGCAGAACTTCGAGCTGCTGAAGCTCGTCGGCCGCCAGCAGGAGTTTCCGGTGCTGATCAAGCGCGGCTTCGGCATCACGCTCGACGAGTCGCTCAACGCGGCCGAGTACCTCGCCTCGGAGGGCAACCGCAAGGTCGTCTTCTGCCTGCGCGGCATGAAGACCAACATGGGCGATCCGCACCGCAACTTCGTCGACTTCGCGCATGTACCGGTGGTGAAGCGCTTGACCAGGATGCCGGTGTGCATCGACCCGTCGCATTCGGTCGGCAGTCGCGCCGTGGCGCCGGACGGATTGCTCGACGTCTTCCACACGGTTGCGCAGGGCGTGGTCGCGGGCGCGAACATGGTGCTGGTCGACTTCCATCCGGATCCCGCAAAGGCACTGGTGGACGGACCGCAGGCGCTGCTGCTCTCGGAGCTCGACCACTTCCTCGCCGACGTGGCGCTCGCACGCGAAGCCTATGAACGGCGTGTCGCGCTCGCACGCGAGCAGCGGCCGCATTGACGAACGACGCGACGTCCGTGCCCCCGCGCGAGATCGAGCTGAAGCTTGCGCTCGAGCGCGACGCCATGCCGGCGCTGATGCGCCATGCGGCGGTCGTCGCGTCGAAGAGCGGCCGCGCGCGCACCTCGCGGCTGGTGAGCGCGTATTACGACACTGCAGGTGGCGCGCTCGCGTCGGCCGGCGTCGCGCTGCGTATCCGACGCGATGGCAAGCGCTTCGTTCAAACGGTGAAGGGCCCGCCGGAAGACGGCAGCGATGCCGCATTGAGCTCTCGCGCCGAATACGAGTGGCCGCTGCGCCGCCCCGCGATCGATGCGACCGTGCTGCGAGCCACACCGTGGTCCGGCCTTCTTCGCCGCGCGCTCGACGACGGACTGGTCAACCGCTTCACGACCGATGTCACGCGGCGTGAGCTGCCGCTCGCGCTCTCCGGCGGCACGCGCGCGCGGCTGTGCGTCGATTCCGGCGAGATCCGTGCGCCGGGCGTTCGGCAGCGCGTGCCGATCGCCGAGATCGAAATCGAGCTCGTCGACGGCGAGCCGACCCGGATGTACGAGCTTGCGCGCGCGCTCGCGCACGACCTCCCCGTTGCGCTGCTGCCCGCGAGCAAGGCCGAGCGCGGTTTCGCGCTCGCGACCGGCGCGCAGGGCCGAGCCTCGCCGGTGCGCGCGCGCAACGTTGCGCTCGCCGCGCAGGCGCGCGCGGTCGAAGCGCTGGCAACGATCGCGCGCGAATGCCTGCACCACGTCGCGGCGAATGCGACGGGCGTTGCCGCGGATCGCGATCCCGAATGGGTGCATCAGATGCGCGTGGGCACACGCCGCCTTCGCGCATGCCTGAAGCTCGCCTCGCGCGTCGATGCGTCGATACCGGTAGCGCCGGTCGCGGCGGAGCTCAAGTGGCTTGCCGGCGTGCTCGGAACCGCGCGCGATCTCGATGTCTTCGCGACGCAGACGCTGCCGCAGGTGACGAGCGCGCTGCACGGCGATCGACGCGCCTCGGCCGCGCTCGGGCAACTCGCGCGCCGTATCGCGAGGCGGCGCGGCATCGCACGGCGCGCCGTGCGCACAGCGGTCACGTCGGCGCGCTACACGCAATGCATGCTCGCCACCGGCGCGCTCATCGCCTGTCTCGACGCGGCGCCGTCGGCGCAGCCGGCAGCCGACGCGGCGAGCGCGCTTCTTGCGCGACGCCATCGCAGACTGCATCGGCGTGCAGCCGCGCTCGCCGACGGCAGCGCGCAGCAGCGGCATGCCGCGCGAATCGCCGCCAAGAAGCTGCGCTATGCGGCCGAATTCTTCGCGCCGCTTCATTCGCGCAAGCACGCGCGGCGTTATCTGCGCGCGTTGATCGAGCTGCAGCACGTGCTCGGCGCCGGCAACGACTGGGTGAGCGCGACGCATCTCGCCGTCGAATCCGGTCCCGAGCTCGGCGCTGCAACCGTGCGAGCGTTCGCGGCGGCGCAGTCGAGCGGACAAGCGCCGGCGCTGCGAAAGGCCTGGAAGCGATTCGAGCGCGCCGAGCCGTTCTGGGACGAGGCCTGACGCCTCGCGGCGAGGATCCGATGCTCGAAACCGCCGAAGTCGGCCATCGTCTCGACAAGCGCACGTACGCTCGCGAGGAGCCGAAGTTGCGCGAAGCGCTCGTCAACGCGCAATTCGATCTCGCGAGCGCGCGCAACTGCAGCGTCGTCGTGCTGATCTCCGGTGTGGAAGCCGGCGGCCGCGGCGAATCGGCGATCAAGCTGACCGAATGGATGGACCCTCGGCATTTGCGCGTTCACGCGTTCGGCGAGCCGACGGAAGAGGAAGCCGCGCATCCGCCGGCGTGGCGCTACTGGCTCGCGCTGCCGGCGCGCGGACGCATCGCGATTTTCATGAACGCGTGGTATGCGGAAGCGCTCGACGGGCAGTTGCGCGGCGACGAAGGCCGCGAGCGGCTCGACGGCCGGCTCACGAGCGTTCGCGACTTCGAGCGGATGCTCGCGCGCGAGCGCGTGCTGCTGGTCAAGTTCTGGATCCATCTCGCGAAGGCCGACCAGAAGAGCCGGCTCGCGGCGCTCGATGACGATACGCGCACGACGTGGCGGATCACGTCCGCCGACTGGTCGCGCGCGCGGCAATACGGCAAGAACCACGACCTGTGGGAGCGCGCGCTGCACGAGACGTCGATCGACGTCGCGCCGTGGTACGTCGTCGAGGGCGCCGACGACCGCTATCGCGACATGACGGTCGGCAAGATCCTGCTCGACACGATGCGCCGTGCGCTCGCGAGCCCGCCCGCGAAACGCGGGACGAAGCGGCGTGCCGCGTCCGCGCCGCCGCCCGCTCCCATCGACAACGTGAAGCTGATCCGCGACCTCGACCTGTCGCAACAGTTGTCGGCCGGCGAATACAAGCGCGAGCTGCCGCGCTGGCAGGCTCGGCTCGCGCGCGCCACGCGCCGCAAGTCATTCGAGCAGCGCTCGCTCGTGCTCGTGTTCGAAGGCGCCGACGCCGCCGGGAAGGGCAGCGCAATCCGCCGCGTCGTCCATGCGCTGCATCCGAGCCAGTACACGATCGTGCCGATCGCCGCGCCGACCGACGAGGAGCTTGCGCATCCCTATCTGTGGCGTTTCTGGCGGCAATTGCCGCGGCGCGGCGGAATCGTCGTCTTCGACCGGTCGTGGTACGGCCGTGTGCTTGTCGAACGGGTGGAAGAAATTGCCGATGAAGCGGAGTGGATGCGCGCGTACGACGAGATCGTACGCTTCGAAGAGGAACTCCATACCGCCGGCGCGGTCGTTTGTAAGGTCTGGCTGCAAATCAGCAAGGAAGAGCAGATGCGGCGGTTCAGGGCGAGGGAGAAGACGCCATTCAAGCGCTTCAAGATCACGGCCGACGACTGGCGCAACCGCAAGCGCTGGAACGACTACGAGGGGGCGGTCTGCGACATGGTCGAGCGGACGTCGACCGAGATCGCGCCGTGGACGCTGGTCGAGGCGGAGGACAAGCGCTACGCGCGCATCAAGGTCCTTCGCACGATCGTCAGGCGGCTCGACGCTGCGCTGGTGAAATGACGCGATGATGCTCGCGCGGCCGGCCGACGTCGCCTGGCGACTCGACACGCCGCCCGGGCCCTACCGCGCGCCGGCGTGGCTCGCCGGCGGCCATGCGCAGACGATCTACCCGTATTTCCTCGCGCGGCCTCCGATCCGGTATCGGCGTGAGCGAGTCGAAGCGCCGGACGGCGATGTCTGGGATTTCGATTGGCTCGACCACGGCAAGCGCGACGACAGCGCGCCGCTCGTCGTGCTGTTCCATGGCCTCGAAGGCGGGTCGCGCTCGCATTACGCGTGCATGCTGATGCGCGCGCTCGCCACGCGCGGCTGGCGAGGCGTCATCCCGCACTTTCGCGGCTGCGGCGGCGAATTGAACCGGCGCCCACGCGCGTACCACTCGGGCGATCACGAGGAGATCGGTGCGATGCTCGACGCGATTCGCGAGCGCGCGCCGATCGACGGCGCGCCGTTGTACGCGGTCGGCGTGTCGCTCGGCGGCAGCGCGCTCGTGAACTGGCTCGGGCGTGCGGGCAGCGATGCGAACGCCATTGTCACGGCCGCAGCCGCCGTATCGACGCCGCTCGACCTCGTCGCCGCCGGCCAGTCGATCGGAGAGGGGCTCAACCGCGTGTACACGTTGCATTTCCTGTACACGCTGAAGCCCAAGAGCCTCGAGATGGCGCGACGCTTTCCGGGCCTGATCGACGAGAAGCGCGTCAAGGCCGTGCGCACGATGTACGAGTTCGATACGGTCGTGACCGCGCCGCTGCACGGATTTGCCGGCACCGAGGACTACTGGACGCGCGCATCGTCGAGAGACTGGCTCGCGCACATCGGCGTGCCCACACTCGTGCTGAATGCGAAGAACGATCCGTTCGTGCCGCCGGCGTCGCTGCCGGGTCCCGAGTCGGTGAGCACGGCCGTCCATCTCGAGCAACCCGATGAAGGCGGCCACGTCGGCTTCTGCGACGGGCGTTTCCCGGGACGCATCGACTGGCTGCCGCGGCGGCTGCTGCAATTCCTCGGCCAGTGGCGCTGAATCGCTCGCGGCGGCGCGAGAAACATGCGCGCCGCAGGCAGGTCTATCATAGTGCGCCGCATCCGGCTGCCGCCCGCCTTCGCCCGTGAACCTTCCCGCTGAGATCTTCAAGGCCTACGACATCCGCGGTGTTGTCGGCCGCACGTTGACCACGGATATCGTGCGCATGATCGGTCAGGGCCTCGGCACGCTCGCGCTCGAGGCGGGCCGCGACACGATCGTCGTCGGCCGCGATGGCCGGCTGTCGGGACCCGAGCTTGCCGGCGCACTGTCCGACGGCATCCGCGCCGCCGGCGCGAACGTCGTCGACATCGGCATGGTCGCGACTCCGATGTCCTACTTCGCCGCCTATCACCTCGGCACGCAGTGCAGCGTCATGGTGACCGGCAGCCACAACCCGCCCGACTACAACGGGCTCAAGATGGTGATCGCGGGCACGACGCTTTCAGGCGCCGAGATCCAGGCGCTGCGCGCGCGGCTCGTTGACGGCGACGTGCGCCAGGGCAACGGCACGTATCGCATCCAAGACATTCACGAAGCGTACCTCGCGCGCATCACGAGCGACGTGAAGCTCGCACGACCGCTCGCGATCGCCGTCGATTGCGGCAATGGAGTCGCCGGCGCGTTCGCGCCCGAGCTCTACCGGCGTCTCGGCTGCCGCGTCACCGAGATGTACTGCGACGTCGACGGCACGTTCCCGAATCACCATCCGGATCCGTCGCAGCCGGCGAATCTCGCCGACATCATCGAGCGTGTCAAGGGCGACCGTCTCGATCTGGGCTTCGCGTTCGACGGCGACGGCGACCGGCTCGGCGTCGTGACGAACGAAGGTCACATCATTTTTGCCGACCGGCAATTGATGCTGTTCGCGGCGGACATGCTGAAGCGCCAGCCGGGCGCGACGGTGATTTACGACGTCAAGTCCACGCGCCACCTCGGTCCGTGGATCCGTCAGCACGGCGGCAAGCCGTTGCTGTGGAAGACGGGCCATTCGCTGATCAAGGCGAAGATGAAGGAAGTCGGCGCCGCGCTCGCCGGCGAGATGAGCGGCCACACGTTCTTCGGCGAGCGCTGGTATGGCTTCGACGACGGCCTGTACGCCGGTGCGCGGCTGCTCGAGATCCTGTCCACGCACGACGATCCGTCTGCAGTGCTCGATGCGATTCCCGACGCGTTGTCCACACCGGAGCTCAACATTGCGTTGCCCGAAGGCGAGCATCATCAGCTGATCGAGAAACTGCGCGCGACGGCCGACTTCCGGGGCGCGATCGAAGTCATCCGCATCGACGGGTTGCGCGTCGAATATCCCGACGGATTCGGCCTCGCGCGAGCATCGAACACGACACCCGTCGTCGTGCTGCGCTTCGAGGCCGACAACGCAGCGGCGCTCGAACGGATCAAAGGCGAATTCCGGCGCGTGCTTCACAGCGTGAAACCCGACGCGCGTCTGCCGTTCTGATGATCACGCTCGCCGACGTCGAGGCGGCGCGCGAGCGAATCGCCGGCGGAGTCTATCTGTCGCCGTGCGTGGAATCGATCCCGCTGTCGCAGCTCACCGGTGCGCACATCTACTGCAAGCTCGATTACCTGCAGCGCACCGGCAGCTTCAAGGAGCGGGGAGCGCGCAACGCGCTGCTTCGATTGCCGGCGGGCGCGCGATCACGCGGCGTGATTGCCGCATCGGCAGGCAACCACGCACAAGGCGTCGCCTATCACGGCGGGTTGCTCGGCATCCCGGTCACCGTCGTCATGCCGCAGTTCGCGTCGCTGATGAAGGTGACGAACTGTCGCAACTTCGGAGCAACCGTCGCGCTGCACGGTGACGATGTTGGCGAAGCGCGCGCCAAAGCCGAGGAGCTCGCGAAGGCGCACGGGTACACGTTCATCCATCCGTTCGACAACGTCGACGTGATCACAGGCCAGGGAACGATGGCGCTCGAGATCCTCGAGCAGACGCCGACGGCCGATGCGATCGTCGTTCCCGTCGGCGGCGGCGGGCTGCTCGCCGGCATCGGAACGGTGACGCGGGCGAAGAAACCATCGCTTAAGCTCGTCGGCGTCGAGCCCGACAGCGCCCCGTGCCTCGCGGCGGCGATATCGGCCGGCGCGCCAGTGCCCGTGGCGCTCGCAACGACGCTCGCCGACGGTCTCGCCGTGTCGCAGGTCGGCGCGCAGCCGTTCGAGATCCTGCGCCGCGTCGTCGATCAAGTCGTCACCGTCGACGAGGCGTCGATCGCGCTCGCGATTCTGCGGCTGATCGAGCTCGAGAAGAGCGTCGTCGAAGGCGGCGGCGCCGCGCCCCTTGCAGCGTTCCTCGCCCACAAGCTCGACGCGTTGAAGGGCAAGGAAGTCGTGCTCGTGCTGTCCGGCGGCAACATCGATCTGACGATGCTCGACCGCGTGATCGAAACGGGCCTCGTGGCGGACGGCCGGCTCACGCGCTTCACCGTTTCGATCAGCGACCGCCCGGGTCGCCTGGCGCAGCTCGCGCAAGTGATCGCATCGACGGGCGCGTCGATCAAGGAGATCATGCACGACCGCGCGTTCTCGGGACCGGATCTGTCGGCGGTGCGCGTCGTCTGCGTCGTCGAGACGACGGGCCACGATCACGTCGCGGCGCTTCATCACGCACTCGACGACGCGAAGATCAGCGTCGTCGCGTAGAGCCTTGCAGCATCGGGCTCAAACGCCCATGCGCGGATGTTCCGAAGGCTGCTTCCTCCGGGTCGAAGCGAGTGCGCAGCAACGACGATAGAGTCGATACAGCGGCAGGAGGATGTAGTCGTGCGTCGGCGCAACGACGACATACAGGAACGACCATCCGGCCGGAAGCGATACGAAGGCGATGTGACGCGGAGCCGGCATCATCAGCGTTCGCGCGAGATAGGCCAGCCGATCCCGCCAGCGCTACCAAGTCGATGAATTTGGCAAGGAAGGGCCGGCAAGTCCGTCGGAACCTGGGTCCGACCGGCGGTCGACTGTAAACAAAAGTGACAGTGGCTGCGCTTGGATGCTGCCTGCCCTTACAGATCGCAGACGTCGCTAATACGCAATGCCGAGCCGTCGATAGACGAAGCCCAGCAGCCACGCCGGACCGACGAGGAGGAACTTCACGTCCTGGAAGAACGACGGTTTCCGGCCTTCGATCCTGTGCCCGACGAACTGTCCGATCCACGCGATCACGAACACGACGATCGAAACGGGCAGAGCGTTCTGGCCGAGCCACGGCAGCGGATAGATCATCGCCGCGACAACGGCCAGCATGCCGAACGCGAGCGGCCGCGACAGCCACAGGTAGAACGCCATCGCGAGCGCGATCAAGCCATATGCCGCAAGCGGCGAAACGGCCCAGAGCATGCCGATCAGGCTCCACGTGATGGCGGGAACGCAGATCCAGTGGATCGCCTTGTTCGCCGGATGACGATGCGATTCGCCGTAGCGGTCGAACAATGCATCCACCGTGCGCGTCGTGGCGGCGGCCATGCAATCCTCCTATGCCGAGCGGCCTTCACCGACGTCCGGCCATCGGCCAGTCCACTATAATGCTCGGCCAACCAAGGCCCGTGCAATGGCGCTGGCCGTGCCGCATTCGACGCGCGCTTCCGCCAGATGGTCTTCCTGGAGGATTCGATGAGCTTGACGTTGCGACGTTTCGTCGTGACCGCGCTCGCGGCCGTCTGCGCGCTCGCCATCGCGCGCGCTCGCCGCCGAGAGCTTCATCAATGTGCTGACCGGCGTCACGAGCGGCGGCTACTACCCGCTCGGCGTCGCGCTTGCGAACAACACGGTCCACAACGCCTTCGTCATCGCATAGAAGGTCTCGCTGCTCATCCCGTCGCGCGTGACGAGAGAGTTCTGCACGGCCGCGGATTGCACGTCGGGTCCCGAAGCCGACGCGAACCCGATTGATCGGTGTCTGCCTGATCGTCGCCGGCGCGCTGCGCGCGACGATTCCGCACGACGCATTCACGCTAGCGTGGCGCATTCGGTCGAGAAGACCCGCTGTTACGGTTCGCGCCTGTCCGGCTCCGCCGCCACGCCGACCGCAATGAGCTCTACGCAGCGCCGGTAAGCGCGGGGGTGATCCCCTGCTTGCGCACGAGCGTGCTGACGTGCACCGGAAAGCGGCCGAGCTTGCGGTCGAGGAAATAATTGCGCAGCGTGCGGCCGATCGTTCGGAACGCGAGCTGGTCCCACGGGATCTCTTCCTCGCGGAACAGGCGCACCTCGAGGCTCTCGGGACCGGGCCCGAAATCGACATCGATGAGCCGCGCGCGGAACATCACGTAGATCTGGCTGATTTGCGGCAGGCTGATCATCGTGTACAGCTCTCCGATGTCGACACGCGCGCTCGCTTCCTCGAGCGTCTCGCGCGCAGCGCCGGCCGTGACCGTTTCGCCGTTCTCGAGAAAGCCCGCCGGCAGCGTCCACAATCCGTGCCGCGGCTCGATCGCGCGCTTGCACAGCAGCACGCGATCTTCCCATTCAGGCAGGCATCCCACCACCACCTTCGGGTTCTGATAATGGATGACGCCGCACGCCGTGCAAATGTAGCGCGGCAGGTGGTCACCCTGCGGGACGCGAAGGCCGATGTCGGCCGAGCCGCACGTGCTGCAGAATTTCACGATTGCACGAACTGCTCGCGGTAGACCTTGAGCTCCATGATCGACTCGTAGACGTCGGCGAGCGCTTCGTGCTTGCCCTCCTTGGGCACCGATTTCAGCACGTCGGGCTTCCAGCGTCGCGCGAGCTCTTTCAATGTCGACACGTCGATGTGCCGGTAGTGGAAATAATCTTCGAGCGCGGGCATCCACCGCGCGAGGAAGCGCCGGTCCTGGCAGATCGAGTTGCCGCACATCGGCGACGCCTTCGCCGGCACGTGCTCGCCGAGGAATGCGAGCGCGGCGGCCTCGGTCTGCGCTTCGCCCAGAATCGACGCCTTGACCTTGTCGACCAGGCCCGAGCGCGTGTGCGTGCTCGTGTTCCACGAATCCATCGCGTTGAGCACGTCGTCGCTCTGGTGGATCACCCATACCGGCGCCTGCGCAACGGTGTTGAGGTTGGCGTCGGTGACCACGAGCGCCATCTCGATGATCCGGTCGCGCTCGGGCTTCAACCCGGTCATCTCGAGGTCGATCCAGATCAGGCGGCTCGCGTCTTGCGGCATGGGAATTCGCGTAGAATGAAGCGAGCTTATTCTCGCACATTGCGGGCGATGACCGCCGCCACGCTCACGCTGATCTTCATCGTCGCGCTCGTCCTCGCGACCGCCGTGCGGCTTTACCTGAGCCGCCGTCACGCCGCTTACGTGCGCGCGCACCGCGACGGCGTGCCGACCGCGTTCAGCGACCGCATCGGTCTCGCCGCGCATCAGAAGGCGGCCGATTACACGATCGAGCGTACGCGCTTCGGGATGCTGGAAACCATCGTCGACGCCGGCCTCCTCGTTGCGCTCACGCTCGGCGGCGTGCTCGCGCTGTTCGTGCGCTGGACCGGCACGCTGTTCGCCTCGCCACTCGCGCAGGATCTTGCGCTGATGGTCGCTGTCGCGCTGGTCTCGATCGTCATCGCACTGGCGTTCTCGTACTGGCATACGTTCGCCATCGAGGCGAAGTACGGCTTCAACCGCACGACGGTGAAGCTTTGGCTCGTCGACCTCGTCAAGGGCGCCGTGATTGCCGCCGCGCTCGGACTGCCGCTCGCAGCACTCGTGCTGTGGCTGATGAGCACGGCGGGATCGGCATGGTGGCTGTGGACGTGGGCCGTGTGGATCGGCTTTCAGGTGCTGCTGCTCGCGCTCTATCCGACGCTGATCGCACCGCTGTTCAACAAGTTCACGCCGCTGCCCGAAGGCCCGGCGCGCGATCGGATCGAGTCGCTGCTCGCGCGCTGCGGATTCGCGAACCGCGGACTGTTCGTGATGGACGGCTCGCGCCGCTCGAGCCACGGCAACGCGTACTTCACCGGGTTCGGCCGCGCGAAGCGCATCGTGTTCTTCGACACGCTGCTCGAGCGGCTCGCGCCCGAAGAGATCGAGGCGGTGCTTGCACACGAGCTCGGCCATTTCAAGCTGAAGCACGTCGCGAAGCGCATGGTGTGGACCGCGGTGCTGTCGCTCGGCTTCCTCGCGCTGCTCGCATGGCTCGCCGGCTCGCCGTGGTTCTACGAAGGGCTCGGCGTGCCGCCGTCGCCCGAGCGGCCGGGCGTAGCGCTGATCCTGTTCTTCCTCGCGCTGCCGGTGTTCACGTTCGTGCTGCAGCCGTTGTCCTCGCTCTATTCGCGCAAGCACGAGTTCGAGGCCGATGCGTTCGCGACGAAGAACGCCTCGGCCGCCGCGATGACCTCTGCGCTGGTCAAGCTCTACGAAGACAACGCGGCGACGCTCACACCCGACCCCGTTCACTCCGCGTTCTACGATTCGCACCCGCCGGCCGCGGTTCGCATCGCGCGGCTCGCGCAATCGGGACCCGCGGCGGCCGCGTCGATTCCCTGACCCGGAGGAGAAGCCGATGATCACACGGTCGTTGTTGCGGGCGGCGCACGCGGCGGTCGCACTCGCGCTCGCGAGCGCAGCGGCTGTCGCCGGCGCACAGGCAGGTTCGGCAGCACCATTCGCGAACGCGAATCCCGATGCAGGCAAGGCGCTTCACGACAAGGACTGCATCGTCTGCCACGCGCAGCGCTTCGATGGCAACCCGTCGAAGATGTATCTGCGGCCCGATCACCGCGTACGCACGCCGGCGCAGCTGCGCACGCAGGTCGCGTTCTGCAACACGCAGCTCGGGACGCACTATTTCCCCGACGACGAGGAGAACGTCGCCGCTTACCTCAATCGCGAGTACTACAAGTTCAAGCCATGAGCGTGTCTTCGCTCACCGCGCTTGCGGCGATGCACTGCGCGCGCGGCGCGCGCAAGCTCTCCGCGCAGGAACTCGCCGGGCTCAAAGCGCTTCTTGCGGGCTGGAACGTCGATGCCGAGCGGCTCGACAAGACGTTTCGCTTCGCGAACTACCACGAGACGATGGCGTTCGTGAACGCGGTGGCCTATATCGCGCACCGCGAGGACCACCATCCCGATCTCGGCGTCCACTACAACCGCTGCGACGTCGCTTGGTCGACGCACGACGCGGGCGGCGTCACGCTGAACGACTGCATCTGCGCCGCGAAGGTCGAGTGCCTGGGCGCGTAGCCCGGACGGTCGATGGCCTCGTCGTCGCCGCGTACCGGCGGCATTTCCGCGTGCGCATCGACGACGGCATGGCGCTCGACTGCGTGCTGAAGGGCCGCTCGACCGCGCTTGCGTGCGGCGACCGCGTCCGCGTCGCCGCGGTCGCGGGCGGCGGCGCGATCGAGGACGTGCTGCCGCGCTCGTCGCTGCTGTACCGTTCCGACGCGTTCAAGGAAAAGCTGATCGCGGCGAACGTCACGCAGATCGTCGGCGTGGTCGCGCCCGACATCGCCGTCGATCTCGAGCTCGCGCATCGATGGGCGATCGCCGCGGAGGCCGAGCGTTGCCGGTTTCTGATCGCGGCGAACAAGTCCGACCAGCCCGGCTTCGACGAGCTGATGTCGCGGCTCGGCGCGCTGCGCGGGCTGGGCTACACGGTCGTCGCGCTGGCGGCGAAGCACGACGCGTCGCCGCTCGAGCCGTGGCTTGCCGGCGAGCGCAGCGTGCTGGTCGGGCAATCGGGAATGGGCAAGTCGACGATCCTCAACGCCGTCATGCCCGGCACTGCCGCGCGCACGCGGGAGATCTCGTCCGCGCTCGGCACCGGCCGGCACACGACGTCCGAAACGACGCTCTATCCGTACCCGGGACAAGCCGATGCGTGGATCGTCGATTCGCCGGGAATGAAGGTGTTCGGACTCGCGCATCTTCCACCCGACGCGATTGTGCACGCGTTCACGGACATCGCACCGTTCATCGGAGCATGCCGGTTTCGCGACTGCCGCCACGATGCGGAGCCGGGATGCGCGGTGCGCGACGCAGTTGCGCGCGGAAAAGTGGCGCCCTATCGCGTCGCGCTGCTGCACGCGCTCGTGCGCGAAAGCGAGGCCGCGCGCGCGCCGGGATGGTGATCGACAGCGGCTACGGCGCGAGGTTGGCGAGCGTCAGCAGCAGCATGAGCAGCAGCCACAGCACGAGCGCGCGCCAGACGAGTCCCGCTGCGGAGGGCAGCACATCGGCGTCGGCGGCATCGCCTACGCCAAGCTCGGGTCGATAGTCGGGCTCGCCGCCGAGCACAGGAAGCGGTCCGCCGATCGTCACGCCGAGCGCGCCGGCGCCGCTCGCGAGCACGATGCCAGCGTGCGTCCCGCCTTCGTATGCCGCCCAGCCGCGCGCCTGCGTGCGCCAGCAGTAGACAGCATCCTCGAAGTCGCCGACGACGGCGAACGACAGCGCGGTCAGCCGAACGGGAACCCAATCGAGCAGCCACAACAAGTCGCGCGCGGGCCGGCCGAAGCGATCGCGCGCCTGCACGATCGGCGTCTGGTCATCACCGCGCGGTGCCGCGCGCCATTCGTCGGCGAGCAGCGCGCTCGCGCGGTAGAGCACTGCACCCGCCGGCCCCGGCAGCAGCGTGAACCAGAACAGCGTTGCGAACACGTGCCGGTAGGAATCGATCAATCCGCGCTCGATCGCAAGCTTGGCGACATCGCCGCTCGTGAGCTCACCGAGGGCCTCGCCCCACCACGCGGCGAGCGCACGGCGCGCCGCGTTGAGATCGTTCGCGCGCAGCGCGGCGCCGACCTCGGAGAATGCGTGGCTGAACCGGCGAAAGCCCATCAGCGCGTACAGCGCCGCGATGTTCCAGGCGAGCGCCAATACCGGATGGAGCGCAGCCAGCGCAAAGAAGATGCCGGCGGCGACGACGACCGGCGGTGCGAGCGCGAGCGTCAATGCAACCGCACCCTGCCGCGCGCTGCCGCCATTCAATCGCCGCTCGAGCGCGCGCGCGTAGCGGATGAACGCGCGCTCAAGCGCGACGCGCGGCCCGAATGCGCGCCACTGCTCGAGGCCGAGCGCCGCCAGCACGGCGATGAAATTCATCCCTTGAGGAACTCCCGGCTCACGTCCTTGAACAGCGGCGTGCTCGCATCGCCGAGCCATTCGAACACGACCATTTCGCGCGAGACGATGCGCACGCCCTCCTGGCGCAGGCGCCACAGCGCGAGATCGCGGTCGTGCGCGCGCCGCGAGCCGACCGCATCGGCGACGACGTAGACGTCCTTGCCTTCCTCGGTCAACTCGAGCGCCGTCTGCAGAACGCACACGTGCGTTTCGATGCCGGCGATGACGACCTGCGCGCGATCGGCGCCCGGAAGCTCGCCGAGGCACTGCGCGGCCACACACGAGAAATGCGTCTTCTGCGCAACCGCCGCTTCGGGCAACAGGTCGCGGATCGGCGACGCGAGGCGACCGAGCCCTTTCGGATACTGCTCGACGGCGGCGACCGGAACGCCGATGCGCTGCGCAGCACGCACGAGCCACGAGACGCTGTCCATCAGCGTGCCGTGGTCGTGGATCGCCGGCAAAAGCTTTTCCTGCATGTCGCTTACGAGAAGAACCGAACGCCCGGCGTCGATCAGCATTATGTCTTCAACTCCTCGCGATCGCGGTATTGTTCGAGCGACTCGGGATTGGCGAGCGCTTCCATGTTCTTCACCGGGCGGCCGTGCACGACATTGCGCACGGCAAGCTCGACGATCTTGTTGCTCTTCGTGCGCGGGATGTCGGTCACCTGCAGGATCTTCGCCGGCACGTGCCGCGGCGTCGTGTTCGCGCGGATGTGCTGCTTGATCTTGTCGGCGAGCGCGGCGTCGAGCGTAAGCCCCTCGGCCAGCTTGACGAACAGCACGACGCGCACGTCACCGACCTCGCCCGGCGGCCAGTCCTGGCCGATGACGAGGCTTTCCTCGACTTCGGGCAGCTGCTCGACCTGCCGGTAGATCTCGGCGGTGCCGATGCGCACGCCGCCGGGGTTGAGCGTGGCGTCCGAACGGCCGTAGATGACCATGCCGCCATGCTCGGTCAGCTCGACGTAGTCGCCGTGACACCAGACGCCGGGAAACCGCTCGAAATATGCGGCGTGGTATTTCGATCCGTCGGGATCGTTCCAGAAGCCGATCGGCATCGACGGAAACGGCGCCGTGCAGACAAGCTCGCCGCGCTCACCCTTGCCCGGCGGTATCGAATTGGCGTCCTCGTCGAAGACATCGACCGCCAGTCCGAGTCCGCGGCATTGCAGCTCGCCGCGCCAAACCGGCAGTGTCGGATTGCCCAGCACGAAGCAGGACACGATGTCGGTGCCGCCCGAGATCGACGACAGGCAGACGTCCTCCTTCACGCACTGGTACACGTAGTCGAAGCTCTCGGGCGCGAGCGGGCTGCCGGTGGAGAACACCGTGCGCAGCGCGGTGAGCGCATAGTCCTTGTGCGGGACAAGACAGATCTTCTTGGCCGCGTCGATGTACTTGGCCGACGTGCCGAAGTGTGTGATGCGCTCGGTCTCCACGTAATCCCAGAGCACCCGCCCGCGGGCGACGAACGGCGAGCCGTCGTAGAGCATCAGCGTCGCGCCCGACGCGAGCCCCGACGCGAGCCAGTTCCACATCATCCAGCCGCACGTCGTGAAGTAGAACAGGCGGTCACCGCGCTTGACGTCGCCATGCAGCTGATGTTCCTTCACATGCTGCAGCAGCGTTCCGCCGGCGCCGTGGACGATGCATTTCGGCACGCCGGTGGTGCCGGACGAGAACAGGATGTAGAGCGGATGATCGAACGGACGCGCGACGAACTCGAGCGGCGCCCCGTCGTACGGCGCGCCGAAGTCGTCCCACAGCACGGCGCCGCGCACGCGCGTCGCGTCGTAAGCGGCGCCGCCGCTTTGCGCGAGGTACGGAACGATGACGATCTGCTCGATCGACGGCAGCCGGACGACCACTTCGGCGACCTTGTCGAGCACCGAGATCGGCTTGCCGTTGTACCAGTAGCCATCGACGGTGAAGAACACGCGCGGCTCGATCTGGCCGAAGCGGTCGAGCACGCCCTGCACACCGAAATCCGGCGAGCAGGACGACCACGTTGCGCCATTCGCGGCGCTCGCGAGCATCGCGACGATCGCCTCGGGCAGGTTCGGGATGAAAGCCGCCACATGGTCGCCGGCGCGAATGCCGGCGCTTGCCAGTGCGGCTGCGACGCGCGCCACACTGGACGCGAGCTCCGCGTTCGACATCCTGCGCTTGATGCGGTCCTCGCCCCAGAATACGAGCGCATCGCCGTCCGTCGAGCGCGCCGCGAGCAGGTTCTCGGCGAAATTCACGCGTGCGTCCGGGAACCATTGCGCTCCCGGCATCCGATCGGCGCCGATGAGCGCGCGCGCCCCACGCTCGCCGATAATGCCCGCGTACTCCCAGAGCTCCGACCAGAACGCGTCGCGATACGAGTTCGACCATCGCCACAGCGCGTCGTAATTCGGCAGCGAGCACTGGTATTTCGCCTCGATGCGCCGAGTGAACGCCGTGACGTTCGCGCTCGCGACGCGCTCGGTCGACGGGCGCCAAAGCAATGTGGGTGTCGTGACCGACGGCATCATCACCAGGGCCCTCCTCCCGTTGAAGCGTTCAGCCGTTCGCCATGCTCGCGCGCAACGGCCCGGCAATGCGCTCGGGCAGCGGTTGCGGACGTCCGCTCGCCATGTCGATCCAGACGATCTTCGCCGCGCCTTCGGCGTAGCGCTTGCCGCCCTTGCATAGCTCGTAGAAGCTTCCGACGCTCGTGCGCCCCGGATCGCCGAGATACATCCGCACCTCGACGTCCCCGGGGTAGACGAGCGGCTCGAGAAACGTGCAGCTCGCGTTGATGATGACGATGCCTTCGCGTGCGAACGGCTCGCCCTTCGGCTGCTGCGCGACGAGCCATTCGATGCGTGCCTGCTCCATGTAGCGAAAATACACGGCGTTGTTCACGTGGCCGAGCGCGTCCATGTCGCCCCAGCGGATCGCGACGACGGTCGTCTGCACGAGCGTTCGCGCGCCGTGCGTCAACGCCGCTCCTTCAGCGCAACCCGCGCGCCCGTCATGCCGCCAGGGGGTCGCGCGCGAGCGCCTCGACGGCGAGCTCGGCGATGTCGCGCGTGGCGACCGCGTTGCGCCCGATCACCGCGAGGCCGTCACCCATCATCGTCGCACAGTACGGGCAGGCCGTCGCGACGGCCGCCGGCTGCTTCGACGCCGCCTGCTCGGCGCGAACGACGTTGATCCGCCGCCCGATCCTCTCCTCCATCCACATCCGCGCACCGCCCGCGCCGCAGCACATCGCATGGTCGCGCGCGAGATCGAACTCGAGCGGCTCGTCCTTGCACATCGCAGCGAGCACCGCGCGCGGCGCCTCGTATTCGCCGTTGTGGCGCGCGAGATAGCAGGGCTCGTGGTAAATCACGCGCTCGTGTCGAGCCTCGAGCTTCAGGCGTCCGGCGGCGACGAGTGTGGCGAGGAGCTGCGTATGATGGATGACTTCGTAGTGGCCGCCGAACTGCGGATATTCATTGCGCAGCGTGTTGAACGCGTGCGGGTCGCACGTGACGATCTGCTTGACGCCGAGCCGGTTCAGCGTGTCGACCAACGCCCGCGCGAGCGTCTGGAACAGCATCTCGTTGCCGGCGCGGCGCACGCATTCGCCGGTCGACGTCTCGGCCGCGCCGAGGATGCCGATGCGCACGCCCGCCGCTTTCATCAGCGTGACGAATGCGCGCGCGATCTTCTGCCCGCGCGGATCGAACGACTCCGCCGAGCCGACGTAGTACAGGTAGTCGAGCTTCGCGACCTCTTCGGCTGACGTGACGATCGGCACGCCGAGCTCGCGCGCCCAGTCGCCGCGGGTGTCGGCGGCGAATGCCCACGGATTGCTCTGCACTTCGTACGCGTCGAACACCGCCTTCAACTCGTGCGGGAACGCGCCCTCCATCATCACCTGGTGCTGGCGGAGCCGGTAGAACTTGGCGAGATGCTCGATCTCGATCGGGCACGCCGCCTCGCAATAGCCGCACGTGGTGCACGCCCACAGCGCGTCCTCGCTGATCACGCCGCCGACGAGTGCCGGCAGCGCGTCGTCGCTCGCACGGCCGACGAGGGCCGTCCGCTGCTCGAGCAGGTGGCGCTTCACCGCGTCGTTCACCCATTTCAATGCGAGCGGCTTGCCGGAAAGGAACGTCGGGCACGCATCCTTGCAGCGGCCGCACTCGGTGCACGTGAACGCGTCGAGGCCTTCCTTCCAGACGAGATCGGCGGCCGTTCGCGCCCCGACCTTGACCGTGTCGCCGTCAGCCGCGTTCATCACCTTCTCGAGATCGACCGAGGGCACGCGGTTCAACGGCCCGGGCTTTGCAAAGAACAGCGCCGGCAATGCGGTGACGATGTGGAAGTGCTCGCCGATGGGCAACAGCACGAGAAACGCGAACACGGTGAGCATCTGCGCCCAGTACGACGCGTGATAGCCGACCGTGAGCGTGCCGTAATCGAGCGCGGCAAACGCCGTGGCGACGGCGGCGCCGAGAGGTGCAAAGCGCATCTCGTGCGCGATGCCCGCGTCGCCTGCAGCGAACAGCGCGAAGCGGAAGCCGTCGAACACAATGTCGGTCACCATGATCGCCGCAATCAGGGAGAGAACGACCAGCGCTTCGTGGTTCGCCTCGAGCCGTTTGGGCTTCAGTACCAGCCGGCGCCAGAACGCATAGCCGACCGCTGCGAGCACGGCGATTTCGACTGCGTCCTTGCCGAGCGCGAACGCGGCGCCGATGACGCCGGGATAGACGAACGACGCGTCGTAGCCGACAACGATCAGCTGGAGCTTTCGCGCGAGCAGCGCGAGGAAGCCCGCAAAGATGACCGCGTGCATGAGACCCGGTCGCGCCTCGCCGCGGATCATCCGCGACTGCAGCAGGCCGTTCTCGATGAGGCGCGCAAGGCGCGCAGCGGGGCGATCCCAGCGGATCTCCGGCGCGAGCGAGACGACGATCGAGAGCTTGCGCCAAGCGAGCGCCGCGAATCCCGCAAAGGCGACCGCCATCAACAGCGAGATTCCGACGGGGCTCATCGGATGCGATCGTAACGCGCGAGGCAGCCGCGAAAGGGTCCGGACGAATGTGATCGTTCGATTATACAATTCGCGTCGCAGGACTCCCGCCTTGCGCACCCTCCCTTGACGCAACGCAAACCCGATGGCCGAAACCGAACGCGAATCGATGGAATACGACGTCGTCATCGTCGGCGGCGGGCCTGCGGGCCTCGCCGCAGCGATCCGGCTGAAGCAGCTCGCCGCGCAGGCGGGCAAGGACGTCTCCGTCTGCGTGCTGGAAAAGGGCTCCGAGATCGGCGCGCACATCATGTCCGGCGCGATCATGGATCCGCGCGCGATGACGGAGCTTTTTCCCGATTGGCAGGCGAAAGGCGCACCGCTCGACACGCCGGTCACCGACGACCAGTTCCTGATGCTCACCGCCGAGCGCTCGTACCGGTTTCCGAACTGGACGCTGCCGCGGCTGATGAGCAATCACGGCATGTACGTCGTGAGCCTCGCAAACGTCTGCCGCTGGCTCGCGAAGCAGGCCGAGGAAGCCGGCGTCGAGATCTATCCCGGATTTCCTGCGGCGGATGTGCTGTTCGACGACAGCGGCGCCGTCCGCGGTGTGGCGACGGCCGACATGGGGATCGCGAAGGACGGCAGCCGCAAGCCGGACTACCAGCCGGGCATGGACTTGATGGCGAAATACACGTTCTTCGCCGAAGGCGCCCGCGGATCGCTGTCGCAGCAGCTGATGCAGCGTTTCAATCTGCGCGACGGCGTCGAGCCGCAGAAGTACGGCATCGGCTTGAAGGAGCTCTGGCAGGTCGCGCCTTCGAAGTTCAAGCGCGGCCAGGTCGTGCACAGCCAGGGCTGGCCGCTCGACGACAAAACCGGCGGCGGCTCGTTCATCTATCACCTCGCCGACGACACCGTCGCCGTCGGCTTCGTCGTGCACCTCAATTACGAGAACCCGTGGCTCTCGCCGTTCGACGAGTTCCAGCGCTTCAAGACGCATCCTGCGATCCGGCCGCTGCTCGAAGGCGGCAAGCGACTCGCGTACGGCGCGCGCGCAATCAACGAAGGCGGGCTGCAGTCCGTTCCGAAGCTCGCGTTTGCCGGCGGCGCGCTGATCGGCTGCTCGGCCGGGTTCGTCAACCTGCCCCGGATCAAGGGCTCGCACAACGCGATGAAGACCGGCATGCTTGCCGCGGAGTCCGCGTTCGAAGCGCTTGCCGCGGGGCGCGCGCGCGACGAGCTCGCGAGCTATGCGGACGCCTTCCGCGAATCATGGGTGTACGAGGACCTGTACAAGGTTCGTAACGTGAAGCCCGGGCTCAAGTGGGGCCTGTGGCCGGGGACGATCCACGGCGGCGTTCACATGTGGCTGAACGACCTCGGTCTCGGCGCGCTCGTACCGTGGACGCTGCGCCACGACAAGCCCGATCACGAGAGCACGCGCCCGGCGTCCGAGATGCCGCGCATCGAATATCCGAAATACGACGGCGTGATCACGTTCGACAAGCTGTCGAGCGTATTCGTGTCGAACACGAATCACGAGGAGGACCAGCCGTCGCACTTGAAGCTGCGCGACCCGCGCATCGCCGTCGACGTCAACCTGAAGATCTATGCCGGCCTCGAGGAGCGCTACTGTCCCGCCGCGGTGTACGAGTTCGTCGACGTGACGAGCGGCGGCGCCGAGCCTGCAGGCAAGCGGCTGCAGATCAACGCGCAGAACTGCGTGCACTGCAAGACCTGCGACATCAAGGATCCGCGGCAGAACATCCGCTGGGTCACGCCCGAGGGCGGCGGCGGCCCCAACTATCCGAACATGTGACGGGCGGCCTGCGGTCTACGCCGCCGCCTTTTCGGCCGCCGACGCAGCGACCTGCGTACCGCGTCGCGGCTCGCCCGCCGATCCGTTGATGAATTCGGAAAGCTCCTCGCGCCGCGCCATCGCGTCGCGGTAACCGAGCGCGATCAGCGCGCGGCAGTACGCGCTGTCGAACAGCAGGTACGACAGCAGGTTCGATCCCGTGCTGCGCGTCGCGCCGATGCCGCGCAGGAAGAAGCGCACGGTACGCGGCAGCCGATGCGCAAAGCGCTGCGCGATCGGCTCGATATCCTCGGACGGCGCGATGACGAACGTCTCGACGTGCTTCAGCGAGACGCCGTGGCGCGCGCGCAATTCCGGCGGCATCACGCCGACGGTGCGATTGATCCGTTGCAGCCGCTCGAGGTCGACCTCGAGGCTGTCGAGGAAGATCGAAGACAGCACGTGTCCTGCGATCTGCGCCATCGACGGGTAGTCCGTCGTCACGTGCCGCGGCGGCGCCGGCTTCGCCAGGCGGCCGACGGCGACGACGAGCACGCGATCGGCGCCCAGATGCAGCGCCGGGCTCACCGGCGCGATCTGGCGCATCGATCCGTCGCCGAAGAACTCGCGGTGGATGCGCACGGCCGGGAAGATGAAGGGGATCGCGCTCGAGGCCATCAGATGGTCGAGCCCGATCGAGGTCGGCACGCCCAGCCGGCGGGCGCGCGTCCACGGTTGCGCGGACGCGGCGCCCTCGAAAAACGTCACCGACTGCCCCGACGTGTAACCGGTCGCGTTCAGCGCAAGTGCGTACAGATCGCCGGACGCGATGTGCTCGGACAGCCGATCGAAGGCGAAACGCGACCGCAGCAGCTCGCGCAGCGGCGCATTGTCGAACAGGCAGGCCGGGTTCGAGCGGCCGAGGCCACCCAGCATCATCGCGGCGAGCCAGCGCGCACCGGTTGTGGCGATGCCCCACGGATCGGCGCGGTAGACGCGCGCCACCTCGAAGCTGCGCCACACTTGCAACAGGTCTCGCACGCCCTTGCGGAAGCTGCCGGCATTGCACGCGAGGGCAGCGGCGTTGATCGCGCCGGCGGACGTCCCGCACAGGATCGGAAACGGGCTGCCGTGACGCTGCGGCCAAACCTCGGCGACGGCGCGCAGCACGCCGACCTGGTACGCCGCACGAGCGCCGCCGCCCGTGAGGATCAGCCCGGTCTTGGGTGCCGCAGGGTCCATCGCACGCCGCCCTCCTGCCCCGTTGGGGACACACAGCGGCACCACGCAATGGCCGTGCCAAGGACGATCGCGCGCGCTGTCTCGCCCGTGCACGGCGGGCGGACTCACCACCGGATCGTCCGACGCTGCCACGTCGCGTCCGGCGGCTACGCTGGTCGACATCAAAGGGGCGTGCTCTTCGACTCCAGCTCAGACTTTCACTTTTACGATGTCCATTTCTGCCGTGCGGCGCGACAGCAGCGACTACGATTGGCTACGTGGCCCATCTGCATGACTCATCAGAGTGGTGGTGGTCGGGCTTCGGAACGCACGCATGGGCCGAAAAGTATCGTGCCTATATCAAGAAGTGGAATAGTTAGTTTCTGGCCGCAAGCCGCAAACTCCAACTTCGCTACCACGTCGCTCGGTCGCAAAGAAAACTCGGCTTCGCATTACGCGCCGGCGGTGACAACCAAACGGCGACAGCATCGGCCAAGACCCGCGTGCAATCGGCGCCGTGTTTGACCCCGATCATGTCGGGATATCGGACGCGAGCGGACAATGATTTTGATCCCTTTCAGCCGGCCGCCGCGACAGTCGGCCGCGCGCCGGCGCCATTAGAAAGCGCCATGGCTGTCCATCCCGAGCGCAAGTCTCCCCGCAGCGAACGTCCTCGCGCGCTGCGTCCTTCGATCACCACGAAGTCGCGTGCGACGGCGAGCGCGAAACGCGCGTCGACGCGCTGGGTTTATGGGCTCGATGAAGGCAATGCGCGCATGAAGGACCTGCTCGGCGGCAAGGGCGCGAATCTCGCGGAGATGACGGCGCTCGGATTGCCGGTTCCGTCTGGTTTCGTCGTGACGACGCAGGCGTGCAACGCGTTTCTCGCCGCCGGCGCATTTCCGCCCGGGCTTGTCGACCAGGCGACTGCGGCGCTTCGCCGCATCGAGCTCGCGACCGGCAAGCGATTCGGCGACGCGCGCAACCCGTTGCTCGTCTCGTGCCGCTCCGGCGCGAAGTTCTCGATGCCGGGCATGATGGACACGGTGCTCAACATCGGCATGAACGACGAGGTCGCCGAGGGTCTCGCCGTGCTCGCCGGCGACCGCCGCTTCGCGCTCGACGCGTACCGGCGGCTCGTGCAGATGTTCGGCACCGTCGTGCTCGCAATCGCCGACGACCCGTTCGAGGTGGTGCTCGCGCAAGCGCGCGCACGTCGCGGTGTTGCGAATGATGCCGAGCTCGCCGTCGACGATCTCGATGCGATCGTGCGCGAATTCAAGACGATCGTCCGACGTGAGTCGGGACGTGATTTTCCGTCCGATCCTGCGACACAGCTCACGCTGGCGATCGAGGCGGTGTTCCGGTCCTGGAACGGCAAGCGCGCGATCGACTACCGCAACGCCGCGGGCATCGCGCACGACCTCGGAACGGCCGTCAATACTGTCGCGATGGTGTTCGGCAACATGGGCGCGCAATCGGCAACGGGTGTGCTCACGACGCGCAACGTGTCGACCGGCGAGCGCGCGCTCGAAGGCGACTGGCTCGCCAATGCGCAGGGCGAGGACGTCGTCGCCGGCATCCGCACGACGAAGCCGATCGCCACGCTTGCCGACGAAATGCCGGCGCTCTATCGCCAGCTCGCGAGACATTGCGCGAAGCTCGAGCGGCATTTCGCCGATGTGCAGGACGTCGAGTTCACGATCGAGCGCGGCAAGCTGTGGATCCTGCAGACGCGCAAAGCCAAGCGCACCGCGCAGGCGGCGGTTCGCATCGCCGTCGAGCTCGCGAACGAGCGACGGATCACGCGCGCGGAAGCGGTGCGCCGCGTCGCGCCGGAGCATGTCGATCACTTCCTGCATCCGCAATTCGATGGCGCGGCCAAACAGGCGGCCCGCGCACGCGCTGACCTGATCGCGACCGGGCTCAACGTGTCGCCCGGCGCGGCGAGCGGCATCGCCGTGTTCGACGCCGACACCGCCGAACGGCTCGCCCGCGAGCAGCGCAAGGCGGTCATCATGGTGCGCGCGGAGACGAAGCCCGACGATGTGCACGGCATGCTCGCCTCGCGTGGAATCCTGACGAGCCGCGGCGGGCGCACGAGCCACGCAGCGCTGGTGGCGCGCCAGTTCGGCAAGCCCGCGGTCGTCGGCGCCTCGATGATCAAGGTCGACGCCGAGCGACGCTGCTTCACCGTCGGCGACCGCACAGTGAATGAAGGCGACTTGGTGTCGATCGATGGCAGCACCGGCGAAGTGTTCGCCGGCGAGCTCGCGACCGTCGTTCCGGACGTGTCGGATCCGCACCTGATCAAGCTGCTCGGCTGGGCCGATGCCGTTCGCACGCTCGGCGTCTGGGCGAACGCCGATTACCCGCGCGATGCGGCTCGCGCCCGCGCGTACGGCGCGCAGGGCATCGGTCTCGTGCGCACCGAGCATATGTTCTTCGAGACCAACCGGCTGCCGCTGGTCCAGCAGATGATTCTTGCCCGCTCCGACGACGAGCGCGCCGTGCCGCTCGCGAAGCTGCTGCCGTTCCAGCGCGACGATTTCGTCGGGTTGTTCAAGGCGATGGACGGATTGCCGGTGACGATCCGGCTGATCGATCCGCCGCTGCACGAATTCCTGCCGAGTCACGACGAGCTGTTGCGCGACGTGACCGAAATGGAGACGCGCGCACGGCTGTCCGAAGGCGAGCACGGCGCGGACGACGATCCGACAAGCCTCGCGGGTGCGCTGGCGTTCAAGCACAAGCTGCTTGCCGCCGTCGAGGCGGTGCGCGAGGCGAATCCAATGCTCGGGCTTCGTGGCGTGCGGCTCGGTATCCATCTGCCGGCGCTCGTCCGGATGCAGGTTCGCGCGATCATCGAAGCAGCGTGCCTGTGCGTGCGCGAAGGTTTGGACGTGCACCCGAAGATCATGATTCCGCTGGTCGCGCACGAGAACGAGCTCGCCGTCGAGCACGCGTTGCTCGACGCCGAAGCGCGCGCGGTCATGAAGGAGCAACAGACACGCGTGCGTTACGAGTTCGGGACGATGATCGAGATCCCGCGAGCGGCGCTCACGGCCGATCGCATCGCGCGGCACGCGCAGTTCTTCTCGTTCGGTACCAACGATTTGACGCAGACGACGTTCGGCATCTCGCGCGACGACGCCGAGACTGGCTTTCTGCGCGAGTATCTCGACAAGCGGATCCTGTCCGAAAACCCGTTCGCCACGATCGATCGCGACGGCGTCGGCAAGCTGATGCGCACTGCGGTCGCGCTCGGCCGCGGCACGCGTCCCGGGCTCGACATCGGCATCTGCGGCGAGCACGGCGGCGATCCGGCGACGATTGCGTTCTGCCACGACATCGGCCTCGACTACGTGAGCTGCTCGCCGTACCGCGTGCCGGTTGCGCGGCTCGCGGCGGCGCACGCTGCGCTCGCGGCGCGCGACGGCGGCCACTGACTGGCGCCGGCGCTACAATGGCCGTTCGGGGCCATGCGTCGCGGCAGTCCCGCGCTGCGGCCCGCGCCGACGGAGGTTCTAGATGGCAAGACGCACATTCATGCTGGCGGCCGCGGCAGCGCTCGCCGTTCCGCTCGTTCCCGCCTGGGCCCAGAAGAGCAAGGCGGCGAACAAGGTCGTCATGCAGGTGAGCGACGCCGAGCCCGCAAAGTGGAATCTCGCGCTCAACAACGCGCGCAATCTGCAGGCCGATCTCGGCCGCGACAACGTCGAAATCGAGATCGTCGCCTATGGCCCGGGACTTGGCATGCTGAAGGCCGATTCGGTCGTCGGCAATCGCGTTGACGAGGCGCTCGGCACCGGCGTGACGATCGTCGCGTGCGAGAACACGATGGCTGCACAGAAGGTCAAACGGGACGACATGCTGCCGAAGATCGGCTACGTCAAGGCCGGCGTCGTCGAATTGATGCAGAAGCAGCAGCAGGGCTGGGCGTACCTGCGCCCGTAACCGTCGAGAAAAAAACCCGGGCCGCGCGGCCCGGGTTTCGTCACAGCGCGTGCGAGCGAGTCACCCGCCGAGGTGCACCTGGTACTGCGCGCCGTTCGACAGCTTGCACGTGCCCGCGCCCTGATACGGCGTCGACATCCTGTAGGCGCACTGCATGTACGTGCCGTTCTGTCCGTACGCGTTCGCGACACCGCTTCTCTCATCGCTCGACACGCGCGTCGCCTCGCCGACGAGAATCTCGCCCTTGTAGTCGAGCTGGAAGCGGCCCTTGCCGTTCATCATGTTGGTGACCGTGCCGGCGAGCATGCCGATCTGCGTCGCGATATCGTTCGACGGGTAGAGGCGAGCCTGCAACGCGGTCGGCATCGGCGCGTTGGGCAACACGGGTGCAGGCGCTGCCACCGTCGCGCTGCGATAAGCGCTCGGCGCACCGACGACGCCCACGGGTGCGGGAACCGCAATCGCCGGATAACTCGGAGAACCATCCGGATTCATCGGAACGACGTAGCAACCCGTCAGCGCGAGCGGAATCGCCGCGATGGCGGCGCCACGCGTGAGGATGCGCAACATGGGAAGTCTCTTTCGCGAATGCGGGCACATGCCCGCGATCGCACGTTGCGCCTGTAGCGCTGCACGCGTAAAGCGATCGATGCGAAGTGTCGCCGCGTGCTACCGCACGTGCCGGCACGCGCTACCGCTTCGAGCCCGATTCGCTGCCGCCGATGCCGCGCGCGAGCACGCGTCACGGCCGGCACGCCGTCAGCGCCGTGGCGTCAGCGCGCGAGAATCCGCTCGATCCACTTGTCGAACGCGTCGAGGAACTTCACGACGAACTCGCGCGTCGAGTCGTTGACGATCGTGCCGTCGTCGCCGAACAGCTTCGCCGCGCTTCCGACGTAGGCCTCCGGCTGTGCGAGCATCGGGACGTCGAGGAACACCGCCATCTGGCGGAGATGGTGGTTCGCACCGAAGCCGCCGATGGCGCCGGGCGATACGCTCATCACCGCGCCCGGCTTGCCGCTCCACGCGCTCTGGCCATACGGCCTCGACCCGACATCGATCGCGTTCTTCAGCACACCGGGCACCGAACGGTTGTATTCGGGCGTGACGAACAGCACGGCGTCGGCACGCTTGATCCGGTCCTTGAAATCGCGCACCGGCTGCGGCGGATCCGCTTCGAAGTCGGCGTTGAACAGCGGCAGGTTACCGATCTCGACGATCTCGAGCGCAAGCGCCTTCGGTGCGAGCGCGATCAGCGCGTTCGCCATCTTGCGGTTGAACGAATCCTTGCGCAGGCTGCCGACGAGCACAGCCACTTGGCGGGGAGCGGGCATGGTCGACCTTTCACGATGACGGGTGGCGCATCGCATGCAGGCGACGCCACGTTGAAAAGACCGGCCCTCCCCGCCTTCGTTCGCTCTCGGCGCGTGCCGACTCGCAATAAATGATCGAGCGTCGCGGCGGCTAGTATCGCGCGCCGCGCTGCGCGCCCGGCGCGCGGCGCACGCGAAGCTCGGGCTTGAGCGCGAGCGTCCACTCGAGCTTCGCCGACGCGGCGCGCGTGAGGTCGACGTCGCGACGCGTCGCCTGCTCGTCGCCTTCCATCTGTGGATGCCAGACGCGCACAACGTAGGCGCGCGGCGGCAGATCCGCAAGGCGCGCACCGCCCGCCGCGTCCGTTTTGCCGAAGTACGGCGACTCCGACACGTAGATGTAGCCGACCATCCAGTCGTGGATGTTGCAGCCGAGCACGATCACGCCCGGCTTGTCGAACACGACCGGCTGCGCCGGAACGCCGGCGTACAACGGCAGCTCGAAGCGTTTCGCCGGCGAGAACGAATACACGTGATGACGCACGTTATCGTGATTCGGAAACGTGACCGGCGTACCGACGACGACGACCTTGACGACCGGCTTGAACTCCTTGTCGATCTGGTCGACCATTTCCTCGCGCGGATGCGCTGCGATTCGCCGCGCGCCATCGGCGGGCACGGCGACAACCACTGCATCCGCCACCGGGCGGCCGCGGCCATCGATGACGGTCGCGACGAGCGTCGCGGTCTGCGCGAATGCAGCCGACGAGACGAAGGCGAGCGTTGCAACGACAGCGCGAATCGACGTCATGGCGGCTGCGTCCATCAAAGGCGATACGAAAGCGAGATGCGCACGACGCGGCTGCGATAGTCGAGCCCTTCGGCGGCCCGTGTGCGCTCGTCCGCGTAGCCGCCGTTGATCGCCGCGCGCGACGACAGCGCCCACGACAGCGTCGCGCCCGCCGTCCAGGTCGTTCCTCGCAGCCGGTACGCATAAAGCTCATCGTCGCCGAACGCGCTGTCCTCGGCGATCGCATCCGATGCGCGGAAGATCGCGAAGCTTTGATGCGCAGTCGACTCGACATCCCCGCGGCGCACGGAAACGCGCGCGCCGAGCTCGACGTCGCCGGTCAACGCGTAGCTCGTGCGCCACCACGCACTGCGTCCGCGCAAGTCGAATACGTTGCCGGAGATTCCGGGCACCAGGGACTCGCTGTGGCGCTGCAGGCGGCGGTCGAAGCCGCCGCCGATCGCCGTGTCGAACGTCGCATCGAATCGGCGTCCGAGCTCGACATAGCCGTCGGCACGATCGCTGTCGCGCGGGTCGTCGCGGTAGACATCGCGCGAAGCCGCGAGCGCGACCGCCAGATACGGAACGTCCGATCCGAGGCCAAGCTTGTGCCGGTAGAACGCTCGCACGCCGAGCGCGACATGGTCGAGCGCGCGATAGCGGCCGTACCGCTCGGCCGCAATGTCGGCGGCAAGCGTTAGCGTGTCGCTGCTCGCGGGTACGAACGCGTATCCGAGCGAGCCGTATGCGGTCCACGCGTAATCGCCCCGGATCGCGTCGCCGTTCGCGGCGCGCGTGAGATTGCTGTCGTGGACAAGTCCCGCATCGCCGTCTACAACCCAGTCGGCGCGAGCCAAGCCGCACGCGATGAGTGCGCACAAGGCAACGCCGACGAGACCGGCGTGACGGGCGTACGAACGTCGTGTCATCGGATGCGGGACGAGCGCAGCGGCGCAGGCAAGAAATTTGCCTACGCTTGCCATGGACATTTCGGCATTCGCGCCGATTTCTACAGTGAGCCAAAGCGAGATCGAGAAAAAGTTACAAGTTTCTCCTACAACCAATTGAATTCATTCGTGATCGGCCATCAGAAACTCGAAGGATCCCCTGCGTCGGCTTGGCGCACCACGCGCGTTGCCATCCGGGCTTTGCGCCGCCTCAGCGTACCGGCATGTGTTGACGACTGCCTCGCTGCGGCAGGGCGCCGCTCGAACCGGCCCGCACGACGCGACAACGGGCTGCGTCGGGCCCCGGCGTGCGCGCCGCACGTGCGGCAGGACGTCGCATGACCTTTCCGCCGCTGCCGATCCATACGCTGCAGGCCCGCATCGTCGCGTTCATCGTGCTGTTGCTCTCCGTCATGCAGCTCGGCGGCTTTCTGCTCGTCAACACCGTCGGCGTGGCGGCCGCGCACAAGACGATCGGCGACGATCTGGTCGCCGGCGCTCGCGTGTTCGACCGGCTGCTCGAACAGAGCACGCAGCGCGTCGTGCAGGGCGCGACGCTGCTGTCGTCCGACTTCGCGTTCCGCGATGCGATCGCGACCGGCGACCTGCCGACGATCGAATCGGTGATCGCCAACCATGGTCGCCGAATCGACGCTGACGTGATGATGGTGATCGGCCTCGAAGGGCGCGTGATCGCGAACACGCTCGAGCCGGCGCGCAACGAGCCGTTCCCGTTTCGCGCGCTGCTCGCGCGCGCGCAGGCGTCGCAACAGGCCGCGGCAATGGTGCTGCTGGGCGGCAACCTCTATCGAATCGTCGTCGTGCCCGTGCTCGCGCCGTTGCCGATCGCGTGGGTCGCCGTCGGCTTCAGCGTCAACGACGCGCTCGCAGGCGACCTGCGCCGGCTCACGCGCCTCGATGTGTCGTTCGTGAGCCGCGAAGGCCGCAAGGCGTGGCGGCTGCAGGGCAGCACGCTGTCCGAGCGCGAGCAGATGGTGCTGCTGCGCGACTACGCAGCCGGCCGCTTCGCCGACAGCGACGCGCTCGGCAACGCGGTTCATGGTGAGGATGCCGTCACGCGGCTCGTTCCGTTGCCCGCCTCGGTCGACGGCACGGTCGTCGCCGTGCTGCAGCGACCACTCGCCGAAGCACTCGAGCCATTCCGCCGGCTGCAGCGGCAGCTCGTCACGATTTCGCTGGCGGCGCTCGCGATTGCGATCCTCGCAAGCCTGTTCATCGCGCGCGGTATCGCTCGGCCCGTGCGCGAGCTCGCCGCGGTTGCACGCCGCATCGCAGGCGGCGACTACGCGACGTCGCCGCCGTCGGCGCGCGACATGGAGATCAGCGACCTTGCCGCGGCGTTCCGCACGATGCAGCAGGGGCTCGCTTCGCGCGAATCGCGGATCATGGATCTCGCTTATCGCGACGAGCTCACCTGTCTGCCCAACCGCACGCTCTATGGCGACCGGCTCGAGCAGGCGCTTCGCGAGGCGTCCGCCGACGGCTCGTCGGTCGCGGTGCTGCTGATGGACATCGACCACTTCAAGTACGTCAACGACTCCCTCGGGCATCCGATCGGCGATCTGCTGCTGCGCGAAGTCGCCGCGCGCGTCGCGCAAGTGGTCACGCGCGACGGCGAAACGCTCGCGCGCCTGGGCGGCGACGAGTTCGCGCTGCTGCTGCGCGGCGCGGGCGTGGTCGAAGCGCGCGAGGCCGCCGCCAACGTGCTGCGCGCGCTCGAAACGCCGTTCACGCCCGCCGGTCACGTCGTCGACGTGCGCGCGAGCATCGGCGTCGCCGTGTTTCCGGAGCACGGCGACGAGCCGACGACGCTGCTCCGCCACGCCGACGTCGCGATGTTTGTCGCAAAGCGCACGAACGTCGGCGCGCTCGTCTGGGACGACCGCTACGACCAGCACAGTCGCGACCGGCTGTCGCTGATGAGCGATCTTCGCAAAGCGGTCGACCGCGACGAGCTCACGCTCGTCTACCAGCCGAAGGTCGCGCTTAACGGCAGCCCCGAGCGGCACGTCGAGACGCTCGTGCGCTGGCAGCATCCAACGCGCGGCCTCGTGCCGCCGAACGAGTTCATTCCGTTCGCCGAGCAGACCGGCTACATCCGCGCCATCACGCAATGGGTGCTCGCGCACGCGGTTGCGCAATGCGCACAGTGGCGAGCCGACGGCCACGCGCTCAACGTGGCGATCAACATCTCGGCGCGCGACCTGATGGATGGCGAGCTGCCGGAGCGCTTCGCCGCGCTGCTCGCACGCCATCGCTGCGCGGCGTCCTGGGTGACGCTCGAGATCACCGAAAGCGCGATCCTCGACGATCCCGGCCACGCGATCGAAAACCTGAAGCGGCTGCACGCGCTCGGATGCCGGCTGTCGATCGATGACTATGGAACCGGGTACTCGTCGCTCGCGTACCTTCGCCGGCTGCCGCTGCACGAGCTCAAAATCGACCGCTCGTTCGTCGCGGGCATGACGCGCGATGCGAGCGATGCCGTCATCGTGCGTTCGACGATCGACCTCGCGCACAACATGGGTCTCAGCGTCGTCGCCGAAGGCGTCGAGGACGAAGCGACGCTCGAGCGGCTGCGCGCGCTCGGGTGCGACATCGCGCAGGGCTTCCTGCTGTCACGGCCGGTGAGCGCGGTCGAGATCGCCGCGCGCGCCGCGCAATCGACGTGGCCGCGCGCAGGCCGCGAAAGCGCCGGGCTGAGGCGCGTCGTCTAGCCTCGGGCGCCCGGCCGGGCGCCGCGTTACCATCGAGCGCGGGATCGACTCGATCCCCCGGTACGAGTGAGACTGTCGTCCCCGCGTACGCGGAAACCCAGTGTCGTTCGCCGCGAAGACACTGGATTCCCGCTTTCGCTGGAATGACGAGCCGAGTGTGTTGTCCGCATAGGATGCTTCCCAATCTCATCACGTTCGTGCGGCTGGCGCTCATTCCGGTCGTCGCGTACGCGCTCGCGACCCACGCCTATGCGCTTGCGCTGCCGATTTTCCTCGTCGCTGCGCTGAGTGACGCCGCCGACGGCTACATCGCGCGTCGATTCAATCTGACGTCGCGCCTCGGCGCCGCGCTCGATCCGATCGCCGACAAGCTCAATGTGCTCACGGCGACGCTGCTGCTCGCGTGGCAGGGCCTGTTGCCGATCTGGCTCGCGGCGGCGATCGTGCTGCGAGACGTCGTGATCGTTGCCGGCGCGCTCGCGTATCGTGCGAGGCTCGGTCATCTCGAGATCGCGCCGACGTGGCTTTCCAAGATCAACACGGTGATCGAGTTCGCAATACTGCTGCTCGTCATGGCAGCCGCCGCGGGCTGGATCGACGCCGGCAACTGGATCGCAATCGCGTTCGTGATCACCGGCACGACAGTCGTCGCGTCGGGCGTGCAATATGTATGGCTGTGGGGACGCAAGGCGCTGCGCGAGACTCGGTCGCGCTAGAATGCCGCGGCTGCCATGTCCGCTTATCCGAACCTTCTCGCGCCGCTCGAGCTCGGCTTCACGACGCTCAAGAATCGCGTGCTGATGGGCTCGATGCACACCGGCCTCGAAGAAGCGCCGGACGGGTTTGCGCGAATGGCGGCCTTCTACGCGGCGCGCGCACGCGGCGGTGTGGCGCTGATCGTGACCGGCGGCATCGCGCCGAATTTCGCCGGTCGGCTCGAGCCGCGCGCCTCGCAGCTGTCGTGGCCATGGCAGGTTGCGCGCCATCGGCTCATCACGGACGCCGTGCACGCCGCGGGCGGCAAGATCGCTCTGCAGATCCTGCACGCCGGCCGCTACGCCTACCACCCGCTTGCCGTCGCGCCTTCTTCGATCAAGTCCGCGATCAGCCCGTTCCGGCCGCGCGCGCTCACGCGATTCGGCATTCGGCGCACGATCGCTGCGTACGTGCGCTGTGCGCGGCTCGCGCAGCGCGCCGGCTACGACGGCGTCGAGATCATGGGCTCGGAGGGCTATCTGATCAACCAGTTCGTCGCGCCGCGGACGAACCATCGCGATGACGAGTGGGGCGGGCCGTTCGAGAACCGCATCCGGTTCGCCGTGGACATCGTGCGCAAGACGCGCGCTGCGCTCGGCCGCCCTTTCATCATCGTCTTCCGGCTGTCGATGCTCGATCTCGTCGACGGCGGCAGCACGTGGGAAGAAGTCGTCGCGCTCGCGCGCGCCGTCGAAGCGGCCGGCGCGACGATCATCAACACGGGCATCGGCTGGCACGAGGCGCGCGTGCCGACCATTGCAACGATGGTGCCGCGCGCGGCGTTCGCCTGGGTCACCCGGCGGTTGAAAGGCGAAGTGCGCGTGCCGTTGATCACGACGAATCGGATCAACGATCCCGCCGTCGCCGAACACCTGATCGCGCGCGGCGACGCCGACATGGTGTCGATGGCGCGGCCGCTGCTCGCCGATCCCGACTTCGTCGCCAAGGCGGCGGCAGGCGACGCCGACGCGATCAACACGTGCATCGCCTGCAATCAGGCGTGCCTCGATCACATCTTCGAGCGCAAGATCGCGTCATGCCTGGTCAACCCGTTCGCATGCCGCGAAACGCAATGGAGCGTCGCGCCGGCCGCGCATCGGCGCAAAGTCGCCGTCGTCGGCGCCGGTCCGGCCGGCATGGCGTGCGCGGCGACGGCCGCCGAGCGCGGACACGACGTCACGCTGTTCGATGCGAGCGAGGCGATCGGCGGCCAATTCAATCTCGCGCGGCGCATTCCCGGCAAAGAGGAGTTCGCTGAAACGTTGCGCTATTTCCGCACGCGGATCGCACGCGCAGGCGTTCGTGTCGCGCTCGAGCGCCGCGTCGGCGCGCCGGACCTGCGCGGCTTCGATGCGGTGATGCTTGCCACGGGCATCCTGCCGCGTACGCCGGCGATCCCGGGCATCGATCATCCGAGCGTGGCGAGCTACGCCGACATCGTGTCGGGACGCCGCGCCGCAGGCAAGCGCGTCGCGATCATCGGTGCGGGCGGCATCGGCTTCGACGTCGCCGAGCTGCTGACGCACGGCAACGCGCTGCGAAGCGATGCGCCGGCCGCCGCCCTGCCGGTCGATACCGCCGGCACGCGCAACGATCCGGCGCTCGACGCGTTCCGCGATGAATGGGGCATCGACGCCGACTACGCGCAGCGCGGAGGCGTGAAGCCCGCGTTCGACGCTGCGCCTGCACGCGAGGTGTGGCTGCTGCAGCGAAAGGGGTCGAAAGTGGGCGCCGGCCTCGCGAAGACGACCGGCTGGATCCGCCGCGCGCTGCTCAAGAAGCGCGGCGTCTCGATGCTCGCCGGCGTGGAGTACGTTCGCATCGACGACGCGGGTCTGCACGTCACGATCGATGGCGCGCCGCGCCTGCTCGCGGTCGATACGATCGTCGTCTGCGCCGGCCAGGAACCGCAACGCGAGCTCGTCGACAGGCTCGCCGAGATCGGCATCGCCGCGACGCTGATCGGCGGCGCCGATATCGCGGTCGAGCTCGACGCGAAGCGCGCGATCGAGCAAGGCACGCGCGTCGCGCTCGAGCTGTAGCGTTCTACGGCGGCGGCGCGAGCCCGCGCGTCGCGCTCCAGCCCGGTACCCTCGCTTCCATCGTCCGCACGATGTTGTCGGAAATGCGTTGCGCGAGCTCGGAGGACAGCGCGAGCGGCGGCGCTGTGTAGGCGAGCGCTTCGGTTGCGCGCTCGCGCGCCTTCGCGGACGGAGCGCCGGTCGAAAGCGCGATGAAGATGTCGGTCCGGTTGTTCACGTCGCCGACCGTCTGCGCGAAGTACGGCAGAAACGTCGAGCCGACGCTCGCGAGCCCCTGGTAGTCGCCGAGGAACAGCCCGTCGGCGACCGGTGCTGTCGCGAGGTCGAACGGCCCGGCCGCGCGTGCCTCGCGCCACACGAGACCATCCGTCGAGCGCGTGAGCCAGAAATCGGTGGGAAGCGTCGAGGCGCTCGGTGTGTCGCTGCGGAAGTCGTAATACGTGACGCCGTACGTGCCGTCGGCCGCGATCGACACCGCCGGCATGAACGCCGCGACGTTGAGATTGACGTTGATCGCCGCAGCAGGCGACCACGTCAACCCCCCGTCGACCGACCGCGAGAACGCGATCGCGTCACGCGCGCCTCCGGTAAAGCGCGCATCCTGCCAGACGACCGCGAGCGTGCCGTTGCGCCCGGCGGCGATCGAGCCGAGCGTCGTGCCGTCGCGCACACGCGCGCCGGTCTGCGGGTCGCGCGTGCCGACCGATTGCACCGCCGATACCGCCATCGGCGGCGACCACGTGACGCCCTTGTCCGACGAGCGCATCACGTACAACACCGCGTTCGCCGCTCCGATCGTGTTCAGGCGCGTAAAGAACAGCACGAGCGTGCCGTCGGGCAGCACGACGATCTGGTTGTTGATCGTCTGCGTGCCCGCGCCAGGGTCGTAGATCGGCCGCGCCGGCTCCCATGTGGCGCCGCCGTCGATCGTGCGCGCGAAGTACGTCGGACCGGTAGCGACCGTCGTCAAGCGGTCCCAGACCGCGTAAACGTACCGCGAGTCGGTCGGATCGGCCGTGACCGATTCCTTGTCGTTGAAGAATGAAGCGCCGTCGCGAATGAGCGTCACCGCATCGCTCCAGCTGCGGCCGCCATCGGTCGAGCGGCTCGCGAGCACCGCGTTCGACGAGCCCGCCTGGAAGTTCTGGCCGTTGAACGCGATCGCAACCTGGTACGCGCTGCCGTCCGGCGCGAACGTCACCCACGGATCGCTCGCGCGTGCGTAGTCGCCGCCATTGGACGTCGTGCCCCCGCTGCAACGCGAGAACGCGACGAACGAGCGAGCCCAGGTGCGACCGCCGTCGAACGAAGCGCCGGTCGCAAGCGCGCGCGCCCCGCCGTTCGACCAGCGGTCCTGCTGCCATACGCCGACGAGATTCGCGCTGTTCTGCGGGTTGATGGCGAGATACGGCTCGACTTCGGCATTTGGGTAGTTGACACCCGTTGCCGGCACGCCGTCACATCCGGCAGCAAACGGCGACGCACTCGACGCGTGCACGGGCGCAACGTTGCCGACTGCTTCGATCGTGCACATGTCGACGGCGTCGGGACCGTAGCCTTCGGCGATGGAGCCGGCAGCGACCATGCGCGCCTTGATCGCCGCGTCGGTCGTGTAGCGATGGTTGGAATCCGCGCGCGCATTCCACAACCGGTAGACGGGGACGGTATTCGCGGGACACGCGCCGCTCGCCGTGTCGGGAAGCGCGATGTAGAACTCGGCCGCCGTTTCGAGCAGGTAGCCGCTGTAGTTCGGATCGACCGGTATCTTCGCGGCAACCGTCGCGCATTCGGCCGTCGACGCCGAGATGAAATGCGAGTCGCCGTGCTGCGGCGGGATGTAGTAGCGGCATGCGGGGCTCACGCCGGGACCGCCGAGCGCCTGGCTTGGGAACCCCTTGAAGCCGAGGCCGGTCCGCACCCAGCCAATCAGCCGGCCCGAATCGAGCGCGTCGATGTCGGGCGCGAGGCCGCTCACGAAATAATGGTCGAGCGTGCCGTTGTAGAACTCGACGACGGTGACCGGCAACGGTGGCACGTTCGCCGAGCGTCCGGCGAAATTGGTCGCGACATTGGCGATGGCGCCGCTGCGACTCTGTGCATTGACGCCGTCGGTCGGCAGCGGCGGATACGCGAACGTGTCGAAGCCCGCATAGTCGAGCGTACCGCCGTCGGTTGCGATGAAACGCTGCGGCATCACGTAGTCGGGCGTGACGAGAGCGAGGTCGACGAAGCCCGGTGTGGCGATCAGCACGCGCTTGAGCGCGGTGTCGGCGCTCGGAAGATCGGCCGGGAACGTGAGCGTCTTGATTACCGTGCCGTGCGTCATCGTCAGCGTGTGGCCGCCGAGATGGTTCTCGTCGCTTGCGCCTTGCGTCTCGTGCAGCACGACATACTGGATCGTGCCGTCGGCGTTCGAATAGATCTCCTCGATCGCGAACGTGTGGAAGCTCGCGCTCGCCGTGGTGGCGATCACCGCGAGGGTGACTGCGGCGAGCAGGCGCAGCATCGTCATTTCAGCTTCGGAGTTATCGCGTTGTCTTGAAGTGTGATGTTTTGCATTGTTGATCGATCACTGCGCGTGGAACGGCGATGCTACGCCGACATGATTGCGGGAGGAAGATGTCCGGTGCCCGAATCCGTGAACGGCCGGAGCTTGCGGGTACGTCCATTGAAAAATTTGCCGCAGCCGACACCTGCGCGTTCTTCGTCCACGCAACGTCCCGCGTCGGCGCGCGGTCGGCCGCGCAGGTGTTGCATTTGTGCACGCGAATATTCACGCGACTGCGCGTTGTTCTTGCGCCGTGCGCGGTGACGACGATAAGATGGCATCACTCGTTCGAACCGGACGAGGTCGCAACTTCGAGGGACCGACAGCGCCATGAGTCATTGCCAATTCGATCCGACCCACACCGTGCCGGCGTTCGCCTGCGCGATGGGCATCGAACGCGCGATGTGCAGCGGCGCAATGCTGTCGCTTTCGTTGGTGCAGTTGGTCGTCGCAGCGCACCTGCTCGCCTGACCGGAATTCGTTCCGCCGGGCGAGCCGGCGGAACGATCGGAAGGCGCACTTCCTCTTCTCCGATGGCTCCGCCGGTTGCGACGGTATCGACGTTGTCGCTTGCGCGAACGCGTCGTCACGAGCAAAGGAGGGCCCACGCATGAGCACGATGATCCGATTCGTATCCGACCTGTCGGTCGCGACGGGCGCCGGCATGCGCCTGCCCGCCGACCCATGCATTGCCGACATGCGCCGCCGTGGCGACACGACGAGGCCCGATCCCTGAAGCGGATCGAGCTTCGCGCAAAAGCCCGGCGTCGCGAGAAGGCACCGGGCTTTTTCATTGCCCGCTGCCGGAACGAGACGACAACGACGCATCCGAAATGAAACGACATTACGAAGAACCCGAGCGACCATGCAGGCGCGACGATCTCGAATTGATCCGCGCCGGGCGTGACGGCGTCTGGTGGCAGGCGCGCGACGGCATGCGCATCCGCCTTGCGGCGCCCGAGCAGCAACCCGTGGTGGAGCGCGCGCGGCTTTCGGTCGTCGCCGTGCTTCTTGCAATGATCGCGAGCGGCCGTGGACGGCCGTGAGCGGTGCAGTTTCCGCGCATCCGCGGAAAACGGCGATTTCGAGCACTGTGCGCGGTGCTCCCAGCCCACGATGGGGATCGCCGCCGTGCGCTCGCACGCACGGTCAGTAGTCGCGGCACCCCGGCGGGGAAACCCGCCGGGCCCGTGGCGAAATGGAACGATTCGTGCAGAGGCCCGAAAATTTGGCACAATAGCGGATGGCCGTCGCGTCGCAAGCGCGAATCGGCCGGTAGCCGCCGCCTCTCGATTGGCGACGGCCGGAGAAACGAAACGATGGAGCCGCTGGTTCTTACCGTCGACATGGCAGGCCTGCCGCAGGCCTGGGTCGTGCTCGAGGAAGCCATTACGTACCACGCGAAGCAGATGGTCGCGTGGTCGGTCGGCCGCGAGGTGAAGGAATTCCGCGGCGGGTGGCAGCGCAACGGCGAGCGCTCGCGCATCTCGACCCGTTCGATCCTCGCGATCAAGGGCACCGGCGCGGGCGCGCACGCGCACGTTCCCGGTCTGACCAACGCGATGCTGTTCGCGCGCGACCGTCACCTGTGCGCCTATTGCGGGCGCCGGTTCATGTCGCGCGATCTTTCACGCGACCACGTGGTTCCGGTCTCGCGCGGCGGTCGCGACGCCTGGACGAATACGGTCACCGCCTGCCGTGCGTGCAACACGCGCAAGGGCAACCGCACGCCCGATCAGGCGAAGATGATGCTTCTGTACGTGCCGTATGCCCCGAGCCGCCACGAGCACTTCATCCTGCGCAATCGGCGAATCCTCACCGACCAGATGGAGTACCTGCTCGCCGGCGTGCCGAAATCGAGCCGGCTGCATGTGCCGCTCGATGCCGTGCTGAGTTAGCGTCGGCCCCCTTCCCTCGCTCGTACGGGCTCGGCGCTTCGCGTCCGGAGCCGCTCATCCGTTCAACAACGCCGCGCCGCGTACGCCGCTCGAGTCGCCATGCACCGGCCGCGCGAGTTTCGTGTCGACCCGGTCCGAGAAGACCCAGGCGCTCCACTGCCGCGGCACGTTGTCATAGAGCCGCTCGACGTTGGATAGGCCGCCGCCCAGCACGATGATGTCGGGATCGAGCAGATTGATGACGTGCGCGAGCGAGCGCGCAAGCCGCTCCCCGTAACGCTCGAGCGTCGCCTCGCACGCCGCGTCGCCTGACAGCGCGCGCTCGGCGATCTGATCGGCCGCGAGCGCGACACCCGTTGCGCCACGATGATCGCGCTCCATCGCCGGACCGGACAGGAACGTCTCGATGCAGCCGTGCTGCCCGCACCAGCACGCGGGTCCCGGCCGTTCGTCCTCGGCAGGCCACGGCAATGCGTTGTGGCCCCATTCGCCGGCGATGCCGTTCGCGCCGTCGAGAAGCCGTCCGCGCGCGACGATGCCCCCGCCGACGCCGGTGCCGAGAATCACGCCGAAGACGACGTTAGCGCCACGGCCCCCGCCGTCGGTCGCCTCGGACAGCGCGAAGCAGTTCGCGTCGTTCGCGATCGCAATCGGGCGTGCGAGGTGCCGCTCGAGATCGCGCCTGATCGGCGTGCCGTTGAGCCACACTGAATTCGCGCCGCGCAAAAGCCCCGTTACGTGCGACAGCGACCCCGGTGTGCCGACGCCGACGCTCGCCGTACCGGGCGCAAGTCCGAGCGCAGCTTCCGCTTCGCGCACGAGTGCAGCGATCGCGTCGAGTGTCGCTTCGTAGTCGCCGCGTGGCGTCGGCACGCGACGGCGGACGACTTCGCGGCCGGCGGCATCGAGTGCGACGAGCTCGATCTTCGTGCCGCCCAGATCGATGCCGAAACGAATGCGCTGCGAAGACATCGCGTGAACGCCATTGGCCAAAGCCGTGATCGTAACGCGTGAAGAGCGCAGTAGAATGCGCCCGACCGTGCCCCGGCGGGCACGGCGCCCCCGGAGCTTGCCATGGTCTGCTTTCCCCGTCCGCATCGGCGCCGTCCCCGCATCGCCGCCGCAGCGTGCGCGCTCGTCGCGACGCTGTTCACCGCGTGCGCTTTCGCGCAACTGAACCTCTACTGCAGCTCGCCCAACACCGCGTGGTGTCAGGGGATGGCTATCGGCTTCGAGAAGGCCGCCGGCGTCAAGGTCGCCGTCGTGCAGAAGGCGACCGGCGAAATGCTTGCGCAGGTAAAAGCCGAAGCCGCCAATCCGAAGGGCGATGTCTGGTGGGCGGGCGCGGCCGACTCGTATCTGCAGGCCGCCGAGGAAGGGTTGCTCGAGACGTACGCGTCACCGAATGTCAAGGACCTGCACCCCTGGGCGCAACGGATATCGACGCTGTCGGGCAATCGGGTGTCGGGTGTATACGGCGGCATCCTTGCGCTCGGCTACAACACCGAGCTCGTCGCGAAGAAGAGGCTGCCGCTGCCCAGATGCTGGAAGGACCTGTCCGATCCGGTGTACAAGGGCGAGCTGATGCTCGGCAATCCCAACTCGTCGGGGACTGCCTACCTGATGCTCGCGACACTCGTGCAGGTGTTCGGCGAGGACGAAGCGTTCAAGTACATGAAAGCGGTGCACCCGAACGTGAGCTCGTATGCGCGCTCCGGTATCGGGCCGATGACCTCGGTGAAGCGCGGCGAGATCGCGATCGGCAGCACGGTGCTGCACGGCGTGATCAACGACATCGTCGCCGGCTTCCCGGTGCGTCCGGTGCTGCCGTGCGAAGGCGTCGGCTACGAGGTCGGATCGATTGCGATCATCAAGGGTGCGCGCAACCTCGACAACGCCAAGCGGTTTGTCGACTGGGCGCTCACCGTCGAAGCACAGAAGGTCGGCCTCGACGTGAAGGAGTACGCGATCCCGACCAACCACAGCGTGCCGCTGCCGCCGCAGGTGCCGAACCTCTCCGAGGTCAAGGTGATCAACTACGACTTCGCGAAGTACGGCGCGAGCGACACGCGCAAGCGGCTGCTCGAGCGTTGGGAGAAGGAGATCAATCAGGCGACGCGATGAGTGTCATTCCGAGCAAAGCGAGGAGTGTCATTCCGAGCGCAGCGAGGAATCTGCTGTTACGGCGAAAAGCAGATCCCTCGTCACTGCGTTCCTCGGGATGACATAGTGCGACGAGCTGCATCGCTTCTCCGATGACATGATGCGATGAGGAGTGACCGACCCGTCGCGTTCTGGATCGCGGTCGGTGCCGTCGGCTTCGCGCTCGTTCCGTGGTACGCCGTCGACGACGGCATGCTGCATTTCGGCTGGATGGCGAGCTTCGCGAGCCGCGAGCACGCGCCAGCATTGTGGCAGGCGCTCGCGCATGGACGATGGTGGCTGCTGCCGCTCGGCGCGCTGCTCGCGCTTGCCGCGCTCTCGGGCTTGCGTCTACCGGCACGACATCGCGCGAATGCTCTGATCGCGATCGGCGCAACTGGGTTCGCGTACTTCCTTGCGCAGGGGTTTGCCATCGGTCCGAGAGGTTGGACGTTCGCCACGCACGCGTTGCCTGCGCTCGCGCAAGGCCAATCCGGCATCGGGCTCGGGGCAGCCTCGGTCGGCGCGTCGTTTGCGATTATCGCGGCGATGGGACTGGCCGCCCGCGGATATTTCAACGGCGACCGCTTCGTCGCGGGCAGCGTCGTCGCGGTGACGACGCTGGTTGCACTGTTCACGTTCTATCCGGTGCTTCGAATCCTCGCGTCGGCGTTCGAGGACACGACGGGCGCCGTTTCGGCCGCCTCGTTCGCCGTTCGCGTCGCGAACGACAAGATCTGGGGTCTCGCCTGCATCACCGGAAGCGGTCGCTGCGGCGTCGCGTGGAACACGCTCGCGCTTGCCCTCGCCTGCGCATTCGCGTGCACGGCGCTTGGTCTCGCGTTCGCGCTGGTCGCGGCGCGCACGCGCTTTCGCTACAAGCGCCTGTTGCGCGCGCTCACGATCCTGCCGATCGTCACGCCGCCGTTCGTCATCGGGCTGGGGCTGATCCTGATCTTCGGCCGCTCCGGGCTCATCAACCAGTTCATCGAGTGGGCGTTCGGCGTCGAGCTCGGCCGCTGGATCTACGGCATGCAAGGCGTGCTGCTCGCGCAGGTCTTCGCGTTCACGCCGATCGCGTTCCTCGTGCTGATCGGCGTCGTCGAGGGCGTGTCGCCGACGCTCGAGGAAGCTGCGCAGACGCTTCGCGCCGATCGCTGGCGCACGTTCGTCGACGTGTCGCTTCCGCTGATACGGCCGGGGCTCGCCAACGCATTCCTCGTGAGCTTCATCGAGTCGATCGCGGACTTCGGCAACCCGATCGTGCTCGGCGGCAGTTTCAACGTGCTGTCGACCGAGATTTTCTTTTCGTTCGTCGGAGCGCAACTCGACCAGGGCCGCGCGGCCGCGCTTGCGATCGTGCTGCTCGCGTTCGCGCTCGCCGCCTTCTTCGCGCAACGGCGGCTGCTGGGCCGCCGTCTTTACACGGCAATCGCAGGCAAGGGCGATGCGGGACTCGCCACGCCGCTACCGGACGGCGCGCGACGTCTGTGCTACGCGCTCGCCGTGCCGTGGGTCGTGTTGACCGTCGCCCTCTACGCGATGACGGCGGCCGGCGGCTTCGTCCAGACGTGGGGCCGCGACTACACGCCGACGTTGCGCCACTACGTCAATGCGTTCGGCATCGAGCAAGGGCCGCACGGCTTGATCTGGACCGGTGCGGCATGGACATCGTTCTGGACGACGATCGAGCTGTCCGCGATCGCCGCGCCGCTCACCGCCGCGCTCGGCATCCTGTCGGCGTATTTGCTGACGCGCCAGCGCTTCGCCGGCCGCGACGCATTCGAGTTCGGCACGCTGCTGTCTTTCGCGATTCCCGGCACGGTGATCGGCATCGCGTACATCGTGGCGTTCAACGTGCCGCCGATCGAGATCACCGGCACCGGCGTCGTGCTCGTCGTCTGCTTCGTCTTCCGCAACATGCCGGTGGGCGTTCGCGCCGGCATTGCCTCGATGACGCAGATCGACCGCAGTCTCGACGAGGCGTCGACCACACTCGGCGCGCGCGGCTTCACGACGCTTCGCCGCGTGATCCTGCCGCTGCTCTCGCCCGCGATCGTCGCTGCGCTCGTCTACAGCTTCGTTCGCGCGGTGACGACCGTATCGGCGGTGATCTTCCTCGTGTCGGCACAGTACGAGATGGCAAGCACCTACATCATCAACCGCGTCGTCAACGGCGACTACGGCATCGCGATCGCCTATTGCTCGGTGCTGATCATGCTGATGCTGGTCGCGATCGCATTGATTCAGTGGGTCGTCGGCGAGCGGCGGCTCGGCCGCCGCGCGGGACCTCCTAAAGCCGCGCCGATCCCGACGGTCGAGCCGGTGCTCGCACCCGGTGCGCCGTCATGAGGATGCACGCGGCGTCGATCGAGCTTCGCCATGTCGGCAAGCGCTACAGGGACGTCGTCGCGGTCGACGATGTTTCGTTCGCCATCGCGGCCGGCACGCTGGTCACGCTGCTCGGGCCTTCCGGATGCGGCAAGACGACGATCCTGCGCATCATCGCGGGCCTCGAGCAACCGACGATGGGTACCATCGCGATCGGCGGTGTCGACGTCACCGACGTTCCCGCCGCCTCGCGCGACGTATCGATGGTGTTCCAGAGCTACGCGCTGTTCCCGCACATGAGCGTGCGGGAAAACGTCGGGTACGGGCTCACCGTCGCGAGGCTCGCGCGCGTCGAAGTCGAAACGCGAACCGGCGTGGCGCTCGAGACGGTCGGCCTGACCGGACTCGGCGAGCGGCTGCCCTCCGAGCTCTCCGGCGGCCAGCAGCAGCGCGTGGCGGTAGCCCGCGCGCTCGTGCTCGAGCCGTCGGTGCTGCTCTTCGACGAGCCGCTGTCGAACCTCGATGCGCGGCTGCGCCGGCAGATGCGCGACGAGATCCGCGACCTCCAGCAACGGCTGGGCCTCACCGTTGTCTACGTCACGCACGACCAATCGGAAGCGCTCGCTGTTTCCGACCGGATCGTCGTCATGAACAAGGGGACGATCGCGCAGCAGGGTGCGCCGCGCGAGCTCTACACGCGGCCGGCGGATGCTTTTGTCGCGGGCTTCATCGGCGAGGCAAACCGCGTCCCGGCCACACTCGTGCATCGCGATGGGACCGTCGGTGAGGTGACGCTCGGGCCGCTGACGCTCGAGCTTGCGCATCGCGGGCTCGCGGAAGGGCCAATCGAGCTCGCGATCCGTCCGGAGGCGATCGAGGTGCGCGCGCCGGGGACGACATCGCTTGCCGGCACCGTAACGAAGGCCGCTTATCTCGGCAGCGTAATGGAGTACACGGTCGATACGGACATCGGTGCGCTGTTCGTCGTCGACCGCAACGTCGCGCGTCCGTTGGCGCGAGGCGCCGCCGTATCGATCGCATTCGAGATGAATGGCGTCGTCGCGCTTCCCGCGAGCGAACGAAGGTGACGGTTGACGGTTACGGTGGCGTGCAGAACACCGCGCCTTCGAGGAGCCACCCTTCGCCGACCATGCGCGCGATCTCGCTGTGGCTGGTGAGGAAGCGGTGGTTCGCCTGCCCGCCCATGCCGTTGTTGTACAGGCGC
>WNGA01000194.1_pt1 | contig 111583 bp, 101 predicted proteins | sample 5400061 | NCBI WGS metagenome assembly WNGA01 (sample SAMN13153366, study PRJNA577476) | soil metagenome | isolation source: 100 cm soil or saprolite under grassland replicate 2 | place: USA:California | collected 2016-06-15 | reverse complement strand
CGCGCATCACCGAACGCCGCAGCCTTCCCACGGTGTGCGCCGCCACCGGCGCCCGGACCCCGGGCGCGATCTCGGCCGTGTCCGCGGCGCCGCCAACCCGGTCCCGCCGCTCCAGCACGAGCACCGTGAGCCCGGCCCGGGCCAGGTATGCCGCGCAGGTCAGGCCGTTGTGGCCGGCTCCGACCACCACCGCGTCGTACGAACGCGAGGCGCCCGGCGGTGCGCCCGGCGGTGCGCCCGGCGGGGCGCTCAGGGCGCCCCCCGTTTCCGGAGGTCCTTCAGCACCTCGAGCGCCGCGATCCGCCCCGGCGCGCCCATGATCCCGCCGCCAGGGTGCACGGAGGACCCGCACATCCACAGGTGGCGGAGCGGCGTCCGATACGCCGACCATCCCGGCACCGGACGGTTGAAGAACAGCTGCTCGAGCGACAGCTCGCCCTGGAAGATGTTGCCCTCGGACAGCCCGAAGGTCTGCTCCATGTCGAGCGGCGTGAGCACCTGCAGGTGGAGGATCAGCGAGCGGATGTTCGGCACGCGTTCCTCGATGGTGTCGATGACGGTCTCGCCGAACGCGTCGCGGGTGGCGTCGTCCCATGTTGCGCCGTCGCCCAGATGGTACGGCGCGTATTGCACGAAGCACGACATCACGTGCTTGCCGGGAGGCGCCATCGAGGGATCGACCATCGTCGGGATCACCATGTCGATGTAGGGCCGGCGCGAGTACGAGCCGTGCTTCGCGTCGTCGTACGCCCGCTCCATGGCGTCGACCGACGGCGAGAACGACATCGCTCCCCGGAGGTGCTCGGTGGTCTCGGAGTTCGGCAGGCACGCGAACTCCGGGAGGCCGTCGAGGGCCAGGTTCACCTTCCCGCTGGAGCCCCGGAACCGGAACCGCCGGACCTCGTCGGTGAACGACCGGCCCAGCGAACCCTCCGGCGCCAGGCGGAGGAACGTCTGCCGTGCATCGAGGCTGGACAGCACCGCGCCCGCGGCGATCTCCTCCCCGGACTCCAGCGCCACGCCGGTCACGCGATCTCCGTTCGCGGTGAACGACGCCACCGGTGCGACGCACCGGATCTCGGCTCCCAGCTCCCGGGCCGCGTTCGCGATCGCGTTCGACACGCCGCCCGTTCCTCCGCGCGGGATCCCCCACGCCCGGAACGCACCGTCGATCTCGCCCATGTAGTGGTGCAGCAGCACGTACGCAGTGCCCGGCGAGCGCACCCCCTGGAACGTGCCGATGATGCCCGACGCCGACATCGTGGCGACGAGCGGGTCGGTCTCGAACCACTGCTCCAGGAAGTCCACCGCGCTCATGGTCATGAGCTGGACGAACGTGTCGCGCTGCCGGTCGGACAGAGCCCGCCACGCCTTGGCCATGCGTGCCACAGGGACCCATTCCAGCGGGTTGATCCGGCCCGGATCGGGCGGCGTCATGGCCAGCAGCGGCTTCACGAATCGCGCCATGTCCATCATGAGCTGGCCGTACTCCTCGTAGGCCTCGGCGTCGGGGCGCGACCACCGGCGGAGCTCGCGCATGGTCCTGCCGTGGTCGTTCACCCGCCACAGGTGGTCGCCGTCGAGCGGCGTGAACGTGCCGTCGAGCGGGAGGATCTCCAGGCCGTGCCGGGGGAGATCGAGGTCCCGGATGATCTCCGGCCGGAGCAGCGACACCACGTAGGACGCCACGCTGAACCGGAACCCCGGGAAGACCTCCTCGGTGACGGCCGCGCCGCCCAGGACCTCGCGCCGTTCCAGGACCACCGTCCGGAGCCCGGCCCGGGCCAGGTACGCGGCGGCGGTGAGGCCGTTGTGCCCACCGCCGATCACGATCGCGTCGTAGCGCTCCCCCACGGTCCCTCCAGCCCGGCCGACCGCACGGAGGGTAGCAGGGGACTCGCGGCCGGCCGGGAGCCCATGGAGTCACCGGCCATCCTCCGGCCCCGGCGGATGCGTATATGGAGGCGATGAGCGCGGGTCGAGCCCGGGGTGGGGTGCGGCGGAGACCCCGGGCTCCCCGCGCCTTCGCCCTCTCGGCGGTCGCCGCGCTGCTGGCGGCGGGCTGTACGAACGCCGGCCTGGGCGGCGCGCCGGCCGGGCATCACGCCGGCGACGGCCCGATCCTGCTCCCCACGACCTCAGCCGGATGCGGCCCGGAGAACGACTGCCCGGAGGCGGGCCGTGACCGCCCGCGATACGACCTCGAGGTATCGATCCCGAGGTCGGGGAGGACCGTGTCCGGTTCCCTGCACGGCGAGTTCGCACCGGACCTGGACACCGACCGGCTGGTGTTCCGCCTGTGGCCGAACTCACCGCGCCAGGCCGAGGAGGGAGCGGGCCTGACGGTCAGCGACGTGACGGTGGACGGGGTGGCCGCGGCGACCGGGCAGCCGGATCCGACCACGCTCGTCGTCCATCCCGGGCAGCCGGTCCGTCGTGGACAGCGGGTCACGTTCTCGATGGGGTGGGTGCTGCGCCTCCCGGGCGCCGTGCTCGACCGGCTGGGCCGGGACGGCGACACGGTCTGGCTCGGCTCGTTCTACCCCATCCTGCCCTGGGTCTCCGGCGTCGGTTGGGCCACCGACCCGCCCACCACGAGCCTCGCGGAGGCATCGACCTCCCCCACCGCGGACTTCACGGTGCGGGTGACGCACCCGGCGGGGCTCACGGTCATCGCGAGCGGGGAGGTCCGGGACCGGGGAGATGCGGGGAACGGGATCATGCAGACCGAGGAGTGGAACGCCGTGGCCGTCCGCGACTTCGCGCTGGCCGTGGGGCGGTTCACCACGGGCTCCGCGACGCTGTTCGCGCCGCATCCCATCGAGATCACCGTCGGCGTCGAGGACGGCGTGGCCGTCGACCCGGACGAGCTGGCGGACCGGCTGGCCGTGACGCTGGGCCGCCTGGGCGGTCGCTACGGGATCTACCCGTGGAGCTCGTTCCACCTCACCGTGACGCGCGCCATCCGGCGCTCCGGGATCGAGTACCCCACCCTCGTCTTCGAGGGATCGAGGGGCATCGACCGCGTGACCACGCACGAGCTCGCGCACCAGTGGTTCTACTCCCTGGTGGGCAACGACCAGGCCCGCGATCCCTGGCTCGACGAGACGTTCGCGACGTGGGCCGCGGCCCGGCTGGACGGATACGTCGACTACTTCGCGAACGCCCACTTCCCGCCCGTGGCCAGGAACCACGTCGGGGCGCCCATGACCTTCTGGGACCACCACTCCGAGCAGTACGAACCGGGCGTGTACTTCCGCGGCGTGCAGGTGTTCGCGGAGCTCGGCGACCCCGACAAGGTGGACGCCGCGCTGCGCGCCTACGTGGCCACCAACGCGTTCGGGATCGCCACGCCGAAGGACCTCGGCACCGCGCTCATCGAGCGGTTCCCCGACGCCATGGAGCGGCTCGGTCCCGCCGGCATCGACCTCACGAAGTAGGCTTCGCCCCCGGTGAGCATCGGGTCGGCGTTCCACCCACGTACGGCGCCGCTCAACCGCAAGTTGCAGTGGCGGGAGTGGGCGGGGTTCTGGGGCGCCCTGACCTACGCCGACTCGTGGGACATCGAGTACAACGCGATCCGGGAGCAGGCGGCGCTGATCGACGTCTCTCCCCTGTACAAGTACCTCGTCACCGGGCCCGGTGCGGCTCGGCTGATCGATCGGGTGCAGGTCCGGGACCCGGCCACGCTCGCTGTGGGGCAGGTCTGGTACACGTGCTGGTGCAACGAAGAGGGCAAGGTCGTCGACGACGGCACGATCACGCGCCTCGACGAATCCACGTACCGGTGGACCGCCGCCGACCCCCAGCTCCGGTGGTTCCGGATGAACGCCCGGGGGCTGGACGTGGAGATCGAGGAGATCACAGAGGCGGTCGGGGCGCTGGCGCTCCAGGGCCCCCGGTCCCGCGAGGTCCTGGAGGCCGCCGCCGGGGAGTCGTTCGCCGACCTCCGGTACTTCCGGGAGCGCCGGACGGCCATCCACAGTATCGACGTCGACGTCACCCGCACGGGGTACACCGGCGATCTCGGCTACGAGCTGTGGGTGGACGCCGGCCGGGCCGTGGAGCTGTGGGACGCGGTGATGGGCGCCGGACGGCCGTTCGGGGCCCGTCCGGCCGGGCTGATGGCGCTCGACGTGGTCCGTTTGGAGGCCGGCCTGATCCTGCTCGAGGTGGACTACACCAGCGCCCGCCACGCCCTGATCCCCGAACAGGCGTACTCGCCGTTCGAGATCGGCCTGGGCCGCCTGGTGGCGTTCGACAAGGCCGGCCGGTTCGTCGGGCGGCGGGCCCTGGAACGGGAGCGGGCCGCCGGAGGCCCCCCGCGCCGCCTGGTCGGCTTGGAGCTGGACTGGACCGGGTTCGAGGCGCTGCACCTGGCGCGGGGCCTGACTCCGGCCGTTCCGGCCACGACGTGGCGCGAGGCCGTGCCGGTGTTCGGCGGCGGGGCCGGCCGCCAGGTGGGCCGGGCCACCAGCGGCACGTGGAGCCCCACGCTGAAGCGGAACATCGCGCTGGCCTCGATCCGCGCGGAGGTCGGCGAACCGGGGACCGCGCTCGAGATCGAGTGGACCGTGGAGGCCCGCCGGGGCCGCGTCCCCGCCATGGTCGTGGACCTCCCCTTCTTGGATCTTCCCCGCAAGCGCGCCTGAGCCGGCTCCCGGCCGAACCGCACCCTGCCTGGGAGAATGTCGTCGACGTGGCACGTTCGGATCGAACCCTCTCTCCCGGCCTCATCATCGCCGTCGCGCTGGCGGCGGCGTTCGCGCTGGCGTTCGTCGTGGCGCTGGTGGGGAGCCTGGTGGGGGCCGGCGTGGTGGGGCTCGTGGTCGTAGCCATCGGAGGGGCGATCGCCTGGCGGCAGCGCGCCACCGAGACCGACCTCTCCCGGCGCCGGTTCCTGGCCACGATGGGCGCGGCCGGCCTGGGGGTGGTCGCGGCGGGCGCGGGGATCGGCAGGGTGATAGAATGGGGGGTCCGGGCCGACCCCAAGCCGACGATCGAAGGCATGGCCCGCAACGTGGGAGCGCAGGGCATGGAGCTCCTCCGCCGCGGCGTGCACCCCGAGCGGTCGGGGGACCTCCAGCTCGTCCTGGCCCCCTGGAACACGTCGAACTACTCCTTTGAGTCGCTGGACCTCGCGCACCACGACCCCCGTTCGAGCCACGCGATGCTGTGGGGGTACACCGAGCGCATCCCGCTGGTCGTGTATGCGCCGGGGATCGTGGAGCCCGCGGACTTCACCGACCCCGCGACGCTGGCCGACCTGGCCCCGACCACCGCCCAGCTCCTGGGGCACTCGTTCCCCACCCCCGACGGCCGGGTCCTCCCCGGGATCCCGAAGCCGTCGCAGAAGCTGAAGGTCATCGTCACGTTCGTCATCGACGGCGGCGGGTGGAACGTCCTCAGCCACTGGAAAGACGACTGGCCGAACCTCCGCGCGCTGATGGCCGACGGCGCGAACTACCGCAACGCGATGATGGGGTCGTTCCCCTCGGTGACGGCGTCGGCCCACGCCACGATCGGCACCGGGCAGTTCCCGATGCACCACGGCATCTCCGGCCACAACCTCCGCCGGAACGGGAGGGTCCAGAAGGCGTGGGGAGCTCTCGGGCACGCCGACCCCTCGTACCTGCTGGTGCCCACCCTGGCCATGGACTACGCCGAGGCCACGGAGCAGAAGGCGTGGGTCGGGGAGATCGGCTACCAGATCTGGCACATCGGCATGACCGGCGACCCCGGGAAGGGCCCCGACGGCCGCCCGCCGGTGGCCATCTACTGGGACGAGGACGACACGAACCGGTGGCAGCCCCAGAACCCCGACCTGTTCCGGATGCCCGACGCCCTCCCCGAGCGCGATTTCCTGACGCGGAAGCTGATCGAGTTCTTCGGCGAGGAGGAGGGCACGGCCATCGACAAGCGCCCCAAGATGATCTGCTGCTCCCCGCCGATCATCCAGTACCAGGGCGAGATCACGATCCAGGCACTGATGAACGAGCCCATCGGTCGGGGCGACGCGACCAGCCTGCTCTACATCAACTACAAGTCGCCCGACTACACCGGGCACGTCTACAACATGCTCCACGATGAGGAGCGGGTGGCCCTGACCGCGGTGGACACCGAGCTGGGGCGGCTCCGGCGCCTGCTGGAGTCGGCGTTCCTGCCGGGAGAATGGGCCCTGATCGTGACCGCCGACCACGGCCAGTGCCCGCTGGTGGACGTGGCGGGCGGCGTTCGCCTCGACCCGATCCAGCTGCAGGACGACATCGCCAGGCGGTTCGGCCGTTCGGTGTGGGAGGTGGCCACGCTCGACGACGTGAAGCCGTCCGAGGTGTACCTCGACGGGCGGGCCCTGGCCGACGCCGGCGTCACCGGCCACGAGATCGCCGCCGACCTCGTGAACTACCGCTACGGCGACAACATCGGCCCCTACGTGAACCGGCCGGCCATCGACCGGTCCCGGGCCGGCCATCCCGAGTTCGCCGGAGTGTTCCCCAAGTCGTTCGTCACCCGCATCACCGCCGACCGGGCAGCCACCTACGGCGACGGCGACCACCCCGACGCCGACCCCGGGATCCCGGAGCTCACGTAGGAGCCGGCGCCTGCCCGGAGCCTCGGGGACGAAGTGACACAATCCCGTCGTGAGCGGGAGCGCCCCTGGGGAACGTCGGCCGGATCCTGCCATGCGCGAGGAGCGCAGGACCGTCACGGTCCTGTTCGCCGACATCGTGGGGTCCACCCCGCTCGCGGAGGCGCTCGATCCCGAGGACGTACGGTTGATCGTGGGGGAGGCCGTCGCCCGGATGGTCCGGCGCGTGGAGGGCTTCGGCGGGACCGTGAAGGACCTGGCCGGGGACGGGGTCCTGGCCCTGTTCGGCGCTCCCGTGGCCCACGAGGACGACCCCGAGCGCGCCATCCGGGCCGGGCTGGCCATCGCGGAGGACATCGCCGAGTACGGATCGGAGGTGGCGCGGGGGTGGGGCGTGGATCCGCTCGCCGTGCGCATCGGGGTCTCGACCGGACCCGTGGTGGTGGGCGCCGTCGGCGCAGGGAGCCGGGTCGAGTACGGGGCGACCGGCGACGCCCTGAACACCGCGGCCCGCCTCCAGGCGGCGGCCGATCCGAGATCCGTCCTGGTCGGCGCGGCCACACGGCGGCTGGTCGAGGGGCTGTTCGAGTGGAGCGACGTCCGGTCCGTCGAGCTGAAGGGCAAGGCCCAGCCGGTGGAGGTCAGCGTGGCTCTCGGGACGGTCGGGAGGCCCGTTCGAGCCCGGGGGGCGGACGGCATGCAGGCCCGGCTGGTGGGCCGGGATCGCGAGATCGCCGTGGCCCGGGAGGCGGTGGAGGCCGTCCTGGCCGGAGCCGGGGGGATCCTGTTCGTGACCGGGGAGCCCGGGATCGGCAAGAGCCGGCTGCTCGCGGAGCTCCACGACCTCGCGCTGTCCCTTCCCTGCGAGCGGCCGGTGACCTGGCTGGAGGGCCGGTGCGTGTCCTACGGCGAGTCCCTGCCCTACTGGCCGTTCCGCGACCTGGTCCGGCGGTGGCTCGGCGTCTCCGGCGACGAACCGGAGGTCCGGGCCCGGGTCGCGCTCCGCCGCGGCGCCGAGCGGGTCTTCGGGCCGAGGGCCGACGAGACCGCGCCGTACCTCGCCGCCATGCTCGACCTGTCGGTGGAGCCGGAGGCCGCGGCACGGCTGGCCGAGCTGTCGCCGGAGTCGTTGCAGTACCGGACGTTCGAGGTGGTCTGGTCCTTCCTGGAGCTCATCGCCGACGAGGGTCCGGTGGTCGTGGCGCTGGAGGACCTCCACTGGGCGGACGCCACGTCGCTACAGCTCGTGGAGCGGCTGCTCCGGCTCACCGAGGAGGCCGCGGTGCTGCTGGTGGTGGCGCAACGGCCCGAGCGCGACCACCCGTCGTGGGCCGTGAAGGAGGCGGCGGCCCGGGACTTCCCCCACCGGACCCACGAGGTGGCGCTGGAGGCGCTCTCGGGCCAGGCCGATCGCGAGCTCCTGCACGCGCTCGTGGGGCCCGGCGTGCTGCCGGCCGGCGTGGAGGACCGGGTACTGGAGCACGCCGAGGGGAACCCCTTCTTCCTCGAGGAGCTGGTGCGATCGCTGGCCGACGCCGGCGCGCTGGCCCTGGAGGGCGAGGGCTGGCGGTTCGATCACGACGTGGAGGTGGAGATCCCCGCCACCGTCGAGAAGGTCATCCTGGCCCGGATCGACCGGCTGGCCCCGGGCCCCCATCGGGTTCTGGCGTCGGCGTCGGTGCTCGGCCGGCAGTTCGGCCTGCCCCTCCTGGAGGGCGTGGTGGGCTCGGGCTCCGGCGACGGCCTCGACCCCGACGCCGGTGACGACGTCGCCACGGCGCTCCGCGACCTCCAGCGGCTCGACCTGCTCCGGCAGGAACGGCGATGGCCCCAGCCCGAGTACCGCTTCAAGCACGTCCTGATCCAGGAGGCGACGTACCGCACGCTCGTCGGCGACGAGCGGCGGCGACTCCACCGCCGGGCCGCGGAGTGGCTGGAGAGCGAGGGCCAGGGAGAGGTGGAGGCGGCGGGCGTCCTGGCCCACCACTGGCTGGCCGCGGCCGATGAGGACAAGGCCGTGGCGTACCTGACGCTGGCGGCCGACCGGGCCCGGCAGGACTACGCGCTCGACGAGGCCGTCGCCCACTACCGGGAGCTGCTGCCGCTCATGGAGCGCCGGGGGGAGCAGCAGGAGATGGCGGTGGTGCTGTTCAAGCTGGCGCTCGCCCTCCACATGTCGCTGCGGTTCGCCGAAGCCGACGAGACGTACCGGCGGGCGTTCGACCTGTGGACGCCGCCCTCCGCGCCCGCCGAGGGGCCGACCGCCACCCTCCGGGTCGCCACCAGCTTCCTGCCGAACGACAACGACCCGAAGTCGGCCATCGCGTGGCCGAACATCCAGCTGTGCATGCAGCTGTTCGACCGGCTGGTGGAGGCATGGCCGGAACGGACCATCGTGCCGTCGCTCGCGGAGCGGTGGGAGATCGCCCCGGACGGATTGCGCTACGTGTTCCACCTCAGGGAAGGCCTGCGGTGGTCGGACGGCGAGCCGCTCACCGCGCACGACGTCGAGTTCGGCATCAAGCGGGTCCTGGATCCGGCCTCGCCCGGCTCCTCGGTGGCCATCTACTTCGTCCTGGAGAACGGCCAGGACTACTACCTCGGCCGCAACACCGACGCCGATCGCATCGGGGTCCGGGCCCTGGACGACCGGACGGTGGAGTTCCGCCTGGTGGCGCCGGCGCCGTACTTCATGGGTGTGATGAATCGGCCCGACGGCGGCCCCCAGCCCCGCCACGCCGTCGAGCGTGACCGCGATGGATGGGTGGACCCGGAACGGCAGGTGGTGAGCGGGGCGTTCCGGATCGCCGCCCGCGGCGCCGACACGCTGACCCTGGAGCGCCGGCCCGACCATGCCGCGCCGCGTCCGGGGAACTTGGCCCGCGTGGAGTACGTGCGGGACCGCGTCTCGCACGCGCTGGAACCGTACGCGAACGACGAACTGGATATGGTGGCCGTCCGGTACACGCCGCGGATCGCGGACCTCATGCCCCAGGAGCTTCCCGACGCCCACCTCGGTCCGGCGGCGTGGTCCGGGTATCTTGCGTTCGACCACACGGGCGAACCGACGTCCGGCCTCGACCTGCGGAAGGCGCTCGCCCACGCCGTGGACCGTGCGGCGCTGGGGAAGGCGGTGCCGGTGAACATGGTCCTGGCCACCGGGGGGATCGTGCCGCCCGCGCTCCAGGGCCACACGCCGGACATCGCCCTGCGGTTCGAACCGGACCTGGCGAGGGAGCACCTGGACCGGTCGAGGTTCGCCGGCGCGCTGACCGTGGCGGGTCTGGAGGACCACGCCTCGCTGTTCGAGCCCGTGCTGGCCTCGTGGCGCGAGGTCCTCGGGGTCGAGGTGGCGCTGCGAACGTGGACCCAGGAGGCCGCGGCATCCGTGCGGCGGCCCACCGAGCTCGCGCCGATCTACTTCACCGGATGGCTCCCCGGCTACGCCGACCCCGAGTACTTCCTCCGGCTGCTGTTCCAGTCCGACAGCCGCACGAACGAGGGCGGGTTCTCCTGGCCCCCGTTCGACGAGCTCATCGAACGAGCGAGGAGTGAGCGCAGCGACCGCTCGCGCCTGGAGCTGTTCCACGAGGCCGACCGCATGGCCGTGGCCGACCGCGTGGCCGTGATCCCCCTCGTGTACGGCCGGAGCCTGGCCATCGCCAAGCCCTGGATCCACGGCTGGTGGGAGTTCGGCAAGAGCTCCGCGAACTTCGCCGACCTCGTGATCGACCCCTCGTCACCGCGGGGGTGAGACGACCCGTTCCACCGGGAGGTCGGGGCGGCGGCCCCATTCCTCCCAGCTGGCGTCGTAGAGCTTCGCGTCCACGCCGGCTCGGTGGAGGGCGTACAGCAGAGCGCTGGCGCTGATGCCGACGCCGCAGTAGGTGATGGCGGTGGTCCCGGGCTCCCCGAGTCGGGCCCCGCAGCGCCCGAACAGGTCCCGCAGCTCGTCCGGGGACTTCATGGTTCCGTCGTCGCGGTACAGCCGGGCTGACGGGACGCTCACCGCCCCCGGGACGTGGCCGGCTCGAAGGTCGCCGCGAGGGGTATGGGCGATGCCGTCGTCATCGGCCGGGACGGGACCGGTCTCGAACCACACCGCGAGGCCCGCGTACTGCCTGGATGGGCGCGCGTCCAGGACCACCACGTCCGGGCGAGCCGCGGCGTCCACGACCTCGCCCGCCGTCGCCGGGCGGACGGTGCTCGGGCGGGGCGTCCACACTGCCCTCGGTCGTTCGGGCGGAGGCTCGGCGGACACGGGGCGGCCCTCCGCCACCCACCGCTCCCAGCCACCGTCGAGGATGCACACCTCGTCGTGGTGGCCGTGCACGCGGAAGGCCCACCACAGGCGGAACGGCCCGGACCCGCCGTCGTCGGCATACGCCACCACCGTGTCGCCGTCGCCGATCCCCGCGCGCTCCATGGCCTCGGCGAACCGCTCCGGCGGCGCCAGCATGAACGCGTACTCGGCGTCGGGATCCACGATGTCCTCGGACCAGTCGAGAGGGGTCGCCCCCTGCACGTGGCCCTCCTGCAACAGCGCCCGGCCCGAGCCGTCCCCCCGCCACCGCATGTCGACGACGGCCACGCCGGGATCGTCCAGACGCGACTCCAACCACTTCGGGTCCACCAGCACGCGCGCACTGTACGCGAGGCTCGGCCGATAATGGCTGGGATCCAGCGCCCGCGAGAGGAATCCTGGAACGCGATGGACACCGCCGCCGTGTACGCCGAGACTCAAGCCAGCCTGTCGGAGTTCGTCCGGGGGCTCTCCACCGACGAGCTCGCCATGAACGTCCCGGCCACGCCGGCCTGGTCGGTTCGCGACGCGGTGGCCCACCTGACCGCGGAGACGCGACTGGCCACGGACGGGAACGGGCCCCCGGGAGTCCTGGACATCCTGCAGTCCCTGAACGACCCCGCGCAGGCGGACGCCAGGGACCGGTGGAACGGCGAGCAGGTCGGGCGGCGGCGCGACCTGCCGTTCGAGCGCGTGGTCGAGGAATGGGACGAGCTGGCGGGACGGGTCCTCCCGATGCTTCGCGGCGAGGAGCCGTTCCCGGTTCCGTACCGGTTCATCGACTCGATCCTCGTGACTGATCTGGCCGCCCACGGCCAGGACATCCGCAACGCAGTGGGCCGTCCCGGGGAGCGCGACGCCCCGGCGTGCCGCATCGCGCTGGCGGGATTCGCCGTCACCCTCGGGTTCCGGCTGGATCTGCTCGGCATCCCCGCGTTGCGGCTCCGGTACGACGGCAAGGACCGCGTGTGCGGCTCCACGGACCCCGGAGCCACGCTGACCGGCACTCGCTACGAGCTGCTCCGGGCCCTGTCCGGCCGCCGCTCACGCCGCCAGATCGAGGCCCTGGACTGGGAGGGCGACCCCGAGCCCTACCTCTCCCACCTCCCGGCGTACGGTGAACGATTCGACGACGTGATCGAGTGAGGCCCCGCCCGCTCCGCGCGCTCGCCTCGCTGTAACGAAGTTTCCGGCCGATGGCACTACGCTGGCGGGTCGCCGCGGCCGTTCGCGACGAGGAGGACCCCACCCCACATGAACCCGCTGCAGGAACTGCACCGCGCCGGTCAGAGCGTGTGGCTCGACTTCCTCCGCCGGGGGCTCGTCACCGGCGGGAGTCTCGAGCAGCTCCGGGACCAGGACGACCTCACCGGCGTCACGTCGAACCCGTCGATCTTCGCCAAGGCCATCGGCGGCTCGACGGATTACGACGGCGTGATCGCGCAGATCGCCGACGACACAGGCGTGGACGCCCTGGGGCTGTTCTACGACTTGGCCTTGGTGGACATCCAGAAGGCGGCGGATGTCCTCCGGCCCGTGTACGACGCGACGAACGGCCGCGACGGCTACGTGTCGTTCGAGCTGGAGCCCCGCCTGGCCCGGGACACGGGGGGCTCGATCGCCGCGGCCACGGAGCTGTGGGGGCGGATCGACAGGCCGAACGTCATGATCAAGGTCCCCGGGACGCCCGAGGGCCTGCCCGCGCTCACCGACCTCATCGCGGCCGGCGTCAACGTGAACGTCACGCTGCTCTTCAGCGTGGAGGCGTACGAGAAGGTCGCCGCCGCATACATCGCCGGGCTGGAGACCAGGCTGTCGGAGGGTCGCCCCCTGGAGCGGATCGCATCCGTGGCCTCGTTCTTCGTTTCCCGCGTCGACTCGGCCGTGGACGCGAAGCTGCCCGAGGGCTCGCCGCTCCGCGGAAAGGCCGCCGTGGCGAACGCGAAGACGGCCTACCGGAAGTTCCGCGAGGTGTTCTCCGGCGAACGGTGGCAGCGCCTGGCCGACGCGGGGGCGATGGTCCAGCGGCCCCTGTGGGCCTCGACCTCCACGAAGGACCCCGCGTACCCCGACACGATGTACGTCGAGGAGCTGGCGGGCCCCGACACCGTGAACACCATGCCGTCGGCCACCATGGACGCGTTCCGGGACCACGGCACTGTCCGTCCCCATGCCGTGGAGGAGGACCTCGACGCCGCCGAACGGGTCCTGGCCGAGCTCCCCCAGAACGGAGTGGAGCTCGGCGAGGTCACCGACACGCTCTTGGCCGAGGGACTGGACTCGTTCGGGAAGGATTTCGACAAGCTCGTCGAGGCCCTCGACGCCAAGCTCAACGAGGTCCGGGCGGGCCTGGCCAGGTACGCCGACTCACTTGGCGCGCTGGAGCTGCCCGTGCGGGAGCGGCTGGACGAGATGGCCGCCGCCGACGTCCTCCGCCGGATCTGGCGCAAGGACCACAGGGTGTGGAAGGACGACCCCACCGAGATCACGGACCGCCTGGGGTGGCTGACCGTGGCCGACCTCATGCACGAGCGGGTCGCCGAGCTGGATCAGTTCGCCAAGCAGGCCGCGGCCGACGGCTTCACCGCCGCGGTGCTCCTGGGCATGGGCGGGTCCTCCCTGGCCCCGGACGTGTTCGCCACGACCTTCGGGACGGCAGAGAGGGCGTTGCGGCTCATCGTCCTCGACACCACCCATCCGGTCACGATCGAACGGGTCACCGGCGAGCTGGACCTCGACCACACGCTGTTCATCGTGGCGTCGAAATCCGGGACCACCACGGAGACCCTCAGCCACTTCGCGCACTTCTGGTCGCTCACCGGGCGAGGCGAGCAGTTCGTGGCCATCACGGACCCCGGCACCCCGCTGGAGGACCTGGCCGCGGAGCACGGGTTCCGGGCCACGTTCCGGAACCCCGAGGACATCGGAGGGCGGTACTCGGCGCTGTCGTACTTCGGGCTGGTGCCGGCTGCCCTCATCGGCATGGACGTCCACGGCCTCCTGGACCGGGCGGAGGAGATGGAGTGCGCGAACGACGGCTGCGTGGCCGTGTCCGACGCGCCGGCCGCGCTGCTGGGCGCCGTGATGGGCGAGGGCGCCCTGGCCGGCCGGGACAAGCTCACGCTGTTCCTGCCCCCCGAGATCGCCTCGTTCGGCAACTGGGTGGAGCAGCTCATCGCGGAGTCCACGGGCAAGGAGGGCAAGGGCATCCTCCCGGTGGTCGGCGAGGACCTCGGCGAACCGCGCGTGTACGGCGACGACCGGGTGTTCGTGGCCATCGGTGACCACGCGGGGCTGGACATCCTGGAGGCGGCCGGACACCCCGCGATCCGCCTGCGCTACGACGGGCCGCTGCAGATCGGCGCGGAGTTCTTCCGGTGGGAGCTGGCCACGGCCGTGGCCGGGCACATCCTCGGGATCAACGCCTTCGACCAGCCGAACGTGGCCGAGGCCAAGGCGGCCACGAAGGAGATCCTGGAACAGGGCCCGGGCGAGGCCGCAGGGTTCGACGACCTGGGGGCGGTGCTGGCGGAGGTCCGCCCCGGCGACTACGTGAGCATCCAGGCCTACCTGGACCGGACGCCGGAGACCGAGGAGGTCCTGCAGGGGATCCGGATGCGACTGCGCGACCGGCTCCACGTCGCCACCACGCTGGGGTTCGGCCCCCGGTTCCTCCACTCCACCGGGCAGCTCCACAAGGGCGGCCCGAACACGGGCGTGTTCGTTCAGGTGGTGGACGAGCGCCGGGACGCCGACCCCGACATCCCTGGCGGGGCCTTTTCGTTCGGCACGCTGATCGATGCGCAGGCCCTGGGCGACCTGCGCTCGCTCCGGGCGCACGATCGCCGGGTGGCACGGGTGACGCTGGAGCAGTTGGCGGGATCTGCGTGACCACGGTCGCGGTCCGGCCGGCGGCGCTGATGGTCCTTCGCCGGCCCCCGTGCGCGGTGGACACCCCGGGCGACCGTGCGTATGGTTCGCGGCACGCCCGGCGGGGTGCCGGGCTCCGGAGGACCGTGACCCACGACGACCAGCGCAGCGTCGTCGCCTCGGCGGGGCGGCAGCCCGCGCCGGAGGCGGCTTCGGGTCCGGCGGCCGGACCGGCCCCCTCGGACGACCGGGCCGTGGTCGAACGCCTGCTGGCCGGCGACGAGGCCGCGTTCATGGCCCTGGTGGACGCCTACCACGGCCCCATGGTCCGCCTGGCCCGCCAGTACGTCCCCTCGCGCGAGGTCGCGGAGGAGGTCGCCCAGGAGACGTGGCTGGCCGTCCTGCAGGGCCTCGGGCGGTTCGAGGGCCGGTCGTCGCTGAAGACGTGGGTCTTCCGGATCCTGGTGAACCGGGCGGTGACCCGGGGGACCCGGGAGCGCCGGACCCTCCCGTTCTCGGCCGTGTTCGACGCCGCCCGGGACCCGTTCGAGCCGGCCGTGGACCCGGACCGGTTCCGGGGCCCGGACGATCGGTGGCCCCACAACTGGGCGGCGCCGCCCCAGCCCTGGGACGAGGTCCCGGAGCAGCGCCTGGAGTCCAGGGAGACGCTGCAGCGCCTGGGGCAGGCCATCGAGTCGCTCCCCCCCGCCCAGCGCGAGGTCCTCACGATGCGCGACGTGGAAGGGTTCACCTCGAAGGAGGTGTGCACCGTGCTCGGGATCACCGAGGTGAACCAGCGGGTGCTCCTGCACCGGGCCCGGTCCAAGGTCCGCCGCGCCCTCGCCGAGTACCTCACCGGCGAGCCGTCCGAACGGGAGGCGCCGTGAACAGGCGCCAGCGCCGGGGCCTGCGCAACATGCCCTGCCGGGAGTTCGTGGAGGTCATCACGGACTACCTGGAGGGCACCCTCCCCGAGCCCGACCGGAGGCGCTTCGAGGAGCACCTCGCCGCGTGCGGCGGCTGCGCCAACTACCTCGAGCAGATCCGTACGGTGCTTCGTCTCACCGGCAGGGTGACCGAGGAGGAGATCCCCGAGCAGGCCCACCGGGACCTCCTCCAGGTCTTCCGGAACTGGCAGTCCGCGTAGTCGGGGTCTACCGCTTCGACTCGAACGTGGCAGTGACCTCGTGGAGCGCGGCGCCGATCTTCAGGTCACGACACGTCAGGGAGCCCCTGAACGAGCCCCCCGTCGGCCTCTGCCAACGCACCACACACTCGCCACGGTTCGACGTGACCGGGTGGCCGTCGAACGTGAACGTGACCGGGTGGAGCTGGTTCGTGCTCCACCGGTGCCGCGGATCGCGCAGGTTCTGGTAGAAGCCGAGCGCCACCCCGTGGGCCGGATCCAGCCAGGTACGCTGGATCAGCTCGGCAGCCTCCTGCACGTCGGCCTCGCGGGCCACGAGATCGAAGTCCCCGCCCTCCGGATCCGAGACATGCAGGGTTGCGGAGCCGATCACCTTGCCGTCCCCGGGCGGCGAGATCGGGATGACGGAGACGGTGGTCGCGCCGGCGCCGTCCGTCGGCGAGGGAGCCGCCGAAACGGTCGCCGGCGGGGCCTGGCTGGAGGGGACGGGCTGCTGCGACGGCGAGCCCGTGGAGCCCGACGTGCACGACGCGAGAAGGAGTCCCGATGCGAACGCAGCACCGACGGCCTTCGCGATGACCCTGGGCATCTCGCACAGCGTAGCGGTCGGGTCAGGACGGCCGGGCGCGTTCCGTTTCCGGTTCCGGCTCCGTCGCCGGGGCGGTGCGGAGCAGCGACAGCGCCAGGACCGGTCACCCGCCCCGAGAACGAGACGTCCGGCATCCCTGCGAAACGATACGCCAGCTCGTCCGGGCGTTACGCGCGGCCGGCCCGCCGCTCCGCGGCGATCTCGGTGGGCAGGCGGTACCCGAGGCGCCGGGCCAGCCATGCCACCGGGGCCACCGAGGCCCGCTGGAGCCAGGCCGGGACCACCGGGAGGATTCCCTCGTCGAGATAGGCGTGGCCCACCACCGCCGCCAGGAGCGGGTCCCTCGGGATCCCCCACCGGTTCGCCCGCCGGGTCCGGGATAGGGCCCACAGGTCCACGAACAGGTCCTCCATGCGAAGCGCCGGGCGGAACTCGATGACCATTCGGCCGGCGCGGTCGGTGGGGTTCCACAACCGGTGCGGGACTCCGGCCCGGACCAGCAGGCTCCGCCCGGCCGTGGCCTCGATCGTCGTTCGCCGGACCCGGATGGCGAAGGTGCCGTCCACCACGTGATACCGCTCCTCCTGCTTCGGATGGATGTGCGCCACCGGGACCCCGCCGCCAGGGGCCAGCGTGAACTCGAACGACATCAGCGCTCCGGCGGTGTCGGCGGCGGTACGCAGGAACGTCAACCGCTCCCCCGTCACGGGATTCTCGATGCTCAGGCAGGCCCGGGCCACTCGGGGACCGTTTCCGATGCGTCGCCGGCGGTGTCGTCGCCGACCGCGCGGCGGTACAGGTCGACGGTGCGGTCGGCGACGGCGCTCCAGGTGAACCGTTCCAGGACGCGCCGGCGGCCGGCAGCGCCCATGTCCCGGGCCCGGGCGGGGTCGGCCACCAACTCGTTGATCCGGGCGGCGAGGTCGGCGGCGAACCGGGACGGGTCGGCCGGCTCGCCGATCCCGTCGGGGCGGGGCTCGATCGGCACCAGGAGCCCGGTGACCCCGTCCTCCACCACCTCCGGGATGCCCCCGGTGGCCGTGGCCACCACGGCCGTCTGGCACGCCATGGCCTCGAGGTTCACGATCCCCAGCGGCTCGTACACCGAAGGGCACACGAACACGGTCGCGTGCGACATCATCTCGATCACCTCCGAGCGCGGGACGAGCCCCTCGATCCAGGTGATCCGTCCCCGGGCCTCGTGGGCCTCCTTGACCGCGGCGGTCATCTCGCGGTTGATCTCCTCGGTGTCCGGGGCCCCGGCCAGGAGGACCACCTGTGCAGCGGGGTCGATGGACGCCGCGGCCCTGGCCAGGTGGACGATCCCCTTCTGCCTGGTGATCCGCCCCACGAACAGGACGACGGGCTGATCGGGATCGATGCCGGCGGCCCGGAGCCTGCCGTCCGCGAATACCGGCCGGTATTCCTCGGCGTCGATGCCGTTGTGGATCACCTCCACGCGATCCGGGTCCACCTCCGGGTAGGTCCGCAGAACGTCCTCGCGCATCGCTCGGGACACCGCGACCACCGCGGCGGCGCTCTCGATCGTGGTCCGTTCGCAGAGCCTGGACAGCCGGTAGCCGCCCTCGCCGAGCTGCTCGGCCTTCCACGGCCGGAGCGGCTCCAGGCTGTGGGTGGTCATGACGTGCGGGATGCCGTAGGTCTGACCGGCAAGGTGGCCGGCCATGTTCGCGTACCACGTGTGGCTGTGGGCGACGTCGATGTCCTCCAGGCCGGCCGCGAGCGCCAGGTCCACCGACAGCACTCCGAGGGCGGAGCGGTATCGTTCCGGACCCTCGAGCGCGGTCCACGGCTTCGCGGCGACCACCGTGATCCCCGGAGGCTGCGGCCTCGGTTCGCCGAAGCACCGGACCTCGACGTCGATACGCCGGGCCAGCTCTCGCGACAGGTACTCGACGTGGACCCCCGCGCCGCCGTACACCTCGGGCGGGTACTCGCGGGTGAACAGCGCGACCCTCACGCGGCTGGGCTCAGGGATCGTTGCGGGCGCCGGCCCACAGGCCGACCACGAACCACGCCGGGTACGTGGCCAGGATGGAGACCGAGACGGTTAGCGTGGCCCGGTTGGGATTCCGGTGATCGAAGTGGAACACGCCGGAGTTCAGCATCCAGTCCCGGCCTGATTCCGCCCGGCACATCTCCCAGATCCACCGGGTCCACTCCCGGTTCAGGTACAGCGAGACCGACGTGATCCAGAACACCGCCACGGTGCCCACGCCGAGCGTCTTCCGCGCGGCCCGGCGCCCCTCGGAGGGCAGGCGCCGGGTCAGCTTCGCGGCCAGCCACCCCGACCCGACCAGCATCGGCGGATCCAGCAGGAAGCTGTCGTACGGGATCACGTCCGGGAGCATACGCGGCGGTTCGACCCCCCCACGTATCGGTCGGCGCTCACCATTCGTCGAGCATGCGGTGGGCGGCTCGGGTGGCGAAGGCCATGATCGTGACCTGGGGGTTCACGCCGAGCGAGGTGGGGAACACGCTGGCGTCGGGGACCACCAGGCGGTGGGCGGCGTGCACGCGGCCGAACCCGTCGACCACTCCGGCGGGGGCGGCGCCCATCCGGGCCGTGCCCATGGGGTGGTACGCGGTGAGCCGGAGGGAGCCGGGCGGGAGGTCGCGACCGAGCGCCGCCTCGGCCTCGCTGGGCGACCTCAGCGTCCCGGCGCCGGCCACCATCGGGTGGACCTCGGTGGCCCCGGCGGCGAACAGGACCCTCGACGCCAGCAGCATCCCGTCGAGCATCCGCCGGGTGTCGTTCGCGTTCAGCGAGTACGTCATGAGCGGGGTGCGGCCGGCGCCCAGGTCCACCACCCTGCCCCGCGACGTGTCGCTCACCAGCATCCCCAGCACCGCCGTGTGGGCCAGGCCCGCCAGCTTCCGCTTGCGCTCGAGGCCGGGGAGGTCCAGGCCGGATTCGGCGTACCCCAGGCCCGGCGGCGGGAACGTGGCCTCGAGCATCACGCCTCGGTCGGCCATGGCGTCGATGCCGTAGCTCTGCATGACCCCCCGCCAGCCCCGGATCTCCTCATCGAACGTGCCCGAGACCGCGCCGGCCGGGTGGATGTGGAGGTTCCGGCCGAGGCCGGGGATCCGCAGGCCGCTCCGGCGGAGCAGCGGGGGCGTGAGCGGCGCGCCCGCGGCCACCACGACGGCCCGCCGGGCCCGGAGCATGAACCGGCCCGCCGGGCGGCCGTCGGCTTGCAGCACGTCTCCCTTCACGGCCGCGGCCCGGCCCCGGTCGAACAGGACCCGGGCCACCCGGAGCCCGGCGAACACCACCGCGCCGGCCTCCACGGCCTGGGGCAGGTAGTTGAGGTGGACGCCGCGCTTGCCGTCCACGGGGCATCCGGCGGTGCACACGCCGGACCCCCGGCACCCCGAACCGTTTCGGTTCAGGGGCTTCCCGGCGATCCCCAGCGCCTCCGCCCCGCGATGCACCGCGAGGCCGTTGTTCCCCATGACCTTCCACGGGACCGGCGCCACACCGATGGTTCGTTCGACGTCCTCGTAGAACGAGCCGAGGTCCTCGGGTGAGATGTCGGCTCCGTACTCGTCGGCCCACCCCGCCACGACGTGCTCGGGGGTCCGGAAGCACGTCCCGGAGTTCCCCACGGTGCTCCCGCCCACCGCCCGGCCCAGCGGCAGGAGGATCGAGGGCCGGCCGACGGTGAACGTCGCCGCGCCGTCCCGCCACAGCAGCGGCATCCGGTCGATCTCCGGGCCGGTGAAGTCGTCCCGGGTCCTGGCCCGGCCCTCCTCCACCACCGCGACCGACCAGCCGGCCCGGGCCAGCTCCCTGGCCACCGGCGCACCGCCGGCACCGGAGCCGACGATCACCGCGTCGAACTCCTCGTCCAAGCCCGCCAGCTCGTCGCCCTCCCGCACCGGCAGCGGCGCGGCCGCCGGGAGCGGCGCCGTGATCGGGATGAGCTGGCCCTGCTCCACGCCGAGCGCGGCCGTGACCTCCACCGTGCCCGTGTAGGCCAGCAGCATGAGCAGTTTCAGGGCGGTCGTCGCCTCCGACAGCGACCCGGGGAGGCCATCCAAGCGGCCCACGACGCGCTCCCGGGCCTCCAGCGGAAGCGCGGAGAACGGAGCCCGCGCGCCGGAGAGCCTGGGAAGCCGGTCCAGGAGCGAGAGCTGGGCGTTCACGGCCCGCCGGAGCGTGCCCGGGAGCCGGTCGATGAGCTCCGCCGCGCGCGCCGCGGTGGGGACGGCGTCGCCCGCCGGGAGCTGGACGTCGCCGGGGACGTCCCCGGGAGGTACCAGCGTCGCCGCCAGCGCCTGCAGGGTCCTGGCCCGTGCCGATCCGTCCACGCGCGCTCCTCGCCGCCTCGCGGCCTCGGCCTCACCCGGCCGGCGGATCGTACCGCGGGCGCGCGCAGAAGCCGGATCAGCCCGGGAAGCGGGACGCCACCGAGCACGTGCTCCCCCGGAAGGACTCGCACAGCTCGCGACACCGCCCGAGGTGCTCGACGAACTCCGGCCCGGACCTCCACGCGTTCGCGGACCGTTCCCGTGGCCTCTGCACGTCCGCTTCCTCTCCGTCCGGTTTTCCGACGCCCGAACGCTACGGAGCGGACGTTTCCCGACCGTTCCCGGGCGGTTGTGCCGATACTCGGACATGCGCGGAACCGCAGGGCAGTACTGGGTCACCAGCCGGGGCACGGTCCAGGCGATCGCGCGGGTGGATCCCGAGGCCGCGGAGGCCGCGTTCGCAAGGCCCACCGGGATCGTCCTCGGAGGGTGGCCCGGCGGCGTGCACGGGCGGGCCTGGGCCAGTTGCGCCGAGTTCGAACAGGACCTCATGGCGGGTCGGATCGAACCGGAGGTCCGAGCCGTCATGTACGACCCGGAAGGGTGGGACAAGACACCGCTCGCCGAACGGCAGGATCCGGTCACCTTCATCCACAGGTTCGCCCGGCTCGCGCGCGAACGCGGCTCTTTCACCATCGTCACTCCGCACCCGGGGCTCGTGGAGGTTCCCGGGGGCGCCTACTCGCGGGGACCGGAGGAAACGAAGGAAGAGGCCTACGTCCGGTCCGGGCTCGCGGCCGAGGCCGCCAGGTACGCGGACGCATGCGAGACGCAGGCCCAGCGACTGCAGCGCGACCCCCCGGCCTATCGCGAGTTCGTCACGCAGACGGCGGCCCAGGCCCGCCGGGCCAACCCGACGGTCGTAATGCTGGCCGGCCTGTCCACGCACCCGGGATATCCGGCGACGGCGGAGATGCTGCACGCGGCCTGGGAGAGCGTGCGAGACATCGTGGACGGCCACTACCTGTCGCTGGGCTTCCGCCGGCGCTGGGGTCCCGAGATCGCCGCACGCTTCCTCAGGCTCGCCTCGGGGCTGTGAGGTTCTCCCTGCGGAAGACACCCAACGCTCGGCTCAGCCTCGCGGACGCCTATCCGATGTTCGGGGAAGAGTCCTCTTCGCAGGGCGCCTCATACCACCGGACCACCCGCCCCCGCCTGCCGCGGCATCGGCGGCGGCGCGGGCCAGCGCCACGGTCCCCGCCACCAGGAAGCTCATGGACCACGATCGCATGCGGCGGGCCGAGCGCCGTGTAATCGTCGGCCGGCTCGACGCTGGGCCAGGCCCGGACGTCGTCGAGGTACCGGACGCCGTGGCCGTCGAACGCACCGAACGGGTTCCCGCGGCCCGGCGGGCAGGCCCTGGCGCCGTCGAGCACCGCGCTCAGCTCGGGCCGGACGAGGCCGGCGCGGGAGCCCCCTCCCCGGCTTCCACCGGCCGGGGGCCGGGGACGCCCCGGAACTGGAACGGCCCCGGGGGCCGGCCGGGCTGCACGAACCAGCACTCCCCCGTGCCCCCGCTCGCCAACACGGCCACCAGGGCGTCCGCGACATCGTCCGCCTGCAGCAGCGGCACCTCGCTCGCGGCCAGGTGCTCGCGCCAGGCGCCGAGGATCGGCGTGTCGGCGAAGCCCGGACAAACGGCGTTGATCCGGATCCCGTCGCCCGCGAACATCGGCCCGACGGCCCGGACCAGACCGACCACGGCGTGCTTGTTCGCGCCGTAGATGGGATCGAACGGGACCGCCGTCAGGCCGGCCAGGCTGGCGGTGACCACGATGTCCCCGCCGCCGCGGGCTCGGAGCGCGGGCAGCGCCGCGTGCATGCCGAACACCACGCCGTCCACGTTCACGGCCATGGCCCGCCGGTACCGCTCCAGGTCGAAGTCGTCGCCCACCCCGCACCCGGTGGCGACGCCGGCGTTGAGGAACGCGATGTCCAGGCCGCCGAACCGTTCCACCGCGGCCGAGACCGCCGCCTGGCTGTCCCCCGGTTCCCGGACGTCGCACCGGACGAACACCCCGCCGGTCTCCTCGGCCACCCGCTCGCCGCCATCGGCCACGTCCGCGACCACCACGGACGCTCCCAGGGACGCCAGCCGACGGGCCGCCGCCGCGCCGAACCCCCCGGCGCCGCCCGTGATCAGCGCGACCCTGCCGTCGAACCGGTCGTTCGCCGTGGACACCAGGAGCCTCCGAACCTCGTGGAAGGATTGGCCTGCTCGCCCGCGTGTACCGTAAAAAGGCGATCGCCACACTGTATCGCCGGTTCGCCGCACGGCGATGCCGGCGCACGAGCGCCCGCCGGGAGGACCGCCGTGGACTTCGAGCTCACCGACCGGGCCCGCGACTACCTGGGCCTGCTCCAGGACTTCATGGACTCGCACGTGTACCCGGCCGAGGCCACGTACGCCGCCCAGCGCCGCGAGATGACGGCGGCCGGGCGGAGGCACGAGCTGCCGCCGGTCGTCGAGGAGCTCAAGACCGAGGCCCGGAGCCGGGGCCTGTGGAACCTGTTCTTGCCCGATGCGAAGGACCCCGCGCACGGCCTGTCCGTCGCGGAGTACGCGCCGCTCGCCGAGCTCATGGGGCGGAGCCCGGAGATCGGGCCGGAGGCCACGAACTGCTCCGCGCCCGACACCGGGAACATGGAGGTCCTTCACCAGTTCGGCTCGCCGGAGCAGAAGGATCGGTGGCTCCGGCCCCTGCTGGACGGCGAGATCCGCAGCTGCTTCGGCATGACCGAGCCCGACGTGGCCAGCTCCGACGCCACGAACATCTCCACCCGCATCGAACGCGACGGCGACCACTACGTGATCAACGGCCGGAAGTGGTGGATCACCGGCGCGGCCGATCCCCGCTGCCGAATCATGATCCTGATGGGGAAGACGAATCCGGACGCCAACCCGTACGAGCAGCAGTCCATGGTGCTGGTGCCCATGGACACGCCGGGCGTCGACGTCATCCGGTCCCTACCCGTGTTCGGCTACGACGATCAGCACGGCCACTGCGAGATCCGGCTGACCGACGTCCGCGTCCCGGCCGAGAACCTCATCGGCGTGGAGGGCAGCGGCTTCCTCATCGCCCAGGCCCGGCTGGGCCCGGGACGCATCCACCACTGCATGCGGGCCATCGGCATGGCTGAGCGGGCCCTCGAGCTGATGTGCCGCCGCGCGGTGTCGCGGGTGGCATTCGGCAAGGAGCTGGCCCGACAGGGGGTCGTCCAGGAGTGGATCGCGGAATCGCGCATGGCCATCGAGCAGGCCCGCCTCCTCACGATGAAGGCGGCCTGGCTCATCGACCGGCACGGGACCGGGGCCCGTGAAGCCCGGAAGGAGATCGCCGCGATCAAGGTGGTCGCCCCCCGGGTGGCCCTCCAGGTGCTGGACCGGGCCATCCAGGTGCACGGCGGCGGCGGCGTGAGCGACGACACCCCCCTGGCCGCCTCGTGGGCCTTCATTCGGACCCTGCGCCTGGCCGATGGCCCCGACGAGGTCCACATCCGCTCCGTGGCCCGCGCGGAGCTCGCCCCGTACCTGGGGCGCTGAGGCATCGCCGGAGGAACGGGGCCGGGAAGCCGCGACCGTCATCCGGGTCGGTGGACCAGTCGTAGTCGGTGACGTAGCCACCGATGGTGTCGGAGAACGTGAACGTGAGGTCCTTCATGCTTCCTCCCTCGGCGCGCCGGGTCCGGGGGCCGCCCCGACGGGCGGCGGGTCGGCCTCCAGCGCGACGACGCTGTGGCTTCTGACGGTGGCGGTGGGTCCGGGCACGGGGGCCTGCTCTCCCGGCCCGGCGATGTCCAGCGGTGAGTCCAGCGCGGTGTCGATGGCCCGCCGCCACGTCCTGTCCCCCGGCACGTCGAACTCGAGGTCGGCGGGGTCCATGTTCAGCATCACGTGGAGGTCGGGCTCGTCGCCGGTCCCGGCCAGGGTGAAGGCCAGCACGTGCGAGTCCGGGTCGCTCCACCCCGGTTCCCCCAGCCGGCACCCGTGCCACGCCACGTCCGCGATCCCCCGCTCGGTCATCTGCCCGGTGAGGAAGGCCAGCCTGTGGACCGCCGGGTGCCGGGTGCGAAACGCGATCATCTCCCGAAAGAATCTCAGGACGTCCGACTGGCGGTCCACCAGGGTCCAGTCGAACCAGGTGAGCTCGCCGTCCTGGCAGTACGCGTTGTTGTTCCCGAGCTGGGTCCGGCGGACCTCGTCGCCCATCACGATCATGGGCACCCCGTCGGACAGCAGCAGGATCGCCGCGAAGTTCTTCACCTGGCGCCGGCGGAGGCCCTCCACCGCTGGGTCGCCGGTCTCGCCCTCCGCCCCGCAGTTCCAGCTCATGTTGTCGTTCACGCCGTCGCGGTTGCCCTCGCCATTGGCGTCGTTGTGCTTGTCGTTATAGGAGACCAGGTCGTTCAGGGTGAACCCGTCGTGCGCCGTGATGAAGTTCACGCTGTTGATGGGGAGCTCCAGCTGGGACTGGAAGATGTCCGCGCTCCCCCCGATGCGGGAGGCCACCGGGCCGACCAGCCCGGGGTCGCCCCGGACGAACCGGCGGATGTCGTCCCGGTACCGCCCGTTCCACTCGGCCCACCGGGCTCCGGGGAAGATCCCCACCTGGTACAGCCCGGCCGCGTCCCACGCCTCCGCGATGATCTTGGTCTCGGCCAGCTCCTCCATGAGCTCGATCTGCCAGATCACCGGCGGGTACATCATCGGGACGCCGTCCGTCCCCCGGGACAGCACCGAGCCTTCGTCGAACCGGAACCCGTCGACGTGCATCTCGCGGACCCAGAACGTCAGACAGTCCAGGATGAACTTCTCCACCACCGGGTGGTTGGCGTTCAGCGTGTTGCCGCAGCCGGAGAAGTCGAGGTAGTACTGGCGGTCCTGAGGCACCAGCATGTAGTACGCGGCGTTCTCGAACCCCTTGAGGTTGATCGTGGGCCCCTGGTGATTGCCCTCGTTGGTGTGGTTGAAGACCACGTCGAGGATGACCTCGATCCCCGCCCGGTGGAGGGCCTTCACCATGTCCCGGAACTCGCGGATGTGCGCGTCGATCTCCGGGTTCACGCAGTATCCGGAATGCGGCGCGACGTGGCTGAACGGGTCGTACCCCCAGTAGCTCACGAGGGGCCTGCCGTCCACGGGACTGCTCCGCAGGACCTCCGACCGGTCGAAGTCGAACACCGGCATGAGCTCCACGGCGGTGACCCCCAGCTCCTCGAGGTACGGGATCTTCTCGACCACCCCGGCGAAGGTCCCGGGATGCTCGACGCCGGAGGACGGCGAGCGGGTGAACCCCCGGACGTGCATCTCGTAGATGACGGTCTCCTCCATGGGCCGCCGAAGGGGCCGGTCGCCCTCCCAGTCGTAGTCGGCGGCGTCCACCACGACGCTCCGCATCGAGGTGGCCAGGTTGTCCTCCGGCCCGCAGGCCGCCCCCCGGTCCCACAGCGCTGTGGTGTTGCCCAGAGCGTAGGGATCGATGAGGACCTTGTGGCGGTTGAACCGGTGCCCGCGGCCGGAGGGGTCCCATGCGCCGTCCACCCGGTAGGCGTAGTGCGCCCCCGGCGTGAGCCCGAGGACCTTGACGTGCCAGAAGTGGAACGTGCGGTTGTGGAGCGGGTCGAGCTTCACCACCTGCACGGGCTGGAGGTCGTCGTGCTCGTCGAACAGGAGCAGCTCGATGCTCGTGGCGCTCTCGGAGAACACCGAGAAGTTCACGCCGTCTGGCTCCACGATGGCCCCCGGCGGGTGGGCCGTGCCGCGTTCGGTGGCGTAGGGCGGGCTCGACATCGTGTGGTCCGCGAGGTCGTGGGGAGCGCGACCGGGCACCGAGCTCACCCCTGCCGGATGCGTCCGTACCCCTTGATCAGCGCGATCTTCCCGTCGTCCACCTGGAACACGTCGACGCCGCCGAACGTCAGCTGCTGGCCGTCCTTGCGGTCCTGGACCACGGTGAACAGCATCGCGGCCCCGTCGCCGGCCACGAAGACGTCCCGGAACTCCAGCGCCACCGCGTCGCACAGCGCGAACAGCCCGTCCCAGAAGGCCGCCGGCGCGTCCTTGCCCTCGTTGGGGGACGACCCCACGGGATCGATCTGGGTGCCAGAATCCGACAGCGCCGACAGGAACAGGTCCCTGTCCCCCGCGCCGAAGGATCTGGCATAGGCGTCGACCGTGCTCGTGATCTGCTCCGGGGTGGGCATTGCTTACTCCCTGGTGGACCGTGAGGCGGGATCATAGCCTCCCTCCCTCGCACCCGGGTCAACCGGTCCGAGCCCCGACGGCCATGTGGGCGACCGGAGGTCGCTTCAGCTTGGTTCGAGGATCACCAGGGGGATCTGGCGGTCGGTGCGCTCCTGGTAGCCCGCGTAGCCGCGGTAGACCTCGACCACCTTCGGCCACAGGCGCTCTCGCTCCTCGGGGGTGGCCACGCGGGCCCGGACCCGGCGCCGCTTCGGGCCCACCTGGACCGTGGTGTCGGGGTGCGCCAGGAGGTTGTGGTACCAGTCCGGGTTCCGGGGGTGCCCTCCCTTCGAGGCCACGATCACCAGGTTCGCGCCGTCCTTCGCGTACGCGAGCGGGGAGGTCCGGCGCCGTCCCGTCTTCGCCCCGACGTGGTCCAGCAGCAGCATCGGCGGGGCGAACGGCGCGCGGTGGCCGATGAGGCCGCCGGTGGCCCGGTACAGCGCCACGTGGCCCTTGAACAGCCGGTCCATGACCGGCCACAGCCCCCGCTTCAGCATCGATGCCATGTGCCCGAGCTGACCCTACCCCGCCCGGCACGTCCCATCCCGCGGATGCTACGGTTCGCCCGGCCCGGCGGTCGGGGTGCGTTCCGCTCCGAGCCGGGGTGACGGCGACTCGAGGAGGGGACGGGCGTGAAGGTCACGGTGCTGGGGGCCGGGTCGTGGGGGACGACGGTCGCGACGATCGCCGCCCGGCGAAACCCCACCACGATCTGGGCCAGAGACCCCGTCGTGGCCGCGGAGATCGACCACCGGCACGCGAACTCGAAGTACCTGGAGGGGTTCGAGCTCCCCGAGCAGCTCCGGGCCACCTCCGACCTCGAGGAGGCCGTGGCCCCGGCGGACGTTCTGGTGGTTGGGGTGCCCTCCCACGGCTTCCGGGAGGCCCTGGAACGGGCCGCCCCCCACGTCCGGCCGTGGATCCCGGTGGTCAGCCTGACCAAGGGGTTCGAGCAGGGATCCCTGCTCCGGATGACCGAGGTCATCAAGGACGTCCTTCCCGGGCATCCCGCGTCCGCCCTGACCGGCCCGAACATCGCCCGGGAGATCATGGCCGGCTATGCGGCGGCCAGCGTGGTGGCCACCGAGGACCTGTCGGTGGCCTCCGCCCTGCAGGACGTGCTGCGGCGCGGGATGTTCCGGATCTACACGAACCACGACGTGATCGGGTGCGAGGTGGGCGGCGCGTTGAAGAACGTCATCGCCATCGCCGCGGGGATGGCCGAGGGACTCGGGGTCGGCGACAACACCCGGGCCGCAGTGATCGCCCGGGGCCTGGCCGAGCTGACCCGGCTGGGGGTGGCCATGGGCGGGGAGCCCCAGACGTTCGCCGGGCTGGCCGGCATGGGCGACCTCATGGTCACCTGCATCAGCAAGCACAGCCGGAACCGCCACGTCGGGGAGCAGCTGGGGAAGGGCCGGAGCCTCGAGGAGATCCTCGGCGAGATGACCATGGTGGCGGAGGGCGTGAAGACGGCGTCGCTGGTGATGGAGCTGGCCGAGCACGCCGGCGTCGACATGCCGATCTGCTCCCGGATCCACGGGGTGGTGTCCGGGGACCTTACCGTGATCGACGCGTATGACGGCCTACTTCGCAGCGCCCCGGGTCACGAGGCCGAACCGGGCTGATCCCCGGCAACGGTAAGGTTCATGCCATGGCTGTTCGCGTGAAGCGGCCCTACCTCGTGCTCGGGCCCGAGGACCATGTGGTCCTCGGAGAGTCCGACTTCGGGATGCCCGGGCTCGTGGCCGTCGAATCCATGGGTCCGTTCTCCGAGATCCAGGCGTCCGGTCCGATCATCACCGTGCACGACTCCACCATCGAGGCCCGGCTGGGGATCGGCCACCACCCGCACCGGTACAACGAGCGGCTGTTCTACATCGAGCGGGGGCAGCTGGACCACGACGACGCGCTCAACCACATCACCGGACACATGGACGAAGGCGACGTCGGGCAGTTCACGGAGGGCCGCCGCGGGATGATGCACTCCGAGTGGAACCACGGGGATGTGGAGACCCACGCCTACATCCTGGTGTACAGCACCGACCCCGTCCCCGAGCGTGCCGCGTTCGGGACGCTCCGCGACACCGACGCGCCACGCTACGAGGAGGGTCCCGGTGTCCGGACCAAGGAGCTGGTAGGCCCGCGGTCTCCGCTCCGGGTGAACGGCGACATCCGCCTGTTCACGGATTCTCACCTCGACCCCGGCGCCGTGCTCACGCTGTCGACTGCCGGCGAGGGCGGGCTGGCCAGCATCCGCGGTGGATCGGTGGTCGTCGACGAGGGCGGCGAGCGCGTGGTCCCCGGCGACACGCTGATCCTGCCGCCGGCCGGGGAACCTCGCTCGATCCGGCTCCGCGCGGAGGAACCCACGCGCGTCGTGCGGGTGGTCCACGGCCCCGGCCACGGATTCATCCAGGTCCCGCCCCACGAGCGCCTCCCTCGCCGCTGACCTCCCCCGGGCGGCCCTCAGCCATTGCGTCCTCCCGTGGAGACGAGGTTCACTAGCGCCCATGCACGAGACTGACGGCGGGGTGCTCCGCCGGGCCGTGTGGCGGCTGGCCACGATCGGCGCCCTGCCCACCGACGGCCCCGATGAGGCCCTGCGCAAGGAGACCCTGGTCCTGTCCGCGGGGCTGATCACCGCCCTGGCCGTGGGCTGGGTCGTGACGTACTCGTGGCTGGGGCTGTACGTCGCGGCGGCGATCCCCTTCAGCTACCAGGTCATCTCCGTGATCAACCTGTCGATCTTCGCGAAGACCAAGCGGTACCGGTTCTTCCGGGCCAGTGAGCTGGGGCTGACCCTGGTGCTCCCCTTCCTCCTGCAGCTCAGCCTGGGCGGGTTCGTCCCGTCCAGCGGGGTGGTCCTGTGGTCGTTCACGGCGCCGCTCGGGGCCCTGCTGTTCGCCGGTCGGCGCGAGGCCGTCCGGTGGTTCGCCGCGTTCCTGGTGGTGGTCGTGGCCTCGGCGGGGCTCGACCCGCTCCTGGTGAACCGGACGGCGGACATCCCGAGCGGGATCGTGATCGCGTTCTTCGCGCTCAACGTCCTGGGGGTCACCGGGACCTGCTACTTCCTCCTGCACTACTTCGTCCAGGAGCGCGACCGGGCCGCGGAGATGGCGCGGGCCGAGCGGGAGCGGTCGGAGCGGCTCCTCCTGAACGTCCTGCCCCACCCCATCGCGGAGCGGCTGAAGTCCGGGGAGACGCTGATCGCGGACGGCGCGCCGGAGGTGGGGGTGCTGTTCGCAGACATCGCGGGATTCACGCCGCTCTCCGAGTCGATGGAGCCGGACGACCTGCTGCGGCTCCTCGACGAGGTCTTCAGCGTCTTCGACGGACTGGCCGACGAGCACGGGCTGGAGAAGATCAAGACCATCGGGGACGCGTACATGGTCGCGTCGGGCCTCCTGGGCGGGGGGCCCGGGCACGCCGAGGACCTCGCCCGGATGGCCATCGGCATGCAGGAGGCCATCCGGGGGGTCCACGGCCTCCAGCTCCGCATCGGCATCGACATCGGACCGGTCGTCGCCGGGGTCATCGGGCGAAGGAAGTTCATCTACGACCTGTGGGGGGACACGGTGAACACCGCGAGCCGCATGGAGTCCCACGGGATCCCCGGCGCCATCCAGGTCACCGAACGGGCCGCCGCCAGGCTGGGCCACGCGTTCGATCTGGAGGAGCGAGGCATCGTCGACGTGAAGGGCAAGGGACCCATGCGGACCTATGTCCTCCTGGCGCCGAAGGCCGCTTCCGGCGACCGCCTGGTCACCACGCCGGCGGAGGGGACCGACACCAGCCCAGCGTGAGCCCGGCCTGAGCCGGGCGGCTTCCGGACCTCGATCCCGCGACCGGGCCGTACATTGGATGCGGCATGTCGGCTTCCCCGGATCTCACCTGGCAGCCGTCGCTGCTCGCCGTGGGCGAGACGGTGGAGATCGACCGTTCGTTCTCGGGGGTCCGGCGGGTGGACCTCGACGCGGACTCGTGGGTCGATCACGGGCCGGAATGGGTAACGGGGTCGGACCGGCTGTTCGAACAGGTCTTGAACGGGCGGACCTGGGACCAGCGGTCCCGGCGGATGTACGACCAACGGGTGACCGAGCCCCGTCTGACCTCCTGGTGGAACCTCGGCTCCGGGGTGCCCCTGGAGCCGGCGATCCTGGAGGACATCCGGGTTGCGCTCGGCGGGCGCTACGGCCGCGTGTTCGACTCCGTGGGGTTCAACCTGTACCGGGACGGGCGCGACAGCGTGGCCTGGCACGGCGACCGGATCCCGAAGGAGATCGAGGCCCCGGTCGTCGCGCTGGTGTCGCTGGGCGAGCCCCGGAGGTTCCTGCTCAGGCCGAAGGGCGGGGGTCGGTCACACGCGTTCGTCCTGGGCCGCGGCGACCTCCTGGTGACCGGGGGGCAGACCCAGCGGGCCTGGGACCACAGCGTCCCGAAGGTGGCGAAGGCCGGCCCCCGGATCAGCCTGGCGTACCGGCACGGCATGGGCCCCGCGGCGTACGAGCACACGCTGGCGGAAGTGTCGCTTTGACAACATCCGCGCCATGAACGACAGTTCTGTCCCCCTCCCCCCGGAGGTCTTGCGTGACCAGCTGCCCCATCTGTCTCGGCACCCGGATCTTCATCGCGCTGACCGAACGGCGACCGGCCAGCGGCCGCTGCCTGGCCTGCGGGGCGCGATGGCTTCAGGACGGAAGCACGCAGCGCGCGGTGCGTCCTTCGCTCGTCGAGCTCCTCTCGCCGCGTCGAGCGAGGCGGCTCCAGGCGATCCCCCGCGGCACCGAATAGCCCGGGGGTCCCACCTCGAACACGTCGACGGCCCGGGGTTTCGCCGAGGGGTTGCCGAGCTCGTCCGGCGGAACTCACGCTCCGCGCTGCTTCACTCCCTCCGTCTCGAAGTCGTAGATCCTGTCGTTGATGCGGAGGGCATCGACGGCTCCCACCCACGCGTTGTCACGACCTTGCCGACCGCGACCGTGTAGAAGAGGGGTGTGTCGCCCCAGTCGTTCAGCGCGGTCATCGCGTCCGTGAAGTTGCAGTTCAGGGGGTGCGTGCACCCCGTGGCGCCGCCCTCGGCACCCGTGAAGTACCAGAGAGCCGATGGTGTTGCGGGTGATCACACCCCGCTCGGACTTGTTCTTGGGCTTGCTGTCGGCCCCGGCGCTCCCGGCAACCACGCCGTCGCGCGGGGCTCGATTGCACCGCACCGTATCCGACCGCAGCGAGAGGGGTCAATGGGACCTTGGGCCGAGACCGAACGGTCCATTTCCTACCCTCGACCCGTGGCCGATGTCGGCGCGGCGCCGGAGTCTTCGCCGGCTCACAGCAGGGTCTGCGGGTTCCCTCATGTGCCATCCCCAGCATGGGTTCCGAGCGACGCACCGAGGCGTCGACGAACGCAAGGAGGGACACATGGAAGGAACGAACCAGCCGGGCGGGACCCGGCGCCGCTGGGGCCGATCGGCGGCCGTCCTGGCTGCTGGGCTCCTGGCGGGAGGGGTCCTGGTCGGCTCACTGTCGGCCAGCGCCGCGTCCTCGAGCTCCTCGAAGTCGTCGGGCTCGAGCTCCGCCTCGTCGAGCTCGAGCGACACGAGGTCCCCGTCGGCGCCGATGGTGAAGCACGGCCCTGGAGAGACCCTGCTCACCGGGACCACCGCTCAGAAGGTCAGGGCGGCCGCCCTGGACGCGGTCCCCGGCGGGACCATCATCCGCGTCGAGACGGACTCGAACGGCTCCCCCTACGAGGCGCACGTCCGCAAGTCCGACGGGTCCGAGGTCACGGTGATGGTGAACGAGTCCTTCACTGTGACCGACATCGAGGCCCACGACGCGCCGAGCGCTCCATCGGCGTAGGCCCCCCGAAGGCGGTAGGGCCCGGCGCTCCACGGCCGGGCCCTTTCCGCGCTCCCGCGTCCGCGGGCGGCTCGAGACCGGGGTTCGCGGTCAGTCAGGACCGGAGTGCCGAGGGTCGAGCTGCCAGTGGTTGCATCGAAGGGTCCGATCCCGGAACTCGAAATCGCACTCGCCGAGGAGCGCGAACCCCAGCGTCCGGCACATGGCGTTGGACCGAGGTTCCCTCGGCTCCGAATCGCCGATCGCGCAGCTGCCCTCATTCCGGGGCGAGCACCACCGCGTCCCAGGGCTCCAGGGCCGTCCGCGGTCCCAGCCGCTCCCCCAGCCGGGCGCGTGCGCTGGCGATCAGCACCCGTCGCCCGGGCAGCGAGACGTCCCTCCGCTCCCCCGAGAGGTTGGCCGCGACGGTGAGGCCTTCGAGGTCCCCGATGCCGTCGCCGTTGGAGTCGGCGAACGACCGCAGGTACGCCTGGTACAGGACGCCGCCGCGCCACCAGCCGGCGGCCCACAGATCACGCGGGGACGACATCGGAGGCACCCTTGGCTCCCCCCCGGCCCCCGCGGGACGACGCTGTCATCCCCGAGTGTCCGCGGACGAACCCCGACGCTCCTCCGACGGACCCTCGAGGACGACCCGGTACCCATTCGGAGACTCCAGGCGCAGCGTGCGGTATCTCCATCCCTCCGCCGGCTCGTGCGTCTGGATCTCGAAGGAAAGGCCAGCCCGCGTGCACAGGTTCGCGGCCTCGTCGACATCCGACACGCCGAGCTGCCAGACCAGGACCCGAGCGACCGCTTCCGCCCTGAAGTCCGCGAGGCGCTCGAGCCCGAACTCCAGGTTCCCGGTCCCGAGCGCGATGAAGTCGGGATACTCGGGACCCTCGTAGGTCACGCGGAAGCCGAGGGCCTCGTAGAAGCGCCGCTCAGCCGCCAGATCCCCGACACGGAGGATCGGGACCAGGCGCGTGAACACCGCCCGATCGTCGATGTGGGCGCTCAAGGCACTAGGCCGTGCTTTCCTCGAACGGAGACATCAGCTGGAAGTAGTTGTTGTCGGGGTCGGCGAACGTCGCGATCCACATCCCCTGGAGCTCGTACGGTTCCTTGACCACCGTCGCACCGGTGGCCTTGACGCGGTCGAACTCCTCTTTCACTTCCTTGGTCTCGAAGTTCAGGATCACGCGCTGAGGCTCCTTGGCCTGATCCTTCACCTCGGAGTGCTCGATGACGGAAAGGAAGGCGGCCCCGACGCGCCAGCCGTAGAAGCCCTCCTCCTTCATGTCGGCCGGCCGGTCCAGGATCCGGGCGTAGAACTCCCCCAGCACCTCCGGTTGGGCCGATCCGATCATGACGCTGTTGAGGTTCAGCTCTGCCATGGGGTTCTCCTTTCTGCCGGAAGCTCCTCGTCCTCCCCGTAGGCCTGCCGCAACGCCTGGATGTCGATCTTCTTCATCTGCAGCATCGCGGCCATGACCCGTTCTACCTTCTTCGGGTCCTCGTCGCGCAACATCTCGCCCAGGGCCGTGGGAACGATCTGTCAGTTCTGCATGTTGCCTCCTCGAATCTACATCCTCGCTCGAACGACTCCTGAGGGCACTCACCCGCCCGGAGCACCCGGGCTGGACACCGGGACCAGCAGGGCTTCGGCGCGCCGGAGGGCCGCCTCCCCGTCCTCGACCAGCCGGCGGACGGGATTATTCCGCCGCTCGCCGTCAGGCGTCGGAGAGCACCGCTCCGCGCGCGGACCGGTCACGGGCCCCTACTTCCGGGTCGCAAACTCGGAGACCCGATCGGCGACGGCCTCCCACCCGGGTTCGATCATCATGTCGTGTCCCATGCCCGGAACGATCTCCGCCGTCGTGCGGTAGGCGCGCGCCGTTCGCTGTATCTCGGGAACCGAGAAGATGCGATCCCGTTCGCCCCAGGACCAGCATCGGCACGTCGACGCATCCGGGCCGGGGCACCGATAGCCTATCCCCGCCACGGTCCCCATGCCGGGCGGTGAGAACGGACAGGGCAATGATCGCCCGGACGACAAGGCTTCGGCCCCGTTCCGCAGGGTCCGGCGGTGGGTAGATCGAATGGAGGCGACCGTTGTCGGTCCGTCTCGAATGGGGAACCCGACCCGGAAGGAGGTTGCCATGGCGCAGCGCATCGAGGACGTCATGACCCCCAACCCGGCGACCTTGCCCTCCAGCGCAAACCTGGTGGCGGCGTCCCGGGCGATGCGGGACTACGACGTCGGCAGCGTGGTGGTGCTGGAAGACGGGAAGCCGTGCGGCATCGTGACCGACCGCGACATCGTGGTGCGCGGCCTGGCCGCCGGGAAGAACCCGGACACACCCCTCGCGGAGATCTGCAGCCGCGAGCTGATCACCGTGTCCAGGGACGACGGCGTGGACGACGCCATCCGGCTGATGCGGGAGAAGGCCCTCCGCCGGCTCCCGGTGGTCGACCGCGAGACAGTGGTCGGCGTGGTCTCGATCGGCGACCTGGCCGTCCGCCGCGACCCCGAATCCGCCCTCGCCGACATCAGCTCAGCACGACCGAACCGGTAGCCGGACACATTGTGCGACAACTGACCACGCCCGAGGCGGAGCCGTAGACGGTCGAGCGGCTGCGGCTGGGTCCGCCGAGCGTAGCTCCTGCCGCCTGACACGCGACCTATCCTGGGCGTGGCCGGTCGGGACGGGCCCAAGACCGGGCCGGGGGTGGGGATGGGTCAGCCGCCGCGGAGGTTCCTGGGAGGCGTCCTCGGGGCCGCCATCCTGGGTCTTTCGACGGCCTCGCCCGCCAGGGCCGTCGAATTCTCACGGGCCTGGCCCGCCACGGCCCCGGGGTTCGCCTCGCGCCCTTCAGACACCCCCGCATGGACGACCTCCGGGCCTCCGGGCGGCCTGATCTCCTCCGTGGCGGTCGACCCCGTGCATGCCGGGTCGTGTACGCCGGGACGAGCTCCGGACTGTTCCGGTCCACCGACGGCGCAGGGACCTGGAACCTGGTGGTCGGCCTGGGCGACCAGCCCGTAAACGCCCTGGCCCTGCATCCGCGGGCCCCCCGGATCATCTACGCCGGTGTCCCCGGGGCGATGCTCCGATCCGACGACATCGGCGTCCGGGGCGTGTGGGTGGATCGCGTGGCGGGTCGGTCCGTCGGACGACCCCACCGTGTACGCCGGGATCCCGAAGTTCCCGGACCTCCCCGCGGGCCTGTACCGGAGCGAACCCACCGGCCCCTGGACCCGCGTGTTCCGGGGGAACATCCGGTCCCTGGCGGTGGACCCCCAGGAGGGAACCGTGTACCTCGATCCCGCACGGGGGGCTCTCCTGCGCAGCCACGACTGGGGCGACACGTGGGTGCCGGCCGGCCCCACCTATGGGAACCGCGACGGCTCCGTGGCCATCGATCCCCTGGACCCCGACACCCTGTTCGCGGGGGCGCAGGACCTCCTGAAGAGCACCGACGGGGGGGCCACGTGGACCGTGTCCCAGGATGGGCTGCTCCCGGGGCGGTGGATCCAGACCCTGGAGGGGAGCGCCTCCGATCCCGACCTGCTGATGGCAGGAACCACGACCGGGGTGTTCCGGTCGGCCGACGGCGGCGCTTCGTGGATCCGGGCCTCGGATGGCCTCCCGCCGCTGGAGGTGACCGCCCTGGCCGTCCATCCGATCGACCCCGGCATCGCGTTCGCGGGGGTGGACGTGGGCGACGGGTTTGCCCGGTCGCCGCTGTTCCGCACGCTCGACGGCGGCGCCTCGTGGCGTCCGATCCGCGGCGAGATCCCCCGTGAGACGGCGATCTCGGAGCTGCAGTTCGACCCGCTGCACCCGAACCGGGTGTACGCGGCGACCTCCAGAGGGGTGCTCAGGAGCAGGGACGGCGGGGTCAGTTGGGACCTCCGTGCGGACGGACCTCCAGGTCGCCGGCTGAGCCCCGCCGTCGCTTTCCGTCCGCGCGTCCGATTCGTACGATTGGGGCCAGACCCGAGGGACCGAAAGGGCCACCACAGGCTTCCGTCACGTTCTCCTCCTCGTCGAACCTCCGCGGGAGGGTTCCGTGAGGTGCCAGCGGCCTGCTCGGCGGATCGCGCCCGAAGCGCGATGCGGCGCGCTGAGGGCGAATCCGCAGAGGCTCTGGCCACCGCCGATCAAGCCCTGGCCGGAGGTCGCCCATCTCGGACTCACCCGTGCGGCGGTGAAACGGGTCATCGTGGAGGCGGTCGAGGCGCCCTCGATCTTGGCGACACGGCAAAGGCTGAAGAGCTCCTCGGGATGGTGCAGGGCGCCCGGCCAGGGCAGGTCACGCCGTTCCTCCGCGCCCACGCTGCCAGGCTCGCCGCACACCTCGCGGCGCTTGGCGGCGATGCCGACAGCGTGGAGCCGGGGTTCCTCGCCGCGGAGCAGGGATTCCGGGACCTCGGGACCCCCCGTTCGACGTCGCGGTGAGTCTGCTCGAGCACGCCGATTGGCTGGTAGCACGAGGACGTGCCGACGAAGCGGACGGCCTCCTTGCCGAGGCGCGCGACATCTTCGCCGGCTCCAGGCGACGCCGTGGATCGAGCGGGCCGAGCAGGCGTCCTCGGCGGCGACATCCGAGCCCAGCGTCGACCGAGTCTGAGCCTCCGATCGGGGAGTGACCGGGTTGGTTCCCATGTGGCGAACGGTCAACCGTGCGCCGGGCGATCTCCACGCCACGAGCAAGGAAACCGACGGACGCCCAGAAGGGGTCATCGGTCAGCCGGCCCCACGGAACCCCGCGATCACGTCCATCCGGCCTGTTGATGAGCGTCCACACAGCGGAGGACAACCTCCCTCGGGCCTACCGGAAGCTCCAGGTCCGGTCCCGGACCGAGCTCGCCCGGAAGCTCGCCGCCGAGGGATGGCACAACCGCGCGTAGGCGGCGGACCTCTTCGGATCAAAGGCAGGGATTCCCAGGATTCCCTCGCGGCCCTCCCTTCATACGCTGGTCCCGACCGGAAGCTGGAACGTCACCGGCTGCGCCGTGTGCGCGTCGTCCAGCGGTCTTCTGCCTCTTCGAAGGGAAGTCGGCGCAGGCGGTCCGGTCGGTGAGCGAAGCCGCGGGCCTTGCCATCGACCGGATCAGCAAGGCGCTCGTCGTGACAGGAGATGAGGGCCCGGAGCCAAGGGGAAGGGAGGAGTCCGTTCCATGGGACAGGGAGGACGGCTGAACGGAGGGAAGGCGAGGGCCGGGCTGGCAGGGATCGCTCTCGTCGCCCTCGTGGCGATGGCGGCGTGCGGGGGCGGTACGACCGGGGGATCGACGACCGGCGGAGCGACGACCGGCGGAGCGACCACCGAGAGCCCGACGGAGGGTCCCACCGAGGCGCAGGAGAGCGAGGGTCCCCCCACTTCCAACGTCAAGTACCAATCGGGTGAGGCGGTCGTTGAGGTGACCGGCGACGTGGATACCACCCTCCAGGTCCCCCTCCAGCCGAGCCCCGAGGGGTTCGACTGGAGCGAGTACCAACTCGACTCCGGTTCGCTGAACCTCCGCTACGACGACGACCGGGGCAGCATCGTCTGGATCACCCTCGACGGCGTCGCTGGTGCGGCGACCTTCGAGGGCGACTCGACGTTCCTCGCGGTGCCGGGGGAGGACGACTTCCAGGGAGCATGCTCGGTGACCGTGGAGACGTTCACCGCGCAGGAGGCCCGCGGCACGATCTCCTGCTCAGAGATGGTCGGCGAGGACGAAAGGGGGACGATCCATGTTCAGGGCACGTTCTCGGGGGCCGCGTGATGCGCGAGGAGCCGATCGACCGGATGCATCCAGGAGGTAAACGATGAGCTCCGGACCCACCCCCACGGCCCCCCCTCCACCGCCGCCCCCGCCCCAGCCTCCGGCGGCCACGAAGACCGACCGAACGACGCTCTTCGCCCTGATCGGGGCAGGGATCCTGGCGCTTGGCATCATCGGGGTGCTCGTGGCTCTCCTCCTCAGGCCATCCGGCACCGAGCAGGTGCTGCCCGAGCCCACGGAGCCCGGAGCCACGGGGTCCACCGCCCAACCAACCACGTCGCCCACGGCCGAGCCGCAGCCCGAGCCGTCGGGTGAGACCGTTCAGCTTCCGGCGAGCGTGTCCGTGCTCGTCCCGGACGGCTGGAGGTCCAACTTCACCGAGGGCTCCGATTCAGTGTTCCTGTCCGACGACCTCGGTAACTCGGTCATGGTGATCGCGGCGATGGCTGATGAGAAGGGCGATGGCGACCCTCCTCGGGTTCCAGAACGCCTTCATCTCGCCCGAGGCTGACTACAGCGAGATCCAGGTGACCGGCCCGGAATACCAGGACGCCGTCAGCCCGGTGACCTCGTACGCTCAGCTGTCGTTCACCGCGAACTGGACGGACACTCAGGGCCGAGTCTGGCCCAGGGAAGGTCGGATGGACGCCCTGGTGCGCCAGGACGGCGGGATACTGTTCATCATGGTCGAGGCCAAGGGGGGGCTCGCTCACCGAGAACCAAGCTCGCTGGGGCCCCATCTTGGACAGCTCCCTGGAGAGCTTCACCAGCTCACCGTAGCGGGGGTGCCAGGGCCGGCGGGAGTGGACCCGACCATCGCGTGTCAGGCGATAGGGGTCACGCTCGAGTGCCACGTCCGTTGGCTGGCCCGCTGGCTTCGAACCAGGACTCACTGATCCAGAGTTCCTCCTCCGGGGTCCGGGCCGCTACCTGACGCCGGACGAGACCGGGCATCACCGCAACGGGTCAAGGACGACAATCGGTCAGACAATTGCCGCCGATCGACCAAGGTGAACGATCGGCCTTCATGTTTCCGGTCGAATGAGAACATCGCTCCATCCATCGTCGTGACCGCCCGACGTCGGCGACACGGTCCTGAACTCGAAGGCCAAGGGGCATGGGCTCCATCGACGGCACGCGGTCCGTCCGGGGCTCGAACTCATGACGTAGCCGCGGTGCCGCGGCCTCGGGGAGGCCGTCCAGTTGGTGCTCGAACCGCAGCCGCGGGCGACCTGGCCGGCGAGCGAACGGAAGGCGATCCTTCTGAGCTGCAGGAATGGCTTGATAAGGCCAACAGGACGCAGTGGAGGTGAGGGGACGTTATTCGAACTCCCTCCTCGCCCTGCTCAGCTGCCTGGTTTCGAACCACCCACGAGCTGCTGAGCAATATCGCCAGCGATCGCGACGATCGTCTGATCGTCGGTCACGAGCGGCTGGCCCCGCTCCTCGGCCAAGGCCACGTACGCGGCGTCGTACGCCGTGAGCCCACGGGCAACCCACGAAGCGATCGACTGAAGCTCCGGCTCGGCGACGTCGAAGAGGAGATCATCGAGCGCCGTCGCGAGTTCGAGAAGGGCCTCATCCTCCCAGGCCCAGCGCCGTCCGGCGATGTTCAGGAGTTCCAGGAAGAGAAGAGCGGGAACGGCCACAGTGAGACGTCCGGCCTCGTAGTCCTCCCGGATCGCGTGGGCTTCTCGCGAGCCCCGCTGCTCGGGCCCGAACCATTTGAGCACGACCGAGGCGTCGAGAACGGCCTCCGTCAACGGGAGTCCCGCTCCGCTCTCACGGCGGCGGTCGCGTCCTGCTCGGCAGGGTGCGCCTTGAACAGCTTGTCCAGCTCGGTCATGGCGCGCCGGGCTCGCCGGTCCGCTCCGGGGCCGCGGTCGGTGCCCAGGTCGCGCGCGGCCAAGCCAGCCAGGTAGGCGCTGCGGGTCAGTCCCGCCTTTCTCGCTGCCCGATCGATTCGGGCGAGCAGCTTGTCGTCGACTGAGACGAGGATCTTGCCCATGGACGTAGGATATCCGGATATCCTTGGAGCAGCAAGGCTTCAGGCCCAAGAGTCGCGACTCATGTGCGTGATTGCCCTCGCAGTCGTGGAAGGAGGGGACACTACCTACCGAGCGGTAGGGAGCTGGTCTCGCTGCTCACGGGAGAATGGCAAGCCCTCGTCTCGCGGGTGGCTCCTGGTCTCCGGGGACGACATCGAGACTCGTCCAGCTCACCGATCCGCCGAGCCTGAGATCACGGGGCGCGGCTCGAAGGTCACCGCGCGAATCGGTGGCGGCTCGACGCGATCCGCGCGCCCCACGGCACTAGTGCTGACCTCGGTTCTCCGACCCGGATCCCGTCCAGAGGTCACTCGCGGTGCCCTGAGGTCCTGCTCGGTGTAGACGCGGTGCCCGTTGGGCCCGCGGCGCACGGGATTGGCGATGAGCCCTTCGCGCTCGTAGAACCGCAGCGCGTGGACGCTCAGACCCGTGCGGTCGGCAACCTCTCCGATGCTCAAGGTCGATTCGTCGATCACCGGACGTGGCGAGGACCGCCTCCGTGCGTTCGCGCGGGAACTCGGCGAACCATCCGGCCTGTTGACCCTGACCGGGGACGCGTCCGACTGGGACACCGTCCGGTCGGCCGTCGAGGCCACCGTCGAGGCGTTCGGGCGGCTGGACACCGTGGTGGCCAACGCCGGCTACACCAACTTCGACGACGTCGCCGGCGGCGACCCTGCCGCCTGGCGCCACATGGTGCTGACCAACGTGCTGGGCCCCGCCCTGCTGATCCGGGCCGCCCTGCCCCACCTGAAGGAGACCCGCGGCCGGATCGTCCTGGTCGGCAGCACGGCGGGCATCGTCTACTCGCCGGGCAACATCTACGGGGCGACCAAGTGGGCGGTGACCGGCCTCGCCGAGAACACCAGACGCATGGTCACGAGCGACGGCGTCGGCGTGACCCTGATCAACCCGGGGGCCACACTCACGAACTTCTTCGATGCCGACGGCGGCCCCCCCGACCGTGCCATGCTGACGGCTGACCAGCTCGCCGGCTGCATCGTGTGGGCGACCAACCAGCCGAGCGGCGTCGACGTCAACACCATCACCGTCCGACCCGTCGGTTCGCCGTTGTGAACCCACAAACGGACCAACAACGAGCCCCGCAACGTGCGGAACGGGTCTTGCCAGAGCCAACGGCGCGGTGGTCCTGATTGATCGGTGCGCGAACCGCTTTGAGACGATCCCGGCTGCTCCGCTCAGGCTCCCCAGTCAGATGAGCACCAGATCGACGCCGGGCATGAGTTCGAAGTCCCTGTCCTGCGAGTAGAGAGGCAGATCGTGAGCGGCAGCGGTCGCAGCGATGAGGGCATCCACGATCCTCGGGTGGCGTCGCTTCCTACGGACATCCGCCACGATCTCCGCGAAGATGCGTGAGACGGCGGCGTCGACCGGGAGGGGGTCGAACGTTCGCTCCACGCGTGCCAGGGTCCTCAACCGTTGGGCCCGGATCCTCGGGCCGGTGGCGAGGAGGACCCCAACATGAAGCTCCGCCAGCGTCATCACGGAGATCGCGGCCTCGTCGGGCAGGCGGCCCAGTTCGCGTTCCTGCTCCTGCCCCACAAACACTGAAGTGTCGAGCAGGCCTCTCAAAGCTCGTCGACCGTGCCGTCGAGGGCAACGCGAAGATCCCGCTGGAAGCTGGCATCGAGCGGCTCCTCGCCAATGATGGCGTTGACTTCGGACCAGGGGACGAAACGCCGGGCCTCAGACACGGGCACGAGGTCGGCGACCGGCCGGCCTCTGACGGTGACCCGCAAACGTTGGCCGCTGGCCACCCGCCGCAGGACGTTCGCGACGTCGTTGCGGAGCTCCCTCTGAGCAATCTCGTGGATGGGCTCATTCATGCTACAAGCGTAGCATGGCGTCGCATAACATTCATCTGGCGGTTCGCACACCGCCCGGTGTGACGGGAACCTGCACGACGTCAGAGACGGAGTGGAGGTGAGGGGAATCGAACCCCCCTTGTGACTTGAGTCACTGCAGAATCGAACGCATGTTTGGTAGACTCCAGTCATGCGATCGTGTGCGCAGTGTGGTCGGGCCTTCCGCCCGTCGAGCCGGCACGTGCGGTGTCCTTCGTGCAGGTCCAAGTCACCGTGCCAGTGCCCGCGCCCCAAGCAAGTCAGATCACGCACGTGCTTTCAGTGCCGGAAGGTTGGCGGGCAGTTCAACGGCAACTGGAAGGGCGGCACGACCAGACACAAGGCGCGATACGTGATGCTCAAGCTGCCGGAGCATCCTCGGGCCCGGACCAGCGGCTATGTGTTCGAACACATCCTGGTGATGGAGCGGATGGTCGGACGCCATCTGCTCCCTCACGAATCCGTCCACCATCGCAACGGAGTCAGGGACGACAACAGGCCCGAGAACCTGGAGCTGTGGACCCGTCCCCAGCCGTCGGGCATGCGCTTGGCGGACGCGATGGCCTGGGCGTGGGAGGTGATCAAACGGTACGGGAACACGGCTCACCTCCAGCAACGCTCAGACGTGGGCGCCTGAGCGCTCTTGGAGGTGAGGGGAATCGAACCCCTGTCCTCGAGCGACCTTCCGGGTCTTCTACGGGCGTAGTCCGCGGTTCGTTCTCACCTCGGGGGTCCCACGGACGGATCTCCCTTCGGCCAGCCCGGGTGCGGTGTCCGGCGGCGGCCCCCGGACGGAGCCACTGCCGTGAGCCTGCTTGGTGACGCCCTGCTCCCGGCCGCAGGCGGTCCGGGGAGGACGGCTACCTAATTAGGCAGCGAGCGCGAACTCAGTGTTGGCGCTTGTGTTGGTTCCGGCTTTTAACGAGGCATCCGGAGACCTCGGCCCGCTTCCCCCGGATGGTACCCACCCGAGTCGAAGCCATTACACCCCCGTTATTCAGTTGTCACCAAGTATACGAACCCCATCCGACGCGTCCATGTTCCCGCGACGAGCTCACCGGACGTGCTCGCAGCCGTGCGTGACCTCGCCGCCCACACACGCGTCCTCGCCGGGGCCGCCCGTACAGCGTGTCGCGGCCCGCACCACCGAACAGCAGGTCGCCCCCGGCACCTCCCCGAAGGACGTCGGCCCCGGAGTTCCCCCTGAGGTCGTCGCGACCCGCCTCGCCCTCGATGCGGTCGGCCCCCAGACCTCCGGACAAACGGTCGGGGTCATCCCCGCCCCAGAGGGCATCGTTCCCGCTGTTTCCACACAGGAGGTCGTTCCCTGGGCACCGGCGATGCCGTCGTTCCCACCGAGACCGGCAAAGACCTGATCACTCCGGAGTCCTTGATGGCGTTCGGGCGCGCGTCCCCAGTTCTCGCCTTCTCGCCGAAGCACGTCACGGGCTCCGACCCGGCTCGTCCGGCCACCGGGCCGGCGAAGAGGGTCGCCGGCGACGCCGCGGTCACCAGGACCAGCCCACGCCGGGCGTTGCTCCTCACACGACCCATCCGGAGGGCCGTTCGATCCGAATCCTCGGCTGACACGTCGGAGCGAACCCTACCGCGGGTTGCCCGCGGAAACCCCGCCCTTGTCCCGGCCGGAGCGGGTGGGCCATCATGGCCCCGATGGCAACCAAGCCCGTCCGGGGAAACAGGCCGAGGACGGCGGCCGCCTCGAGGAGATGTCGCTCGGCGTCGTGATGTTCGAGGACATGCAGGCCTCCACGGCCCTTAAGCGGGCCGTGACGAAGCAGTCCGACGAGCACGCGTTCCAGGAGCTGCGCAAGCAGCACGACCGCATCCTGTCCCGGATCGTCACCAGGGACGGCGCCGGCCAGATCGTGAAGTGGACGGGCGATGGCATGATCGCGCTGGTCCGTGCCCCCTCGGTGGCCGTGGAGCGGGCCATCGAGATCCAGGAGGAGATGCACACCCCACCCCCGGATCAAGGTGCGGCGGCCACATCTGCGTGACGACACCCGTCTACCGCGACGCGTTCAGCTGGATCACCAAGAGCCGGATCGCCTGGAAGAAGTGGGAGTCAATGTTCTGGTGACCGCCCCCGGTCAGCCGGGACCGGACTCCGCAGGGAAGATCGGGCCGGAGGCCCTGTAGCCCTCGTCGGCAGCTTGTCGAGGCTCTTGCGAACGTAGCTCCCGACGGGCTTCCCCCTCGTCGCCTTCATGAAGAACGCCACGAACCGGCCCTTGAAGCTGATCGGTGTCCGGTCCCACACCAGGTGGATGTGGCTGCCGCCGGCCGCGGCCGGGACGGTGCGGGCGGCGACGTAGCTCCCCGGCCGGACCTGCTCCGGCGCGAGCTTCGTGTGCACGTCGATCTCCACGCGGGTCACCGGGGACCCCCTCCTCGCGGGACTCCGCATTCTGGTCAGGAGCGCGCCCGGGACAAGCTCCCGGGCGCCCCACCCTGGCTCGCGGCCCGTCCCGTTGGTACCCTTCGCGCCGCCATGTCCGCCACGGGAGAACGCGCCGAGCCACGGACCCTGCCGCCGCGCCTGGAACACGCGGCCGGCCTGGGCCACGGCATCACGTTCATCGGCGACGGCCGCGCCGAGCGGGTGGAGTGGGCTCGCCTCCACGACGACGCGCGCGCCGTGGCCGCGGCCCTCCAGGCCCGTGACGTCGGCCCGGGGACCCACGTCACCCTGCTCGGGCGGACGACTCGCGAGCTCGTGACGGCCCTGCAGGCCGTGTGGCTCACGGGCGCCACGGTGGTCGTCCTGCCGCTCCCCCTGCGCCTGGGCTCGCTGGAGGGGTTCGTTGAACAGACCGGAAACCTGATCCGCCAAGCCGACGCCGGACTCCTCCTGGTGGACCCGGCGCTGGCGTCGTTCGTGGAGCCGCGACCCGGCGATCCCCCGACGGTCGCGCTCGACCTCGCCCACGGCCGGACCCCCGACGCCTACGAGCCCCCCCACCTCGACCCGTCCTCGCTGGCCATCCTGCAGTTCACGAGCGGCTCCACGGCCGACCCGAAGGGCGTGATGATGCCTCACGCGGGCGTGTGCGCGAACCTCGACGACCTCGCCCACGCCGCCGGCCTCACCGTAGACGACGTCGTGGTCAGCTGGCTGCCCATGTACCACGACATGGGCCTCATCGGGCTCCTGGGCACGCCCATGACACTCGGGGCGGAAGTCGTCCTGGCGTCCCCGCAGGAGTTCCTGGCCAGGCCGGGGAACTGGGCCGGATGGCTGTCCGAGTACCGGGGGACCGTCACGGGCGGCCCGAACTTCGGGTACGCGCTGGCGGCCCGGGCGATGGCCAGGCTGAGCGGCCTGGATCTCTCGTCGGTGCGCGTCGAGGCGAACGGAGCCGAGCCCATCGACCTCGACGCCATGGAACGCTACAACGCCGCCGGGGCGCCGTTCGGCCTCTCGCCCGGGGCCATGTTGCCGGGGTACGGGCTGGCCGAGGCCACGCTCGCGGTGACGTTCCCGCCGCAGGGGAGAGGGATCGCCGTCGACGTCGTCGACGCTCGGGCCCTGGAACAAGAGGGCGCCGCGGTACCGGTCGCCCCAGACGCCCGGGAGGCTCGGCGCCTGCCCCGCCTGGGCCATCCCCTGGCACACATGGCGGTCCGGGTGGTGAACCCCGGGACCGGGGACGACCTGTCGGACCGGATGGTGGGCGAGATCGAGATCGCCGGGCCGTCGGTGACGCCGGGCTACTACCGCCGGCCCGACGCCACCGCCGCGGCCATGCACGACGGGTGGCTCCGCACGGGCGACCTGGGGTACCTGGCCGGCGGCGAACTGGTCGTGACGGGACGCATCAAGGACCTCATCATCGTCGGCGGGCGTAACGTGTACCCCCAGGACGTCGAACGGGAGGTGGCCGCGGTGGACGGCGTCCGCGCCGGCAACGTGGTGGCGTTCGGGGTGGCCGACGCGCGGGGACACGAACGGATCGTGGTCCTGGCCGAGAGCCGGTCCACCGATCCCCGGGCGCTCCGGCGGGCCGTGGCCGACCGGGTCCAGGCCGTGGTGGGCCTCCCGCCCGGCGACGTCGTGTTGCTGGAGCCCGGGGCCCTGCCCAAGACGTCGTCCGGGAAGCTCCAGCGGTCGCTGTCGCGCAGCCTGTACCTGGACTCGGCCTTCAGGCCGCCCGGCTGACGGACCGGAGCACGGTGCGCGGGCCGGAACACCCGGCGGTCACGCCGTGCGCTTGATCGTGCTGCGGCCCTCGGGCATCTCCACCTCGGACAGCAGGTGGCGGGCGTCCTCCACCTCGACGTCGCCGGGAATCCCGGCCTCCAGGGCGCCGATCAGCGTGGTCCATTCGGACTCGCTCATCGTGAAGGTCCCCGAGTGCACGAAGTGGTCGCCGTCGCCCGACGACAGGTTCACGGTGATCTGCGGCTCGTGTTTGCCCTGGCTCTCGTACTTGCCGATCACCCTGAGCCGGAAACGAGTGCTCACGGCATCCCCTTCCAGCGAGTCCGGCTCCGCGGGCTGCGGTGATTGCACGCTCCGGGCCACAACTACCCGGCCCTGCCGGGGAGGAAACCTGAGGCCTGCCGGCGGTGCGACGTGGCCCGCTCCATCTCCCGGCGGTGCTCCCGTTCGATGACCGCGTCGCGCTTCTCGAACCGCTGCTTGCCCTTCCCCACCCCGATCAGGACCTTGGCCAGACCGTGGGAGAAGTACACGCGGAGGGGAACCAGCGTGAGGCCCTTCTCCGCGGTGACCCCGATCAGGCGGTCGATCTCCTTGCGGTGGAGCAGGAGCTTGCGGCGCCTCCGCGGCTCGTACCGGCGCTTGTCGCCCTGTTCGTACGGCGCGATGTGCATGTTCTCCAGCCACACCTCGCGCCCGTCCACGCGGGCGAAGGCCTCGCCCAGGGAGGCGTGCCCGCCCCGCAGCGACTTCACCTCCGAGCCGGTCAGGACCAGCCCGGCCTCCACGGTCTCCAGGATGTGGTAGTCGAACCTGGCCCGGCGGTTCGAGGCGACGACCCGCTCCCCGGCTGGCTTGGCGCCCACCTGGGCCGATCAGACTTCCAGGAAGCGGCGCATGGCGATCCAGCTGGCGAAGATGGCCACGATCACGCCGACGGCGACCAGCAGCGGGACCAGCGTGTACACGGCGTCGGGCCCGAGCAACGGCAGGAACTGGACGCTCTGGTGGATCGACGCGAAGAACACCTTCTGCAGCACCAGCAGGGTCACGATGGCGAGCACCGAGCCGATCACTCCCGCCACCAGCCCCTCCACCAGGAACGGGACGCGGATGAACCAGTTCGTCGCGCCCACGAGCCGCATGATCCCGATCTCCTTGCGGCGGGCGAACACGGCCATCCGCACCGTGTTCGCGATGAGGCCCACCGCCGCGACCAGCATCACGGCGAACGCGATGAGGGCCCCCCACTGGAGCACGTTGGAGATGGCGAACAGCTTGTTCAGCTGCTCGCGCTCGTCGCGGATCTTCTCGATGCCCGGCTGCCCCTCGAGCTGCGCGTGGACCACCTCGAACTTCTCCGGGTCCGCGAGCTTGACCCGGAACGACGCTGGGAGCGCGTCCGCCGACACCCCCTCCCACAGGTTCTTCTGGTTCCGGAAGTCCCGCTTGAAGCGCTGGAGGGCCTCCTGTTTCGACTCGTACCTGACCTTGGCCACCTCGGGCATGCCGTCCAGTCGCTGCTCGATCCGGGCCTTGTCGCTCGGGGAGATGTCGTCCAGGAGGAACACGGCGACCTCGACGTTCTCGGTTGTCGCGTCGATCACCAGGTTGATCTGCTTGCCGATGAGGAGCGCCGATCCGAGAAGGAACAGGGAGATGAACACCGTGGCCACCGCGGCGAATGCCACCAGGCCGTTGCGCTTGAGGCCGGAGGCGGTCTCGCGGAAGTAGTAGTCGAACCTACGCGCCATAGCCGTACACCCCCCGGGACTGGTCCCTGACCACCTTCCCCGAGTCCAGCTCGATCACGCGGCGCCGCATGGCGTCGACGATGGCGTTGTCGTGGGTGGCCATGACCACTGTCGTCCCGATCCGGTTGATCCGGTCGAGCAGCTTCATGATCTCGACGGACGTCGCCGGGTCGAGGTTCCCGGTGGGCTCGTCGGCCAGGAGGATCAGGGGCCGGTTCACGAAGGCCCGGGCCACGCTGACCCGCTGCTGCTCGCCCCCCGACAGCTCGTCGGGGTAGTTGTTGAGCTTCTCGCCCAGCCCCACCAGCTCGATGATCTCCGGCACCCGCGAGTCGATCACGTGCTTGGGCTTGCCGATGACCTCGAGGGCGAAGGCGACGTTCTGGAACACGGTCTTGTTCGGCAGGAGCTTGAAGTCCTGGAACACGGTCCCGATGTTCCGCCGGAGCTCCGGGACCTTCCACCGCGACAGCTTGGTGATGTTCTTGCCGGCCACCCAGATCGTGCCCTGGGAGGGCTCCTCCTCCTTCAGCAGCGCGCGGATGAACGTCGACTTCCCGGACCCGGATGGGCCCACGATGAAGACGAACTCGCCCTTGGTGATCTCCAGGCTCACGTCGGCCAGGGCGACGACCGACTCCTTGTAGACCTTGGTGACGCGCTCGAACTTGATCATGATTGGCCAAGGGGAAGGTAGGGGGGCCGGCGCCGAGTCTAGCAGGGGGCTCCCCCCAACGGAAACACTCGGCGGATGTTCGCCCGGCCCCTCACCATCCGAAAACCGCAGGTCAGCGACCATATCGGCGGCCAATGCGGCCGCCGGAGGAACCCGCTACGACGAGCGCCCCACCGCGGCGCGGGCGGCCTCGGCGACGTGCTTCGCCGAGATGCCGTACGCGTCGTACAGCTCCGCCCCGGACCCGGACTGGCCGTAGTCGGTGCACCCCAGGATCGTGAGCCTCGCGCCGGAGCCGGCCCCCGCCAGAGCCTCGGCCACGGCCGAGCCCAGCCCGCCGACCACGTTGTGGTCCTCCACGGTGACCACCCTGCCGCCGCAGTGCTCGGCCTCGCGGACCACGCCCTCGGCGTCCAGGGGCTTCAGCGTGTGGACGTTCACGACGCACGACTCGATCCCGTCCCCGGCCAGCTCGTCGGCGGCCTCCAGGGCCTCCTGCACGGTGGCGCCGCTCCCGAACAGGCACACGTCGCTGCCCTCGCGGAGCTTCACGACCTTGCCGAGCTCGAACCGGTATTCCTCGCCGTTCACGTCGTCGAGCTTCTGGCGGGTCAGGCGGAGGAAGGCCGGTCCCTCGTGCTCGCCGGCCAGGTACTTCACCGCCGCGACGGTCTCCGCCGCGTCGCACGGCTGGATCACCGTCATGTTCGGGAGGGCCCGCATGGCCGCGATGTCCTCCAGGGCCATCTGCGAGGCACCGTCGTCGCCGATCCCGACGCCGGCGTGGGTCCCGGCGATCCGCACGTTGGCCTCGTTGTAGCCCACCGACATGCGGACGACCTCCAGGCGCCCCGTGATGAAGCACGAGAACGACGAGGCCCAGGCCACCTTGCCGGACAGGGCCAGCCCCGCGGCCACGCCCACCATGTTCGATTCCGCGATCCCGCATTCGATGAAGCGGTCGGGGTAGGCCTCCCTGAACAGGTACGTGTAGTTCGACTTCATGAGGTCGCCATCGAGGACCACGTGCCTGGGATCCTTGCCCACCTCGACCAGGGCCTCGCCGAACGCCTCCCGCGTCGCCTTGCCCCCCATCACGAGCCCCCTTCCAGCGCTTCGAACCGCCGCCGGCTCTCGTCCCCGTCGATCTCGCCCTTCAGCTGGGCGATCGCGATGGCCCCCTGCTCCTCCGAGGGGGCCTTGCCGTGCCAGTCGGGGTTCAGCTCCATCCACGACACGCCCTTGCCCTTCACGGTGTGCGCCACGATCACCGTCCCCCGCTCCCGGACCGTCTCCGCCTCGTCGAGCGCGTCGAGGACCTGGGCCATGTCGTGGCCGTCGATCTCGCGGACGTGCCACCCGAACGCGCTCCACTTCGAGCCCACCGGGTCGATGTCGAGGATGTTCACGACCCTGTCCGACTGCTGGACCTGGTTCTGGTCCAGGATCACGCAGAGGTTCGACAGGCCGTGCTTGCCGCCCAGCATGGCGGCCTCCCACAGCTGGCCGGCCTGGGACTCGCCGTCGCCAACCATGCAGTACACCCGCCAGTCCGCGCCGTCGAGCTTGCCGGCGATGGCCATGCCCACGGCCATCGACAGCCCCTGGCCCAGCGACCCGGTGGCGGCCTCGATGCCCGGGCACCGGATCCGGTCGGGGTGCCCCTGGAGCGGCGAGCCGAACTTGCGCAGGGTCCACAGCTGCTCCTCGTCGAAGAACCCACGCTTGGCCAGCGCCGCATACACGATCGGGACGCAGTGCCCCTTCGACAGCACGAACCGGTCCCGGTCCGGCCAGTGGGGCTCCTCGGGCCGGAGACGCATCTTGTGGAAGTACAGGGCGGCGATGACGTCGGCCGACGACAGCGTGCCGCCCGGATGGCCCGAGCCCGCCTTGACCAGCATCTCGATGTCGGTGACCCGCAGCCGCCAGGCGATGTCGTTCAGCCGTTCGACGAGGGCTTCCCGGCCCTCGACCTCCGTGGCGGTGTCCATTTGGCGTCTCCTCGTGAGATCGCGTCGATCCGGTCCGCGGACGGGCCCCCGGGCGGCGATGAGGGAGCGTCCGGGGGTCCCGCGGGCATACTACGCGGATGCGAGCGGACCGATCCGGGGCGGCCATCTCCGTGCCCCCCTCGGAGGGCCGGCAGTGGACCGGCCGTCTGGCCCCGTTCGCCGGACCCCTCCTCATCGTCCTGTGCGTGGTGGTGGCCACCCGCGGCTACCTGTTCACCCCGCGCCTGACCAACGACCATCCCGACATCCTGGCCATGTGGCTCCCCCACCTGTGCTTCCTGGGGAAGTCCCTGGCGGGCGGACACATCCCGCTGCTGAACCCGTACCAGATGGCCGGGATGCCCTACGCCAGCGACCCGCAGTCCGGGTGGCTGTCCCTCGCGCCGATGGCCCTGTTCACCGGGTTCTCCTGCGGCACGGCGCTCCGGCTGTTCATCGTGTTCAACCCGCTCCTGGCCGGGCTGGGGCTGTTCTGGTTCCTGCGGAAGGAGGGCCTGCACCGCGTCTCGGCGACGGTGGGCGGCCTCTCGTTCGCCATGGTCATGGCCGCGTCGGCGGTGGCCATCTCGCTCCCGTTCGCCGGAACCCTGGCCTGGACACCGATCGTGCTGGTCGGCGCCTCGGGGTTCCTGCACGCCCACTCGGTCCCCTCGAGGCTGGGGTGGCTGGCCCTGGGGGCCGTGGCGTGGGGCCAGGTGGCGGTGGCCCACATGAGCCACGGGCTGGCCATGTGCACGCTGGCCACGGTGGTGTACGTGGCCGCCCGGTCGCTGCTCAACGTGAAGGCCGGGGACGCCACCTGGCAGCGCGCCGCCCTGCTCGCCGCGGGATTCCTGCTGTTCCTGCCCCTGGCGAACCTGGCCATCTTCATCCCCCGGCTGGCGCTGATCCCCAAGACCAGCCTCCGGGGGGGCTATGCGGCGGTGGGCGGTGCGGTGGCCAGGGTTGCGGGGATCGCCGACAAGCCCCTCGTTCCCGCGGGCGTGTGGGCCGGGTGGCCCTTCGCCATCGGAACGGCGCCGGGGGCGTTCGCCGGGGCCACCGTGCTGCTGGCGGCGCCGGCCGCGGCCCGGACTCACGGCCGCCGCTACCTGGCCGGGGCCTTCGCCGCCCTGGCCGCGCTCACGTACCTGCTGACCCTGGACGTGCTGGTGGGAGCGAGGTGGTTCCGGGCGGTGGCACTCCGCCTGCCGTTCGGCGACGTGTACCTGCACAACCCGGGGCGGCTCCGGTACCTGTGGCTCCTGGTGATCCCGGTCCTCGGGGCGCTGGGCGTCCAGGGGTTCATCGAACGCCCCATGGACCGGGCCCGGACCCTGCGGTGGCTGGCGCCGGGGGCCGCCCTGTTCCTCGTCCTGCCGCTCCTGCTGGGCTCGCACCCGATCCGGTTCGTGTCGCTGGCCGTCGGGATCGCCCTGGCCGCGCCGGTGTTCGTGGCCCTGGGGCGGCGGGAGCGGTGGGCCGCCGGGGCCGTGATCGCGGTCCTGGCGGTGGAGCTGGTGGCGGGAGCCGTGTGGTCGCAGCAGTACCGGGGCTCGACGGTGTTCACCGGCCTGGAGAACGGGCGGAACGTGAGTCCGCAGCCCCTGCGGTGGCCGAACGTGCCGGTGGCCCAGTACCTGCACGCGGGGCCCATCGCCCGGGCCATGGAGGGGAAGCCCGGGCGGTACCTGACGTGGGCCCCGCCGGGCTCGTACTACGTGAAGGGCTACCTGTTCACCCAGCGCCAGCGGGCCTGGCCGGGCCTGGAGAACGGCCGGGGGATGCTGTTCGGCCTGGAGGACGTGTACGGGTACTCCCCCATCCAGCTCACCCGGTACTGGTCCTACATCCGCGCGGCGAACGGAGGGGAGCCGCTGTTCTACAACGCGGCCGTGATCCGGAAGCCGAGCCTCCCCGTGTTCCGGCTGCTCGGGGTGCGGTGGCTGATCCAGCCCACCGTGCTGTCCCCGCTCGTCCCCGGGCGGCCGGTGGCCACCGAGGGCCGGTTCACGCTGTACGAGGTCGACGGGTGGCAGCCGCTGGTCTCGGTGGTGCGCCACTGGCGGGTCCTGCCGAACGTCGCTGCGCTCCAGCGGGACCTCCGGCGTGAGTGGAACCCCGCGCTGCAGGCCACCGTGCTGCGGGAGCCGGGCTTCGAGCCCCCGGGGGGCATGGCCGGGGAGGCGACGTGGGAACAGCCGGACCCGGAGCATCTCCGCATCCACGTGCGCGCCAGGGCCCCCTCGCTGGTGGTCGTGCGGAACGCGTTCGGGGTGGGATGGACGGCCACGGTGGACGGAGAGCCCGAGCGGTTGCTGGCCGCCGACTACGTCCTGCAGGCCGTGCCGGTCCAGCCCGGCGATCACGACGTCGAGCTCGTGTTCCGCGACCCCCAGCTCGGGGAGGGGCTCGCCGCCGCGGGCGTCGTGTGGGGGGCGTGGGCCGTGGCCCTGGTGGTGGCCGTGGCGTCGGGAGTGCGCCGCCGCCGCCAGCGCCTCACGGAGGCCGCGACGGCGCGGGTGGAGACGGCCGGAGACGAGATCGCGGGCCCGGAGACGACCGGGCCGGACCCGGGACCGTCCGAGGCCGCCGGGCCTACAGGCGGTCAGAGGCCCGGCGCCGGAGCTCCGATTCGATCAGGCGGTCGAGGTCGCCGTCGAGGACGCGGTTGACGTCGGAGGTCTCGAGGCTCGTCCGGTGGTCCTTGACCATCTGGTACGGGTGCAGCACGTAGGACCGGATCTGGGACCCGAACTCGATGTCGCGGCGCTCCCCCCGGAGGTCCTCGAGCTTCTGCTGGTGCTCCGCACGCATCCGCATGGCCAGGCGCGACTTCAGGATCTGCATGGCAACGGCGCGGTTCTGCATCTGCGAGCGCTCGTTCTGGCACGCCGCCTGGATGCCCGTGGGGAGGTGGGTGATCCGCACCGCGGAGTCGGTGACGTTCACGTGCTGGCCCCCTGCGGAAGACGACCGGTACGTGTCGATCCGGAGGTCCTTGGGGTCGATCTCGAAGTCCTGCTCCTCCTGTTCGAGCAGAGGGATCACGTCGAGGGAAGCGAAGGAAGTATGCCGGCGCTTCTGGGCGTCGTAGGGCGAGATCCGAACCAGCCGGTGGACGCCCCGCTCCGCCGACAGGAGACCGAACGCGTTCAGGCCGTGGACGATGAACGTGGCCGACTTGATCCCGGCCTCCTCGCCGGGGAGGAGCTCGTCGAGCTCGGCCTCGAATCCCTCCCGCTCGGCCCACCGGAGGTACATCCGAAGGAGCATCTCGGCCCAGTCCTGGGACTCCGTGCCGCCGGCGCCGGCGTGGATGCTGGCCACAGCGTCGTTCCCGTCGTACTCCCCGCCGAGGAGCGAGGCGAGCTCCAATCGGTCCACCTCGTGCTCCAGCGCCGCCAGCGACTTCGCCAGCTCGCCGGAGAGCTCGGGATCGTCCTCGTGGGTGAGGAGCTCGTCCATGGCCCGGGCGTCGTCGAGGCGACGGACCAGGGAGTCGTATCGTTCGACGGCGGCCTTCAGGCGGGCCAGACGGGTGGTGAGCTCCTGGCCCCGCGCGGGGTCGTCCCACACGGACGGATCCGTGGCCTCGGCATCGAGGTCCGCAGCCTGCCGGCGCTTGGCCTCGACGTCAAAGGTACTCCTTCGCCGACGCGACCCGTTCGGACAGCTGCTCGATCCGCTCCGTCTCCGCGCTCATGGTCCCGACATGGTACCGGCCTCATCGTCCGTGGCGGCGTGGTCCGTGGCGGCGTGGTCCCCCGGTGGCGTCGCCCTCCTCGTCGTCGTCGGCGTCCGGCGACACGGGCCCGGCGGCGGCCCCCAGCCGTTCGAGCTCCGCCTCCACCCTGGCCCGGGCGGCTTCGTCGCCGGTCCGGTCGGACACCTTGAGGGCCCGCCGCAGCAGCTGGATCGCCAGGGCTCTGGCGTCGAGCTCCAGGGCCCTCGCCGCGGCCCGCTCCAGGTAGTCCAGGGCCCGTCCCGGGTCGTCGCTCCGGTAGTAGTACAGGGCGAGGAGCTCGAGGCGGTCCTCCAGCGAGTTCGCGTAGGCCTCCTCGTACGCGTGGGCGGTCCGGCCGTACAGGACCCGACGGTGGGCCGGTGTCAGCGTGGAGAGCGCGGCGTCCTGGAGCAGCCCGTGCTGGAACGAGCACTCCAGCTCGGGGTACCGCCGGGTCTCCCGGACGATCTCGGAGCGCAGCAGGGCGCCAAGGTCCGCCGATACGTCGTCCCGTCCCAGGATCCGGGCCACCACCCGGACCGGGAATGTCCGCCCGGCCACCGCGGCGGCCTGGGCCAGGCGGCGGGCGCCCGGCGGGAGCCGGTCGATCCGGGAGATGAACAGGCTCTCCAGGCTCGCCGGGAGCATCCCGGACCCGGTGGCCGGGAGGGTCCACGTCCGCTCACGGTCCCCTCCCGCACCTTCGATCACCGCGCGGAGGAGCTCCTGGAGGTACAGCGGATTGCCCTCGGCCCGGGCCACGATCTCCTGCTTCGTGGCCTCTTCGAGCATGCCGGCCGGCACCAGCGCGGCCAGCAGCTGCTTCGAGGCGGCCGGGGTGAGCGGCCTGAGCGGCAGCTCGGAGGCCCGGTGGAAGTAGTCGGTGAGAACCTTCAGCCGGAGCTTCCACCCCTCCGAGGCGGGGTCCGGGCGGAACGCCCCCACGAGCAGGACCGGGGCCTGGTCGGTGAGCTGGAGGAGGTCTTCGGCGAGCTCCCGGGTGGACGGGTCGGCCCAGTGCAGGTCGTCGAGGGCGACGGCCACCGGGCGGTCCTGGGCCAATCGGGCGATCCAGGCCCGGTAGCCCCGCCGGATCTCCCGGGCGAGAACGTCGGGTGGCGGCGGGGTCAGATCGCCATCCGGCTCCGCGTCGAGCCGGACCGACAGCAGGCGGCCGAGGGACGGCAGGACCTCGTCGAACCCGTCCCGGAGGAGCACCGACAACCTGGCCCGGAGCCTGGTCCGGACGGCCACCTCGGGCTCGCCCTCGTCCACCTCCAGCCACCGCCGGAGCATCTCGACGAACGGCCAGTACAGGAGGTCACCGCCGTAGGACAGGCACCGCCCTTCGAGCCAGGTGACGCGGTCCGCCGCCATGATCTCCAGCTCGGCCAGCATCCGGGACTTCCCGATCCCGGCGGCGCCCGACACCAGCAGGACCTGGCCCCGCCCGGCCACCAACTCCTCCAGCACCGTTCCCAGCCAGGCCCGCTCGGCATCCCGGCCCACCAGCACCGAGGCCGGTTCCTGCTCGGGTTCGGCCTTGGGGTCCCCCAGGCGGAACGCCCGGACCGGCTCGGCCCGGCCCTTCACGGCGATCGGGCCCAGCGGGTGGAGCTCGAACGACCGGGCCAGCCGGCGGGCCGCCGCCGCTCCCACGGCCACGGTTCCCGGGTCGGCCGCGGACTGGAGACGGGCGGCCACGTTCGTGGTGTCGCCGAGGGCCACCTCCTGGGGATCGGCCCCGCCCACCAGGCCCACGGCGACCTGTCCGGCGTTGATCCCCACGCGGACGTTGAACCCGGAGATCCCCCAGCCGGCCTCGATGTCTCGGCGGTACTCCGCGACGACCTGGAGGATGCGAAGGGCGGCCCGGGCGGCCCGCTCCTCGTCGTCCTCGTGGGCGGCGGGCACGCCGAAGTACGCGCAGATGCCGTCGCCCATGTAGGCCTGGACGGTCCCACCGAACTCCTCGACGGCCCGGGACATGCGGGTCACGCACTCCCCCACCAGGGCCTTCACCTCGTCGGGCCCCAGGCGCTCGCCGAGCGCGGTGGACCCCACGACGTCGGCGAACAGAGCCGTGATCGGCCGGATCTCGTCGCCCTCGCTCCCTTGGGGCCGCGGCACCGCCGTGCCGGGTCCGGGGACGACCGCCTCGTCGGCGGGGACCGGCGTCCCGCACGCAGGGCAGAACCGGGCCCCCGAGGGGATCCGGGCGCCGCAGGCCGCGCAGGTCAACTCGCCGATCTCCACCACAAGCCTCCCCGAGCCGGACCGCATTGTCCCCGGATCGCCCGCCGGGTGTCGAGGCCAGCGACCGCGGCCGGTCGTCATCGTCCGTGGTGTCGACCGTCACGCCGGATCGGTGGCGGGTGGCACCGACTCGGGCCGAGGTCGGGGCCTACCGTCGTCCCATCGAACGGTGAGGGGGCGAGAGGAGGACGGGATGAGCACCAACGCATGGGCGATCAGGGACGGGGAGGCGAACCGGGCCAACTGGCTGAAGCTGCTGGCCGCGCTGCTGGTGGCCCTGGTGGTGGCCGTGACGGTCCTCGTGCTGGCCTCCCAGGCCGGGTCCGGGAGCGGGACGGGCACCGGCGAGGGGACTTCGCGCAGGCCGCCCGCCCCCGTCATCAGGGTCGGAGGCGACGGGCCCTACCGGAACCACCCGCTGCCGTAACCCGAACCTCGAGCAGGATCGAGGGCCGGTGGGGCGCCCTCCCGCCGGCCCTCCGCCACGTCCGGGAGCTGGCTCAGACCACCGCGGTGGCGCCGTGGCACTTCTTGTACTTGCGCCCGGAGCCACACGGACACGGCGCGTTCCGCCCGATCTTGTCGCTGATGGCCTGGGGGGCGGCGCCGGCGTTCGGGTCGTCGCCGTGGACCGTCCGGACCCGCTGGGGCCGGGGACGGGCCGGCTCGTCCTGGCGGACCAGCTCCACGTGGTAGATGTACCGGACGAACTCGTCGCGGATGCCGGCCTTCATCTCGTCGAACATGGCGAAGGCCTCGCGACGGTACTCGGTGAGCGGGTCGCGCTGCCCGTATGCCCGGAGGTGGATGCCCTCCTCCAGGTAGTCCATCTCGTAGAGGTGCTCGCGCCACTTCGTGTCGATCACGGAGAGCAGGACCATCCGCTCCAGCTGGCGCATGACCTCCGGCGTGAGCTGCTGCTCCTTCTCCTCGTACGCGGCGAGGGCCTCCTCCAGGACCCGCTCGTGGAGCTCGGCAGGGTCCGTGATCTCCCCCATGTCCGAGACGGCGGACCGCATCGGGTACACGTTCGACAGCGCGGTGCGAAGGCCGTCCAGGTCCCAGTCCTCGGAGAACGTCTCGGCCGAGGCGTACTGGGCCGCCGCCGCCGAGACACCCTCGGTGACCATGTCCAGGGCGTCCTCCTTGAGGTCCCGCCCCTCCAGAACCTTGCGCCGCTCCTCGTAGATCACCTGGCGCTGGGTGTTCATGACGTCGTCGTACTTGAGGACGTTCTTCCGTCGCTCGAAGTTGACCGACTCCACCTGCTTCTGAGCGTTCTCGATGGCCCGGGAGACGATCTTCGCCGTGATGGGCTCGTCCTCCGGCCACTTCAGGCGCTCCATGATCCGGCCGATCCGTTCCGAGGCGAACATCCGCATGAGGTCGTCCTCGAGCGACAGGTAGAACCTCGACGCGCCGGGGTCGCCCTGGCGGCCCGACCGGCCCCGCAGCTGGTTGTCGATCCGGCGCGACTCGTGACGCTCGGTGCCCAGGACGTACAGGCCCCCCAGCGCGACCACCTCGTCGTGCTCGGTGTCGGTCTGCCCCTTGAGCTTCCGGTAGATCGGCTCGTACTCGGCCTCGTACTCCTCCCGCTCCTCCGGGGTCATGTCGAACATGAGGTAGCGGTCGTTGTCGTAGCCCCGCGCGGCCATCTCCTGGCGGGCCATGTACTCGGGGTTGCCCCCGAGGAGGATGTCCACCCCTCGCCCGGCCATGTTCGTGGCCACCGTGACCGCGCCGATCCGGCCGGCCTGGGCCACGATCATGGCCTCCTTCTCGTGGTTCTTCGCGTTGAGGACGTGGTGGGGGACCCCCCGGCGGCGGAGGTACCCGGACAACCGCTCGGACTTCTCGATGGACACCGTGCCCACCAGCACGGGCTGACCGTCGGCGTTGCGCTCCACGAGGTCCTCGGTCACGGCCCGCCACTTGGCGTCCTCGTTCTTGTAGATCACGTCGTGGCGGTCCTCGCGGATCATGTCCCGGTTCGTGGGGATCTCGACGACGCCCAGCTTGTAGACCTCCTCGAACTCCACCAGCTGGGTCTTGGCCGTCCCGGTCATGCCGGCGAGCTTGTCGTACATCCGGAAGTAGTTCTGGATGGTGATGGTGGCCAGGGTCTGATTCTCCTCCTTGACCCGGACCCCCTCCTTGGCCTCGATGGCCTGGTGGAGGCCCTCCGAGTACCGCCTGCCCTCCAGGACCCGGCCGGTGAACTCGTCGACGATCTTCACCTCGCCGTTCGTGACGATGTAGTCGACGTCGCGCTTGTACAGCTCCTGGGCTCGCAGAGCGTTCTGGAGGTGGTGGACGAGGGGCGTGTTCACGTGCTCGTAGAGGTTCTCGATCCCGAGGATCTCCTCCACCTTGGCCACCCCGGCCTCCGTGACGGCCACGGTCCGCTTGGACTCCTCGACGTCGTAGTCGTCGTCCTTGCCCAGGCGGGGCACGATGCGAGCGAAGGTCTGGTACCACTTCGCCGAGTCGGCCACCATGCCGCTGATGATCAACGGGGTGCGCGCCTCGTCGATGAGGATGGAGTCCGCCTCGTCCACGATGGCGTAGCTGTGGCCGCGCTGGACCATGTCCTCCAGGCGCATGGCCATGTTGTCGCGGAGGTAGTCGAACCCGAACTCGTTGTTCGTGCCGTAGGTGATGTCGGCCGCGTAGGCCGGGCGGCGCTGCTCCGGGCTCATGTTCGACTGGATCAGGCCGACCGAGACCCCCAGCAGCCGGAAGATGCCACCCATCCACTCGGAGTCGCGCTTGGCCAGGTAGTCGTTCACGGTGACCACGTGGACGCCGTCGCCGGAGAGGGAGTTGAGGTAGGACGGCAGGGTGGATACGAGCGTCTTGCCCTCGCCGGTCTTCATCTCGGCGATGTCGCCGCCATGCATGACCATGCCGCCCATCAGCTGGACGTCGAAGTGGCGCTGCCCGATGGTCCGCTTCGCCGCCTCCCGAACGAGGGCGAAGGCCTCCGCCATGATGTCGTCGAGGGTCTCGCCGTCGGCCACGCGCTCCCTGAACTGGGCGGTCCTGGCCCGGAGGTCGGCGTCGGTGAGCTCCTCGAGCTCGGGCTCGAACGTGTTCATCACGCTCACCAGTTGCTGGAGGCGCTTGATCTTGCGGCTGTCGCCGCCGCTCATGAGCTTCTCGAGGGCCACGGTGCTCCCTGGATCGCGAGGCAGTGGGATCCTCACGATTATACGGTCGGGGTGATCGGAGGCCGAGGGAGGGAGGGAGGGACCGTCCGCAGCTGAGCGAGGACGAACGGAGGCTGTTCGAGCCGCCCAATCACGCCGTGCCGGCCACGCTCCGCACGGACGGATCCATCCAGGTCACGCCGGATGGGTCGTTCTGGAGGGGGACCGCGTGATCCGGGCCCTGGCCCCGGGATAGATCCGGGTCCGGCTGCTCATCGAACCGGAGCGGGTCAGCTCGGACCTGTAGGCGGGACGTCGTTCGCCGGCTTGGTGAGGTCCAGGAGGTTCTCCCGCACGGCGTACACCACGGCCTCCATCCGGGAGTGGAGGTGGAGCTTCTCCAGGATGTTCCGGACGTGGTTCTTCACCGTGTTCTCGGAGATGAACAGCTCCCGGGCGATGTCGCGGTTGGCCAGTCCCTGGGCCACCAGCTTCAGGACCTCCAGCTCGCGGTCCGTGAGGGTGGGTACGGGGACACCGGGGGCGGGGCTCTTCTTGCTCATCGTGGCGAACTCCGTGAGGAGCTTCGACGCCATGGCCGGGGAGATGCGCGACTGCCCGGCCATCACCGAGCGGATGGCCTCGGGAACCTCGTCGGTGGAGATCTCCTTCAGCAGGTAGCCGGACGCGCCCGCCTTGATGGCCTCGTAGAGGTCGGCCTCCTCGTCGGAGACCGTGAGCATCACGATGCGGACGTGGGGCAGGGCGTCCCGGATCTCGGCGGTGGCCTCGATGCCGCTGCGGCGCGGCATCCGGACGTCCATGAGCACGACGTCGGGCATGAGCTCCTGGGCCCGCTCCACGGCCTGGTGGCCGTCGGCGGCCTCGCCCACCACCTCGATGTCGGGCTCGGAGTCGAGGACCATCTGGAGGCCTCGGCGGAACAGGGCATGGTCGTCGACGATCAGGACCCTCAGCCGTTCGATATCCCCCTCGCTTCGTCGCTGCGTGCCCGACACGTTCTCCCGTCGGCTCCGGGCCCGGGCGCCGCGGCGCTATGCCGTGGAGCCGGGGGCCTCCGAGCTGAAGCGCGAGGATTTTAGACGATTGGCACCGGCCAGCACCCGCCGGCGGATGCGCCCCCGGCGGTCCTTGACCTGCCGCTCCAGGCGCTGCACCACCTGGTCGAGGGCCGACTCCACCTCCGGCGAGGAGGCCGTGGCCCGGAACGTGTGGCGGGGAACGGTGAGCGAGGCCTCCACGGTCTTCGTCCCGTCGAGCCGGGGATGGTCCTCCGAGATGAGCTCGAGCTCCACGCGGGTGGCCCTCGGTTCGACCCGGGCCAGCTTCCCGAGCTTGTGCTCCGCGGTATCCCGGAGCGCGTCCGTGATCCGGACTCCCCTGCCCTTCAGAACGAGGTCCATGGGCACCTCCTTCATCTCGTGCTCTGGTTCGTCGAACCCTGGCGGCGGTGTGCGGTGCCGCCATGGTCAAGACTAGTCCCGTCCGGCCCCGGGCGTGGGAGGCCGCTGGTCCCCCTTCGGACGGGACGTCGCGCCCCGGGATGCCGTCGTCGCCGATCGAACCCCTCCGGCTCCGCCGACTACTCCGGCGACCTCCTCCGCCCAGGAGAGCGAGGTGTGGATGCGGGCGATCGCTCGCCTGAGGACGAGCTGCGGGAACACGCGATCGACCTCGTCGAGCTCGCGGAGCATGGACTCGAATCGATCCACGCGCCGCGTGAGATACGAGCGGTACCCCGCGAGCTGGGCGTGGGCGGCGCGAGCCGGGACGAGGTCGCAGAAGAACAGCTTGAGCACGAACACGTTCGGCCCGCCCGCCGGTTCGACGTCCACCTCCTCGAGCCAGGATCGAAGGGCGCGGTGGCCGGCCGGCGTGATGCGGTACAGGGCCTTGTCCGGCCGATCCCGCTGGGGGACCTCTCGGGCGCGAGCCAGGCCCCGCGCGACGAGGCGGGGAAGCACCTTGTAGATCTGGCTCCGCGACGGCCCCCACAGGTACCCGATGCTGCGGTCGACCTGCTGGGCCAGGTCGTAACCCGAGCGCTCGCCGAAGGCGACGAGCCCGAGGATCACCAGCTCGGTGGTGCCGGGTTGCGCGCGTTCCATGTGTCGATATAGTCTCATGGAGATTAGTCTCATGGAGACAAGGTGGGCGAAGCGCGCGCCGAGCCCCCGGGCGCTGGGGGCGATGGTGGCCCTGCTCCTGGCGGCGTGCTCACCGGCCGCCACCGGCGGGGCGGCGGCGAGCAGCGGGGCGGCAACGAGCGGCCCGGCGACGTCCTTGGAGCCGGCCGGGCGCGATCGATCGAAGAGCCCACCGCCCAGCCCGGAGGCTCCACCGGGGCTCAGGGCCGCGTGCATCTTCACGTCCGGCGTCCGGGCGACCCCGATGTGGATCAGGGCCTCGGACGGAGTCCGCCTGTACGCAATCGAGGCCGGGCAGGGGCCCACCGCGGTGGTGCTCGCTCACGAGGGCGGAGCGGATCTGTGTGAGTGGCTCTCCTACATGAGGACGCTCAACGGGGCCGGGCTTCGTGCCTTCGCCTTCGACTTCCGAGGTTCGGGCCACTCCGACGACCCGTCGAGGGGGAGCCTCGCGCTCGGCCGTGACCTCGCGGCGGCCGTGGCCCGGGTTCGTGCCGACGGTGCGAAGCACGTGTTCTTGCTCGGCGCCTCGATGGGAGGCGCGGCGGTCGTGCAGAACAGTGCGGGCATTCGGGTGGACGGATTGATCAGCCTGTCGGGAACGCGGCTGTGGCCCGGCTACGGGATCAACGACCCTGCGGGGGTCCGGTCGCTCTCAGCGCCCTTCCTCTACGTGGGGACGCGAGACGACCGGCGGGCCCCTCGCACGGAGGCCGAATCCGTCTTCCGGCGCGTCGGCTCGCGGGACAAGGGGATCGTCCTGTACCCGGGGTCGGCGCATGGAACGACGCTGGTCGACGTTCGGCCGTACGCCGCCCGGACCAGAGCGCTGATCCTGGACTGGATCCACGAGAGGTCGAGCTGAGGGCTCGACGCCGGCCCGCGCAGCGCTCGCGACTCGCGCAGGCCCGCGCAGAGCTCACGCTCGGCACGGGCCGGGCAAGTCGCGGAACCCCGTCCGACTGACCTGGTCTTTGGCCCCACACTCGCCTGCTGAGGGGGTTCCCGCCCTTGCGGGCGGCTTAGCACCTTCTCCCGGCTGCCGGGCCTACAGCCCGGTGTGCCGGGGCAGGACTTACCTCTAAGTCGCACCATGCTCGGCGGCCAAGGCTCGCCTTACGTGGGTCGTTTCGCCTGCGACTGGCATCGACTACCGGGGAGGATCCCCGGGCAACCACAGACTCGGACGGGGTTCCACGACTTGCCCGGCCCGCGCAGAGCGCAAACACTGAGCATAGCAGTGAGCCGGAACCGGTCCGGAGACGGCCCGGGCGGCAGTGAGCAGGCCCACCCGGACCGCGCCGGCGCGCACCAAGACCTCGGCGCACTCCGCGGCGGTGGCGCCGGTGGTGAGGACGTCGTCCACGAGCAGGATGTTCCCCGGCGGGCTCCGGCCCGCCCCGACGGGCACGAACACGCCCCGCAGCGCGGTGCGCCGCTCCGCCCCACCCCGGCGAGCCTGCGGGCCGGTCTCCCGGGCCCGGGCCAGCATGGGCGCAGCCTGGAGCCCCAGCCGGCGCGCGACCACCACGGCCAGGGCCCGGGCCTGGTCGTACCCGCGAGCGGCCCGGCGGCGGCCGGCCAGGGGAACCCACGTCACGGCGTCGGCCGGGAACTCGTTCACCGCGGCCATGGCCGCCCCCAGCGCTTCGGCCACGGCGCGCCACCCGGAGAACTTCAGGCGGTACAGCGCCGACCGGATCGGCCCCCGGAACAGGAACGGCGCCCTGGCCACCGCGATGGGCGGAGGCGGGCAGTCCCGACAGGACGACATCGGCTGCTCAGCCGGCCGCCCGCACCGCTCGCACAGGGGCGGGACCAGAACCGCGAGCTGCGCACGGCACCCCGGGCAGAACGGCCACGCCCCGGACCCGCAGCCGGCGCACCGCAGTGGGAACACCATGTCGAGCAGGGACCGCACCACGCGGCGACCGTAGCGCGAGGCACCGACATCGAAGCCGGGAGGCAGGCAACCCTGTTCGGCTACTGCAGCGGAATGGCCACGTCCGCGGTGGAGCCGTCGTCCCCGTGGAAGGACACCCGGAGGTCCCGCTCCGTGCGGGCCAGGGGGTACGCGGTAGCCAGGCCCTGACCGGTGCCGGGCTCCACCGCGACCGACAGCGCCGGGAGGGATCCGGGCCCGGCGGCCATCTCGACCTCGACCTCCGCCGGGGGCGTGACCACGAACCGCACCGAGGTGGAGTCCACGGTGAGCTGTACCCGCTCCACCCGGACCGCCAGCGGGCCGACCCGGAGGACCCGCTCGACCCGCACGGTCCCCGTTCGCATCGAGCCTCGGGGCCAGGGGACCGCGAACCGGCGGTCGCCGCGGAGGGTGCGGGGGGAGCCGTCGAGGTCGACGTCGATCTCGAACCCGTACCAGCCGGGCGGGAGGTCGGCGATGCCCAGCTCGAACGGGACGAACACGTCCTGGTGGGGCGGGACGGTGACGGTGGCCCGCTCGATGGGGAGGTCGCGGGCGGGTTCGCCGGGAACGCCGACCACCCGGGCCTCGCGGATCGCCACCTGGTGGGGGTCGGCGTCCTCGCCCCGGAACACCATGGCCCCCTTCACGGTGGCCGGGAACCTTTCGAACCGGGAGCGCACGGAGACGTCGGTCACGTCCCCGGCTCCACCGCGCGCCGGAGGCCATCCTCGAACGGCGGCCGGACGATCCCGCGTTCGGTGACGATCGCGGTGACCAGCTCGGCCGGTGTGACGTCGAACGCGGGGTTGTACCCGGCCGCACCCTCCGGGGCCAGCGGCGTGCCCAGGGCGTGCGTGACCTCACCAGGGTCGCGTTCCTCGATTGCGATGTCCGCGCCGGAGGAGGTCGTGAGGTCCACTGTGGATGTGGGAGCGACGACGTAGAACGGGACTCCGTGCCGGGAGGCCAGGACGGCCAGGGGGTAGGTCCCCACCTTGTTCGCCACGTCGCCGTTCGCGGCGATGCGATCGGACCCCAGGATCACCGCGTCCACTCGTCCCGAGGCGATGAGCGATGCGGCCGCCGCATCGGGGATCAGCGTGAACGGCACGCCCAGCCGATCCAGCTCCCAGGCCGTGATCCGCGCTCCCTGGAGCAGCGGCCGGGTCTCGTCCACCCACACGTGGACGCCCTTCCCCGCGAGATGGGCGCACCACAGCGCCCCGAACGCGGTCCCGATCCCCGCGGTGCACAGCATCCCGGTGTTGCAGTGCGTGAGCACGTTCGCCCCCTCCGGGATCAGCCCGGCGCCGGCCCATCCCATCGCGGAGCATGCCGCCGCGTCCTCGGCCTCGACGGCTCGGGCCTCCGCCAGCAGCGCATCGGGGAGATCCTCGCCGGGAACACCCTCGACCGCGGCGGCCAGCCGGTTCACCGCCCATCGGATGTTCACCGCGGTGGGCCGGGTGGCGACGAGGAGCGCGCCGGCCATCGCCGCGGACTCCCTGACGTCCTCGCCCCGCCCGGCGGCCACGAACGCGGCGAGCGTGACGCCGAACGCGGCGGCCACGCCGAGCGCCGGCGCTCCCCGGACGGCCAGCCGCCGGATGGCGTCGGCCACGTCCTCCACGGCATCGCACCGGAGCCACTCCGTGGACCCGGGCAGCCGGGTCTGGTCCAGGATCGAGACCCCAGGGCCTCGATGAACCGCCCGCTCGCCCGGCGCGGTTCGCTCCTCGTCGAACGCCAGCAGCGCCGGGGCGACGGGGCCGACGCCCTCCACGGCCAGCGGCGCGTGGCCGCGATCGGCCACCCACAGGTGGTGCTCGAGCGAGGCCGCCGCGTGCTCCAGCGTCCGGCCGAGTGCGTACACGCCGTGGAGCTGGCCCTCGACCCAACCCTCTGGCACAGATCCCGGCGGGTGGGCGTGGACCACGGCGCCGGCGGGCCGGCTCGAGTCCCGGGAGTGCTCGAGATGCAGTGCGAGGTCGGAGGACGCCGCGGCGGGTGGCGAGGACAGCGTCCCCACCAGCACGTCGCCCGGACCGAGGTCGTCGAGCCGGCACCCCGTCCGGGTGATGGCCAGGCGGTCTCCCGCGCAGGTGGACAGGTTCCCCTCGGACCCCCGGATCAGGCCCCGCCGGGTCAGGTACGCCCCGACGGCCCGGAACGCCTCGAGCTCGTCCGGGCGGACCCCGCCGTCACGATCCGTCGCCTCCACTCCGTGCGGAGCTTACGTCCCCTGCTCCCACGAGTTGAGGTACGCCTCCTGCTCCGGTGTCAGCTCGTCGATCTCCACGCCCATGGCCTGGAGCTTGAGTCGCGCGACCTCGGCGTCGATGTCCTCGGGCACGCCGTACACCCGCTTCTCCAGCCCGACGTGGTGCTTGGCGATCCACTCCACGGAGAGGGCCTGATTGGCGAACGACATGTCCATCACCGCCGCTGGATGGCCCTCCGCCGCCCCGAGATTCACGAGCCGGCCCTCCGCCAGCAGCGACACCCGGCGACCGTCGGCCAGCGTGTACTGATCGACGAAGTCCCGGACCCGACGAGGCTCCCCGCCCAGCTCGCGCAACGCGTTCTTGTCGATCTCCACGTCGAAGTGGCCGGAGTTCGCCAGGACCGCGCCGTCCTTCATGGTCTCGAGGTGCTCCCGGCGGATGATCGAGGTGTCGCCGGTGACCGTGACGAACACGTCGCCGATCCGCGCGGCGTCCCGCAGCGGCATCACCCTGTACCCCTCCATCACCGCCTCCAGAGCGGCCAGCGGCGAGACCTCGGTCACCACGACGTGCGCACCCATCCCCCGGGCCCGCGAGGCCACCCCGCGGCCGCACATCCCGTAGCCGCACACCACCAAGGTGCGCCCGGCAAGCAGGAGGTTCGTGGACCGGATGATCGCGTCGATCGTGGACTGCCCGGTCCCGAACCGGTTGTCGAACAGGTGCTTCGTGTTCGCGTCGTTCACCGCGACGATGGGGTAGGACAGCACGCCGTGCTCGGCCATGGAACGCAGGCGGAGCACCCCGGTGGTGGTCTCCTCGGTCCCGGCCAGGATCTCCGGGAGCTGCTCGGTTCGCTTCGTGTGCAGCAGCCCCACCAGGTCCGCCCCGTCGTCCATCGTGACGTTGGGGTGGTGGTCGAGGACCGAGTTGATGTGCCGGTAGTACGTTTCGTTGTCCTCGCCCTTGATGGCGTACACGCTGATCCCGCTCTGCTCGCACAGCGCCGCAGCCACGTCGTCCTGGGTGGACAGCGGGTTCGAGGCGCACAGGGCCACCTCCGCGCCGCCGGCCTGGAGGGCCTCCACCAGGTTCGCCGTCTCGGTGGTCACGTGGAGGCAGGCGGCGATCTTCAGCCCCTGGAGGGGCCGTTCCTTCTCGAACCGCTCCCGGATCAGCCCCAGCACGCCCATCTCGGTGGCGGCCCAGTCGATGCGGGCCCGTCCCCGCTCGACCAGGCCGAGGTCCTTCACGTCGCAGTCCATCTCAGCTCCTCGTCTCGTGTTCGTCGGAACCGGCGCCCACAGCGGCGCCGGCATCGCTGCTCTGCGAACCCCCGGCGGACGTCGCGGCCATCCGGGGGACGATCCGCGCCAGCAGCCGGGCCAGGTTCGGCCCCATGCTCCGTCCGACCTCGAGGACCTCGAGGTGGCTGACCTCGCCGCCCACCGAGTTCGTCACGGAGAACAATCCCAGGATCCGCATCCCCAAGGCCTTCGCCGGGAGGGCCTCCGGGACCACGGACATCCCCACGACGGTGCCCCCGGCGGCACGCATGAACCCGATCTCGGCCCGGGTCTCGTACGTGGGTCCCGACGCCGCGAGGTACACGCCCTCCGCGACCTCCAGCCCCGCGGCCGGGGCCTCCTCCAGGGCGATCCGCCGGAGCTCGGGGTCGTACAGGGCCGACACGTCGAGGAACGGCGGCGAGCCGTCGGCGTTGCGCCACCCCCGCAGCGGGTTCTCTCCCATCATGTTGAGGTGGTCGGTGGCCACCACCAGCGAGCCCGGCCGCAGGGCGGGGTCCAGCGCCCCCACCGACGCCGTGATGACCATGATGTCGGCGCCCAGCAGCCGGGCCACCCGGACCGGGATCGACGATACGGTCATGGGGTGTCCCTCGTAGTAGTGGATCCGGCCCATGAACGCGGCCGCGGGGACCCCGGCCAGCGTTCCCAGCAGGAGGCGTCCGGCGTGCCCGGGCACGGTGGGCGCCGGGACCCCCGGGAGCTCCTCGAACGAGAACGAGGCGTCCTGCTCCACCAGGTCGGCAGCCGGACCAAGCCCGGAACCCAGGATGATCCCGATGCGTGGCACCAGCCCGGAGCGCTCCCGGATGGCCGCGACGGCCCGCTCGGCGTCGTCGTCGCCCGGCCCCGGTAGCCCCGCACCCGCAGGTCCCGATGCGGGAGTCCCCGCCGCCCCCGCGTCCGTCATGCTCCTCCCCCTCCGACGCCTCACGGCCCCTCGGCCCCGTCGGCCAGCGCGCTCTTGATCCGGTGGATCGCGTCGATCGGGGTGGGATCCACCCCTCGCAGCGCCGCCAGGTACACGCTGGTGGCGCTCCCCAGCATCACCAGCGACATCAGCGCGACGGGCGGCGTCGTGCCCCGGGCCCGGACCTCGCGATGGAGCATGCCCGAGGACTCCGCCACCTCCACGGAGATCGGGAACCGCGCGGCCACGTCCGGGTGCTCGCCGTCGTGGCGAAGGGTCACCAGGACGAACCGCTCCCCCGTCCCGGCCGACCACCCCACCACCTCGTTGTGGTCGAGCTCGGGGAGGGCCGCTGCGAACGCCGGCACCTTCGCGTTCTCGTTGAGCTCCGTCTTCCACCGGATCGCCGCGACGGCGCCCAGGCCGTCCGCCCCCCACACCACCGGGAACCGGTCCCCGATGGCCAGCGCGAGCTGCTTCGCCTCGTTCTCCGGGACCGGGCGGTCCGGGCCGATCTCCCCGGCCAGCGCGTCGAGCTCCGCGGCCGCGGATTCGACCTCCCCGCCGAGCGGCGGGATGACCCCGGCGGCCTCCAGCGCGCCGAGGGTCCCGAAGACCAGGTACCCGATCGCGGTCCGGGGCTGGAACCCCGGCGGGACCGCCACCACGGGCACCCCGTTCTCCTGGGCCCGCTCCGCCAGGGAACCGCCGGAGCCGACCGCCACCAGCCGGCACCCCCGGGCCAGCGCCTCGTCGAAGCAGGCGAGGGTCTCGGCGGTGTTCCCGGAGTACGACGACACGACGACCAGCGTGTCCCGGCCGCAGAACATCGGGAGCACCGGCCCCTTGGCCACGGTCACTGGGATGCCCAGCCGCTCGCGGTACAGCGCCCGGACGATGTCCCCGGAGATCCCCGAACCTCCCATGCCGCACACGGCCACCGCCGTGACGCCCTCGGCCGACAGGCCCCGGAAGGCCGAGCCCGCGGCATACCCCTCACGACAGTGCGCCCCCAGGTCCAGGACCGCCCGGAGCATCCCGGACGGGTCGCCGGCCGCCAGCGCGACCGGGTCGTCGAGGTCGGCCTGGGCCACGTTCACCGTCCGGCCGCCCGCCGAGCCGGCCACCACCGGGAGCGCACCCGCCCGCTCACCCCGCCGGCTTCTCGGCCTCGTCCACCAGCATCACGGGGATGCCGTCGCGCACGGGGTAGCGGTAGTGGCACTTCTGGCACTCGATGATCTGGGTGCCCTCGTCGTACACCACGTCCCCCCGGCAGTTCGGGCAGGCCAGGATGTCCAGGAGCTCCTTGTCCACGCTCATCTTCGGCGACGCCTCCTCTCCGCGTCGCGCCCCCGCGCCGCGGCTCAGGCCGCGCGGATCACGGAGAGCACGTCCGCGGTCTTCTCTTCCAGCAACTCCGCGGTGCGGGCCTCCACGTTCAGCCGAACCAGGGGCTCGGTGTTGGAGGGCCGCACGTTGCACCACCAGTCGTCGTACTCCACCGTCAGCCCATCGAGGCGGTCCTGCCGCCCGTCGGCGAAGCGGGCCGCCACCTGCTCGATCGCAGCGGCCTGGTCCTCGACGCGCGAGTTGATCTCCCCCGAGTCGAAGTACCGCCGGAACGGCTGGAGCAGCTCCGACAGCGGCCGTCCCGCCTTCGACATCTCCCCCAGGACCACGACCCCGGCGATGAGGCCCGAGTCGGCCCGGTAGTTCTCCCGGAAGTAGTAGTGGCCGGAGTGCTCGCCGCCGAACACCGCGCCGGTCTCCGCCATGACCCGCTTGATGAACGAGTGGCCCACGCGGGTCCGCACCGGCTTCCCCCCGCTCTCCCTGATGACCTCCGGGACGACCCAGGAGCAGATCAGGTTGTGGACCACCGACGCGCCGGGCTCCTTCTTCAGCAGGGCCTGGGCCACCAGCGCCGTGACCAGGGAGCCGCTCACGCCCTCGGCGTGCTCGTCCACCAGGAACACACGGTCGGCGTCGCCGTCGAAGGCCATCCCCACGTCGGCGCGGTGCTCCACCACGGCCCGGCGGAGGTCGGCCTGGTTCTCCGGGACGATGGGGTCGGCCGGGTGGTTGGGGAAGGTCCCGTCGAGCTCCGGGTACAGGGCCACGAGCTTCACGGGGAGGTGCTCCATGACCGGGGGGACCACCAGGCCGCCCATGCCGTTCGCTGTGTCGGCCACCACGGTCAGGGGGGCGATGGCGTCTGCGTCCACGAAGCCCAGCACGTGCTCGACATAGGCCTCCAGGAGGTCGCGGCGCTCCACCGTGCCCCGGGAGGTCGTCGGCGGGCGCTCGTCCCGCTCCGCCAGGGCCCGGATGTCCCCCAGCCCGGTGTCCTCGCCGACGGGGACGGCGCCGGCCAGGCAGAACTTCAGCCCGTTGTAGTTCGGGGGGTTGTGGCTGGCCGTGACGGACACCGCCGCCACGTCCAGGAACCCGGAGGCGAAGTAGACCAGGTCGGTGGAGGTGAGCCCGAGGTCCACGACGTCGACCCCGCGGGAGTTCACGCCCTCGGTGAAGGCCTCGGCCAGCTCGGGCGAGGAGAGACGGACGTCACGTCCCACGGCGATGCGGGGAGCCCCGGCCCACGTGGCGAACGCCGCCCCGATCCGCCGGGCCACGTCCCCGTCCAGCTGGTCGGGGACCGTGCCACGCACGTCGTAAGCCTTGAAGATCGCGGAGAGGTCACGGGTGGACACGACGGAGTCGCATCCTACATGCCGGTCCCGCCCGCCGCCCGCAGACACCGGGCGGCCCCGCCACCGCAAGGGGCGGGCCGATCGGTCGCCTGGGAGCTCAGCGGGTGCCGACGGTCCCGAGCACGGAGGTCAGCTGGGCCGGCTGCCCGTCCTTGACCCACCACTTGGCTTCGCACTGGTGGCAGGTCGAGAACTCGAGCTCGGCTCCGCTGACCGTCATCGCGATCGAGATGACGTCGCCCGTCCCGCAGGCCGGGCACTTCGTGGAGGAGTTCTTAGGGGCCATGTTGATGTAATACTCGGCGTTCCGGACCCCGCGGGCGTATAGCCCCCGGTGATCATTTTCCGCTCCCCCGTTTGTCGTCCGCCCCCCCGGGCCTCCGACCGACACGGTGTCCCCCATCCAGGGGATACAGCGGGGTCTGGGATCGGACCGGGCACGTGCGGGCCACGACGAACGGCCCTGTCGGGATCGCCCGCGCCCGAGGGCCGGACCGGATCAGCCGGCCGTGCCGGCGTCGGACACGTCGCCCCACGGCGGCGAGCCGATGATGAACACCGGGGTCCCGATGGGAACCAGCGGGTACAGCTCCTCGGACTCCGGGATGTGCATCCGGATGCACCCGTGCGACGCCCACGTCCCGATCGAGGAGTCTGAGGGGGTGCCGTGGATGCGGATGCCCGAGGCGTCCAGGTACAGCGCGCGGGTTCCCAGAGGGTTCCCCGGGCCCGGCGGGATGACCAGCGGCTCGTCCTTGCCCCAGCCGTCCGGCGCGGGGTTGTGCCACGTGGGGTTCTCGACCTTGTTGATGATGGTCCAGGTCCCCGGCGGAGTCTCGAACCCCGGCATGGCCGTGGCCACGCGGTAGGTCCGCTCGATCTCGAAGTTGCTGTACAGCTGGAGGACGTTCGTCGTGCGGTTGACCACGATGAGCTGACCCACGCTGTCGTCCCCGACCTTCGGCTGGACCTCCTCCAGGTGCAGGGTCACCGACGGGGTGCGGCCCAGCACGGCCTGCTTCAGGAGGTCACGGCTGGCCCAGTACTTCAGGGCCCGCCCCGGGTGGGCGGGGGTCATGACCACCGAGCCGTCCACCAGCGAGTAGCTCGCGTCGCGGGGCGACCTGGCCATCTCCTTGGACAGCCGATCGACCAGCTCGATGACCGGCTTGCCGGTGTAGTCGAACTGCACGTCGAACGACCGCGTGACCGGCTGGTGGGCCAGACGGTGGTAGATCCGGGACATCCACGAGAACGAATCGTTCACGGCCAGGGCGCGGTCCACCACGCTCGCCACGTCGGCGGAGAGCCCGAGGTCCCGGGCGGTGGCGTCGAGGGAACGGCGGCCGGCCTCGACGTGGATGCGGCGGTCCAGCCTACCGTCCACCTTCGCCGTGACCGCCGCGATGGCCTGCGCACGGGTCATGTTCGACACGTCCACGCCGTCGATCGAGACGCCGGGCAGGATCCGGCCGGCGTTGGCCTGGTCGTAGCGGAGGGCGTAGGCCGACCCGGCCCCGCCCGCCGCCAGCAGCCCGAACAGCACCAGCAGCACCACCGGGAGCTTGCCGGCGAACCCTCGCTTCACGTGACGCCCTCTGGTTGCCACTCGAACCCTTCGTCCTTCCTGTCGGCGGCGCCGTCAGATCCAGCCGGTGCCGCGGGCGGGCCACGCATTCTAGTGGCCTGCCCTCCCCGATTCCATACCCAGTATCCCGGAACCCGCCGGATTCGCGGCGGCGACCTGCTCCGTCAGGGCGCGGCCGGAACCCACCTCGGCGGTATCGGCACGCCGGCAGCCACGGCGTAGCCGGAACCCGCCGCGGCTGTAGACGTCTCGGCGGCCACGAACGTTCCATCGGAGCTCACGGCCACCACCGAGGCCTGGCCGTGCCCGGCCAGGAAGTCCACGGGGGCCGGGACCGTCGAGCCCGGTGGGACGGTCACGTCCTGGGGCTCGCCGATGGGCCCGTCGGGGGTGATCGCGGACAGGGTCACGCTCACTGGGGAATCGCCCGGATTGGCCAGCACGATGTTCACGGTGTCCCGGCCCTCCGCGGCGGGCGACGTCATCAGCCAGGCCTGCTCCGGGACCTGGCCCAGGGTGGCCCCCTGGTCCCCCCGGAGCCCCAGCGACCGGCGGGCTGCCGCCACCCCACCGTCGCCACCCCCCTCGCCCATGGTGGTCACCTCGAGGGCCGCCGACCCGGCGACCGTGGCCGTCTCGGTGATCGAGGCCTGCGGTGCCAGGCGCTGCCCGGCCGGGCGGACGGACTGGCGGCCCGCGGGCTCGAGCGCATCCACGCCGTAGGTCAGCCCGAGGTCGGCGGGGTTCACCATCGGGACATCGGTCCGTCCGGCCCCGGCCGCGCCCGGGAACACCAGCTCCCGGGCCGTGTCCGGGACACCTTCGGTCGAGCGGACGCCACCCTCGTCCGTGATGCCCAGCGAGGCCGCGGCGACCCGGCCGATCGACGCCCTGATGACGGCGGCGACCGTCCGTTCGCCCAGAGCCCCGGGCAGGCCGCCCCCGGGCTTGTTGATGTGGATGGCCAGGCTGGAGTTCCCGGGCAGCGTGAGGTCGCCGACGTTCACCACGCGGCCCTCAGCGACGAACGACAGGAGGAACACGGCCTCAGCGGCGAACGGGTTCATCACGATGACGAACGCCTCCTCGCCCTGCGACGTGGTCCCGTCGGGGAGGAACCAGGTCCGCCCCGCCGCCGGGAGGCACGGCTCGGCCGCCACCCCCCGCTCGATCGGGCTGGGGACCTCCGTGCCGCTCTCCCCTCCCACGGCGGGCGAGGGCGAGGGCCCGGGCCCCGATCGTTCCCCGGTGGCCACGGCCATCCACCCGGCGGCGACCCATCCCCCGAAGTACTCGACCTCGGTCGAGGACTCCCGGTGGTCGGCCGGGACCTCGACCGTGACCCGGGTCCGGGGGGGCACCGTGAGGTCGCGCGGCTCGCCGGAGCCCGACTTCGACATGTCACGAACCCGGACGGCCACCTCCCGGTCCCCCGGGTTCGTGATCGACAGGTTCGCGCTCCATCCGGACTTCCCGCCTCCGTGGGGGCAGTACCACGCACCCGACGGGGCCCCGGTTCCGTGACGGCCGCCCTCCATGGCCCGGGCGGGGTGCAGGCCCGCCTCGTGCTCGAGATACCACCCGCCCCCGGCCAGCGCGCCCCCCACCAGCAGCAGGGCGAGGAATGCGGACCGGAACCTCACGCCGGCCTCCGCCGGGCCGGCTTCCGGGTGACCCGCAGCGCCACCAGCCACAGCGCGGCGAGGACGCCGACCTCCACGTCGCGGACCCACTGGCGCCCGTACGAGACCTTCACCGCGCCGCCGGAGGACGAGGCGAACCCCAGGGCCCACCCGAACGCGCGCGTCGCCGGGATCTCCGAGCCGCCGGCGGCCGTGAGCCGCCACCCGGGGTCGAACTGCTCCTCCACGAGGACCCTGGCCCCGCCGCCGGGGACCCGGCCTCGGAATCCGCCGGGAGTCCGGGCCAGGCGGGTGCCGTGGAACGTGGGGAGCGACGCGATCGGCAGGAGGCCGGTCCCATCGGCCGCGGCCCCGTACTGGAGCTGCGACGTCACCGTGCCCAGGGGCAAGGCCCGGTCGTTCCGGTAGATCACCAGGCCCCCGGCCGGCACGAGGTCGAGGTCGATCTGGGCGTCGAGGGCGGCCGCGGCGTCCTTCGGGAGGTCGCCGGTGGCGGACACCACGTACGCGACCCCCAGGGTGCCGAGCAGCGCGCCGCCGTGGTTGGTGGACCCGGTGAGGATCTGCCCCAGGGACTCCTCCAGGTACCGGTAGCCGTCGCCGGTGAACCCCCTCCCGGTGTCGAGCGCGGTGATCCCGTCGCGGCCGGTCACGGCATACCGAACCGTGACCCCGCCGGCGGATGCCGTCGCGACCGGGTCCCCGCCCGGGGACGGGAACGGGTCGCCGCTGCGCTCGCCCAGCCACAGGACCCGGAACTGCGTGCCGGCCCCGGACGCCCGGGCCGGGGCCACCAGCGGCCAGGCCGGCGGGCGCTTCGACCGCCCGATGTCGAACACACCCGCAGCCACGCCCACCGACTGCAGGACCAGGCCCCCGCCGAGCAGGGCTGCCACCGCCACGCCGGCCACCTGCCGGTACCCGAAGGACCGCCGGCCCATCTGGAGCACGGTCGCCACACCAAGGCCGATCAGCACGCAGTCCGCGACCGCGGCCACGGCGAGGTACGCGGTGGGGTTCGACACCACGTCGGGGAGATAGCCCGCCGCGGACAGCCAGGCCAGGTACACACCGGCCACCGAGGCCACCACCAGCCGGAACGAGGCCAGCCGCCGCTCCCGGTCCACCAGCGTGAAGGACACGATCGCGGCGCCGGGCAGGAACCACGCCACCCACCAGGAGCCCGGCGCCGGCCCCGGCGACAGCCGGACCAGGTCCCCGAACTCCGGCCGCCCCACGGTCCAGCCGAGTGCCGGTCCCGGCCCCCCGGCTGCCGCAAGGAGCGCCGGGAACGCCAGGGCCGCGCCGGCCACCGCGATCCCCATCGACAGGGGAACGCCCCGGAGCCGCCCGCCCCGCTCCGGGACGAGCAGGACCGCCAGGAACATCAGCCCGAACGACAGCGCGGCGCCGGGGACGAACGACACGGCGACCGCGAGGACCAGCCCCGCCTCCACCATGAACCGGACCGGTCGCGAGCCCAGCCTGGGGCCGAAGGCCCGCTCCAGCCGGTCGAGCAGCGCGGGGGCCGCCGCGAGCAGGACCAGCAGCGCGATCCGGCCCTCCGAGAACCCCCACAGCAGCACGGGCGCCAGGCCGTAGCAGGCCGCCGCCAGAACGGCCGGCACCCGCTCGCTGGTGCGCCGCCGCACGGTCCGGTACATGGCCACCCCGGCCAGGGGTGGGAGCAGGATCAGCAGGGCTTTCTGGGCCAGCGCCGTGCTCCCGAACAGCACCGTCGAGAGCACGCCGAGCATCCCCAGCGCAGGGCTCCCCGGGTCGGTTCCCCCCAGCGCGGTGGTCCGGACCCCCGAGAGCAGCTCGTGGAAGAACCCCGAGGGCTCGGCGGGGAACTGCTGCAGCGCGCCGCCGGTCAGCGGCTCGTGCCCTACCAGGTGCCGGGTGGCCAGCGCTCCCAGGACGGCGAACAGGAACCAGGCCGTGGCGACGGGGTGGGCCCGGGCCAGCGAGACCGTCCGGGCCCCCAGAGACGGCAGCTGGAGCTCGTCCTCCTCGTCCAGCGTGGGCTCGTGCCCGTGGAGCTCTTCGTCCAGGGTCTCCTGTCGCCGGAGGAGGGTCCCGGCCACCTCCACCCACCGGCGGAGCCGGACGCTCTCCGGGGCCATGTACCGGCGGACGGCGCGGTCGGGCACCGAGCGCACGGCCTGGGCCCGGATCCGGCGGCGGATGGTCCCGGGGAGGTGCAGGAGGTTCCACCCCCATGCCGCCACGACCTGCCAGGCCTCCTCGAACCGGCGGCTGAGCGCGTACAGCACTGCCTTCCCGGTGGCCTGCACGGCGTACAGCGGGAACAGCCACAGCAACGTGAGGAGGCGGTAGTTCTTCAGCATCGCGGCCAGGCTGGCGCGCTCGCCGTACAGCCGGGCCCGGTCGGTCCGGTGCCCGCCGGGACGCTCGCCCCGGATGCTCGCGCCCCGGTGCCGGGCCTTGGCCTGGGGCGACATCAGGACCCGGAACCCGGCCAGGCGAGCCCGCCAGCAGAAGTCCAGGTCCTCGTGGAAGGGTTCGAACCGCTCGTCGGGGGGCCCGGCCCGCTTCCAGGCCGGCCGCGACACGAGCATCGCGCAGGAGGACACGAACAGGACCTCTCGGACCCGGTCGTACTGCCCGTGGTCCATCTCGTCCTCCTCGAGCGGCGAGTACGGGTAGCCGAACCGATCGGTGGAATGGCCGACCTCCCGCAGGACCCGGGGGTCGTCCCAGTCCAGGATCTTCGGGCCCACCACGCCGACCCCGTCCACCCGCTCCGCGGTCTCCACCATCCGGGCCACGGCATCGGGCTCCAGGGCGGTGTCGTCGTGCAGGACCAGCACGTAGTCCGCGCGTTCGGCGGCCTCGACCTTCAGGCCGGCCCGGATGGCCGCCGGAAGGCCGGGGTTCTTCGGCAGCGACAGCACCCTGGATTCCCCGAGCGCCTGCCGGAGGACCTCCCGGGAACCGTCGGTGGAGCCGTTGTCGACCGCCACGATGCCCAGGCGGGGATGGGTCTGCCGCGACAGCGACCGCAGGCACTCCCGGAGCCACGGCAACCCGTCGTGGACCACCAGGACGACGAGGACGGTGGGTTCCTTGCGCCCGGTCTCGGGCGCGTCGGGTTCGCGTTGGGTCGTGGCGAGTTGGGCCATGTGCGATCGCTGGGGCGCCGGACGGACCGACCGAGCGAGCCTAGCACGCCATTCCCGGCGCACCCGGGAACCACCCGAACAGCGGGAAGGGGGCTCGCGCGAGCGTGCCCCCTTCCCGGATGGTGTGGAAGACGCCGCGGGACCGCGGCGCCCGGGACGGCCGGTGAGCCGTCTACCGCTTGGCGGTCGAGCGCTTCGCGGTCGTCTTCTTCGCAGCGGGCTTCTTGGCGCCTGTCTTCTTGGCGGCGGTCTTCGCCCGTGCCGTCGTCTTCTTCGCCCCCGTCTTGGTCTTCGCGGTTGTCCGCTTGGCGGCGGGCTTCGCCCGCGTCGTCGCCTTCTTCACCGCGGACTTGGCCCGGGCGACGGTCTTCTTCGCCGTCGTCCTGGCCTTCGCCGTGGTCTTTCGGGTGGTGGCCATCAACTCACCCCCTCTCGAAGGTCAGGACGCCATCCGCTTCAGGCGTCGTCGCTCCCGTTCGCTCATGCCCCCCCACACGCCGTACCGCTCGTCTCGGCGGAGGGCGTAGTTCAGACACTCGATGCGGACCGGGCAGTCCGCGCAGATCCGCTTGGCCTCCCGCGAGGAGCCGCCCTTCTCGGGGAAGAACACCTCCGGGTCCTGTTCCCGGCACCGAGCCCGCTCCTGCCATGGAATGTAATGGTGCACGGCCCTCTCCTCCCGGAATCACATTCTTGTAATTCTGACGGAAGGGGCCGCCGGAGTGCAAGTCGAGATTTCCGCCTGCGCTCCCCATCATGTTCACCGTTGATCTTTCCCCCCTTTCCCATCGCTGTTCAAGCCCCTGGAGCGAAAAAGTTGATCGTCAATCTCATTTACCATCTCGGTCAATCAGATTGACGAATTCGCCCGTGATGCGACAGCGATCGGGGGCGACGGCTACGGGGACGACAACAGCGGGTGGTCGCGGTGGACCCGGCCATATGTCGTGGTCCGCTCGGCGGGGGTCCGCCCGATAGCGCGGATGGCGGCCTCGAGCTCCTCGGGCTCCTTGCGGATCCCCCACTCCGCTCCGGCCATCCGGCTGATGGTCTCCTCCATGAGCGTCCCGCCGAGGTCGTTCGCGCCGCCCTGCAGGAGGAGCTGGCAGGCCTCGATCCCCATCTTCACCCAGGACACCTGGACGTTCGGGATCCGGCCGTGCAGCAGGACACGGGCCACGGCGTGGACCCGGCGGTTGTCGTCGTGGGTCGGACCGGGACGGGCCTTCCCCGCGAGGTAGATCGGCGAGTTCTGGTGGACGAACGGCAGCGGGACGAACTCGGTGAACCGGCCGGACTCGTCCTGGATCCGGGCCAGCCGGCGGATGTGGGCCACCCAGTGCGGCGGCGCGTCGACGTGGCCGTACATCATCGTGCTGCTGGACGGCAGGCCCACGTCGTGGGCCGTCTTCACGATCTCCTCCCACGAGTCGGCGGGGAGCTTGCCCTTCGTCAGGACCCACCGGACGTCGTCGTCGAGGATCTCGGCGGCCGTCCCCGGGATCGACCCCAGGCCGCGTTCCCGGCACTCCTCGAGGAACTCCCGGAAGGAGATCCCCAGGCGGGCCGACCCGTTCAGGACCTCCATGGGGCTGAACGCGTGGATGTGCATCTCCGGCACGCGGCGCTTCACGGCGTCCAGGAGGTGGAAGTAGAACTCGCCGGGCAGCGAGGGATGGAGCCCGCCCTGCATGCACACCTCGGTGGCCCCGTACTGCCAGGCCTCCTCCGCGCGGTCGGCCACCTCCTCCAGGCGCAGCGTATAAGACTCCTGGTCCACCTCCCGCTGGGCGAACGCGCAGAACCGGCACCCCGTGTAGCAGACGTTCGTGAAGTTGATGTTCCGGTTCACCACGTACGTGACCTCGTCGCCGGCCACGTCTCGCCGGAGGTCGTCGGCCACCGCGCACAGCGCCTCCAGGGCCTCCCCTTCGGCTTCGAACAGGGCCACGGCCTCGTCGTCGGTGATGTCGTCGGGGCGGCCGGCGGTGGCCTTCTTCAGGGCCCGGCGGATGTCGCCGGCCAGGCGCGTGGGGTCGACGCTGCGCTGGGCCCACCGCTTGGTGGCCTCCACCTCGAACGCGTCGAAGTCGCCGTACACCTGCAGGGAGTCCTCCCGGAGGCCGGTGTCGCCGGCCTTGGCGAACGTGAGCGCGATCTGGCGGGGCTTCCACTGGACGTCGGGGTCCTGCCACACCACCGGCTCCGGCCGGTGTCCCTCCCGGGCCCGGCCGTCCTCCCCCACGAGCGCCGTCACCGGACGCTGCATCTTCCCCGCGATCCACGGGTCCGGGCGCAGCGCATACTCCGGATAGATCGTGAGCCGCTCGCGGAGCTCCAGGCCGTGGGCGGCGGTGGCCGCGGCCAGGCGTTCGATCTGGGGCCACGGCTTCTCGGGGTTCACGTGGTCCGGGGTGAGGGGCGAGACGCCGCCCCAGTCGTCGATGCCCGTGGCGAGGAGCCGCGGATAGGCCCGGTCGGACAGGTTCGGCGGGGCCTGGAGGTGCATCCTCGGACCGAACACCACCCGCGCCGCGGCGATCGCGGCAAGGTACTCGTCCGCCTCCGGCGGCGGGGCCGCGTGCATGGCCGTCCCGGGCTTGGGGACGAAGTTCTGGACGATGACCTCCTGCACGTGACGGTACTTGCGGTCCAGGTCCCGGATGGCCAGGAGGGACTCGGCCCGTTCGCGGAGGGTCTCTCCGATCCCCACCAGGATCCCGGTGGTGAACGGGATCGACAGCCGCCCGGCGTCCTCGATGGTCCGGAGGCGGACCGCCGGCACCTTGTCCGGGGAGCCGAAGTGCGGGCCGCCCCGTCGTGAGAGCCGGTCCGACGACGTCTCCAGCATCATCCCCATCGACGCGCTGACGTGCTTCAGGCGGGCCATGTCCTCCCAGGACATGACCCCGGGGTTGAGGTGCGGGAGCAGGCCGGTCTCCTCGATGACCCGGATGCTCACCGCCCGCAGGTAGTCCAGTGTGGACGAGTACCCCCGGGATGCGAGCCACTCCCGGGCCACGGGGTAGCGGTCCTCGGGCCGGTCTCCCAGCGTGAACAAAGCCTCCTTGCATCCCCGCTGCCGGCCGGCCTCCGCGACGGCCACGACCTCCTCCGGCGTCAGGTAGGCCTGGTCGAGCTTCGCGGGGGGCTTGGCGAACGTGCAGTAGTGGCAGTGGTCCCGGCACAGCATCGTGAGCGGGATGAACACCTTGCGGGAGTACGTCACGGTCCGCCCGTGCCCCATCTCGCGCAGCCGGGACGCCAGCTCCAGCAGGTCCTGGAGATGCTCGCCGCGGGCACCCAGGAGCGCCGTCACCTCCTCCACCGACAGGGCCTTGCCGGCCTCGGCGCGCGCCAGGGCCCGGCGCACCGCCTGGGGGGTCGGGTCGGACATGACCTTCGGAGCGTACTACGGGTCCGCGGATGCCCCGGCGCGCCCCGGGGTGAGCCCTGCGCCCCCGGCCCGTAGGCTGTCGGCTGTGAACGTCGTGGCGCTGGCGGGCGGGATCGGCGCGGGGAAGTTCCTGCGGGGGCTGGTGCGGGCCGTGCCGCCGCGCAACGTCACCGTGGTGGTGAACACCGCCGACGACATCGAGTTGCACGGCCTCCACGTCTCGCCCGATCTGGACTCGGTCACGTACTGGCTGGGGACGGTCATGGACCGGGAACGGGGGTGGGGCCGCCGGGACGAGACGTTCCGGGCCACCGAGGAGCTCCGGCTGTTCGGCGCGGACGGGTCGTGGTTCGGCCTGGGGGACCTGGACCTCGCCACCCACCTGTTCCGGACCGGGCTCCTGCGGTCCGGCGCGACGCTGTCGGAGGCCACGGCCCGGGTGGCCGCGCGGTTCGGGCTGGCCAGCCGGATCCTGCCGATGTCCGACGACCCGGTGACCACCAGGATCGAGGCGGTCAGCATGGGGCGTCCCCGCGACCTGCACTTCCAGGAGTACTGGGTGCGGCGGCACGCCGCCGACGAGGTGAAGGCGGTCCGGTACGAGGGCGCCGCGGAGGCCAGGCCGGCGCCGGGGGTGCTGGAGGCCGTCGCCGGTGCCGACGCCGTGGTGTTCCCGCCGTCGAACCCGGTGGCATCGATCGGGCCCATCCTGGCCGTCCCGGGGATCCGCGACGCCGTGGCTGCCCGGCGGAACCGCGCGGTGGGGGTGTCGGGGATCGTGGGCGGCGCGCCGCTCGCCGGGATGGCGGACCGGCTCCTGCCCGTGGCAGGGGTGGAGGTGTCGGCGGCCGGCGTCGCCGGGCTCTATCGGGACCTCCTCTCGGGGTGGGTCATCGACGACGCGGACGAACGGCTCCGCGACCGGATCGCGTCACTCGGGCTCCGGGTGGCGGTCACCGACACGGTGATGACCGGCGACACCGCCGCCGAGCACGTGGCCCGGACGGCCCTCTCGCTCCTCGGGACGCCGGAGGCCCGGGTGAGCTGACGTGACGTCCGGGATGGAGATCCTGCCGGTCGAGGGGCTCCCCGAGCTCGGCGCCGGAGACGACCTCGCGGCGATCCTGGCCCGCGAGCTCTCCGGGCGGCTCCGCCCCGGCGACGTCGTGGCGGTGACTCAGAAGGCCGTGTCGAAGGCAGAGGGCCGGGTGGTCCCCGAGGCGGAGCGGGGCCACGGCGGCTGGGTGGCCGCCGAGACGCGGCGGGTGGTGGCCCGGCGGGACGACCTGGTGATCGCGGAGACCCGCCACGGGTTCGTGTGCGCGAACGCGGGGGTGGACGCCTCGAACGTGGCCGAGGGGTTCCTCACGCTGCTCCCGCTCGATTCCGACGCCTCCGCCGAGCGGATCCGGGAGGCCCTCGAGCCGGTGGCGGGAGGTCCCGTGGGCGTGGTGGTCACCGACACGTTCGGGCGGACCTGGCGGCGGGGGCTGGTGAACGTGGCCCTGGGGTGCGCCGGGCTCCCGGCGCTGCTGGACCTCCGGGGCACGCCCGACCACGCCGGCCGGATCCTGGAGGCCACGGTGGTGGCGCTGGCCGACGAGGTCGCCGCGGCGTCGGGACTGGTCATGGGGAAGGCCGCCCGGATCCCTGCGGCGGTCGTCCGCGGCGTGCGGACGGAGGGGGCCCCGGCGGCCCCCGCTCGCGAGCTCGTGCGCCCTCCCGAGGAGGACCTGTTCCGGGAGTCGCCACTGGAGTCGCTCCATGCCCGCCGGTCCATCCGGGCCTTCGGCGACGGCATCGTGCCCCGGGCAGCGCTGGAGGAAGCGGTGCGCGCGGCGTGCACGGCGCCGGCCCCCCACCACACGCGCCCCTGGCTGTTCGTGGTGCTGGAATCGGAACCGGCCAAACGCCGTCTCCTGGCCGCCATGGCCCAGGCGTGGCGCCGGGACCTGGAGGGCGACGGCACACCGGAACACGTCATCGCCAGACGCCAGGCGAAGTCCGACGCGCTGCTCGGGGAGGCCCCCGTGCTGGTGATCCCCTGCGTCCGCCTCCGCGGCTCGCACTCCTATCCCGACGACGAGCGGGCGGCAGCGGAGCGGGAGATGTTCCTCCTCTCCGGCGGCGCCGCCATCCAGAACCTCCTTCTCGCCCTCCACGCCCAGAACGTTGCGTCCTGCTGGGTCTCCTCCACCCTGTTCTGCAAGGAGGAAGCCCGCGAAGCCCTCGCCCTCGACGACGAGTGGATCCCCCTCGGGAGCGTCGCTGCCGGCCCCATGCCCGACGGCACCCCCCCGCCACGGTCCCCACTCCCCGTGGATGAGCACCTCCGCCTGAGCTGAACGACCAACCTGCGAACGCTCCGTCGTTCCGGGGACCGTCCGACGCCGGGGGGGCGACGACTTCGCTCTGCAACTCGCAGATGACCACTCATCAACGCGCTCGAGGAGGTTGACAAGGGGTGTCTCACGCCTCTTCCAATTGACCCGCTCGCACCAGTCCGGCTTCGTAGGCCAGGATCACCGCCTGGACCCGGTCGCGCAGATCGAGCTTCTCGAGGATGTGGCCGACGTGGGTCTTCACGGTGCTCTCGCCGAGGAAGAGGGTCGCGGCGATCTCGGCGCTGGACATCCCCCGAGCGACAAGCCGCAGGACCTCGGTCTCCCGGTCCGTGAGCGCCGCGAGCCGGCGGGTCGCCTCCTCCGCCGCCGGCCGTTGGCGGACGAACTGCTCCACGAGCCGGCGAGTCACCGACGGCGCCAGGAGGGCCTCCCCCTCCGCGGCCACCCTCACCGCGCGGACGAGATCCTCGGGCGGGACGTCCTTGAGGAGGAATCCGCTCGCCCCCGAGGCCAGGGCGTCGAAGACGTATTCGTCGAGATCGTACGTGGTGAGGATCACCACCCTGGGCGCCGAGGATGGTCCCCGCGCCGTGATCCGCCTGGTGGCGTCGATGCCGTCCATGTTCGGCATCCGGATGTCCATCAACACGACGTGCGGGAGGAGCCTGCCGGTCAGTTCCACCGCCTGCGCGCCGTCCCCCGCCTCCCCCACCACCTCCATGTCCTCCTGCGCGTCGAGGATCATGCGGAAGCCGGCCCGCAGGAGCGCCTGGTCGTCCGCGATCAGGACCCGGATGGTCATGGCGTCCTGGCCCGATCCAGGCTCCCCTCGGCGATGGGGGCGTTCCTCGCGCTCCCCGATGACTCCACCGGGAGATGGGCCTCGACGCGGAAGCCGCCGCCGAGAGCGGGTCCGGCCGTGAGGCGCCCGCCCACCAGGACAGCCCGCTCGCGCATCCCGATCAGGCCCTGCCCTCCTGCGGCATCGGGTGGGGCCCCCGGCCCGTCGTCGACCACGACGAGGTCGAGCGCGCCACCGGTCCGGCGGACGAGCAGGTGGACCCGAGCTCCGGGAGCGTGCTTCATCACGTTGGTCAGAGCCTCCTGCACGATCCGGTAGGCGGACAGATCCGCCGTGGCCGGAAGCCCCTCGAGAGACCCCTCCACCCGGACGTCGATGCGAACGCCCGCCTCGCGGGCCCGGCCGATCAGGGCATCGAGATTGGCCAGCGTGGGTTGCGGTCTCCGGCCCGGCGCCTCCCCCTCGTCCCTTCGGAGGATCCCCAGCAGCGTCCGGAGCTCCGCCAGGGTCGACCGGGCTGTGCGCTCGATGAGCCCCATCGTCTCATTGGCCAGGTCGGGGTTCTCGGCGGAGGTCATCCGGGCCGCTCCGGCCTGGACCGCGATGACGCTCACGTTGTGAGCGACCACGTCGTGCAGCTCCCGGGCGATCCGGTTCCGTTCCTCCTCCGTGGCCGCCGGGCGCGTTCCTCCTGCTCGCGCTGGAGCCTCGCCGCCCGTTCCTCGAGCTGGGTCAGATAGGCGCGTCGGGTCCTGGTGCGGTCGCCCAGCACCCAGGCGAGCCCGGACCCGAAGGCCGCCCCGGTGGCCGAGCGTCTTCGCTTCCCCCGTGGCCAGGACGGTGGCGAAGGCCACCACCAGCCCTCCGAGGGCCAAGACCCCCGCCGCGATCCTGGTCCGGCGGTCGCCGTAGAGCGCCGCGGCAAACATCCCGAACAGCAGGCCGGCGCCGTTTGGCTCACGGGCCGTGAAGAGGGCCGCAACGGCGAACGCGGAAGCGATCACGGCGAGCACCGGCCCGGGGTGGGTCCGGCGCCACAGCAGGGGCACCGTCGCGAACGGCAAGGTCACCAGACCGATCACCGCGAGCTCGTGCGGACGAGCCGGCCAACGGACTGGATCCCGAGGGCGTGCGCTGGCTCCGCGGGCTGGTCAGGGGACTGGCCGGGGAGGGCCGGACCGTCCTGGTGTCGAGCCACATCCTGGCCGAGGTGGCCCAGACCGTGGACAGCGTGGTGATCATCGACCGGGGCCGCCTGGTCACCCGGTCCTCGCTGGAGGAGCTCATGGCCGGGACGCGGCCCGTCGTCCGCGTGAGGACCCCGCGGGCGCTCGACCTCGCGGATGCCCTGAGCCACGACGGGGTGCGAGTCGAGTGGACCGCACCCGACCGGCTCGAGATCACCGGCGCCACCCCCGAGCAGGTGGGGGTGCTCGCCGCCGACCTGAGGATCCCGATCCTCGAGAGCACGGCCGAAACCGGCAATCTCGAGGACGTGTTCTTCCGGCTCACCGCGACGACGACGAACGAGGAGGAACCCCGATGACCCGCTCGATCCGATCGGAGCTGCTGAAGCTCCGCACCATCCGGCTGCCTCTCGGCCTTCTGGCCACGGCCGCGGGACTGACCGCGCTGATGACGGTCCTCGGAGCGGCCAACGCCGGAGGATCCGGGCACATGGCCCCGCCTCCGCTGTACACGACGGCCGGCCTCACGGATGTGCTCACCCGGACCGGCTTCGCGATGCTCCTGGCGGCGGTGTTCGGCATCACCGTCTCGGCCGGCGAGTTCCGGCACGGGACGGCCACGGCCACCTACCTGGCGACGCCGGATCGGGTCCGCGTCCTGACGGTCAAGGCCCTGGTCGCCGCCGGGGTGGGGTTGCTGTTCGGGCTGGTCGCCGCCGGGGTCACCACCGGCGTCGGCCTGGCGTTCGCGGCCGCCAAGGGCTATGAGGTGTCGGTCGGCGCGGCGACCATGATCCGCTTCGCGGCCGGAGCGACGCTCGGGGCCGGGCTGCTCGCCGCGGTGGGGGTCGGTCTGGGATCGCTCATGCGCTCGCAGTTGAGCGCGATCGTCTCGGTGTTCGCCTGGGGGTTCGTGGTCGAGCAGGTCCTCGGCGGTCTGTTCGACTCCACCCAGCCCTACCTCCCGTACACGGCCGCCACGACGATGGCCGGCTCCAGTCTCGGGGGAGGAACGGAACCGCTCCCGTTCGCGCTGGCGGCGGCGCTGGTGGCGGTCGTCGCGGTGCTGATCTCGGCTGTGGCCGCGCGAACCACCGTTCAACGAGACATCTCGTAGCCGCGCTCCTCGGTGGCGCGGCTCGGTATTGTCGCGGGACCTGTCGCCGGACCGAGGAGGGACGCCACGATGAGCGACCGAACCCCCGAGCAGCGACCGACCGCCCCCTGGGTGGGGACCCCGGAGGACGCCGCACGCCGGGCGGAGGAGGCTGCGGCGAACGCCGAGCGGAACCGGGCAGAGGCCTTCGCGCTGGCCGAGACCGCCCGGGAGGCCGCGGTGGAGGCCGCCAGGAAGGCCGGCCGCTTCTCCCGGGAGTTCCTGGTCACGGTGATCTCGGTGGTGACCACCGCCTTCGGCGTGGTGGTGGCCCTGGCCTGGAACACCGCGCTGTCGACCTGGCTCGCCCGGTATTCGAAGGACGCCCAGATCGTGGGGCTCTTCGTCTACGCCGTCCTCATCACGTTCATGGCCGTGATCGCGATCGTGATGCTCTCCCGGCTCGCGCGGCGGATCGGCGCCGAGCCGATCGAGTTCAAGATCGGGCCGAAGAAGGAGTAGCGCGGCCGAGACCGGCCCGGCGCTACGTGGACTTGACGCAGGGGCCCGTGGCCGGGCAGGTGACGATGCCGTGCTCGAACGTGGATCGCACGGTGCCACCGCCCATGGCCTTGACGTCCGACGTGGGGAACCCGAGCGCCCCCCCCGCTCCCCCATGGTCCAGGTAGTACCCGAGGACGGGGCCGTGCACCTCGAAGGTGCCGACTCCCACCTTCTGGTAGATCCGGCCGCCGTCGAAGTCGGCCCGGAAGCACGACGGCGAGCCCCCGCACCCCTTCGGCCGCCGGAGGGTCATCACGCTGGTCCTCGGGAGGCCCAGCAGTCCCTTGACCCCGCCCAGGGCCTTGAACTTCTTGTAGATCATGCCGTGGAGCCACGACGTGCTCTCGCGAGCGCTGTTCACGTAGACCGCGCCGTCGGCGAACTTCTGGGCCCGGCCTCCGGGGACGGCGAACGCGGCGGTCCGGGCCAGGCCCGGCGCGCACATGAGCGAGTCGTACCGGTTCCGGATGGCCCCCTCGACGTTGCGGTTCACGTCGATCCACACCTTGTCGTCCATGAGCCCCAGGATCGAGCTGAAGGTGGGGCCCTTCATGCTCGCGCTGCTCCCGGCCCGCCCACCGGAGCCGTTGACCGTGATCGAGATGATCCGGCCGGACTCCGAGGCGTAGTTGATCGGCCCGAACGAGGTCACCGTGCCCACGTCGTAGTAGTTGTCGATGAGGTTCGTGACCTGCGACTGGGTGAGCCCCTCGGACCACACCCGGGCCGAGTTCCGGTCCGAGACGTAGTCGCCCGGGTCGCACACGGCGCGGAGGTACGGGATCGGATCGTCGAACCACACGTTCTCGTTGTCCTCGGTGTACCCGCCGCTCGCGGAGTAGTAGTTCGCCAGGGTCACGTCGCCCCGGTACGTGACGACCTTGCCGCTGGTCCCGTCCACGGCCTTACGCCACGCGGCGGCGTAGGAGTCGGCCTCCTTGTCCCACCCGATGTAGGCCTGGTCCACCGAGGTGGGGTACACGCCGCAGTTGCAGTTCCCGTGGTCGTCCCGGTGCAGCCCCCGCCAGTTCTCCATGTAGAACGCGTACGTCCGGCCCGCCACCGCCTGGGCCTTCATGGCCGCCATGGGCCACGACGAGGGCACCTCTCCGAGCCCGTACAGGTACTTGTCGGGGGTCATCACGCCGATGGCCCGCAGGAGCCACGCGCAGCTCGAACACGGCTTGTACGTGTTGAACTCGATGAAGCCGTGCGCGTAGGGATGCCCGGCTTCGGGGATCCGCACCATCGAGTCGTTCTGCTCGAATGCAGCGAACATCTTCCACTTCGGCCCGCCGGTGGTGGCCACCAGCACGTTCCGGTTGTTGAACAGCTTGTAGTGGCCGTCGGCGTCGATCCGGACGGTCCACGTGGCGCCCTGGGGGATCTTGTAGCGGTCCTTGTAGTCGATGGAGCCGAACCGCAGGGCCACCGGCCCGCCGAGCGCGGCGAGGTGAAGGACTCCGCGGTCCCAGGTCAGTCCCACCCGGATGATCGTGGGCGATCCGCTCGGGGCATTCTGGACCTGGGACCTCGTGTAGAAGTGCGTGAGGATGTGGTTGGAGTCCCAGCCCCGGGTGGCCAGGCCGTAGGCGCCCCACTGGGACAGGCCGATGCCGTGCCCCCAGCCCGAGCCGTAGAAGATGAAGGTCTTCTCGGTCCTGGAGGCCTTCCCGGCGCTCGGTGCGGCCGGCGCGGGGGGTCGCTGCGACGCCGACGAGGGGTCTCCGCCGTTGGCGCGCGCGGCTCCGGCGGGCAGGATGGCCGCCAGCGCGGCCAGGACGATGATGACGAGAGATCGATTCCGCATATGTAGGGGCCGGCGGTTCCGGCAACGTAACACATCGTCCTCGGACCTCGGAAGCTTGACGGCGAGTTGTCCGATTTCAAGGCGACGCGGCGGATTCGGGGGGCGATTTACCGTCGATCGAGTAGGACCACCGGTCCCCGCGGGATCGCCCGGGGGGATCGGCCGCCCGGACGGGCCGTTCGGGCGAACGGTGGGGCGTCCGGACGCCTGGGCCCGATCGGGCTTCAGTCGGGGGCCGCGGTTTCCCCGGATGGCACGCGGAGGCCCTCGGCACCCATCCCGTCCGGGACGCGGGCGCCCTGGCCCAGCACCGAATCCGAGAGCGACGCGTCCGCGCCGACCACCGCGCCCAGGCCGACGATGGACCCGCTGACCCGGCTCCCCCTGCCCACCAGGCACCCGGCGTGGAGCACGGAGTCCTCCACCACCGCGTCCTCGCCCACCGACGCCTCCGGCCCCACCACCACCCACCGCCCCAGGCGGGCCCGGGGATCCACCACGGCGCCGTCGGCCACGCACGGCGCCGGGACGTCGATGCCCTCCAGGCGGCCCTCCAGCACGTCGAAATGGGCCTGGAGGTACTTCTCGGGGGTCCCCAGGTCCATCCAGTAGGCCCGGGTCACGAACCCGTACAAGGGCCGGTCGCTCGAGATCAGCTTGGGGTAGATCTCCCGCTCGATCGAGATGGTCTGCCCCACCTGCCATCCGTCGAGGGCCTCGGGCTCGAGCACGTACGTGCCGGCGTTGACGTCCCCGGGGACGAGGTCGGCCGGCTTCTCCCGGAACTCCAGGACCCGGCCGTCGGGTTCCGTGGCCACCAGGCCGAACGGCCGGGCATCCTCCACCCGGGACAGCGTGATGGTGGCCATGGCCCGGTGGTCCCGGTGGAACCGGAGGAGGGCCGACAGGTCGAGGTCGGTGAGGATGTCGCCGTTCAGGACGAAGAACGGCTCGGGGTCCAGGTACCGCAGCGCGTTCACGATCGCCCCGCCCGTGCCCAGCGGGTGGGTCTCGGTGATCCACGTGATCTTGGGGTCGCCGTGCCGTTCGGCGATGAACGGCCCGAAGGTCTCCTCCAGGTACGGCGACGACAGCACCACCTCGTGGACGTCGTGGTCGGCCAGGTGGTCCAGGACGCGGTGCAGGAACGGCCGGTTCGCCACCGGGAGCAGCGGCTTGGGGACGGTTTCCGTGAGCGGGCGCAGCCGGGTGCCCTCCCCCCCCACCAGCACCACGGCCTTCACCGCCGGGCCTTCCTGGTCTGCAACGAAACCAGCTCGGCCCGGGCCCGCAGCGCGACCCACGCGAACGGCAGGAGGGCCCGCCGCCACCCCGTGGCCCGGTGCTTGCGGTAGTACCGGTAGATCGAGCGGGAGTGGATGAGGTTCATCCGCCGGGACCGCCCGGTGGACACCCCGCCCTCGTGCACGACCTCGACCTCCGGCGTGAACACCACCTTCCACCCCGCCCGGGCCAGGCGGGTGCACAGGTCGAGCTCCTCGCCGTACAGGAAGAACCCGTCGTCGAGCAAGCCGATCCGGTCGAGCGCCTCCCGCCGCAGGAGCATGGCGGACCCCGAGACCCAGTCCACGTCCCGCTCCGTGGTCCGGTCCCACCCCGCGATCGTGTAGGCCCGGGTGAACCGGTTGTCCGGCACGAACGGGCCCAGGAAGGCGTGCCCCACGGCCTGCGAGATCGAGGGGAACGTGCGCCCCGACGGGTACAGCGAGCCGTCGGAGTTCCGGATCAGCGGGCCCAGCAGCCCGGCCCGGGGTCGCTCCCGGGCCAGCTTCACCAGCGCCCCGAGCGTCCCCAGGGTGAGCTCGGCGTCGGGGTTCAGCACGAACACGAACGGGGCCGCCGACGCCCGCAGGCCCTGGTTCACCGCCGCGGCGAACCCCCGGTTGTCCCGGTTCTCCACCAACGTGATCCCGGGGAAGGCCTCCTTCGCCCGCACCCCGCTCCCGTCCCGGGAGGCGTTGTCCACCACGAACACCTCCAGCGCGGCGTCGCCGGCCGTCGCGAGCACCGATGACAGGCACCGCAGGAGGTGGTCGCCCGCGTTGTAGTTCACAACGACCACCGAGAGATCGGCCTCCCGGCCCGCTTCCCTCATGATCCGGTCTGCGAGGGTACTACCCGCCTCGCGGGGCCCCGAGACGCCGTCGTCTTCACGGCGCTCAGCCGTGGGACGGCGTCCGGGACACCAGGACAATGCCCGCCACGATGAGCGCCACCCCGCCCCACCGCAGCCCCGTCACGGCCTCGCCCCGCAGGGTGTCGTACAGGACGATCACCACGTAGGTCAGCGCGGCGAACGGGTATGCGAACGACAGCGCCGCCCGCGACAGCACGGCCAGCCACACGAATGCCGACAGCCCGAACAGGCCCAGCCCCCCCCATACCCAGAACGTGGTGGCCGCCACCCGGAGCGACTCCCCGTCCAGCCGAAACGGCCGGTGCAACTCATGGGTGACGTGGGTCATCCCGTGCTTCAGCACGATCTGTGCCATGGCGGCGAGCAGGACGGAGACCAGGATGAGTCCGAGGAGCATCTGGGGGCTTCCTTTCGGATCGATGTCGGCGTGTTCGATGTCCCATTCGTCGGTGTGGCCGGGCCGGGCTCCCCGGAACCACCCGAGCGGGCGCCGGAACAGCCCGCCCGGACGGGCCGGCACGGCCGGCGGCCTCTCCGGAGGGTCTCCCACGTCGCCGGCCGGCCGTCGGGTCCCGCTCACGGACGTGCCTCGCCGGTGCGCGCGGCGGGAGACGCTTCTCGCGCGGCGGTGATCTCCGCCGCGGCCTCCCGGATCAGCGCGGCCAGCTCGTCGTCGGTGTCGAACACCCGGCCGCCGGGGCCGGCCTGCTCGGGGAGACCCCCGGCGGCCGACACCAGCGCCGGCGTCCCCAGGGCCCGGGCCCGGGCCAGGGCGCCGGAGGACCACGACCGCCGGTACGGCACGATCAGCCGGTCGGCCCCTGCCATCCAGGCGTCGAAGTCCTCGTCGCTCACGTAGCCCTCTCGCACGTCCACTCCCGGCGATCGCCGGGCCGCCTCGCGCAGTTCGGACGCCCACGCCACGTTCTCCGGCGTTGCGTCCCTCACCGATCCGACGATCGCGAGCCGCCCCGGCGATCCCGCCACCGCGAACGCCACCACGGCGCGGTCGAAGCCCTTGTCCGGATGGAGGAATCCCGCGCACAGGAACACGGGCTCGTCCGGGGGCACCCCCAGCCGCGCCCGGGCCTGCTCGCGCGACGGCCGAGCGTACACGGTGACCCCCTCCGTGTGGTCGACCAGTCGGGCCCGGACCTCGGGAAGGCGGTACTGCCGCCGGAGCGCGTCGCGGAGGGACGCGGTGTGGAACACCAGCGTGGCCCGGGCCAGCGCCCTCCGGAGCAGGGCGTAGTCCGGCCGCCACCGAACCGGCGGGTCGGCCTCGTGCACCACGATCTCGGTCTGCGGCCGCCTCCGGACCAACGCCAGCAGCGCGGCACTGGTCCGGACCTTCGACACCGCCGCCCGCGCCCCGGGCCGGTAGTACAGGGCCGGCTGGAAGTGCACCACGATCCGGTCGAACCCCCCGCCCCGCAGGGCCGCCTCCCGGAACGGGCGGCCGCCGTCGAACGGCACCCGGACGTCGCCGTCACCGTCGGTCGGGGAGATCACCAGCACATCGTCGCCGGCCGCCTGGAGCCGGTCGGCCTGGGTCCGCGCGTACGCGCCGATCCCGCAGTGGCGCGGCGGATACGACGACACGATCAGGACGCGAGACAAACCTAGAGATCCTCGACGTCGACGTCGATGGGGATGAACACCTGCCCGGGGTTCTCGGCGCCGGTGCGCACGGTGAACGCGTAGCGCTGCTCCTGCACGTGGTACACGGTGGAGGGCTTCTTCCCCTCGAACGGGTGGAACCGCACGCCCTTCCAGTCGGTGTTCGTCCCGAACACGAACTTGTTGTTCTCGTCGTGCAGCGCGAACGAGATCACCGGGTCCTCCACCGGCTTGTTCGCCTTGAGGTCCACCTGCAGGGTGAGGGTCTCCCCGGACACGGCCTGCTCGCCGGACGAGCCGTCCTCCCGGATCAGCGAGGCGCTCACGATCTCGACCTCGCGGGTGCCCTGGTCGGTGGCGTAGGCCAGGTCCTCCTTCAGCATGGACAGGCGGAACGTCCGGACCACCTCGTCGGGGTCGCCCGCCGCGTGCACCAGGCCCTTCTGGAGCATCACGGCCTGGTCGCAGATCTGGCGGACCAGGTCGGCCGCGTGCGTCACGAACACGATGGTCCGGCCTTCCCGCTGGAACTGCTGGATGCGGTCCAGGCACTTCCGCTGGAACGCTTCGTCGCCCACCGCCAGGACCTCGTCCACCAGCAGGATCTGGGGCTCCACGTGCACGGCAACGGAGAACCCCAGCCGGACCACCATGCCGCTGGAGTAGAACTTCAGCTGGGTGTCGATGAAGTCCTCCAGCTCGGAGAAGTCGACCACCGCGTCGAACACGGCGTCGGTCTCCGCCCGGGAGAGCCCCAGGATCGACCCGTTGAGGTAGACGTTCTCCCGGCCGGTGAGCTCCGGGTGGAAGCCCGCCCCCAGCTCCAGCAGCGCGGCGATCCGTCCCCGCGTGACGACCCGTCCCTCGGTCGGGCGCAGGATCCCGGCGATGATCCGGAGCAGCGTGGACTTCCCGCTCCCGTTCGGCCCGATGAGTCCGGTAGTGGACCCGTGCGGCACGTCGAACGAGACGTCCTTCAGGGCCCAGAACTCCTCGGCCCGCGTGCGGAGCCTGCCGACACGCTGCTTCACCGACGTGGGCTTCTCGCGGTACCGGCGGAACTTCTTGCCGATCCCCTGGACCTCGATCGCCGGAGTGCTCACAGCTCCTCCGCGAAGTCCCCGGCCTGACGGAAGAAGTACCGCCACGTCACGAGGATCAGCAGCATCGAGACCACGCAGGAGATGGACAGGAAGACCGCCTGCTTGCCGATCGAGAAGTCGAGCAGCGCCCGGGTGTGATGGTGCAGGACCTTCACGTGCCTGTTGGTCGCCGGCCCGACGATCTTCCTTTCGGTCACCGTCCACGTGACGACCTTGTAGATGGCCCGCTGGAACCCCGAGAGGATCGTGGCCATCGGGTTCAGGATCAGGTACGCGTACAGCCCGCCCTCCAGGAACCGGGAGTGCAGGAACTTGTCCTGGATGGCGGCCATCGGGTAGATGACCGGGCTCAGCCAGAACCACATCAGCATGGCCAGCGACAGCAGGTGCTGGGTGTCGCGGTACTTCACGTTCAGCGCGGCGACGAGGAACGACAGCGACAGCGAGAACAGCAGCAGCGCGACGAACGCCAGCGGCAGCAGGACCATGTTCAGGCCGAACGGGTTGTGCGAGAGGATCGCCAGGAACGCCCCCAGCACCACCGCCTGGAAGACGAAGTCGACGAGGGAGGCTCCCATGGACGCCAGGGGCAGGATCTCGCGGGGGAAGTACACCTTCTTGACCAGGTTCGCGTTCTCGACCACCGACCGCGACGCCCCCGTGAGCGAGCCGTTGAACACGTTCCACGCGAGGATCCCGGAGAGGATGTAGATCGGGAAGTCGGGGAGCCCGTTCGGCAGGATCACCCCGAACACCAGCCAGAACACCAGCAGGAACAGCAACGGGTTCAGCATGGCCCACGCGGCGCCGAGCAGGGAGGAGGTGTACTTGACCTTGACCTCCTTGCGGGTGAGGTTGCCGAGGATCTCGCGGTACCGCCACAGCTCCTTCAGCCGGCGGATGGGATGGAGCTTCGGCGACTCGGAGGTGGTGGTCTTCGACGGCTCCTCGGCCGTGATGACCCGTTCCTCGACCTTCTCATCCAGCGCCATCGATGAACTCCTTCAGCGCCACGTCGAGGGAGGGCAGCGGCCCCACCCCGAGGTCCTCCGTGAACAGGCTGGTGAGCGCGGAGTTCGCCGGCCGGGCGGCGGGGAGGTCGAGGTCCTGGACCTCCTGGCGCTCCACGGACACCGGCAGGCCCTCCAGGAACCGGATCCGGGTCAGCACGTCGAACCAACTGGCCGGCTCCGGCCCGGCCAGGTGGTAGGTCCCGAACCGCTCTGTCAGCACCAGCGGGAGGAGCCGCTCCGCCAGGTGGCGGACGAACGTCGGCGTCCCCACCCGGTCGGCCAGGGCCCGCCCGGACTCGCCCTCGCGCATCGCGGCGACGGTCCGCGACAGGTGGTCGTTCCCGCCGCCGAACAACCAGCCGGTCCGCACCACGAAGTGCTCGGGGACGTGCCGGCGGACCATGACCTCGCCGCCCAGCTTGGTCCGGGCGTACACGGAGATCGGATTCGGGCGGTCCAGCTCGTCGTACGGCGAGCCCTTCTCGCCGTCGAACACGTAGTCGGTGGACACATGCAGGAGCACGGCCCCGCACCGCCGGGCCGCCAGGGCCAGGTTGTGCGGGCCGATCGTGTTCGACCGGTACGCCTCCTCCCGCTCGGTCTCGCAGTCGTCCACGCGGGTCATCGCGGCGAGGTTCACGATCGCGTCCGGCTTCACCGGGACCACGCGCTGCATCACGGCGTGGTGGTCGCCCACGTCAAGCTCGGCGTGCGCGAACGGGTAGACGTCGTGGTGGCCGGGGACCTCCGCCAGGAAGGCCCGGGCCACGGCGCCGCCGGAGCCGGTGACCACCAGCCTCATCGCCGGCCTCCCTCCAGCCGTGCGGCGTTCTCGCGGTACCAGTCCACGGTCCGGGCCAGCCCGTCGGCGAACCTGATCTCGGGCTTCCACCCCAGCTCGGCCAGGCGGGTCCAGTCCAGGGCGTAGCGGAAGTCGTGCCCCGGGCGATCCGGGACGAACTCGATGAGCGACGGCGACGCGCCGGCCATCCGGCACACCTCCCGGGCCAGCTCCAGGTTCGTGATCTCGTGACCTCCGCCGATGTTGTACGTCTCCCCCGCCCTTCCGGCGTCCTGCACGGTGAGCACCGCCCGGGCGAAGTCCAGCACGTGGAGCCATTCCCGGCGGTTCGACCCGTCGCCGTAGACGGGGACCTCCAGCCCGGCCAGGGCCGCCCGGGCGAACGTGGGAATGGCCTTCTCGGGATGCTGGCGGGGCCCGAACGCGTTCGTCCCCCGGACCAGGGTCACCGGCATCGCGTGGGTGACACGGTAGGCCCGGCACAGCAGGTCGGCCCCGGCCTTCGTGGCCGCGTACGGGCTGTTCGGCAGGAGCGGGTCGTCCTCGGTGAACGCGCCCCGGCGGACCGAGCCGTACACCTCGTCGGTGGACACCACCAGCAGCGGCTTCTCCGCCCGGCGGCACGCCTCCAGCACCACCTGCGTCCCGAGCACGTTGGTCCGGACGAACTCGCTGGAGTCCGCGATGCTCCGGTCCACGAACGACTCCGCCGCTGCGTGGATCACCGACGTGGACCGCGCCACCAGGCGCGCCACGGCGTCGGCGTCGACCACGTCGCCCTTCACGAAGTCGAACCGGGGGTTGCCGCGGTGCTGGGACAGGTTGTCGACGTTCCCGGCGTAGGTCAGCCGGTCGAGCACCGTGACGCGCAAGCCATCCCGTTCCAGCAGGAGGTCCACGACGTGGGACCCCACGAACCCCGCCCCACCGGTCACCAGGACGTGTTCGGAGCGCGTGCGCTCGACGGCCGGTCCCCGGGCGGTCACTTGAACACCATGTCCCAGGAGTAGGGAACGTCGGGCGAGTTCCAGGGGACCCGGAACTCGTCGGGCTGCTCGTGGTGGTAGGGCTCGTTCGGCGCGTTGATGACCAGCGCCTCCTCCTGCGAGACGCACTTCCACCCGTGCAGGACGCCCGCCGGGACCCGGATCAGCACCGGGTTGTGCTCCCCGATGTGGTACTCGGACAGCTTCCCGCGGGTCGGCGAGCCCTCCCGGCCGTCGTACAGCACCAGCTTGACCATTCCCCTCACGCAGCAGAAGTTGTCGTCCTGGACCTTGTGCAGGTGCCAGGCCTTGACCACGCCAGGGTAGGTCGTGGACAGGTACACCTGCCCGAACTTCGTGAAACCTTCATCGTCGGCCCGCAGGATCTCCATCAGGCGGCCCCGCTCGTCGGGGATCACCCGGAGGGGCTTGATCCACACGCCGTCGATGAGATCGCTCATTGGCTGGGTCCCGGTGGGTCGGTGGTCGCTCGTCGCTCGTGGTGGCGAGAAAATGGCCTCGGACCAGCGAAGTCTAGCAGCGCGGACCCTCGATCCCGGGAATCTCGGGCTCCGGCCCCGGCCAACAGGGGCCTGCTACAGTGCCCCCCATGCCCAAGCATCGCGACCTCGCGAAGAAGCTCCTTCCCGACCGGTTCGTGGACTGGTACCGGGCTCGCCGCGTCGCCATCCTGGAATCGGCCGGGGGGGCCACCAGGATCACCCCCGGGCTGTTGGTGCGCATGTTCTGGCGGAAGCTCTCCCCGATCCGCGATTTCTTCCGCCGGATCGTGGTCAGGATCCTGCCGAAGTCGGTGGTGAACAAGCTCAGGGCCCGCCGGGCCCGCAAGCGGTACCTGAAGGCCCTGGGATACGAGCTGCTGGAGCGGGAGACCCGGCTCGACTACCTCGAGGGTCGGGTGGCGGCACGGCGCGACGGGTTCTACGAGCGGATCGTGAAGGACGTCCTGGAGCGGACCGAGCTCATCCTGCAGGAGCTCGACCGGCGCATCGAGGGCGTGTCGGCCCGTACCGGCGAGCGGCTGAACGCCGTGGAGGAGCAGCTCGTGCAGCTCCGCGAGGAGATCGGCCGGCTCCGCCAGCTGTCCGACCCCGCGCTCCGCGACGTCGGGGACAGGGCTCGGGCGGAGATTCCGGAGATCGCGTCCGTCGAAGGACACGAGGATGCCGAGGCCGGCGAGCGCTCCCGGCCCGGGGATCGCGACGGAGGCGAGAGCGGAGGACCCGCGAGCGGCACCGGGAGCGGAACCGGCAACGGCCGGATCGCCGCCGGTGCCCCCGCGATCACCCCGGCGGCGCCCCGGCCCGAGTAGGCAGGGAGCCCGATCGTTGAAGCTGGCCTGGTTCAGCCCGTTGCCGCCGATGCCGTCGGGCATCTCGGACTACACGACGGAGATCGTCCCGTACCTCGCGGAGAAGGTGGACATCGACGTGGTGTGCCCCCGGCCCGGCGTGTTCCGCAAGCCCCAGGTGCCGGCCGGGGCCAGGCTCCGGGACCCCGCGATCTTCTACCGGCACGCCTACGACGCCGTCTACTACCACCTGGGCAACAACCCGTATCACGAGTTCGTCTACACGCTGGCCCGCAAGAACCCCGAGATCGCCGTGTTCCACGACGCTGTCCTTCATCACCTCATCGCCCACGTTACGATCGAGGCCGGCGGTGACGACGCCCGGTACGAGGGCATCCTCCACGGCGAGTACGGCGAGCGGGGGACCCGCCTGGCCAACCTCCGGCGGAACGCCATCGCCACCGACTACGAGAAGTTCCTGTTCCCGCTCACCGCGCACGTCGCCCAGATGGCGCGCGGGATCGTCGTCCACAGCCAGGACGCGGCCGACCGCATGCGCGAGGCCGCACCGAACGTGCCGCTGGTGGTCATCCCCCACCACGCCGGCGAGCCCCCCAAGGCCGTGGAGGGAATCGACCGGGACGAGGCCCGCCGGCGGCTGAAGATCCCGCCGGAGGCGTTCGTGGTGGGGCACTTCGGCTTCATCACCAGGCCCAAGCAGCCCGCGGCCGTGGTCCGGGGGTTCGGGGCCCTGCACGGGGAGTTCCCGGACTCCATGCTGATGATGGTGGGGGCCGACCACACCGGCGGGGCCCTGGGCCGGCTGGTGGACCAGATGAAGCTCCGCGACGCCGTGCGGATGGCGGGCTACGTGGACCTCGAGAAGCTCTACATCTCGATACGGGCCTGCGACGCGATGATCAACCTGCGGTACCCGACGGCCGGGGAGACCTCGGGTACGCTGGCCCGGTCGCTCGCCGAGGGCCGGGCGGTGATCGTGAACAACTACGCCTCGTGGGCGGAGCTCCCTTCCGATGTCGCGCTCAAGGTCGAGATCGACGGTCCGCAGGACGAGCAGGTCGGCCAGCACCTGCTCGACCTGGCCCGCGACCCCGCGTTCCGGGCGGGCATCGAGGAGCGGGCCCGAGCCTACGCCCACGAGTTCCTGGACCCCGACCGGTGCAGGGACCAGTACATCTCGTTCGCCCGCGAGGTCGGCGGGCAGGAGAACCCCGCGACCATGATCCTGCCGGAGGAGCACCGCCCGGGACGGCCCCTGACGTGGGCCGAGCAGCAGTCCCTGCACGCCCGGCAGCGCCCCCGGATCGACGACCTGGCCGGGGCCACCCTGGGCCAGGACGGCGTGACGGCGTACGTGGACCTGCTGTACCGCATGATCCTTCGCCGGCCGGCCGAGCCCGAGGCCCTCCGGCACGCCCACGCCGAGCTGTCGTTCGGCGGCAAGCTGACCCGGGCCGGGCTGGTCCGGCGCCTGTTGACCAGCCGGGAGTTCCAGGAGGTCCTGACTCTGGAGCAGATCCTCCGGGACAGGGCCCACTCCCAGCACCCGTTCAGCATCCCGCCCGGCGAGACGCTGGCCGCGCCGAACACCACGGAGCGGGCGGTGGAGATCCCGTGGATGATCTCGCGGTACGAGGGGGAGCGGCGGGTGCTGGACATGGGCTACGCGTTCGCCTCCGGTGTGTACCTCACCGCGCTGCTCGAGCTGAAGATCCCCTCGCTGCACGGGCTGGACCTGGCCGTGCTGTCGGTCCCCGGCATGCACCGCGTGAGGGCGGACATGCGGGACCTCCCGTACCGGAGTGGCTCGTTCGACCTGCTGTGCTGCCTGTCCACGCTGGAACACATCGGCTTCGACAACACGCGCTACGGGCTGCCGTTCCAGCAGAAGGACCCCGGCGCCGCGGCTCGCTCCCTGGAGGAGATGGCCCGGATCCTGGCGCCGTCCGGCCGCGTGCTCATCTCGGTCCCCTTCGGGCGCCGCGAGGAGCGGGGGTGGATGTTCCAGTACGACGCCGACGCGTGGGAGGAGCTGATCAGGCGGAGCCCGTTCCGGATCCTCGAGCAGGAGACGTTCCGCCTCAATTCGGACGGGTGGACCCGGGTGAACGACCCCAGGGCCATGGGCCTGCTGTCCTACGGCGAGGAGGCCCCGGCCGCCACCGGTGTCCTCTGCGCGGTCCTGGCTCTGCGCTGACCCTCACTCGGCGTCGGGCAGCTTGGCGGCGAGCAGGCGGCCGCACTCGCCACAGAACAGCCAGATCACCTCTCTGCTCCGGTCCCCGCCCTGCTCCCTGACCGACCCGAACCGCGACCGCGCCGACTCGGTGAGGTCCGCGCGGCACGACGGGCAGCTCGGGGGCATCTCGGCTTCCTCCGGCGGCGGCTGTGCCGCACCGCCGCGTCGTTCCGTGCGCAGGAACCCCGCGGGGCGACCGCTCTCACCACGGCGGCGGCCGGCTCGGATGCGTCCGGTGCTCGGGTCAGCCTCCCCGGTCGCGAGGAGCTCGACCACCTTCTGCCGGACCGCCTTCAGCGTCACCCCCTGCCTCCGCAGGGCCTGCGCCGCGACGCCCTCTCCCTCCCGGACCAGGCCCAGCAGAAGGTGCTCCGTCCCGATGTAGTGGTGGCCGAGCTCGAGCGCCTCCCGCAGCGACATCTCCAGGACCTTCTTGGCCCGGGGCGTGAAGGGGATGTGGCCGGTCGGGGGGCTGTCACCCTGCCCGACGATCTCCAGGACGAGCTCCCGGACGGCGACCAGCTCCACGCCCAGCGACTCGAGAGCGTTCGCTGCCACTCCCACGCCATCGTGGATGAGGCCGAGCAGGAGATGCTCGGTCCCGATGTAGGCGTGGTTGAGCATCCTCGCCTCGGTCTGCGCGAGGACCACGACCCTCCGGGCCCGTTCGGTGAACCGTTCGAACACCTCGGGTCGAGGATACGGCCGGACGGCTCGGTTGGGGAAGGGTCTCTGCCCTCTCAGGTGACCTGGACCTGGCCGTGGTCGCCCACGATGAGGCGGTGGGCGCCCGGCCCTTCGGCCCGGCGGACCTCGACCTCCTTGCCCAGGATGGACCCGGCCAGGCCCCGGACGTCCTCGATCGAGCACTGCTCCATGACGATCGAGTCCTCGACCCTCGAGCCGCGCACGGTGCACCCGTAGGAGACCGATGCGAACGGCCCGATCACCGAGTCCTCCACCACCGAGCCCTCGCCGACGATCGACGGGCCGCGGACCTCCGACCGGATGACCTTCGCCCCCCGCTCCACGACCACGATGCCGGTGAGGCGCGACGCCGTGTCGACATCGCCGTCCACGCGGGTCCGGAGCTGCTGGAGCATCATCCGGTTGGCCTCCAGAAGGTCCTCGGGGCGGCCGGTGTCCTTCCACCACCCGTTGACCATCGAGGCCCGGACCGGCTTCCCGTCGTCGATGAGCCGCTGGATGGCGTCGGTGATCTCGAGCTCGCCCCGCCACGACGGCTGCAGGGTCTTCGCGGCCTCCACGATGGAGCGGTCGAACAGGTACACGCCGACCAGGGCGAGGTCGGAGATGTGCTCCCTGGGCTTCTCCACCAGCCTCGTGACGTGGTCGCCGTCGAGGACCGCAACGCCGAACCGCTCCGGCTCCGGCACCCTCGCCAGGAAGATCTGCGCGGCCGGCCGGTGGCGTTCGAACTCCTCCACGAACGCCCGCAGCCCCTCGAGGAGCACGTTGTCCCCGAGGTACATCACGAACGGCTCGTCGCCCAGGTAGTCCTCGGCCGTGAGGACGGCGTGGGCCAGCCCCAGCGGAGCCTCCTGCGGCAGGTACGTGACGGCGAGACCCCAGGACGAGCCATCCGCCACTGCCGCCTTGACCTCCTCGGCCGTGTGCCCCACAACGATGCCCACCTCGCGGATCCCCGCATCGGCGATGTGCTGGAGCGCGTGGAACAGGATCGGCGTGTTCGCGATCGGGATCAGCTGCTTGGCGTTCGTGTGCGTGATCGGCCGGAGGCGCGACCCCTCCCCTCCCGAGAGGACCAGCGCCTTCACGGGCTCATCCGCAGCCGCTCGTGCCGCCCCCGGAGCTTGGCGGCGCCGGTGAGGAGATCGGTTGCCCCGCGTACGTGCTCGGCACGACCACAGCCACGTCGAGTCCTCCCATCGTCCCGGGCGGCGCCGGCTGCTCCGGCACGGATCCGAGGAACCCGTGCACCACGTCCGCCGCGGCTTTCCCCTGGGGCGACCGTGCGAAGAGTATGGCGGGGCCCGTGACCCCGAACGGGTTGGACGTCGTCAGCGTCTGGAGGTCGAACCCGGACGTCTTCAGGTAGTCGTTGACCCGTTGCGCGACCCCGTTCGAGGTGCTGTCCACGACACCCACCCTGACCACGGCAGGGGAGGGCGGAGAGTTCTGCCCGGCCAGCCCCAGCTTGCCGAGTGGTTTTCCCTGCCGGATCCGCTTGAACAGCTCCTTGGCCTTCGGCAGCAGCGTGACGACGTCTCTGTTGCCCTCCGGCGTCTCAACGGACCCGAAGGGGTTCCCCGGCACCGAACGGAAGTCAACCGCCCCCGTGCTGATCCCCTGGAGCTTCTTGACGAGGTACATGAGCTCGGGGAGGCCTTTGTCCTTCAGGCCCTGGTCCACGAAGATGTTGCCGAGAACGGCCGAGATGATCTCCTCGGCGCGCACGACCATGGAGGGCTGCAGGGACCTGACCAGCACGGCCCGGAGGAACTGCTGCTGCCGAGAGATGCGGTTGAAATCCGGCGGGCCACTCTCGCACTCGACGTGGCGCGCCCGGACGAACGCCAGGGCCTGGACCGGATCGAGGTTGTAACAGCCGGCGTGCGGAAGGTTCAGACCCGTGAATTCGGTGTCGATCAGCGGTCGGTCGACGCAGATCGGAACTCCCCCGACGGCCTCGACCACGTGCTGGAACCCCGCCAGGTTCACCACGATGAAGTGATCCACCTTGATGCCGGTCAGGTTCCTGACCACCTGCGCGGTGCGGTACGGGCCATCCTCGAACGCAGACGTGATCTTGCCCATCCCATGGCCGGGGATGTGCACCCAGAGGTCCCGCGGGAACGACAGCACGATGGCCTTCTGCTGCCGCGGGTCGAGCCGCATCAACAGGATGGTGTCCGACCTGCGCCCAGCCACTCGCGGGTCGTCCGGCGATCCCCACAGCTCCTGCTGCTCTTTCGACAGGCCCGCTCGAGAGTCGCTCCCGAGCACCATGTACGTGCAGGTGTGCTCGCAGTCGCCGGTGATCACATCGCCGGGAGGCGGCGTAGGAAGCACACCGTTCGGCCCCCCGAGCGGCTGCTTCCACTCACGGAGGCTGTGGTCGGCCTTCTTGTACAGGAAGATGCCGTACGCGGACCCAGCAGCTACCGCCAGCGAGGCCAGCATCGAGAACACCAGGAAGATGGCGATGGGCCAGCGGCGCCGGTGACGCTCGGGGGCGGCCGGTTTCGGGGCGGCGTCGTCCGCCTGCCGGGGTCGCAGTTGCGTAGTCTTGGCCAAGCCGGGTTCAAGCCTACAGGTCGAGCAGTGGAAGGGTCGGCCGGCTCATGGACATCGTGTGGAATCCGTCCGGGGAGTACGTCGAGCGGGCCAATGTGACCAGGTTCATGCGGGCCCACGGCATCGGGTCGTACGAGGAGCTGGTCCAGCGGTCACAGGACGACGTCGAATGGTTCTGGGACGCCGTGGTGAAGGATCTCGGCATCGAGTTCTTCGAGCCTTACGCCCAGGTCCTCGACACGTCCGACGGCATCCCCTGGTCGACGTGGTTCACCGGCGGGACGGTGAACCTCGCACACAACTGCGTGGACCGGTGGGCCGAGCGCACGCCCGGCAAGGCGGCCGTGCTGTGGGAGGGCGAGGACGGGGCGGTCCGGAGCGTCACGTACGCGGAGCTCCGCGAGATGTCCGACCGCGCCGCCCACGGCCTCCGCGAGCTCGGCGTGGGCGCCGGCGACACCGTGGGGATCTTCATGCCCATGGCCCCGGAGACCGTGGCGGCCACACTGGCCTGCGCCAAGATCGGCGCCCCGTACCTCCCGATCTTCTCCGGGTTCGGCGCCGACGCGGTGGCCAAGCGACTCCAGGACGCCGGCGCCAGGGTGCTGTTCACCGCCGACGGCTTCTCCCGCAGGGGCGGGGCGGTGGACATGAAGTCGATCGCCGACGAGGCGTGCGCGGAGTCTCCGACCGTCGAGCACCGGATCGTGTGGGCGCGGCTGGGCGACGCCGCCCCGAAGCAGGCCTGGGACGAATCCCGGGACGTCGACTGGGACGAGCTCCTGGTGAGGCAGCCGGCCCGTTTCGAGACGGAGCGGCTCGACCCCGAGCACCCCCTGATGCTGGCGTACACCAGCGGCACCACCGGCCGGCCCAAGGGGTCGGTGCACGTCCACGGCGGGTTCCTGGTGAAGATCGCCTCGGAGGTGGCCTACCAGACCGACCTCCACCCAGACGAGACCCTGTTCTGGGTGAGCGACCTGGGCTGGATCATGGGGGCGTGGGAGATCGTGGGGGCCGGCGCCCTCGGTGCCACGGTGTTCCTGTACGAGGGCGCACCGAACCACCCTGGGCCCGACCGCATCTGGGACATGGTGGAACGCCACCGCATCACCACGCTGGGGATCTCCCCGACGCTGATCCGGGCCCTCATCCCGGCCGGGGAGGAGCACGTTCGCCGGCACGATCTCTCCTCGCTCCGGATCCTGGGATCCACCGGCGAGCCCTGGAACCCCGAGCCGTACATGTGGTTCCTGAACGAGGTCGGCGGCGGGCGGTGCCCGATCATCAACATCTCGGGGGGCACGGAGGTCGGGGCGTGCTTCCTGTCGCCCCTGCCCATCACGTCGCTGAAGCCGACCACGCTGCGGGGGCCGTCGCTGGGGATGGCGGTGGAGGTGTGGGGGCTAGACGGCCGGCCGGTGGCGCCCGGCGAGGTCGGCGAGCTGGTGTGCACGAAGCCGTGGCCGGGCATGACCCGCGGGGTGTGGGGCGACCCTCAGCGGTACCTCGATACGTACTGGAGCCGGTGGCCGGGCGTGTGGGTCCACGGCGATTGGGCCACGATCGACGAGGACGGCTTCTGGTTCCTCCTCGGGCGATCCGACGACACGATGAACATCGCCGGCAAGCGGTTGGGCCCGGCGGAGGTCGAGAGCGCGCTCATCGAGCATCCGTCGGTGGCGGAGTCGGCGGCGGTCGGCGTCCCCCACGACGTCAAGGGCGAGGCCATCTGGTGCTTCGTGGTGACGAAGCCCGGCTGGGAACGGGACGACGAGCTCGCCGCCGAGCTGAAGTCGACGGTGGCCGACCAGCTCGGAAAGTCCTTCAAGCCCGACCGGATCGTGTTCGTGGAGGAGCTCCCCCGGACCCGTTCGGCCAAGATCCTGCGCCGGGCCATCCGGTCCACCGTCCTGCACACCGATCCCGGCGACCTGTCCAGCCTGGAGAACCCGAGCGCCATCGAGGGGATCCGGCAGCGGCTCGGGGCCGCCACGAGCTGACGCGGGGAGCCCTTGGGTTGGGGCCGAGCGGGCCGATAGGGTATGGCCGACGATGGAGATGGCCGGACAGCGCTGCGCGCAGCGTGATCCGGGGCAGGAGCGACCACGAATGAAGTGCGGACCTCCGCGATCGGAGCGCCGTGTCCTGCCCCGTCGAACTCACGACCCCCGGCGGCGAGTCCCTGGTCGTGGTGCCGGTGCCGGCCGACGTGTCCGCGGCCTCCCTCATGGCGGTCACCGTCGAACAGGGCCGGGTCGGCGCTCCGACGTCCGACCCCATCTTCACCGCGCCGATCCAGGCGTGAGGCGTCAGGCGCCGACGGCCCTGCGGGAAATGTCTTCCCCGGGGGCGATCCGATCGGTCCCGGGCCGCGAACAGCAGGGGGGTGGTTGCCCGCGCGACCCCGGCGGGATGGTCCGACACGATGGTCCGAGAGGGGGGTCATCCGGCCGGGGTCGACCACGGTCGGGAGGTCGGCTCCGGAAAATCCATGTGCCGGAGCACGCCCCGCTTCTCACCCTCGCTGATGGTCTTCCCGCGTCTCCTGGACCTCGTGACGGCCCCGGGCGTCCTTGATGGCCGCCCCGCGGGCCATGCGGTTCTCCCGCCGGAGCTTCGCCTCGTGCTGGCGCTGCCGCTCCTCCTCGGTCGCCACCAGGACCGGCGGGACGGGTCGGGGCTTCCCGTCGGCGTCGAGCGCCACGAACACCAGGTAGGCGCTGGAGGAGTGGACCTTCCGGCCGGACACCGTGTTCTCGGCCTCCACCCGGACGCCGACCTCCATCGAGGTGCGTCCTGCGTCGTTCACCATGGCCTTGATCGTGACCAGGTCCCCCACGTAGACGGGCTCGATGAACGACATCTCGTCCATGGCCGCGGTCACGACGAGCCCCCTGCTGTGCTTGGCCGCCGCCAGCCCCGCCGCGGTGTCCACCAGCTTCATGATCGAGCCCCCGTGCACGTTCCCGACGTTGTTCGCGTCGAGGATGGTCATGAGCTGCACCAGCTCCACTTCCGAGTCGGCCGCCCGCCTGGGCGTGAGGTCGTCGTCCATCGAGCGGGGATGCTAGCGCACCGTCCCCGGCCGGCCTCAGATGATCGTCGTCGGGCTACTGCCTCGCCGCGGCATCCGCGAGTCCGGGCTCGGCGTCGGAGCGGCGGATCGTGCTCCCCCTCGGCGACTTCGTCACCTCCAAACGGACAGGGAGGATGTCGGCGAGCTCGCGGACATGGGTGATGACCCCGACCATCCGGCCGTCGCCGCCGAGCTGCTCGATGGCCTCCACCACCACCTCCAGCGTCTCGGGGTCGAGCGTCCCGAAGCCCTCGTCCAGGAACAGGCTGTCCAGCGATGCGTGCTCCGTGACGGCCAGGCTGGAGACCTGTTCCGCCAGGGCCAGCGCGAGGGCCAGCGAAGCCAGGAAGGTCTCCCCGCCGGACAGCGTGCGGACGCTCCTGGTCTCGTCCCCGTTCCACCGGTCGATCACCTGGAACTCGTCGTCGGCGTACTCCAGCTCGTACCGGCCGCTCGACAGGGCGGCGAGCCGCTGTGATCCGTCCACCGACATCAGGCGAAGGGCCTCAGCCTGCAGGAACGCGATGAGGCGGTCCGCCCTGAGCTCCTGGGCCAGCTGGTGGAACAGCGTGGCCCGGATCCGCAGCCCCCGGACCTGCTCGCGGAGCTCGGCAACCGCCGCGAGATCGCGCTCGAGCCGCTTCACCTCCTCCTGCTTCCTCGTCGCCTCGGCCACCTCCTCCCGCGACCGGCGATCCACCTCCGCCGCGAGGTCGTCCAGTGACGCGGCCTCGATCCCGAGGCCCTCGACCGCGTCGGCTGCCTGGGCCAGGAACCCATCCTCGGACGCAGCGCGGTCGTCCGCGGCCCTGCCAAGCGCCTCGCCGTATTCCGCCAGCGCGGTCGCCACGTTCCGGGCGGAGGCTGCCAGCGCCGGGGCGTCGTCGGACGCGGGGAGCTCGGGTGGGCCGGGCGCCGTGACATCGGCGACAATCGCGCCCACGCGTTCCGCCAGGCCTGCGGTGGAGATGCCCTCCAGCGCAGCCCGGGTCGTGGCCGCGTCGGCCCGAAGGCGCTCCCGGGTCCCCCGCGCCTCTTGCACCCGGCGATCGGCGTCGGCCGCCCCCCGCTCCGCGTCGCGCTCCGCGGCCACCAGCCAGTCCAGGCGGTCGGCCCGGGACGCCAGCTCGGCCACCGCGTCGTCGACCGGCTGGGCCAGGAACTTCGCCACGGCCTTCTCCTGCTTCGCGGACTCTCCGCGGCACCGAGCGACCTCCTCCGCCGCCGCGTCGCGTTCCCTCGCAACCGACTCCACACGCCCGCGAGCCCGCCCCACGGCGAGCTCTCGCTCCCTCACGGCCGCGGCGGCGGTCTCAGCTGCTGCCCGAACCCCGGCCTCCGCGCGCTCCGCATCCCGCAGCGCCCTCGCCCCCGGGGCGTGGGGCAGCGTGACCAGGGGCTCCCCGCACACCGGACACGGGTCACCGACGGCGAGGGTCGAGACCAGGGCGGCGATCCGGTCGGCGTGCCGGACCTCCTCGAGCCGGGCCACCGAGGCCCGATGCTCGGCGGCACGGCGTTCGGCGTCCGCCGTCGCGGCCGCCAGCTCCCGCTCCGAGTCGGCCACCGCAGCGGCGGCCTCCGGGACGACGCCCTCCTTCTCCGCCAGGATCCGTTCCCGGCGCCCCACCTCGGTCCGGGCCTCGGCCAGCCGTACAGCCTCGCCGTGGGCCCGCGCCAGGTCCGCGATCGTGCCCCACTCACGCTCGGCCGCCTCCCGCGCTGTGGAGGCGCGGCCGGCTGCCGCTCGAGCCCGGGCCGCAGCGATGTCGGCCTGCTGGAGGGCGCGGACTGCCCCGGCCGAGGCGGCGGCGAGGCCGTCCAGCGTCTCGACGTGCCTGGCTGCGGTTCGGGCCAGGGCAGCCGCCTCCGCCGCGCACGAGCGGAGGTCGCGAACCTCGTTCGCCACGACCCGCCACCGGTCCACGATCCCTCGGACCCGCTCGGTGGCAGCGGTCAGGGCCTCCTGGCGTTCGGTTGCCTCCCTGGCGGCCTGTCGCGCCGCGTCCAGGGCTTCCGGCGTCGCGCCGGCGTACTGCGAGCCGATGAGCTCCTCGACGGTGTCGGCCCTGTCCTTCGACTCCTTCGCGATCTGGCGGCCCCGCCTGGCCATCCGGTCGAACAGTGAGAGCCCCAGGAGATCGGTGAGGATCTCCCGGCGCTGCGCCGCGTCGCCGGACATGAACGCGGAGAACTTCCCCTGGGGAAGCAGCACCGAGCGGGTGAATCCGTCGAAGTCGAGGCCGATGAGCTCGCGGAGGGCCCGGTTCGCGTCGCGGACCCGGTCGGCGCCCTCGCCGGCCTGCCGCCACTCCCCGCCGTCCCACCGCTGCAGCAGGATCCTCGTGGCGCCGGCCCGGGGCATCGACCGGGTGACGCGGTACCGGTCCGCACCCACCTCGAACTCCAGGGCCACGGCCATCCGGGGCTGGCCCTGGCTGACGATCTCCCGCATCGGGGTCTCGCTGCCCTTGACCCGGTCCACCTCGCCGAACAGCGCGTAGGTCATGGCGTCGAGGACGCTGGACTTCCCCGACCCGGTTGGCCCGACGATCGCGAACAGGTCGAGGCCCTCGAAGTCCACGACCTGCTCGTCGCGGAACGACGTGAACCCCTTGATCTCGAGCTTGATCGGGCGCACCGGTCAGCCCTCCTCGGCCTCGGCCACCTCGTCGAAGGCGGACATCAGCGCGGGGTCGGGGTCGGCGCCGTGCTCGGCGCGGTAGTACGCCTCGAACTGCTCGCGGGGCTTGAGGCTCGACAGCGGCGGGCCCTGGGCCTCCTGCTCGTCCCGGTCGTACCTGAGATGGACGTCGACCGCGTTCGGCAGGAGCTCCCGGACCTGGTCGGCGATGCCCGGGACCGGGCCGTCGGTGTCCACGAAAACGCGGAGGTACGCGTCGCCGAGGTCGGCCGCCAGGATGTGGAGCCGGTCGATGGAGCCCTCGACGTCGACCAGCCGGCGGCCGGCGGTGATCGCGATCTCGCGGACCCTGGCCGGCTTGCCCGGTACCGCCTCGATCACCGCCACGGACTTGTCCTGCTCGGTCTCGCCGAAGTCCAGCTGGATCAGCGAGCCCGCGTAGCGCGCCGGGGCCCGGCTCCCCGGGATGCGCTGGGGACGGTGGATGTGCCCGAGGGCCAGGTACGACGCGTTCGCCGGCAGTCGGGAGGCAGGCACGGCGTAGTCCATTCCCACCGTGACCTCCCGCTCCCCGCCCCCGAGCTTCGCGCCCGCCGCGTACAGGTGCGCGAGGACCACGTTCACCGCGTCGGGCCCGAACCCGGCGGCCATGGCGTCCAGGACGCCGCCCATCCCGTCGGCGTAGGACTGGAACCACGCCTCGGTGGACTGGAACAGCTCGACGGCGCTCCCGAACCGCCGCTCCGGGACGAACGGCACGCACGCCACGCGGAGGGTCTGCGACCCGTCGCGGGAGCCGATGGTCACCATCCCGCCCTGATCCGGCGGCAGGACCCTGGCCGCCATGTCGACGTCCACCGCTTTCAGCAAGCCGGCGAACGCCTCCAGGCGGGCCGAGGAGTCGTGGTTTCCCGGGATGGCCACCACCGGGATCCCGTGGCCGTGCAGGCGAAGGAGCGTCTCGAACACCAGCCGGTCCGCATCCGGCGCCGCGCTCCGGTGCTCGTACAGGTCGCCGGCGATCAGGACCGCGTCCGCCCGCTCGTCCACGGCGATGCCGACCACCTGGTCCAGGGCCCGCTCGAACTCGTCCACGTCCATCCGGGATCGCCCCCGGATGGCCTTCCCGACGTGCCAGTCCCCCGTGTGCAGGAACCTCATCGCACCGCCGAGCCTACCCCGGGCCTGTGACGCAAGTCACACTGGTGTCATTCGGTCCGCCTCAGCACAGCGCGAACACGAGATCGCTGACAGTCCCCAGCTGCACCATGTCGAGCATGCCGTTCTCCGGATCGGTTGCGGAGATCGTGATCACGTTGCCCGAAGCATCGGAGTCGGTCGTGCGAAACGCGAAATCCCCGTAGGGCCGGAGCTGCTGGAAGCTCTTCATATCCGACGCCCCGCTCCGGAGCGCCAGGTCTGCGGAGGCATCTTCGGCGGTGTCGTAGGAGAGCGAGATGGTCCCCTCTCTCGGACCGGGCTCGGATCTCTGTGCGAGGGCCAGGAGGAGCCAGGCTCGCCCCAGGTACCGCCGCTCGATCTCCATGAATTCCGCGAGGGCCTGGGGTGTCAAGCTCCTTCCGAGCACGGCCCTTCGCAGACGCGAGCACGTCTTGTCGGCCGCCGGCACGATGTACGCGTTGTCTGCCCGGCCGATCGACTCGACGACCTCGGCGGTACCGGGACCATCCGCCACGCTGGAACCGGAGCCTGCGAGGAACTCGAGCTCGGCCTCTGGACGTTCAGCTCGGCCTTCAGGACGTCCCAACCGGTGAAGGCCACCGTGCGGGCCGACGCTGGCACGACGTCGAGCGCGTCCCCGAGCGCGGTATTCGCCGAGGTCGTCTTGTTCGACCCACACGCCACGAGCGCGACCATCGCCAGATCGATGGCGTTGAAACCCCACGTGCACGCGGTCCTGGCCACCACGCGACCCGACGGGAGACCGCACGCCGCCCCCGTGGCGTTCCTCGTCCGGGAGGACGAGGTCTGGATGGCCTCCGTGGCCGGGGCGGCACGCCTGCGGAACATGCGCCACCAACCCGCCGCGTCCCTCGTCGTGATCGAAGGCGACGGCGACGCCCATGTCGCGCTGATCGTGGAGGGCCCCACCACCCTCCACGAGGACCCGCAGCCCGTG